>Ga0157373_10003223_pt1 | contig 12347 bp, 8 predicted proteins | sample C65metaG_FD_113460 | JGI IMG/M metagenome (GOLD analysis project Ga0157373, IMG submission 113460) | Corn rhizosphere microbial communities from Kellogg Biological Station, Michigan, USA - C6-5 metaG | ecosystem: Host-associated > Plants > Roots > Rhizosphere > Soil | place: USA: Michigan...
GAGGGGGGCTAGGACCAGGTGGTCTCAGCGGGAACGGAGGGAATGTCTTCTTCAGAGGGCCAGGGGGCGCAGTCAATCACCTCTATAATCTGACATTCAGTATCTCCGTGCGTAATCTCTTTAATACCTTCAATCCTGGAAACCCGATCGGCAACCTGAGTTCGCCGCGTTTTGGCGAGGCAATCAGCGTTGGAGGCGGACCTTTCGCCTCAGCCTCGGCCAACCGGCGAGTCGATCTACAGGTCAGGTTTTCCTTTTAATAATTTTTGGCGAGAACTCAGCCATATCGATGTCACCGTCAGCGGCACTTCATGCGTTGCGAAGCCGACAGGGACGTCAGCACGTTCTCATCGGGATAGCTGTAAGCTCCGCCAATCGCGGTCGAAGGCGACTGAAACTCGAACCACTGCAGCAGGGCCGCATTTTGCGGGTGATAAGTCGTTCCTGCGGTTTTAATCGCGACGGTCGCATCGGGTAGGCCTTCGATTACGTCGCCAACCTCCAGATCATTCTGACAATTCCCATTTATCGAGAGCCACCACGGCGTAATGCCGTGCACGCCATCACTGCCGACAAAAGGATCGTTCAAGCTTTCAACGATTTCATGACTCAGAGCGGTCACATCTTCGAATCCGGGACCGAAGAGGCCGGGACTGATCCAGCTTGCAAAGTTCAGAACGTAACGCTTTTCTCGAAAACCATTTTCAGAGTTACCCGGTTCAAAATCGTAGGTATGGAAGCCGAGAATGCAGCAATGATTCGGATTTTTATTCAGATAAAGATAAGTATTCGGAAACAGGAATGTGGAAATCGATTGCGGCGTAATTTCTCCGGAATGTTCGGCGGCACCGACCGGACTGGTGGTGTCGTTTGGTGTCGCTGGAAAAAGCAGCCTGGAAAAAACATTCATGTCCACCAGGACGAAGGCGCAGCAGGTGCCGTCGTTGTTAAGCGCGAAGAAATAGGATCCGCGAGGTATGCCGATATTGCGTTCTGTCTTTACGAGGGGCCGAAGCAAGGTGTGCCAGTCGGGCTGCATGACGTTGTAGAACTCTGCCCGCTGCACGGCGTCGCCGAATTGTGTGAGGACGTCGCTGCTGGAATACTCGGTATTCTGAAAGATCGGCGAATTGACAACCCCGTTTACGAACGGCTGCACGGAATAGAGCAGCACGCGACCATTCACTACGCGAACGGACCCGTCATAGTCGAGCAAATCGAGTGACACAGGAATGATAGGCGCATCGAAAGTGGATGTTCCTCCTCTTTCGGGCTGTGCGCCCGCCATGGTGTAAAACCATCGGTGTTGTGCAGCGCCGGTGGGGCCGATGCCGTTCACACGAAACTCACCCGAAAATGTGGGAATAGAATCGATCGCCCACGCACGGGCCGAATCCTGCAGGGGAGAATGGCCGCGCGGTGTGAATACTGAAAACGCACGATGTGCGCTCGACAGCGTCGGCGCGAGCTGGTCCTTGCTCTGCGCGCGCACCACTGTGCCGCAAAGACAGAAGGCTATGAATGCGGACCCAAGCCCGCGAAATGACAGAATCCTACCCACAGAACCGGTAACCTACCTAAGCCCACCTTACTTGGATGCGCGCGGGATTGTAAACCGGTTTTGGTAAATAAACGGTAAATACAGAAGAAGGGGCACCCTTACCTCAGCGCACGCGACTCGGACCTATCTGCGTGTCGCCTGCGGCCGTGTAACCGCGCCTTCAGACGCTGACGCCACCAGCGAAGCATATTTGCCGAAAACACCTGTCGGATAAATCGGTTTGCGCGGCTGCCATTGCACCATCCGTTGCTTGATTTCGGCGTCGCTGATCTCAACTTCCAATAGTCGCTGGTTGACGTCAATTCGGACGACATCACCCTCGCGAATAGCAGCAATCGGGCCGCCCAGGGCAGCTTCAGGAGAAACGTGCCCGATCATCAGGCCACGGGTGGCCCCGCTGAATCGGCCATCCGTTAAAAGCGCAACCGATCCCCCTAAACCTTCGCCCACAATCGCGCTGGTCACGGCCAGCATCTCTCGCATACCGGGACCGCCCTTAGGACCTTCGTTACGAATGACGACTACGTCGCCGTCTTTGACCCGCTTACCCTTGACAGCATCCATTGCTTCTTCTTCGGACTCGAAAACTCGAGCAGGTCCGCGATGGCTCAGGCGTTCGTGTCCGCTGATTTTTGCCACGCAGCCTTCGGGAGCCAGGTTTCCATGCAGGATTACTAAACCCCCAGTGGCCTTCAAAGGTCTGTCGAGCGGGGCAATTACTTCCTGGTCCGGGGTTTCCACCGCGGCCGCAGCTTCTTCCCCAATAGTTTTGCCGGTTACAGTCATTGCCGACTCGTTCAGCTTCTTGCCTTGAAGCAGCCGGTTTGCCAGCAGACGTATCCCTCCGGCGCGGTGCATGTCCGCGGCGACGTAACGACCAAACGGCTTCAGGTCGCACAGCAACGGCGTACGCTCGCTGATTTTCTGAAAGTCGTCAATATCGAGGCGTACCTCCGCTTCGCGGGCAATCGCGAGCAGGTGGAGCACCGAATTGGTTGAACCGCCACTGGCGGCGACACCCGCGATTGCGTTTTCGAGAGCGGGACGAGTCAGAATGTCCCTTGCCTTGGTGCCTTTCTTTAAGAGTTCCATGACTATCGCACCACAGCGAAATGAAACGTCGTCCTTGTGCGGATCGACTGCCGGGACGCTGTTGAAACCCATTGGGGAGATACCAAGCATCTCCATTACGGTTGACATCGTGTTCGCAGTGTATTGGCCGCCGCACGCGCCCGCGCCCGGGCAGGCGGCATTTTCAAGTTCAGTGAGATCCGAATCACTTATTTTTCCTGCCAGGTTCGCGCCAATGGCCTCGTAAACATCCTGAATGGTGACATCTTTTCCGCGGAAAGTACCCGCGGCGATGGTGCCGCCGTAAAGAATCAGACCTGGCAAATCTAATCTCGCCAGCGCCATCGCAGCAGCGGGTATCGTCTTGTCGCAGCCAACCACGCAAACAACCGCGTCAAATAACTGCCCCCGACAGACCAGTTCAATCGAGTCCGCGATAACCTCGCGGCTTACAAGCGACGCTTTCATGCCCTCAGTACCCATAGTTTCGCCGTCACTGATGGCGATGGTGTTGAATTCCATGGGGGTGCCGCCGGCGGCGCGCACACCTTCTTTCACTTTGGCGGCGAGTCGCCGCAAATGAAAGTTGCACGGCATGGTTTCAATCCAGGTGTTAGCCACGCCGATCAAAGGCTTGCTCAGATCTTCGCCGGTAAAACCGATCGCTTTGAACATTGAGCGCGCGCCGGCACGCTCGCGTCCCTCAGTGATTAGACGGCTGCGATGTTTGAGGTCCATAGGCATAAGAGATTACGACAGAGTTGCGCAAAGCGAAAGCAGCCGAGGCGAGGCTACCTCATGATCACAAGCTCACGTAGCCCGAGAGGTAATGGCGTTAGGTACCCATGTACTAGTGAATTAAAAATTGGAATAAACCATTGTGAAAGTGAGCAACTCTCAACGGCTCAATCACATCGAAGCCTAGCCTCTATCGGAGCAAGCATGAATCAATCAGCCTTCAGAAAAACGGGCGGTCTTCTTTGTTTCTGTTTGATTCTCTGGGGTTGTGGCGGCGGCAGCTCTGCCCCAGGTAATAGCACCCAGCCTCCCCCAGTGCAATCAGCACAAGTTCCTCGGTCGGCGATCAAGCACCTGATGATTGTGGTCATGCAGAATAGTTCGTTCGACCACCTTTTCGGAAAATTTCCCGGGGTTAATGGCCTGGACTCCTCACTTCCCAGCTACCACCAGAAAGATCAAGCTGGTAACACGATTTCCCCGAAGTTGCTGAGCGATCTGAGTCCCGCCGACCTCAACCACACCGCGACCAGCTACCAAATCGCCTACGATTCCGGAAAGATGGACAAGTACGCCCTTGAGAATGGCGATACCTCCATGGACTACTACGACAACACCAGCATAGGAACTACCGCCGACGGGCAGCAATTCGGAGTAGACACGTTGTGGAACTACGCGCAGCAGTATGCAATTGCTGACAACTTCTTTGCCGCGGCCATGGCGAGTGAACCCAGCAACATGCTTTACATGACGGCGGGCGATACTGGCACCGGAGCGGATCCTTACGGTTATCCGCAACTCGACGCCTGTACGGCAGGTTTGTTCCAGAAGAACCAGGGAAGCGGCGCCAATGTAACTCCGCCGCTCACCTTCACCAACGTGGGCGATCAACTCTCAGCACGAAATATTTCGTGGGGTTTCTACCAAGAATTTTTTTCAAATGAGCAAAATGGGACTTGCACTCACTACGTGCCACAGGAAAATCCCTTTCAATATTTTCAGACCACGGCAAACTCGGCCAATGTCCAGACTTTCACCATGGCTGGCTTTAATACCATGCTCTCGTCGGGAACGCTGCCTTCAGTGATGTGGGTTCAGCCATCGCCCAGTCACAGCATGCACCCTGGTCAAGGCAGCATCGCCGATAGTATTGAATGGCTGGACAGCTTCGTCCAGGCCGTGAAGAGCTCGAATCTCTGGGGCAGCACGGCCGTTATGGTGGTGTGGGATGAGAGCGGCGGATGGTATGACCACGTCGCGCCTCCGCAGTTAAGTGGAACTTTAGGACTCGGAGCCAGGGTGCCGGTGATCATGATCTCGCCTTTCGCAAAAACCGGCTACGTTTCATCGCAACAGATGGATTTCGTTTCTATCCTGCGGTTCATTCAGTGGAATTGGGCGCTCGGAACGCTGAACGGACCCGCCCAGACCGCGCGCGAAGCTCAAAGCGGGAACATTTGCGATCTGCTGGCTTCGACCTGCGGCAATCCATAGTACGCTGCCGCTCTACGCTGCTTTCTTTTCTCCAGGAGCTTTGGCCTCTGGATGCCCCCTCAGTGCGGCTGCATGCTCAATTTGAGCATTGACTTCGCCCCCGATCAGAAATGCCAGGCCAGTGATATACAGCCACATCAGCAGAATGATGGCCGCACCAAGAGACCCATAAGTTTTACTGTAAGAATTGAAAAAATGAAGGTACGTGCGAAAACCAAACGACGCCGCGACCCAAAGCAGTACGCCGATCACTGAACCGGGCGTAATCCAGTACCAGTGCTGTTCGTGCAGATCAGGACCCCAGTAGTAGATAAGAGAGAATGAAAGCGCAACGAAAAGAAGAGCAACCATGATTTCCCCGACACGCCAGGAAATGATCGCAGCCTGTCCCAGCCCATAATGAGTGCCAACGACATTTGCGGCGTAACTCCCGGCCAGAACGGAAATCAAGGCTGAAATGACTAGAATCGAGATCGCGACTGTCAACCCTACGGCAATCGCGCGAACTTTAAACCATGAACGAGCTTCCCGGATTTCATAAGCGCCATTCAGGGCGGAGATCATGGAAGTCATTCCACCTGAAGCGAACCAGAGCGTGAGGACGATACCTACCGTGATTTTTCCGCCGCCAGCGTTCTTGGTCACCTCAGCCAGCGTGTGGCTCACGACTTGAAATCCCGCCGGAGGGAGTACCTCCGACAGATATTGCATGAGATTAGTTCGCAAAGCAGTGCCCCGCGAGGCGAACATTCCCAGTATTGCCAAAAGGAACAGCAGCAGCGGAAAAATCGCGAGAATGAAGTTGAAGGCCAGGGCTGCGGATCGATCCAGGAGAAAATTGTCGTTAAATGCGCGCCAGACTTTCCTGGCCAATTGCGACGCACTCAATCCGCCCAGTTGCCACAGGCTGGCAACCTGCTCGGTGGTGTTCAACTTTGATTCTGTCATCTTCTCCGCCATGGTTAATGCTTGGATTCGGCGGTAGAAACAGACTGTTGCCCGTTAGCTGGAAGCAAGAATTAAATCGAGAGCTGGCGAGAGCAGGCTAGATCATCGGCTAAGCCGCATCGTCTTCTATCTTGATCCGCAGGGACTTCAGGAACTTGAGATCCTGGTCGCTGATCTTCAACTCGGGATTACTGGTAAGGGTGGTTACAAGAGAACTCTTATCAGTGCCTTTTTCACCGGGGCGGCTCACACCAATCGTAGCTTCGAGAACGAGAAAGATGTCGTACCCGCCTTCTTTAATCCGGGATACTACTTCAGCAATCTGGTCGGAGTCGGCCAGCGATTCATTGATTGCTTCGCCCAGTTCCTTCATCAACTGCTTCAGTTGCTGATCCACGAATCCCCCGGAGTCCCGTCACAGTTAGATGCAGGCCGTTAACTGGCGTCTGCAAAAGACTGGCGCCCATCCATTTTAACCCCTGAGGTTGGTAAAATCGAGAACAATGGCGAACCTCTCTACTTCGCGAAAATTGGGTATTGCGGCGCGAGTTGCGGGCCAACAGGTAAAGCGCACCCGGACTTATGGTGCAGTGCTGAATGCCGCCAGAGCTACGGCGAGCCACTTCTTCAGCACTCTGCGGCAACTGTGGCTCGAAGTAACCGGCTTTGTTTTCGTTATTTTTGCGGGCCTTGGGCTGGTGGCCGCGGTACGTGAATATGTTGCTTATCATGCCGGGCGAGGGAGCTCTGGTCACCTTGCAGCTGCCACGGGATTTTGTCTGATGTTCAGTTGGTTCGGAGTAACCTCATTCTGGAGAGCGCGAAAGCGACCATAATCTCCCCTTGTCGGAAAAAAACAAATCAAACGACCTTAGAGATCCTCAGACTTCTTCCAAAATTCCAATTCGTCCTGTGTACACGCCGGCCGAACTACTCGACTGGAACTACGACCGGCAGGTTGGGTACCCAGGCGATTTTCCTTACGCACGCGGCGTCCAGCCCACCATGTACCGGGGCCGACTGTGGACCATGCGCCAATATGCGGGCATGGGCGATGCCGACGAGTCGAATAAGCGATATCGCTATCTGCTGGCGCACGGAACTACCGGCTTGTCCGTCGCCTTCGACCTCCCTACTCAGATCGGATTTGATTCCGACCATTCCTTGGCGGCCGGCGAAGTTGGCAAGGTCGGCGTCGCGATTGATTCCATCGAGGATATGGAACGGCTTTTCGACGGAATCGATCTAACAAAAATTTCTACATCAATGACGATTAATGCCACGGCATCAATTCTCCTGGCGCTTTATGTCGCTGTAGCGCGGAGGAAAGGGGCTGACATTAGTAAGCTTTCCGGCACCGTCCAAAACGATGTCCTCAAGGAATACATTGCCCGCGGCACTTACATTTATCCGGTTCCGACAGCGATGCGAATCGTGACCGATCTGTTTGCCTGGACGAATGAGAACTTACCCGAATGGAACACCATCTCAATCTCCGGATACCACATGCGCGAGGCGGGAGCGACAGCCGTGCAGGAAGTCGCGTTTACGCTCGGCAATGGCGCCGCTTATGTACAGGCCGCAATTAACGCGGGATTAGATATAGATGTGTTCGCTCCCCGCCTTTCGTTTTTCTTCAACGCGCACAATGACTTTTTGGAAGAGATAGCTAAGTTCCGTGCGGCTCGGCGAATGTGGGCCCATATCATGCGGGAGAAGTTCGGCGCTAAAAATCCGCGGTCCTGGATGTTGCGCTTTCATACCCAGACTGCCGGTTCTACGCTCACCGCCCAGCAACCGGAAAACAACATTGTCCGCACCGCGATTCAGGCAATGGCCGCTGTGCTCGGAGGCACGCAGTCTCTGCATACAAACTCTTTCGATGAAGCATTGTCTTTACCCACCGAACAAGCGGCCCGCATCGCATTGCGGACGCAGCAGGTTGTAGCCTACGAAACGGGGGTCCCGAATACGGTCGATCCGCTCGCAGGCTCGTATTTTGTTGAGTCCCTTACAGAGGAAATAGAACAAAATGCCAAGGCATATCTGGCGAAGATCGATGCTGTGGGCGGAATGCTGAAGGCCATCGAGCGTGGATTTGTGCAGCAGGAGATCCAAAATGCTGCATACGAGTATCAACGCGCGGTTGACGCCGGAGAAGCAATTGTCGTTGGCGTAAACCGCTTTGAGCAGGAGCAGGACAAACCGGTCCCGATTCAGCGCATAAATGAAAAGCTGGAACGGCAACAGATCGAGCGCGTGAGGGCATTGCGGGCTGAGCGTAATGAGAGTTCATGGAAACAGGCAATCACCGCGATTCAGGATTCGGCTCGTTCCGGGGACAATCTGATGCCGAGAATCCTTGCCGCGGTCGAAGCAAACGCGACTGTGGGCGAAATTGCAGACGCAATGCGCCAGGTATTTGGCGAATATCGGGAAACTGTCGTGGTGTGAGACTGTCTGGTAGGAAAGAGAATCTAGTCGGAAACTTTATAGTCGCAGGCCTCGCGGCACGGCGGACAATAATAGAGACCGTCGTGGCATAAACGTACATCGATTTGGCTCTGGCAGAAGCAACAGTACTTTTCGCAGAAGCACTTGGATTCGATCATCTCGCACTGCATGCAGGTGTATTTCTTGGCGGTTCCAGCACTGGCGCTCATTGGATGAGCATATCCCCGGCTGCCGTCGGGGCGAAGGTACCCGAGGTAACCGCCCAATCCGGCGCCAAACACTCCTTTGCCGTTTATGGCTCGAAGCGGGGCGGGACGCGCATGGATGTTAAAATCGGAGGATTGCATGTCATTGAAATCCCTATCTGTATTGACCTCCGATAAAACCAAAGCCGGTGCTACCAAAGTAGGTTTTGTCAGCCTCGGCTGTCCCAAAAACCTGGTGGACAGCGAAGTCATGATGGGCATGCTGTCGCAGTCCGGCGCCGAACTCGTTTCTCGCGCAGAAGATGCTGATGTCATTGTGGTAAATACCTGTTCATTCATCGAAAGTGCGCAGCAGGAGTCAGTTAACACGATTCTGGAAATGACAAAGCACAAAGCCGGTCGGGCGAAGAAGTTGGTGGTCGCCGGCTGCCTGGTGGAGCGCTTTCGCGAAGAGATTCAGAAGAACATTCCTGAAGTGGACGCGGTAGTCGGAACGGGTGAGCTCGAAAATATTCTTGCCGCAGCTGGAATCTCCCCTGCGGCTCCTATTGACTCACCGTTTCGCATTCTCACCTCACGTCCCGAAGGCGACCTGCGTGCCAGCCAAGGCCGCTTCTCTCGCGACAGTTGGGATGGCGCCATTGCGGATTTGCCGAACTATCTTTACGACGAAGCCACGCCGCGCATTCTAGCGACGCCCCGGTCAACTGCTTACATTAAAATTGCCGAGGGCTGCGATCATCCCTGCGGCTTCTGCATCATTCCGCAGTTGCGTGGAAAATTCCGCTCCCGGCGGTTCGAATCGGTGGTCGCAGAAGCTGAACGTCTCGCCCATTCCGGCGTTCGTGAGATCACACTCATCGGCCAGGACACAACCTGCTACGGAGAAGACTTTGGACTGAAGGACGGGCTTGCTCTCCTGCTTGAGAAACTGGCGGGAATCGAAGAACTGCGATGGGTGCGGTTCCTGTACGCGTATCCCAACAAGATTACCAGCCACCTGCTCGAAACTATTGCCGCCAACGACAAGATATGCTCCTACCTCGATGTTCCTTTGCAGCACGCTTCGGCTCCGACGCTGAAGCGCATGAAGCGCGGAGGCAGCGCTGAAATCTTTCTTCGGACGATTGAAAAAACCAGGCAAATCATTCCTGGCGTGACGCTGCGGACGTCGTTTGTTGTCGGCTTTCCTGGCGAGACGGAAGCAGAATTCGAAGAGTTATGTGAGTTTGTCCGCGCCGCAGAGTTCGATTGGATGGGAAGCTTTGCATATTCCGACCAGCAAGGCGCAACCGCGTATTCGCTCAAAGATAAACTCCCGCTTCCTGAAATCGAGCGCCGGCGCAAGCACCTGATGCAAATTCAAAAGCAGATCAGCAAGCGCAAGAAGAAAGCACTACGCGGCAAAGAGTTTGATGTCCTGCTGGAAGGGCCATCTGAAGAAAGCGACTTGCTGCTCGAAGGCCGAACACCGATGCACGCTCCCGAGATTGATGGAAAGCTCTACATCGCTGATGTTCCCGACGGCCTCGAACCCGTTCCGGGCGATTTCTATCGCTGCCAGATCACGGAAACCCACGATTACGATCTGGTCGGCAAGATTATTTAGAGCCATCTAAGGGACTTCAGTACAGCCGTTACGGGCTTCTTTGCTTAACCGTTCCGACCGTGGACCCTCGACATGTTCAGTCAGAAACTTCAGCAGTGGCTCAGCGTTTTGCAGGCTCCCGTCCCCTCCGTAGAAGCCAGGAAGTTGAGGATGATCGAACGCTGTGGACAGCACGAGTTGCTGCTCTCCTTCCGGCCGCGATATTGAAAGCTCGAGCATGTTCCCCAAAATCGGCACAAACCGTCCTCCGCGATGCTCGCGATGCCGCATCTTTGCCAAATTGGGGTCGTTGATGATCTGACGTAGTTGCTGTAGTTGGTCGGAGTTCAAGCGACCTGAAAAGATTGCGGTGTCTACTGGCTTCGCTCCCTTCTGTATCCGTTCTTCAAACCTGTATGTTCCGCTTCGCACCACCAGGGCACAGCGATCATGCGCGTTTCCGTTCTTTATTTCCAAAAGATGCATTCGGAGCATAGTTGCATTCAGCGTAGGAGCGGCTGCTGACATCGAGCTGGTTTGTGGGTCTGGAGCTGTGGGCTGTGGCGCCGGATTCGATGAAAGCACATCCGCTCTGGTTTTGGCGGTAACTTCATCGTGCGGTGGTCTTCCCCGTATTTGAAGGACTATAGGACTCCGCGGCAAACAATTATTTTTGCCTGCGTCTTCCGACAGTTCTCGATGAGGAACTTTGTGGAGATCGTCGAGCCAGTGCGCCAGTGGCTGGAGTGACTGCTTGAATGCCCGCTGACTGTCGCTGCTACGAAAAAACAGGTCCTGCCAGCCGTCGCCACGAAAGACGGTGACTTGTAGCTTGTCATACCGCCCGCTGCGTATTATCGGTTCCTCAATCTGCTGCTGTGAAAGGTTGAAGAGAGGGTCACGGTTGAGGTCGTTCTTAATTTCATCGAGCTGATGGGCGCCAATCGTGCCCTGAAAGACCTTGACCCGATCGCCATGATCAATTTCGAGATGGAAATCTCCCGAGGATTGCAGCAGAGCACAGGAATGATCTTCGAAGGTGTAGTGATCGAGCCGCAGGAGGTAAGGGTAGTTTGAGGGATAGGCTTGGCCTAGAGCCGATGAAGCGAATACAAGGGCTGCGAGCAGACCGCGCATTAGGCGAAGTTAATCACAAATGCGAAAAACAGACCAGCCGAATGCTCAGGCCGTCTTCTTAAGCACCAGCGCCGAATTCTTCGAGCCAAATCCAACACAGTTGCAAACTGCATGTTCGATCTGCGCCTTGCGACCGATGTCGGTGACGTAATCCAGATCGCATTCCGGGTCCGGATGGTCAAGGTTGATGGTGGGCGGCACCTGGCCGTGCTCCATCGCAATCAGAGTTGCCGCCACGCTGGCTGAACCGCAGGCGCCTTGCGCGTGTCCGATTTGCGATTTCAACCCTGACATCGGAATCTTGTAAGCGTGCTCCCCGAGTGCATGCTTTAGCGCCTTGGTCTCGACGCGGTCATTCATTTCCGTCGAAGTGCCGTGCAGAGAAACGTACTGGATGTCGGTTGGCGCAATTCCTGCTTCATCCAGCGCGAGGGTGATTGCCCGTGCCGGTTCGTCGGGAGAGTCGCTCATACGGACGCGATGAAAGGCCTCGCAAGTGGCGCCGTAGCCGGTAATCTCGGCGTAGATCTTGGCACTTCGCGCTTTTGCATGTTCGTACTCCTCGAGCACAAACATCCACGAGCCTTCGGCCAGAACGAATCCGTCGCGGTCCGCTGAAAATGGCCGTGATGCCCGCTCGGGTTCGTCGTTCCATGATTGCGTAAGCGCGCGAATCATAGTGTAGCCCTTGATAATGCCTTCGGTGATCGGCGAATCCACTCCGCCCGCAACAAACATCGGCTGCACACCGGCTTGTATGTGCTGATATGCGTAACCGAGGGCGTCGGTTGAGGAAGTGCAGCCTGCAGTCACCACGTGACTGTAACCGCGAAATCCGAAGCGCATGCTGATTTCGCTAGGAATGGTTCCCATGGTGCCGCTCGGAATGCAGAACAGGCTCACCTGTTTTTCTTTCCCACTGTGCCACAGGCGATACATCTGTTCTGAAAATTCCTGCGCGCCGCCGCCGGTGCCAAGAATAATTCCGACCTGGCGTTTTTCCTCAATGGACATCGATTTGAAGTCAAGACCCGCGTCGTTGACCGCCTGCGTGGTGGCGGCAATGCAAAGCGGAACCACGCGAGAAACATGCTTGCGCTCGCGCGCATCCACCCACGCGAGTTCATCGAAATCGGGAATTTCGCCGCCA
>Ga0157373_10003224_pt1 | contig 12346 bp, 8 predicted proteins | sample C65metaG_FD_113460 | JGI IMG/M metagenome (GOLD analysis project Ga0157373, IMG submission 113460) | Corn rhizosphere microbial communities from Kellogg Biological Station, Michigan, USA - C6-5 metaG | ecosystem: Host-associated > Plants > Roots > Rhizosphere > Soil | place: USA: Michigan...
CATCTACAAGGCGCTGCAGATCCAGACCGAGATGTTCACCGTCATGTTCGCCCTGGGCCGTACCTCCGGCTGGGTCTCGCATTGGCTGGAACAGCAGGTCGACCCGGAAATGAAGATCGGCCGTCCGCGCCAGGTCTACACCGGCCATGACGTGCGCGACTACCAGGGCTGATCGCCCGCGTAGGTTGTGCTGAGAACGCCCCGCATCCGCGGGGCGTTTTTTTTGCTTCGACTCTACAAAAGCAAAGCACGGCAACCAAACATCTACCCGGCACTACACCTCTGAATACTGGCTCGGCGAACACCCCAGCACACGCCGGAATGCCGCAGAAAACGCGCTCGGGCTCGCATACCCCAGGTCCAGTGCTACACGTGTCACCGCCTGCCCTTGCCCCAGTAGCTCGATGGCCGCCAGCAGGCACACCTGCTGCCGCCACTCGGCAAAGCTCACCCCGGTATCGGCGCGGAACATCCGCGTGAACGTGCGACGACTCATGCCCGCATCCGCCGCAACCTCATCAAGCCCGATGACGAGCGAGGGCGCATCGAACAGCGCCCGGCAGACGCGCGCAAGGCGTGCATCGGCAGGCAATGGCGCGTGCAGGGAAAGCGTCGACATCGACGCGATCTCCGCCACCAGCAGCTGCATCAGCTTGCCCGCACGCCCGTCCTCGTCGTAGAGCGGCGGCAGGTCCACTGCATTCTCCAGCAGCTGCCGCAACAAGGGAGAGATCGCATACACGCGGCAGTGCATTGGCAGTTCCACGGCGGCGGCCGCCTCGATGGAAAGGAAGGCGTTGAGCATCGTTACCGGCCCGCGCATCGTCATCTCGTGGGCCAGCCCGGCCGGTAGCCAGCAGGCGCGCTGTGGCGGCACCAGCCAGCGCCCCTGCGGTGTCGTCACACTGATGGTGCCGCGCGCGGCGAACGCGAACTGCCCGCGTCGATGGGTGTGGCAGGGAAACAGGGACCCCGCTGCGTAATCGTTCGAGGTCACCACGACGTCGCGCGGCAGGTCTTCGTAGGGATCGAGCAGCGAATTGCGCATGGCCTGGATTCTATAGCGGTTGACCCGCCATCGACGGCGGGCCGCACCTGTGCTGCCTAGCATCAGTACTCCTTCTGACGGTGGCGATCTTTCATGGCCAACACTTTTCATCGGGTGGGGCAGGGGCCTCACTTCGTCCTGGTCCTGCATGGCTGGTTCGGCGACGCGCATGCGTTCGAGTCGATCGAGCCGTGGCTGTCGCGCGATCAATTCAGCTATGTCTTCATGGATTGCCGTGGCTACGGAGGCATGCGCGATGCGACGGGTCAGTTCAGCATCGACGAGGTGGCGCATGATGCGCTGGCGCTGGCCGATGCGCTGCAGATCGACACCTTCAGCGCGGTGGGGCATTCCATGGGAGGCATGGCGATCGAGCGCATTGCCGTGCTCGCGCCACAGCGTGTGCGGTCCATGCTGGCCATCGCGCCCGTCCCCTGCGGTGGTATTGCCTATGACGCGCCCACGCGGCGCCTGCTGGAGAGTGCCGCCGACAGCCTCGCCAACCGGCGGACCATCATCGATCGCAGCACCGGCGGGCGGCTGCCCGCAGCCTGGTTGGACTGGAAGGCCGGCTACTCAATGGAGCGCTCCACGTCCAGCGCGTTTGCTGCCTATCTTCCCGCGTGGGCAGATACGGATTTCTGCAATGAGATCGTCGGTGACCATCGGTTGAAGGTCGTGGTCGGCGGAAATGATCCCACCTTCAACCGATCACTGATGGAGAAGACTTATCTGTGTCGTTATCGGCACGTCACGCTGGAGGTCATCGAAAGTGCAGGGCACTACCCGATGAATGAGACACCCTTGGCCCTGGCGGCGGCCATGGAGCCCTTCCTGGAGGATGAGGTTCACTTGGCATGAATGCTTTCTGACAATGAATGTCGCTTTCACATCTTTTCGGATCTATTGCATAGGCATCACATCGAGGGCGATAGAACCTGAAGGCACTCATCCCTCCATGGAGAACACCATGAACCGACTGCTTGCCATTGCCCTCATCGCCACGCCGCTTGCCCTGTTGAGCCCGCAGGCCTTCGCGCAGTACACCGGTCCGGGTGCGGGAACGGCTGCCAGCACCGTTGCCGACGCACGCGCGCAGCGCGATGACCATCCGGTGGTGCTGCGTGGCACCCTTGTCGCAAAGATCAACAAAGAGCGCTATCAGTTCCGCGACGCCAGCGGCCAGATCGAGGTCGAGATCGACGATGAAGACATGCCGCCGCAGGCCGTCGGCGCCGACACCGTGGTCGAACTGCATGGCAAAGTGGATACGCATCGCTTCAAGGCCACCGATATCGATGTCGATCACGTCACCGTGGTGCCCGCAGGTTGAAGCGAACGGCAGCCGAGCATGGGCTCGGCTCTACAGTAGATCCACGCCATGCGTGGATGACGTGGAAATGACCGGAAAAGCTGTCTGTAGAGTCCAGCCATGCTCGACTCGCACGTATTGCGCGAACAGCAGTCGAGCGCGGCTCGACTCTACAAATGCGAAGCAATGAGGTTTGTTGCATTCAAGCAGTGAGGGAAGTTGCATAACCCTCAAACATTGAACACCTTCAAGAATCCTCCTTAACGTTCAACGTTTTAGGAATGCTTGAATGGTCTGCATGGCAATGGATTTCTAACATTCTCTCCGTCGCCCGCACCCATCCCCGCGGGTGGCGCCTCCCTCCCTTTTTCTTAAGGGGAGGGGGGCTTTCATATTCCCCCTGTCCGAGAGAGACACCCATGCACGCCATTCTCAAGAAGGCCGCGCTCGCTGCAGCGCTGGCCACTGCTTCGCTGTCCGCGCACGCGCTGGAAACCAAGATCACCGTCTACGCCGACGTCGACCCGACCCTGGCACTGCTGCTCGAGGACGGCACCCCGCTGCCGGACACCGTGCAGCTGACCCACGATCCGCTGCGCGGCCTGCTGCCGTCGACGCAGCAGGTGCGCATTCACTCCAACGATGACACCAAGGACATCGAGGTTCGCCTCGGCCACGATCCGGTGCTGCTCAATGGCAGCACCCGCGTACCGCTGGCCGTCAGTCTCAATACCGATGCGCTGACCACCGCGGTCACCGAGCTCAAGGCCGCTGATCTGTTCAACGGCGCCAGCTCGACCCCGGGCGCCTCGATCGCCATGCCGCTGACCATCGCGCAGGCCGGTACCGCTGCGCCGCTTACCGTACAGGGCCGCTACGAAGGCATGGTCTACATCATCATGAACCAGAAGCCCTGATTCACGGCTTCCCCGCGCCGGCCCGCATTGCGGGCCGGCCGCTTCTGCAGCGGTACCCCCATGACCCCACACGCCCCCGCCGTTACCCGGCTGGCGGTCGCGCTCGCCCTTGCGCTGGCTACCCCTTCGGTAGCGGCCCACGGCGTCCCCGCTGGCTTTGAGGATCTGGTTGAAGGCCAGACCGAACAACTCGACATCCAGCTGTTCGGTCGCTCGGCCGGGCTGTCACCGGTGCGCGTGACCCTGGAGCACGTGCAGCTGGAAGATCCTGCACGCGTGCTGCAGGCGCTGGACCTGCCTGCGGAAGCGCAGGCGGCGCTGCTGCCGGCGGTATCGCAACCACTGCCGCGCAACAGCCACCTGGCCTGCCGCTTTGGTGGCGCCACAGCCGGTTGCGGCTATCTCGATCCACCGGAAGACCCCACTGCGGCGCGCGCGCTGTACGACGAAGGCGAGGGCGCCGTGCGCCTGTTCGTGGCGCGGCAGTGGATTCCCGGTGAACCAGCCGCCGAGCGTTACCACAAGGTCACGGCCAATGCCGAGAACGCCTTCCTGCACCAGCAGACACTCAACGTCAGCGGCGGTCGCGACTACCAAGCGCTGTCCGCGCGTGGCGTGGGCACGCTGGGCCTGTTCGACCGCGGCCATCTGTCCGCCGAGTGGTACTACACCCAGCAGCGCTACCGCAGCCGAAGTGACGACGACTTCCAGTTCGACAACGTCTATTACCGCCACGATCTGGGCCAGGCGCATTACCTGCAGGCCGGGCGCATGGACCGCCGCAACCTGTCCAGCCCGCAGGGCGGCACCTTCAGTTTCAGCATGCTGCCGCTGGACCGTTTCCAGGGCGCGCGCGTAGGCACCACCCAGGCCTATGTGGACACCGACGCCGCCGTGCAGGCCACGCCGCTGACCGTGCTGTTGGCGCGCGATGCCCGCGTCGACGTGTTCGACGGCGAGCGCCTGCTGCAGACCTTCTACCTGCAGGCGGGCATCAACCAGATCGACACCCGCAATTTCCCGTTCGGCAGCTACCTGGTACGCATGCGCATCTACGAAGACGGTGTGCTGGTGCGCACCGAGGACGCCCCGTTCGACAAGGGCGGCGACTGGACCAACAGCCAGTGGCAGTGGTTCGTGCAGGGCGGCCGCCGCAACGAGCGACGCAGTGATCGCTTCGATGGTGAAAGCGTGGCAATGGCCGGTGTGCGCGTGCCGCTGGGCCGCGACGCCGCCCTTACCGCCGGCGCCGCCAACCTCGGCGGCCACAGCTACGGCGAGCTGCGCCTGGACCTGCGCCACGTGCTGGCCACGCATGAAATGCGCGCCTCGCTCAGCGGCATGCGGGGAAGCGACGGCAGCAATGGCCAGCAGCACCAGCTGTCGTACCGGCGCAAGGCGTCGTGGAATCTCTACCAGCAGCGCATGCGCGGCAAGGCCTGCCAGTTCGAGGCCGATGCGCGCGACCAGCTGGGCTGCACCAACTCACTCAGCGGCTCGATGTCGCTGCCGCTTGCCGGCGGCAACGCCTACGTGGGCTACACCCGGCGCCAGACCTGGCGCACCGGCTGGCATCGGCCCGGCTTCGAGCAGGACCCGTTGTTCGGGCTCGATCCGCTGTTGCCGCCGGGCTCGCTGGAACCGCGCCGCGAGCCGGTGCTCAGCCGCACCTGGCAGGCCAGTTTCAGCCGCAGCCATCGCTGGCAGGACTTCAGCGTGTCCACGCGTGTGGGCTTGTGGCAGCAGCGCAGCACCGACAGCGTGCGCGGCAGCAACGAGCGCGATCGTGGCATCTACTTCAACCTCAGCCTGACCCGGCTGCAGCGTAACCATGACAGCAGTGGTCAGCGCCGCTATGCGGTGGACGTGCGCCAGCCGCAGCATCAGCGCCCGGCCATCGACTACAGCGTGGGCCAGAGCCTGCGCCAGGAACGGGATACGCACTATCGGGAGTTGAACACCGAACTGCGTGCCAACAACAATGATCGCTACAGCGCCTCGCTGAGCGGCCAGCTGCAGAATGGCATCGGCAACACCAGTGCCAGCATGGCGCACTACCAGCAGCGCGGCCGCGGTGAGACAGGCTACAGCGGTGCACACAGCTCTGGCTTCGCACTGGGCCGCCGTGGCTTCTACTGGAGCGGCGCCAACGGTGCCGACGCCGGCCTGGCCGTGCAGGTGGACGGCTCCGACGACATCGACCTGCGTGGCGTGGCCGCCGAACTGCAGGTGGGCGGGCTGCGCCGACAGCGCTTGCAGATCGGCGAGCGTCGGCTGCTGCCGCTGTCGTCGTACCAGTCGCATCGTGCCGAAGTACAGGACGCCAGCACGCTGGACAGCATCGCCGCCATCCGCGTGACCGGCGTGGGCGGCGCGCGGCCGATGTTCCTCCCCCCCGGCAAGCTGATGCGCATGCCGGTGCCGATCGAAGTGACCTACACCTTCATTGGCAATGCCAAGGATCTCGAGGGGTCGCCGCTGGGCGGCGCCCGCATCCTCAATGCGCCGGTGCCGGGCACCAGCGCCAACGGCAGCTTCGTTGCCGATTTCCCGCGTCGCGAAACAACGCTGTACCTGCTGCAGGACGACCGCCTGCTGCACTGCCCGCTGCAGGTGCGCGGGCGCCGCCAGGTGGTTCTGCTAGTCGGCGCCGTGCACTGCGAGCCGCTGGGTGTGGCCCATCTGCCGCGCGAGATCCGCCAGCAGGCGCGCGTGACCCGCCTGCTGCAGGAACGCGCGTTGATTGCCGCCACGCCCCAGACCGCTGCTGCAGGAGGTACGCCATGAGCCGGCGTTGGATGTGTGTGTTGATGCTGGTGTGTGCGCTGGTGCTGGTGATGCCACGGGCGTGGGCGCAGTGGCCGCCGGAGACGCATCCGACGGACCAGAGCCGTGACATGGTGATGAGCTGGGATCGCTCGGCGGTGCCGGGTGATGTGGAGCTTTGGGCGCCGCGGACGGTGCTGGGGTTCAGTCATGACCTGGCGTTCAAGTATGGGCAGATCCACGTGGTTTGTGGGTCTGCTTCTGACAGTGAGCTTGGGCGGTGCCCGACGGAAAGTGAGCCGACCATGTCAGGGGGGACAACAGAGATTGCGTTGCGTCTCGTTGAGCTGAGGACTGGCCTGCAAACGGAGATTCGTGCGGTGGGAAGCTTGCAGCGGGCGATGTCGGGCTATCGCTGCGCTAGCGATCTCTGGGACAGTGACAAGCGCATTCTGAACGGATCATTCTGGTTCACCTGTGGCATAGGTAGCGGGGCAGATCAGCCGCTCGGAACCGGCGTCGAGATGATCCTGCCTCAACGCGAAATTTCGCGTCTCGTCGCAGGCCACTGGAAGGCCACGATGCGCCTGAACATCAAGGCCGATCCCGCCGCAGCACCCGTCGCCACGGCCACCTTCAACTTCGACTTCACCGTCACCGACTACGACGCGATCTCGATCTACTTCCCCGGCTTCGACGGCATCGCACCGCTGGTCAACATGGACCTGCGCTACGACCCCATCCGCAAGATGGTCGGCGGCTACAAGGAGGTGGACATGTGCCTGTACGACGGCGTGGGCTCGCAGAGCGAGTTCCTCGGCGTCACCGTGCGCGACAGCGGTCCACGGCCACCACCAGGGCGTGACTATGCGGTCTGGCACGGAGATGGCGGCAGTGACGACACCCAGCGCCTCGACTACCAGGTCGGCCTGAAGTACGGCGGAAACCTGCTGTCCATGAAGCACGGCGAGGAACAGCTGCTGCGCGGCATCGACAGCGCGCAGCTGCGGCTGGTGATGCTGCCGGGCATCAATCAACCCGTGTACTGCGTGCCCACCCCCCTGGTGCTGGAAACGCCGCCTACGCCCATCGCCAGCAAGCGGCCCGGTCTTTACGACGGCGAGCTGACGGTAGAGCTGCGCGTGCCGACCGCCAAACCCTGATCCCCACGGAGCCTCATCATGAAGAAGCTGCTGTTCTGTCTGTTGCCGTTGAGCGCACTGCTGGCCCCGCCGGTGGCACATGCCAACCTCTCTATCCATCCGATGCGCGCGGCCGTCGACGGCAAGCGCGGTACGCAGATCCGCGTCTACTCGCACTCCACCCAGCCGCAGTACGTGCAGGCACGCCTGTTGCGCATCTCGAATCCCGCCCAGGCTGACGAAGAAGAGGTGGAAATGGAGGCGGCCGACGCCGCGGTCGCCATCACCCCTGGGAAGTTCGCACTCAGTGGCGGAGGCAATCGCCTGATCCGGGTCATTCCACTGCGCAGCGTGGAGAAGGAAGTGGCCTACCGCGTCTACTTCGAGGGTGTCAGGGGACCGGACGGGACCCTGCTCGAGGGTGACGAGCAGGCGGCACAGGCCAACGTCGGTGTCAGCCTGGTCTGGGGCGCGCTGGTGAACGTGCTGCCCGCCAACGGCAACGTGGATCTGCAACTGCAGGGCGACACCCTGCGCAATACCGGAACACTGCGCGTCGGTATCACCGGTGTGACCGAGTGCAGCGCCGGTGGCGCGTGCACACCACATGATCTGTCGAAAAGTCTCTATCCGGAAGCCGCACTGAAGCTGCCTTTCCAGCCCCAGCCGGGCAGCACCCTACGGCTGCAGTACCGGTTGTCCAGCGATGGCCACCGCGAGCATGTAACGACCCTGGCGCCGAGCGCCTGACCCTCTCCGCCCTGCGCCTCGCGCAGGGCTTCATTCTACTTGCCCTGTTAAGGAGGAAACATGAATCACATCTACCGTCGTATCTGGAGTGCTGCCAAGCAATGCTGGGTGGTGACCAGTGAGCTCGCCATGCTGCGGTCAGGACGTCGCTCGCCCAGGTCCAGGCGTATCTGTTTGAAACGTGTGCTGGCGCTGGCCATTGTCTCGGCAGGCTCAGGTGTTGCGAATGCTGATGAGGAGCGAGTTGAAGGACCATGTGATCGGGATGCGCTTGTCATTCCGGTTGAGTGCGGGCCATTCATTGGATCAGCTCGAGCAGCACGGGCGCCCGGTACGCAATCCTTGGAAATGGGCTACTACGCCAATGCAAGCGGCTCGTACAGCGTTGCACTTGGCGGGTATGCAGGGGCCTATGAGACATACACAGTTGCCATTGGCTATGGATCCAACGCTCATGCAGTTAGAACTGTTGCCATTGGTGCTCAAGCAGAGGCCAGGATGTGGAACAGCGTTGCCATCGGAAGCTTCGCTACAACAACCAATGTGGACAGCGCCGCGCTGGGCTACAAGGCTGCGTCGGCGAGCGCTCACTCCGTTGCAGTAGGTTCCAACTCGCGTGTACTTTCAAATTCCCTTGGCGGAATTGCTCTAGGCAATGATTCTGAGAGTGGCAGGACGAACGCGATCGCGATTGGCAGCGGTTCGCGAGCTGTCAATGAGAACTCTGTGGCCCTTGGGGCAAACGCAAGAACGACCGAGAACAATACTGTCTCCGTTGGTACCAGCAGTGAGAAGCGGCGTATCGTCAATGTGGACGACGCACGGCTCTCGACAAGCAGCACGGACGCCGTTACCGGCAGGCAGCTGAATGCGACAAATAGCAATGTCACCGCTGCGCGCTCCGTTGCTGACTCCGCGAAGGCCAATGCTGACAGCGCACTGGCAAAGGCCAACACGCTGTCTGGACTTCTGAGCCAGTCCTCTGCCTCGGGCAATGTCCGTGTGGGTGCGAGCAACAGTGGTGCCGTGCTGGACATCCGCAACAGCGCGAGCGTCAGTCGCAAGATCACGGGCGTGGCAGATGCCACGCTCAGCACGGCAAGCACTGAAGCTGTATCAGGCAAGCAGCTGAATGCGACCAATAGCAATGTCACCGCTGCGCGCTCCGTCGCCGACTCCGCGAAGACAAATGCTGACAGCGCACTGGCAAAGGCCAATACGCTTTCGGGCCTCCTGAGCGAGACCTCTGCTTCGGGGAACGTTCGGCTGGGCGCATCCAACAGCGGTACCGTCCTGGACGTGCGGAACAGTGCCAGCGCCAACCGCAGGATCACGGGTGTTGCTGACGCGACGTTGTCCTCGACGAGCACCGATGCAGTGACCGGTCGGCAGCTCAACACCACCAACAGCAACGTCAGCGCCGCGATGAGCGATGCCAGTTCCGCCAAGACCGCAGCGAATACCGCGCTGACCCAGGTGGGGACGCTCAACGGACTGCTGAATCAGGTCAGCGCCAGCGGCAATGTTCGCGTGGGTGAGAAGAACAGTGGCACCGTAGTGGATGTGCGCAATAGCGCCAATGCGAACCGGAAACTGACCGGCGTGGCCGATGGCGTGGTCAGCGCCAGCAGCTACGAGGCCATCAACGGCAGGCAACTCAATGCCACCAATGACAAGGTGGCGACGGTGGAGGGTGTGGCCAGGTCTGCGGGTGCAGACGCTGCCGTGGCAAAGACGGATGCGGCCAAGGCGCTGGCCGAAACAGCGGTTCTGGGCGGGCTGGTGGCGCAGGTTTCTGCCTCTGGCGATGTTCGTTTGGGAGAGAAAAACAGCGGTACGACCCTGAATGTGCGTAACAGCGCCAATGCCAACCGGAAGATCAGTGGTGTGGCGGATGGATTGCTGAGCGCAAGCAGTGCTGAGGCTGTGTCCGGGAAACAACTGTATTCAACGAATGGGCGCGTCTCAGATCTAGAGGATGTCGCGCAGTTTGTGAGTATCGGATCAGCTCCCTTCAGTGAGCGCGCACAAGCCGGTGTCGCAGGTGTCGCGGTCGGAAATTCTTCCAAGACGGGACTAGATGGGGGAACCGCGGTAGGCACGTTTGCGGAGGCGATGGGGAAGAACTCCACCGCAATTGGTCGAGCGGCAGCTGTTTCTGAAGGTTCCGAGAATGGATTCGCCATGGGGGCAGGTGCACAGGTTGGCGGAGACGCTGGCGGCGCGTATGCAGGTGTGGCGATTGGTGCTAGCGCAAGCGTTGAAGGTGGTGCTCATGGCTCGCTGGCTCTTGGAAATGGCTCGCTAGCGGATGAAGAAGGAGTTGCGTCATTCGGGGGCGTCGGCATCCAGCGCCGTCTCGTGAATATTGCCCGAGGCACTGCTGACCACAACGCCACCACCGTTTCCCAGCTCAAGGACTCCCTCGCCACCCTCGGCGGCGGCGCAGGCATGGACGCCAGCGGCAACATCATCGCCCCAACTTATGCAGTGCAGGGCGGAACGCAGAACACCGTCGAGGGCGCGCTGATGGCACTTGATGGCGCTGTGATCACCGCAGGCCGTCGCGCGGACAAGGTGGAAGGCCAGCTGAGTTCGATCTTCCAGGAATCACCGTCGGCCCGCGCCGACGGCATGAACCAGATCGCGCTTAATGGCGTGAATGGCATGGCGCTGACCAACCTGGCTGATGGCCGAGTGGCGCCAGGAAGCCGTGATGCCGTAACCGGCAGTCAGTTGTACGCCGCAGAGCAGAAGATCTCGCAGAATCGGAATGATCTGGAGGCGATGCGCAAGGAGCGGAAGATGGGCGAGCAGGCAATGCGTGGATTGGATGCGAGCGTCATCGACTACGGCGGTGCACGTTTGACTGGCGTGGCCGAGGGTTCAGTCTCTGCAGATAGTCATGACGTAGTTACCGGCCGTCAGTTGTTTGGTGTCAGTGATCGGGTATCCAGGATTGAGGATCAAGGACGCTTTCTGAAGATCAATACAGATGAGTTAAGCAAAGATGCATTTGCTGGCTTCTTGGGTGTGGCAATCGGTGATTCGGCATATACCGGTACCGATGGCGGCACGGCGTTGGGAGCCTATGCGACAGCGCTTGGTGTTAGCTCAGTTGCTCTTGGTCGTGGCTCGGCCGTTTCTGCCGACGCACCTCATGGCTTTGCGGTCGGCGCTGGATCTCAAGTGCACTCCGCACGAGGTATTGCGATTGGCCTTGGTTCGGTAGTTGAATCAGGCGCAGCGGGATCTCTGGCTTTGGGCGCCGGCTCTGCGGCTACGGAAGTTGGAGTTGCTTCCTTCGGTAATCCGAATGCGCAGCGCCGCCTCGTAAACATCGCCAACGGCACCGCCAACCACAACGCCGCCACCGTCGGCCAGCTGCGCGGTGCACTCTCCGCCCTCGGCGGCGAAGTCGATGCCAATGGCAACATCGTCGGCCCCAGCTTCAACGTGCAGGGCCAGTCCCAATCCACCCTCAACGGCGCATTGGAAGCGCTCGACGGCGCCGTGGTCAGCACCACCTCGCGCGTGAACCAGGTCGAATCCCAGCTCCGCTCCGTGTTCCAGGAAACTCCCTCGGTACGCGCAGACGGTACCGCCCAGCTCACCCTGGCCGGCGCCAACGGCATGGTCATCTCCAACGTGGCCAATGGCCTGATCGCGGCCGGCAGCCGCGATGCGGTCAACGGCGGCCAGCTGCATTCGATGCAGCAGCAGATCAACGGCCGCATGGATGGGCTGGAGCAGCGTATCGACGGTCAGCCGCAGGCCCGCGCCATGTCGACGGCGTCCACGCCTTCGCCATCCACCGAAGAGACCGCGCCGGCGCCGGAAACCAGCGGCTCGCCGCAGATCGCCTCGACCGGTGAAGGTGACAAGCCCACGCCGCAGCCGAAGTCGAAGAACGACGATACGCCCAAGCCGCAGGTCGACACCGCCGACCTGGAGAAGATGCTGGCCCGTGCCAACGAATACACCGATGGTGCCATCAGCAACTTCGAGCGTCGCCTGGACAAGATGGACAAGCGCTTCAACCGCATGGCGGCGATGAGCAGTGCGCAGACGGCCATGGCCATGAACACCGCTGGCTTGGCCACCTACAACCGACTCGGCGCGGGCGTGGGCTACGCCGAGGGCGAGTCGGCCATGGCGGTGGGTTATCAGCGCGTGCTCAACGACAAGGGCTCAGCCACCTTCAGCCTCAATGGTGCATTCACCAACAGCGGTGAACGCAGCATGGGCGTGGGTGTGGGCATCGGCTGGTAAGCCATGGCGCCCCGGTGTGGTGCGCGTAACGAGCCCCGCCGCGCCGGGGCCATTGCAGAGGAAATTGCGATGTACAACTTCATGAGCCGCTTCATGACCTACCGGCGCTACTACGTCTGGCGCGCCCGCATCCGCTACG
>Ga0157373_10003227_pt1 | contig 12334 bp, 11 predicted proteins | sample C65metaG_FD_113460 | JGI IMG/M metagenome (GOLD analysis project Ga0157373, IMG submission 113460) | Corn rhizosphere microbial communities from Kellogg Biological Station, Michigan, USA - C6-5 metaG | ecosystem: Host-associated > Plants > Roots > Rhizosphere > Soil | place: USA: Michigan...
TGATGACGCCTGCGTTTTGCAGATACGAAAGGCCGAACATGATCCCCAACACCACGAGGGAGATCAGAATCGAGTATTTCAAACGTTGCGACTGAGTCATTGCGAGTTCCTGAACCTGAAAAAATGTATCCGGTTTGTATCCAAATGCATACCAAGACCCTACCTTTCTCCGGGGATGGGACGCTACAAACGGGGTCTCATGTTACAGCCGATCAATAGATTTGGCTTTATTGCCCCATGAGGATTTTGAAATGTTCCGTCGAATCACTCTGCTGATTCCCCTGCTCGCTCTCCTGACCCTGAGCGGCTGCATCGTTTTCCCCCACGGTGGCTGGCACGGCGGTCACCATTACGACCGTGGCGGGCCGGGGTATTACCAGCATCGATAACGTGAGTAATTGAACCTTCATTCGTAAGCTAAATACCCCATCCGATAACTGCTAAATAAATGCCCGCCCTGTCGCGGGCATTTTTCGTACGTGCATATTTACCTTTTCCTACCCATCGAATATCGAAACATCGCGAAAACTATTGAAACCTTGAGTCTCAATAGTTGATTGGAGCTATTCATATTCAATGTTTAGTCTCGGCGCACTGCAATAAACCGTTATTAAACTTCGAGCAAGAACAGGGATGCCATGCACAATCCTTTAATCAACATCAGCCCCCGCCATCTACTGGGCTTTTGCCTTGCAATCACAATGTTCGAACTTCTGACGTATATGGCCAGCGACATGATCATGCCGGCCATGTTGACCGTCACCCATCAACTAGATGCCAGTCCTGATCATGTCCCCTACGCTTTCAATCTTTATCTGGCCGGCGGCATTCTTCTGCAATGGCTTATTGGCCCGCTGTCCGATCATTTCGGCCGTCGCCGGATGTTGCTCATCGGTTGTGCGGTATTTGCCCTGGCCTGTGCCGCCGCGTTCAACGTGCAAAGCATTTATGCGTTCAACGGCTTGCGACTGATTCAGGGCATGGGGTTGGGGTTTGTCATCGCGGTCAGCTACCCGGCCCTGCAAGAAGTTTTCTGCGAAGCCGACGCGGTCAAAATCATGGCGTTGCTGGGGAACGTTGCACTGCTCTCCCCGCTTCTGGGGCCGTTGCTCGGCAGTCTGCTGCTGGAATGGTTGTCCTGGCGGGAATTGTTTTTACTGCTGGGTATCGGCGGCGTGCTGGTCTGGCTCGGGCTTTACCTGTTCATGCCGGAAACCGTGGGCACCCTGCGCCACGACGGTCAGCGACTGGAAGCCGTACGCTTTGAATGGCACGGCACCGTGCGCCGCTATATCGCGTTGCTGACTAACCCGCGATTCCTGTGCGCCGCAGTCGCGCTGGGCGTGATGAGCCTGCCGTTGATTGCCTGGATCGGGTTGGCGCCGCTCTTGCTGATCCACAACCAGGGGCTTTCAACGCTGCACTATGGCCTGTGGCAAATCCCGGTGTTCGCGGCCGTCATTCTCGGCAATCTGATCCTCAACCGACTGATTGCCAACGTTGAACTGCCACAACTGATTCGCTACGCGCTTTGGCCGTTTTGCGGCGGGCTCATCGCGTTAGTCGCCGTCAGCGTCTATGGCGCTTCGACAGTCGTGCTGATCAGTTGCCTGGCGCTTTACGCCGTGGGGCTTGGCATGAGCAATGCCGCGCTGTACCGCCTTGCGCTGTTTGCCAGCGACGACAGTAAAGGCCTGGTCTCGGCCATGATCGGCATGATCTCGATCGCCGTCATGGGCGGCGGCGGCTCGCTTGTTGCGGCCGCCGGCGCCGGTGACAGCCACGAATCCTTCGCCCTGATGGCGGGCCTTGCGGGGCTTCTGAGCCTCGCGCCCCTACGCCTGTTTCTGCGGCGTTCTCACATCGCGCTTGCCGTTTGACACCACACAGTAGGTCTTTTGATGATCCATTTACCCCACACCGATGCGCTCTGCGCGTTAACGCAACCCTATTGCCTGGATTCCGTACCCGAGGGCCTGTTCGACCAGGCGATGGGGGAAATCAGCCTGTTTCATTGTCACCACACGCCTGGCTACGAACGCTGGCTAAACGCCAACGGGCTCGATGCAAAGGACCTGGAGACACTGGATGACTGGTCAAGACTGCCGCCGATCTTCGCCAACTATTTCAAGCGTCACGTGTTGTTCGGCCCCACCGGCGAAGGCGCGCTGGAGCTGACCTCATCCGGCACCAGCGGCCAGAAGAGTCGCATGCGCTATGACCCTCGCAGCCTGGCGGCGGCCCAAGGCATGGTGAGCCACATTTTCCGGCACTACGGCTGGGAGACTCCGCACAGCCCCTGCAATTATTTGCTCCTGAGCTACGAGCCCGAGGCTGCCATCACCTTGGGCACCGCTTACACCGACCAGTTTCTCTGCAGCTATGCGCCCGTCAATCGGGTCGTCTACGGATTGCGCCGGACGGGTAAAGGTCACGAGTTCGACCTGTTTGGCGTGATTCGCGCCTTGCAGGAGTTTGCCGACGAGGGATTGCCCGTGCGGATTCTCGGATTTCCTGCGTTCCTTTCCCATGCGCTACAGCACATGGAAAACACCTGCGCACCGAATCTCGAGCTTCCCGCTCAATCATTGGTGTTTTTGGGGGGCGGCTGGAAAACCCAGGCAGCACAAGAGATTCCCCTGCTTGAGCTGTATGCCCGAATCAATCGGCAATTAGGTATCGACCTGTCCCGCTGTCGGGATGGCTACGGTGCCGTCGAGCATGCCGTGCCCTATATCCAATGTGCCCACCAGCATTTTCATGCCCCCATTTACTCGAAGGTTTTCGTGCGCAACCCATCCGATTTCACGGTCCAGCCATACGGCCAGCGCGGCTTGCTGGAATTCGTCTCCCCGTACATTTCGTCAAGCCCAGCTCACGCTGTGGTCATGGGCGATCTGGCGACATTACACCCCGGTGCACATTGCGGATGCGGCCTGACGACCGATTGGTTCGAGCTGCACGGACGCGCCGGCACCACCGCCAGTCGCAGCTGCGCCATGGCGGCTTCCGAATTGCTGGGAGGAGCTTGATATGTTCCTCATCAATGGCCAACTGCGTGACGACGTTACCCCGGAAAGCGCCCTCGACAGCCTTCGAAAACAATTACCCGGGTTGCTTTCTGCACCGATCGACAGCGAGACCGTCATCGAAGCCGCGGCTCGTTTCGCCACGCAATTACAGACTCGCAGCCTGAACCTGCCTCTGGACAACGATCAATGTCAGGGGCTGATCGAGTTCTGCCAGCGCAGCAACCTGAACATGAAGCTTGAGCGAGAACTGGGCTCGCAACCCCGTTCGCTGAGACGTATCGACTACCAGCGGCCACACTTTGAAAGCTGGCACCCCTTGGGACTGGTGGTGCATGTGACGCCAGGCAATGCGCCGATGCTCGCGTTCTGCGCGGTTCTCGAAAGCCTGCTGGCCGGTAACATCAACTGGTTACGCCCCAGCGCCAGCGATGCGGGTTTGACTGCGCAATTGCTGGCTGCCTTTGTGAAGTGCGACACCACCGCCAGGCTTGCCGAATTCGTCGCGGTGTTGCCCGTGGGCACTTCCTGGATAGCCGAACTCTGCGCTCAGGCCGATGGCGTGTCAGCCTGGGGCGGTGAAAAGGCGCTCAAAGCGATACGTCAGCAGATCCCCGCCGGATGTCGCTGGATCGATTGGGGGCACAGGATCAGTTTCGCTTATCTGTCGCCTGACGCGGCCAGCCCTTCGGCGCTGGATGCGTTGGTGGATGAAGTGTGCAGTCTGGATCAACAAGCGTGTTCCAGTCCGCAATGGGTGCTGGTGGACAGCAACGACCCGGCCATCCTGCAGGACCTGGGCGAGCGTTTGAGCGAAGCCTTCAAGCGTCGTGCGTCGCACTGGCCGGCGCTGGTGCCCACGGACCAGGAAGCGTGCGAGATCACTACCCTCACGGCCATGGCGCAACTGGAATACTGTTTTGCGAACCAGAGCGGCCAGGTCTGGGCCGGCCATGGATGGCGGATCATCTGGGAACACCATCAGACGCTTGCGCCTTCGCCGCTGTTTCGTACGGTGCTGCTCAAGCCCGTACCGCAACACTTGATCGCCGAGACGCTGCTGCCCTGGCGCACGGTCCTGCAAAGCTGCGCACTGATTTGCTCTGCGACAGAAACGCCAGGACTTGCTCGAGCGCTGGTCAACGCCGGCGTCACCCGTATTGCAGCGTGTGGCGGGATTCATGACGGCTACGCCGGTGAGCCACATGATGGCGTCTACGCGTTGACGCGTCTGAGTCGCCGCCTCTCCGTGAGTCTGGAACCTGATGTGCTGACGGGCCATGCAACGCTCGACCCGGCCCCGCCCGCCCTTGACACCGCCCATGCGCCGATCATGGACAAAAACGCCTTCACGACCCAGCCAATGGGTACCGCAGCACAATTGTATTTTCGCTCTGGAGGAAGCAGCGGCACTCCGGCTCTCGCCGGGTACAGCTATCGCGACTTTCAACGGCAGATGCTCGCAGCGGCAGACGGCCTGTTCGCCGCCGGGCTCGATCCTGCACAGGACCGGGTCATGAACCTGCTTTACGGCGGCAGCCTGTACGGAGGTTTCCTCAGTTTTACCAAAATACTGGAACAGATGGGCGTCACTCATTTCCCCATGGGTGGGCCCCTGGACGACGACTTCAGCGAAATCGCCCAACTGATCGTTGACCAGCGTGTCACCGTGCTGATTGGCATGCCGAGCACCTTGCATCGTCTGTTCTTCAACGAGCAGGCCCGACTCCGCACGTACGCAGGTATCAGCAAAGTGTTCCTTGGCGGCGAGCATCCGGGCCAAACCAGCCTGAGCCTCATGGAAAGCTGCGGGGTCTCGATGATCCGCTCGGCGATCTATGGTTCCGTCGACGCCGGTCCCTTGGGGCATGCGTGCGCAGCCACCGCGAGCGGGGTGTTTCACTTGATGTGCGATGCCCAGCATCTGGAAATTGTGCAGATCGAACAGGATGAACCGGTTCAGGCCAATGAGATCGGTCGCCTGCTGTTTACTTCACGAGCGCGGCAAGGCCAATCCGTGCGCCGATATGACGTGGGCGACACCGGTCGCTGGATCCCCGGAGCCTGTCCGTGCGGGCTGGACTCACCCCGCTTCGAACTGCTCCAGCGCCACGGCAAACTGGTGCGAATGGGCACGGTGTTCATTTCGCCGTCGGCTCTGCAGGATAGCGTCGGCGCGCCCATTCAGATTGTTCTGGACCACACCCCTGATGGCGTCGAGCGACTCAACGTTCTAACGGATGCAGACATCCACCACGTTCGCAACGCATTGCTGAGCCATGAAGCGCTGGCCACTGCCGTAAACGCCAACCTGGTCACTGTCGAAGTTCAAGTGTGCATGGAGCAAGCGTTCACTCGAAACAAACACAGCGGGAAAACACCGTTGGTTATTGATAACAGAAAATAAAAATACAACCAGCTACTCACAACATGTTTTTTAACCGTCTAGACGCCTGATAAAAAAAGAGAACCCAGTGAAACTACCTTATTCGCTTGAACAACTTGTGCCTTATGTACGGCAACACTCCAAGTTCTACTGCACACACCTGAAACATTTACCACTGAACAGTACTGATTTAAAGGATTTACCACTGATCAACGTGACCGACTATTGGGCCGACAGCAATGACCTGCAACACTGGCCGGTCCTGACACGCACTGTCGATGATGCTCTGGTGTTTAAAACGGGAGGGTCGACCCGCCAGGGTAAACTCTCGGTTTACTCCCGCGACGAATGGCACGCCATGGTAAGTACGTTTGGTCAAAGTCTCGCGACTCAACTGAACCACGGTGACCGGGTCGCGAATCTGTTTTTTTCCGGAGATCTTTACGCCAGTTTTCTGTTCGCACATCACTCATTGGCGCATGTCGGGAAATCCATCTGCGAATTCCCGTTTACCGGCCAAGTCGAACTGGGTGGACTGGCAGACGCCATTGCCCGGCATCGAATCAATGTTCTGGCCGGGATGCCGGCAAAACTACTGCGATTCTCCGCGTACCTGGCACAGCATCGGCAAGTGCTGTACGGGGTCGAAACGCTGCTTTATGCAGGAGAAAGCCTGTTTGCTGCGCACCTGGCAATCTTCGCCGAAGTGTTCCCCAACGCCCGCATCGCTTCGATTGGATATGCCAGCGTGGACGCCGGCCTCATCGGGGCCTCCGATCGCGACTGTGCCTTGGGTGAACACCGGGTGTTCGACCAACATACCTTATTGGAAATCGTCGATGAACTCACCGGTGAAGTCATCGAGGAATGCGATCGCACCGGCGTGTTAGTGGTGACCAATCTGACTCGTCGACTCATGCCACTGCTGCGTTATCCGGTGGGTGATCGTGCCTGCTGGCGAGAACCCAGCGCGACCCCGAGGCGTAAATTTGCGCTAAAGGGGCGAAGTGCCGACAGCCAGCGGATACGAGTCGGTGAGCTGTCGCTGTTTCCCAGCGAAATAAGCGAGATCGTCCAGCGGACTGCCAATAGCGACCAATGGCAGTTACTGATCGAACATACCGGTTACAAGGATATTCTGAGTCTGAAATGGGTACCCGAGCCCCACCCACATAATGTCGAACCAATGCGCCGGGTATTACAGGAAGCGCTGGTCACCCAATACCCCGGCATCGACGACCTGAGTCGCGATGGGCTGCTCGAACTCCGGGTCCTGCCCTGCGCAGTCACAGACTTGAGCCTGCATCCCCGCTCCGGCAAACAACCGAGGATCCTGGACTTACGAGTGTATGACGCCCCCTCGCCGGAGCCCGAGTAATGAGCCGGTTGATTTTTCGGCGCTACCAGCCGTCCGACGCACAGGCCGTCAGCCAGTTACTTCGCGAGATCTACGGCGATCATTACGGCAGGCCAGATATTTACTTGCCGGCCATGATCAGTCAGCACAATGCCGAGGGCCGCTGGCAATCCGTCGTTGCGGTGGACGACAAGCGGGTACTGGGACACGCCGCGTTGTGCCTTGATGCGACTTCATTAACCGCTGAAATGGCGCTCATGGCGGTGCATCCCGCCGCTCAGGGAAAACGTGTGGCAACGCTTCTTGGTTCGCAACTCATCGAGCTTTCAGAGTCCTTGAAACTCGAAAGCCTTTCGATCAAGCAAGTGACTCACCACCCGTACACTCAACGCATGGCAGAAAAAATCGGTTTCCACAGCACGGGTTTGCTTCCCGACTACATCGCTTCGCCACTCACTGAACCGTTGCGGGAAACCATGGTGATGGGTTATCACATCAATGAAGGGCACGAACGCCCGCTCCCCAATATCCCATGGCCCGACAGTTGCCGCGCGCTCATGCAGCACCTTTGTTCAGTGTTTGGCACTCACCAGGGCATGGCGCCTTGCGTCCATCCACCCATGCAAATTGAACAACACCATGAACGGTTCGAAATACTCATACAGCGCTTGAACAATCATCTCCTGGATGAAATCCGACTCCTGCCCAGGCACTGGCTGATCTCGGTCAAACTCGAACTGTCCTGGCACTTTGCCGAAGATTTACACAATTTGTCGGCCCTTGGTTTCACCTTCACCGGGCTGATGCCCACGCACTACAGTAAAGGGTGGTTCGCACTGTTTCATCGAGGGGCGCAGTCTCGACACCTCACCCTGCACTGTCCGCACATGCAACACTTGCATGACGATTTACAGCAAAACGCCAGCACGCAGAGTAGCGCCGAAGCGCTGACCAGAACCCGCTCAGCCGCGTGAGTCTTTTCGATAAAAGTCATTGCCCGGCTGCGCGCAAAGCTCCACCAGCCAGTCGACAAACACCCTCACCCGCCGGGACAACTGGCGGTGTGGCGGGTAGAGCGCCGTCAGCGGCATCCCCGGTGTCGGCACCGCCCTGAGGACTTCACACAACCGGCCTTCGCTCAGCTGGCGGGCTACGTGGTAATACGGTGTCTGGACCAGACCATACCCCGCCTCACACGCGGCCAGGTAACCATCGGCGCTGTTGACCGAAACTTGCTTGGGCAGATCAATGAGCTGAACCTGATCATTGACCATGAACTCCAGCCCATAACGCTTGCCATTGCTGCTGGAGAAGTACTCCACCATCTGATGGCCTTCAAGGTCAGCCAGACACTGAGGCGTTCCGAATCGCTTCAAGTAGTCGGGGCTAGCACACGTGACCTGATCCAGCATCGCCAACGGTCGCGCCACCAGTGAATCGTCCAGTGAGTCACCGCCCCGCAGCACGCAATCGACGCCTTCGCGTATCAGGTCGACTGGCCGGTCATTCAAGCCGATTTCCAGCTCGATCAAGGGATATCGAGCAGTAAATTGCGGTAATGCCGGAATCACCATCAAGCGTCCCACGCCCGCCGGCATGTCCACGCGCAACAGTCCCTTGGGGTTATTGCGTGCAGCGCTGAACACCGCTTCGGTTTCCTCCAGGTCCGCCAGCAACCGTACACAACGAGGGTAATAGGCCGCGCCGTCGAGCGTCAGGCTGATCTGCCGCGTCGTGCGTTGCAGCAATTGCACACCGAGATGCGCCTCCAGCTGTTTGATCAGAATGGTCACTGAGGCACGGGGCAACTGCAGGCTATCTGCCGCCTTGGCGAAGCCGCCCAGTTCGACGATTCGAGTGAACACGCGCATCGCGTTAAAACGGTCCATTGTTTTTGCTTACCGGCTGATTATTTAGAAATTACGAACAGTGATAGCAGTTTTAGCCGGTTTATCTTGTTTCTGTCGAGGTAAACAATGGACTCCACATTCACAGGGAGCTGATTTCATGCAAACACGTCAACTGGGCAAAAACGGTCCACTCGTCAGCGCGATGGGTCTGGGTTGTATGGGCATGACCGATTTCTACACGACGGGTGTGGACATCCGCGAAGCCATGGCCACTCTGCACCGCGCGCTGGAGCTGGGGATCAACCTGCTCGACACCGCTGACATGTATGGCCCGCACACCAATGAAGAACTGATCGGCAAGGCCATCGTCGGCAAACGCGACCAGGTGTTCCTGGCCAGCAAATTCGGGATCGTCCGCGACCCGGGCAATCCGGTTGCGCGGGGCGTCAACGGCCGACCGGAGTACATTCGCGCCTCTATCGACGGCACCCTCAAACGCCTAGGGGTCGAGACCCTGGATTTGTACTACCAGCACCGCATCGATCCGCAGGTGGCCATCGAGGAAACCGTCGGTGCCATGGCCGAACTGGTGAAAGCCGGCAAGGTTCGGTACCTGGGTTTGAGCGAGGCCTCGGTCGCAACGCTTGAGCGAGCACACAAGGTTCATCCGATCAGTGCACTGCAGAGCGAGTACTCGTTGTGGAGCCGTGATCAGGAGGAAAACGGTTGTCTGGCCGCATGTCAGCGTCTGGGTGTCGCCTTCGTCCCCTACAGCCCTTTGGGCCGTGGTTTTCTCACCGGAGCCCTAAAAAGCCCTGATGATTTCGCGGCAGACGACTACCGGCGCTTCAGCCCGCGCTTTCAAGGCGAGAACTTCGCCAAAAACCTGTTGTTGGTGCAGCAAGTGCAGGACCTGGCCGCAGAAAAAGGCGTGACCGTCGGCCAACTGGCGCTGGCATGGGTACTGGCTCAGGGCGATTACGTGATCCCGATTCCGGGAACCAAACAGCGTAAATACCTGGAAGAAAATGTGGCCGCGCTGGATGTGAAGCTCAGCGGCGAAGACTTGCAAGCGCTGGAAGCGATATTCCCGGCCAATGCCACGGCCGGTTTACGTTACCCGGAAGAAGTCATGGAGTTGCTTGACCGGTAGCCGACGCCTGGCCCATTCGACACGTTGAGTGGGCCAGGACAATCAGGCGTCACGCCTTGGAGCTGACGCCCTTGTCGGTCGGCACCGTCGTGCCGTTACCCTTGCCGTAAGTGTGTAAATTTTGCAGCACGTAGATCGCCGTCTTGTATTCCGGGATCAGGCCGACAGCGTACTTGTCACCCCTGATACTGTTGTTCTGAATCGTGTCCAGTTGCGTGGCGAAATACTCCAGTGCGTTGAATTTCGCATCCGGGTCTTTCTGAACCCCAAACCGGTCAAACTTGTCACCGGCATTCATTAGCGTCATCGACGTAATATCGGAAATCAGGCCTTTACCTCTCAAGAAGGCGCTGAGATTGCCCAGTTGTTTGGCGGTGACATTTTCCGGGTCGAAACCTTTGATGTTTCTGTGCAGTTTCTGCTCATCCATTTTCGCGGTGTTCAGCAAAGTTGGATTGGTACCCACCAAAGCCAGCATCTGCCTGACCCTGGCGCTTTGCGTCACAGGCTTGCCGGCGCCCGTGTCCTTGACCAGCAAACCTGCCTTGGCCGTCCAGGCCCCGGTATAGCCGATAGTCATGACCGAACTCCCGACTGCGCTACCTGATGCAGACGTCCGTGTGAGGCGACCATAAAAAGTTCCTTGTTTAGTCTGGTTTAGAGCGGGCGAGTATCAGCCTGGCCACTAGCCACACCAACAATTATTTCCGACTTTTTACAATTCTCGTACATTTACGATACAACCGGGCAAGTGCCCTGTTTCATTGGTCTATAGATTAATTTAGAAAGTGGTATAGACACTAAATATGTACTACTAACCTGTTGGTTAGTTAGTTTGTATCCATTACGACACCTTGATCGGTGCCATTGCCGGGCAAACCAACCTGTTGGCCCTCGCCACAAATGATTTTGCGTCATCTGTATTACTTCGAAACAATCTCCTGCCTCGATGCTGGCTAAAATGGTCAAAATGCATTTTTTTGGCCGCAATTCGAGACGAGATTCCCCATGCGAACCCACCTGCGTCTGGTCGCCCTGAGCGCCCTGTTCATCTCCTCCCTGGCCCAGGCCGCCGACCTGATTCCGATCGAGGTTCACCGCGATGCCAATTGCGGTTGCTGCGAAAAATGGATCAGTCATCTGGAAGCCAACGGCTTCAAAGTCGACGATCACGTCGAAGCCAATATGAGCGAATTCAAGCAACAGCACGGCGTGCCTCCGCGCCTGGCGTCGTGCCATACCGGCTTGATCAACGGCAAATTCGTTGAAGGTCATGTCCCCGCCGATCAGGTGCTGGCCTTGAGCAAGCACAACGATCTGTTGGGCGTTGCCGCCCCCGGCATGCCCATGGGTTCACCCGGCATGGAAATGGACGGCATGAGTGATGCGTATCAAGTGATCGGCCTGAAAAAAGACGGCACTGACGTGGTGGTGGCGGACTACCCCGCCCATTGATGTTCGGTGCGTACATCGGGCTGTTCTTCGCTGCATTCGGCGCAGCCACCCTGCTGCCCTTGCAGTCCGAAGCGGTGTTGGTGGGGCTGTTGCTCAGCGGCAAGTATTGGCTCTGGTCGCTGCTCGCCGTGGCGACACTGGGCAATGTTCTGGGATCACTGCTGAACTGGTGGCTGGGGCGCTGTATCGAGCGGTTTCGTGACCGGCGCTGGTTTCCGGTCAGCCCGCGCCATCTGGAAAAAGCCCGAGTCCATTATCAGCGTTACGGTCATTGGTCGTTGCTGCTGAGCTGGGTACCTGTGATCGGTGATCCGCTGACCCTGGTGGCCGGCGTGATGCGCGAGCCGCTGGGGCGATTCCTGCTGATCGTGACCCTTGCCAAAGGCGCCCGTTATGGTGTGTTGGCCATGGCCACAGTGGGCTGGATGGGTTGAACGATCATCCACGGCGATTGCCTGTGTTTAATGTCGCCCTAATCATGCCGATCCAGCATCGGCCGATTTCCAATGGAGTTCGCCCATGTCCCTCACCCGCTTCCGCTGGCTGCCCGGCCTGCTGCTGACCGCTGCACTGCCCGTGATTGCTCACGCCGAAGGCCCGGAATATGGCCCGCAGCTGCAAGGTTTCGAGTATCCCTACACGGTCAAGCATTTCGCCTTTGAGTCCCAGGGCAAATCCCTGCAAATGGGCTACATGGATGTCGCCGCCCACGGCAAGGCCAATGGACGCAGCGTGGTGCTGATGCACGGCAAGAATTTCTGCGGTGCCACCTGGGACAGTTCGATCAAGGCCCTGAGTGAGGCCGGTTACCGGGTCATTGCCCCGGACCAGATCGGTTTCTGCACCTCCAGCAAACCCGACCATTATCAGTACAGCTTCCAGCAACTGGCGACCAACACCCAGCAATTGCTCAAGGCCCTCGGCATTCAAAAGGCCAGTGTTCTCGGGCACTCCACCGGCGGCATGCTCGCCACTCGCTATGCGCTGCAATACCCCGATCAAGTCGAACAACTGGCACTGGTCAACCCCATCGGCCTGGAAGACTGGAAAGCCCTCGGCGTGCCCTATCGCACGGTTGATCAATGGTATGAGCGCGAGCTGAAA
>Ga0157373_10003230_pt1 | contig 12323 bp, 7 predicted proteins | sample C65metaG_FD_113460 | JGI IMG/M metagenome (GOLD analysis project Ga0157373, IMG submission 113460) | Corn rhizosphere microbial communities from Kellogg Biological Station, Michigan, USA - C6-5 metaG | ecosystem: Host-associated > Plants > Roots > Rhizosphere > Soil | place: USA: Michigan...
GCGGACCATCCACCTTGAAACGAACGGAGACCGCGGTGGCCTTGCCGGGCAAGTCGACATGGCCGTAGTCATCGCCCACGTCGGTGCGCGCGTAATTCAGGCCGCGCACCGATGGGTGAAAGACCAAAGCGGAGACACGGCCCCGCCGCCGATGCGCACGCTGGTGAAGTGGCAAGGAATGGCGGCGGGTTGGCTGGCGTGGACACTCGGCGCGAGGAACAACGAGCCGGCAATGGCGCCGATGTTTCCGAACACGTCGAAGAAACGCTTTCTCAACCTTGCCGCCATCCCGGCCTGCGCGCCGAACATGCCGGAACGCGGTGAGGTTTTCTGACGCCCGGCAAGGTACCCCATACCGGATGCCTTGCCTCGTGCCGGAACCCCATCGACTGCTCAGCACTGCACGATCAGAACGTCGCGCGCAGCGTCAGCGCATAACGGGTGTCGTTCACGTACCAGGAAGTGATGTGCTTGCCGGATGCATTCTGATTCATGATCGTGCGCTGTTCGGCGTTATTGAGGTTGTTCATCTCCAGGCCGAGCTTCACGTGCTCGTTGAACGAGTAGAAGATCGAACCGTCCAGCTGTCCGTAGGCATCGGCGAATACCGGCAGCTTCCACGGAATGCTGTTGTCGGTACCGTTGTAGCCATTCGGACCGATCGACAGCAAATACTGGCTGCGCCAGTTGTAGGCCAGCCGGATTTGCCACGGACCGTGCTCGTAGAAGCCGGCGACATTGAGGGAATCCCTCGACAGGCCATCCGCCGGGAGGCTGCCGTATCCGGAGCCATCCGTATCCACCGGCACCGCCGTAGTGTCGTTCGGCACATGGGTCCTGCTGCGGATGTAGGTGTAGTTCGCCGACATGCCGAAGCCCTTGACCGGCAGGAAATCGAAGAACTGGTTCCAGCCGATTTCCGCGCCATCGATCGTCGCCTTGCCGACGTTCACCGGACGGGTGATCAGATACTGGTAGTTGTTGCCGTCGACACCTGGATACGTCACAAAGTGCGACTCGCGGCGGAAATAGTCGCTTATCCCCTTGTGGAAGAAGTTGACCCAGGCCATGCCGCCGCGGTCCGGATCGAAATACCACTCCAGCGACAGATCGAACTGGTTGGCCTTCATCGGCGTCAGGTAGGGGTTGCTGTAGGAATCGCCAGTCAGAGTCAGCTTGTCGATCGGCAGGGTGGTGGTGCCGAGCGGCGGCGTATAGCCTGACACTACGCCGGCATTGAGAATCTGATAGGCCTGCATCTGGCTGAAGTCCGGCCGCGCAACCGCCTTGGAAAAGGCAAAACGCGTGAGCAGGTTCGGAGCGAACTCCCACTTCACGTTCAAGCTGGGCAGGATGTCGGTGTACTGGTTGCGGGCGCTGATGGGCGTGGACTGGCCCGTGCCCAGGTAGGGTGCCAATGTCTGGTCGGGATACACCAGGAAGCCTTGGGCGGCATTCCTGGTCCTCACCGCACGCACGCCGACGTTGCCGCTCAGATTGGCATCGTCCACCCCGAAGTCGAGCATGGCGTACGCCGCGTAGGTCTTTTCGTGCTGAACATTGGTGTGCGCAGCATCAAGCACCGTGGCCACGTACGGATTGGCATAGCAGCAGGAGTAAGCCGGAATGGCGGCGTCGTGGATGTCCGCGTAGCTGCCCGGGTAGCTCAGCGCGGTCGACAGCACCGGCGCATAGAACGCACCTGGTATGCCGGCGTCGCCCCGGTAGAAGTTTTTGAACGTGTCCAGGTGCACCAGGCTGCTGTTGACCGTGCCGTTCAAGTCCAGGCCGGGCAATGCGCCGCTGGGCAGTGCCCAGCCTTGCATCCAGGTCTGGAACACGGGCATCCAGTTGTAGCCGGTATCGATGTTGTCGGCATAGCGGTTGGTCAGGCGCACGCCTGCCTTCACCCCCTGCACGAACCCGTCGACGAAGCTGTGCGAGATGTCGGCACGCCAGGCCAGTTCTTTCGCGTAGTTCTGGTTCTGGTGATCCATGGTGAACCCCCAGTAGTAATTGGCGGGGTTCCCGGTGAAGCCGGCATCGACGCCGATGTGCGGCGGGTTGTTGCCGTTCAAGGCGACGTCGATGTAGGGCACGTTGGTGCCCAAGGACACCGTGGAATCCAGGCTGTTGGTGGTGGCCTTGACGAACTGCACCGAGCTCGTGAGTTCGGTGCTCGTGCCCAGCCGCCACGTCATCCCGGTGGAGAAGTCCGTGGTCTTGGAGTGCTTATTGGATGCGCGGATGTCGGTGCCCATCGGCATGCCGCCATTCTGCGTGAGGCGACCGGACTGGAACACGCCGCCATCGACCTGGCTCGGCTGGCTGGGGTCCACCATCACCTGCGTCGGGTCGTTGCCCACGAAGATCGCATCCTCGTCCCAGACTTCGTGGTATTTGCTCTGGAACGCGGTGGCGTAGAGGTCAAGACTGTTGCTGGGACGCCACTGGAAGGCGAGGTAGGTACCATCGCGCTTGCGATCGTAGAGCAGGGTGCGCCAGTCGGCGCCGCGCGGCACCCAGGTGCCGCTTGCGTTCTTGAAGAACGGACGCACGAACAGGCCATCGGTACGCGTGGCCAGGCGGGAATCGGCGACATCGACGAGGAAACCCATGTCGCCGAGGCCGGTGTGCCAGCGATTGCTGTAGAGCACCGAGGCGGACGGCTTGTACTTCTCGACGAAGTCGCCGTAGTTCTCGCTGACCGAAGCGGCGATCTTCTGGCCCTGGAAGTCGAAGGGCATGAAGGTGCGCAGGTTCACCGTGCCGCCCAGGCCGCCCTCGATCATCTCGGCCGTCTGGTTTTTGAAGACGTCGACGCCGGACATCAATTCCGACGGCACATCCTCGAAGCTGAGGGCGCGCCCGCCGTTGGCGGAGAAACTGTCGCGGCCATTCAATTCGGAACGCACCTGCGTGAGGCCGCGCACCTGCACGCCGTTGCCTTCGGCAGAGAAGTGTTCCGGATCGCCCTGGGAGAGGAAATGGTCGATGGTGACGCCGGGAATGCGCGACAGGGTTTCGGTGACGCTGCGATCCGGCAGCGCGCCGATGTCCGTGGCGGACATCGAATCGACGAAGGTGTCGGCGTCGCGTTTGATATCCTGCGCCTTCTCGACCGATGCGCGGATGCCGGTCACCACGACCGCGCTGAGTTGGGTCGCCTCCTTCTTCTGGTTCGCCCTGGTCTTCCTGGCGACCCCCTTCGACGGGACGGCCTGGCCCGCGCCCTGGCTGCCGGCGGCGGGCATGGCCTGCTGTGCCCAGGCATGCGCCGGCACATAAAGCAGCGCCACGCTCATTGCGATGGCCATCGAAAGACCCGTGCGTCGCAGCTGCGCGTATGTCTGTTGCCGAACACTGTTGTTGGACCGATCGTTCACCTGTTGCCCCTCCCAATGATTGTTCGCTGATCGCGGGACCTTCACTGCGGGCCGGCACATCGATGATGGCTCCAGCTGCAACGGCGTTCCCCCGGATGACTCTTGCGGACGCACCACCCCGTTTCTCTCGGAAACACGCCATACGGTCTCGGCGATGCGTTACGCATTGCATGCTGCGGTGGCGGGTGCAGGGGCGCAATTACGAAATTGTCCAGTGCGACTCACGTTTCTTCTTTTGCGTTCGCCGCAAAACAGCGGCAACCCCGGCTGTTCCGCATATGCGTTCGTCATCCGCAGGGAGTCAACGCGCTCCCATCACGGGCGTGTGCAAGCAAGCGGACACGCGCGTCGATGAGCTCGCGACCACGCGCCGAGGCTGGGGAATCCGTGGCCACGCGATTCGCCGTCCTGATCAGCTGCACAGCGCGCGGCGCGACCGCCGTTGATCGGCGGTGGATGCCGCGAGCTCTGCAACCGTATCGTGCTGCATGCCAGCAGAACCGTGGTGACGCGATGCCGGAAAGGCGGCGCCGATCCGGATCGCCAGCTACGGGTTCCACCCCTCACGACGATCGGCCAGCAGGCACCGACGTCGATCATCGACAGACCCGGCAATTCGTTCAGCTCAGGTCGATCGCGCGGTACGTGAAATCGCGTACCACAACGCTGCCTTCGTTCGCGCTGTAGATGCCTATCCTCAAACCGAGGAAACCTCCGAAGACATTGTGGTGCAGGCCCGAGACTTCCATGCGCAGACCATGCTGGACCCAGGTCCTGCCGTCGTCGTGGGAGTGATGGAAGGTGATCACGTTGCGGTCATTGGTCAACCGTATGCGTACGCTGGAGGTCGGCATCGGCGAGCGCATCCAGGGCAGCTCGTCGGCGTATTCGAACGTCTTCAGTTCGCGCGGCGAGAATCCGATGCCGACGAAAGCCTTCGGGCTGTAGTACAGCAGCAGGCCGCCTTCGGCATGGCCGACCAGATCAAGCGTGACTTCCGCGACATAGGAGCGATCGCCGGGTATGCAGAACAGTGGCGTGCTGTCCGCGGGCGAGGTTCCGCTGGCCGCCAGGTGCAGTGCGCCCGCTTCATGGCGAACCCGTCGCATGCCGTTCGAGCCGGGGACGTGAAGGCTCCACTGCACACCGAACTTGTTACGTGAAAAGTCATCCGAGAGTGCCAGACCCGACGGACTGCTGGCGCCACCGCGCGGCTTCGGCAAGGGCCGCGAAAGGTCGCCACCGGTGGCCCGGAACCAGCCATCGGCAGTCCACTCCATCGGCTCGAGCAGGGTTTGCCGGCCCAGTGTGCGAAAGCCGTTTTCGTAGCCGTGATACACCATCCACCAGTCACCGCCCGGACCTTCGACGAGGCTGGCGTGACCACGCGACCACCATGGCTCATCCACCGACGTCGTGCGCACCAGCGGGTTGTGCGGACAGTTCTCCCACGGGCCGTGCACCGACCGCGATCGTGCCGCGATCACCATGTGGCTGGTGGGTGGGCCGGCGGTGCCGCCGACGGCACTGATCAGATAGAACCAACCTCCGTGACGAAGCAGTTTCGGGCCTTCGGGTGCAAAATCCTCCACTACCCAGTCCTGCGGATATTGCCAGGGGGTATACGCATGTTCGAGCGTGCCGTCGGTGGCCAGGCCGTCGTCGATGAGCCGGATCTTGCGAATGCCATTGACGAACAGGTAGCGCTTGCCGTCCTCGCCCACGACATGGCCCGGATCGATGCATCCGGCGATCTTCAGGTCGATCGGGTCGCTCCAGGGGCCTTCTATGTGATCGGCCCAGATCACGTGGATCGACCAGTCCCCGCCGTCGACGGCTGCAGGAATATAGATGAAGTATTTGCCAAGGCATTTGCACAGGTCCACCGCAAAGACGTTGCCGAGCGGCTTGTTCAATGCCGCCGTCAACGGCGTCCAGTCGAGCAGATCCGTGGAATGCCAGATGACCAGGCCGGGACACGCCTGGAAGGGCGTGAAGGTCATGTAGTAGTCGTTGCCATCCTTGAGGATGGTCGGATCGGGATGGTCGCCGGCGACGATGGGGTTGAGATAGGTTCCATCGCCGAGGTCGGCGCGGCGCTGATCTTCGATGCCGGCCCGCCAGCGAACCGCCGTACCGAGACCAGGACCACACGCGACCGCGGCAGCTGCCCTGAGCGAAAACGGCGCGGCTGCCACACCGGCCAGCATCATCTTGAAAGCATCACGACGCGACGCGTCCACCATGCTCATCACCCCTGCATCTGTTCGAGTTCCTTGCCGTTGGTCTCGTTGACATACTTGATCACGAAGACCACCGACAGCAGCGCGGCGAAGGCATAGATGCCGTAGGCGCTGGCCAGGCCGATGCCGGCGAGCAGGATCGGGAATGTGATGGTGATGACGAAGTTCGCCGTCCATTGCGCTGCGCCGGCGGCCGCCAGCGCCGAGCCGCGAATCTGGTTGGGAAACATCTCGCCCAGCATCACCCACATCACCGGGCCCCAGGAGACGTTGAAGAACACCACGTAGGCGTTCGCCGCCACCAGCGCCAACACGCCCATCGAGCCGGACAAGGCCAGCTGGCCCCCTGCGCCGCCGCCCGCACTGGCAAAGGCGAAAGCAACCACGGCCAAGGTGACCGTCATGCCGACCGAACCGATCCACAGCAACGGCTTGCGCCCGATACGATCGATCAGCATCAGCGCCACCAGGCAGGCACCGATGCTCAAGCCACCGGACAGCACGTTGATCAGCAAGGCGTCGCTCTCGGAAAAACCGACTGCCTGCCACAGCACGGCGCCGTAGTAGAACACCACGTTGATGCCGACTAGTTGCTGGAACGTGGCCAGGCCGATGCCGACCCAGACGATGGGCCGGATCCGGCGACGGGCCTGGTCGAACAGGTCGCGCAGTCGCGGGCGGTGATCCGCCGCCAGCGAGCCCTCGATGTCGGTCAACGTGAGCCGCGCCGTGAGATCGCCGTAAAGACGCGCCAGTACCTGCAGCGCCTGTTCCTTGCGACCCTTGGCCACGAGATAGCGCGGGCTCTCGGGGATGCCCACCAGCGCCAGCAGGAACAGCACGGCCGGAATCATCTCGATCCAGAACATCCAGCGCCAGGCCTCGAAGCCCCCCCACAGCGGCTGGACCGAAGACCCGGCGATGCCCGCCAGCGCATAGTTGCTGAGGAAGGCGGCAAACAGGCCGGAAATAATCGCGATCTGCTGCACCGTGGCCAGCCGCCCGCGATAACGCGCCGGCGAGACCTCGCTGATGTAGGCCGGCGACATCACGCTGGCGGCGCCCACCGCCAGGCCACCGATGATCCGGTAGATCACGAAGGCCGTGGAAGTGCCGGCGATGCCCGAACCCCAGCCGGAAATGATGAAACACACGGCCGCGACGATCAGCACGCTGCGGCGGCCGTAGATGTCGGCCATCCGTCCGGCAAAGAATGCACCCACGGCGCATCCCAGCAGCATCGAGGCGACGTTGAAGCCGGTGCCGAACGAATCCGCATGAAAGGCCTTCTGCAAGCCCTCGACGGTGCCGTTGATCACACCGCTGTCGAAACCGAACAGGAAGCCGCCGATCGTTGCGACCAGACTGATCAGCACGATGAGCCCGGTGTTTTCGCTGCTCTTCTGCACTGCAACTGCAGCATTCATGAGGTTCCCCTTTGACCGGATTCCTGCGCGGCAGGCCACGGATGGTCGGTAGTGACAGGTTGTTCAAAGGGCCCGTTCGGCCCACCGTCGACGCGCCGAGTCTGGCAGTTGCCCGTACGGGTCTGCGCTTGCATCAGGCGCTGGCTGCAGCTGAATTCCGGCGAGCCCCCGTGGCTCGCATTGGCAGGTTTCCCTCCACATCCCGTCAACGCAAGGAGCATGGCTTGTGCTCATGCCGCACGGCTCGCTTCACCGGTAGCGGAGCCATCATCACGACGCAATCCCTTGAGCCTGACGTAAAGCTCGCGGAACATCGGCTGGCGTTGCGCGAGATAATACTCGTGGCGCCCGCGGCACGGTTCCAGCAACTGCACCAGGGGCGGTTGCGGGCAGGCGGTCGCGACGTCAGCATCGCCGTCCACCGCCATCCGCGCCAGGCGCGCCGCGCCCAGCGCCGGGCCGACCTCGCCGCCATGGTGCAATTGCAACGGCTTGCCGATGATGTCGGCCAGCATCTGCAGCCAGTAATTGCTGCGCGTGCCACCGCCGATGACGCTGATCGGCCCGGTATCCACGCCGGCCGCGCGCACCGCATCGATGCCGTCGAGCAGCCCCAGACCCACGCCTTCGAGCACCGCGTGCGCAAGGTCTTCGCGCCGCGTACCCGGCGTCAACCCGTAGAACATCCCGGCGGCATTCACGTCGTTGTGCGGCGTGCGCTCGCCGTTGAGGTAAGGCAGAAACCACGGCCGCTGCGCTTGCATCGGCGCCGCCTCGGCGGCCTCAAGCATGCTGCCGACGTCGCCATAGCCGCCCCACCGCGCCGCCAAGTCGAGGCAACTGGCGGCGTTGAGCATCACCGACATCAGATGCCAGGTATCGGGCAGCGCGTGGCAGAAGCTGTGCACCGCCTGCTGCGGCCGCGCACGGAAACCGTCGGATACGGCGAAGAACACGCCGGACGTACCCAGCGACAGCATCGCCTGACCCGGCCGGACCACACCCATGCCGATCGCGCCGGCCGCGTTGTCGCCGGCGCCGGCGGCGATCGCCACCTCGTCCATCGACCAGCGGCGCGCCAGCTCGCCACGCAGATGACCGGTCACCCGCGGGCCTTCGACCACCGTCGGCATCTGCCCGCTGTCCAGGCCGCACGCCGCCAGCATGGCCGGGTTCCAGGCACGTCGCGCCACGTCCAGCCACAGCGTGCCGGCGGCATCGGACGGGTCGGTCGCAAAATCACCGCTGAGCCGGTAGCGCAGGTAGTCCTTCGGCAGCAGCACCTTGTCGATGCGCGCGAACACCTCGGGCTCATGCTTGCGCAACCAAAGCAGCTTCGGCGCGGTAAACCCCGGCATCGCCAGGTTGCCGGTGATCGCGCGGAAATTCGTCAGGCTTTCCAGCTCGGCGCACTCGGCGTCGCTGCGGCCGTCGTTCCACAGGATCGCCGGGCGCAACGCCTGCCCGCGCGCATCCAGCAGGGTCGCCCCGTGCATCTGCCCGCTGAGCCCGATCGCCTCGATCGCCGCAGGGGCGAGACCCAGCTTCGCGACCTGCTGCAACAGCTGGTCCATCGCGTTCAGCGTGGCCTGCCACCACTGTTCCGGATCCTGCTCCGACCAGCGCGGATATGGCTGCGACACGCTCAACGGCGCGAGCACCCTGGCGCGCAACCCACCGTCGCGGTCGAGCAACACGGCCTTCACGCCGGAAGTGCCCAGGTCGATGCCGATGAACATCAGGCGCGCGCTCCGACCTGACAGGCAGGCATGCTCATGGGCTCAACCATGGATGAAGCGGTTGACCAGGTTCTCCAGCCGCTCCTGCTCGCCACTGATGTGGTGCGGATTGAAGCGCTGGGCCAGCGCCTCCTCGCTGATGCTGGCCAGACTGCTTGAACTTCCCAAAATGCGCTGGCCCAGTTCGCCGTCCCAGCCGGCGTAGCGGCGCGCCTTGAGTTCGCCGAGCAGGTCGTGCTCGATCATGTCGGCGGCGCGCAGCAGCGCCACCGCCAGCACGTCCATCGCGCCGATGTGACCATGGAACAGGTCGGCCGGGCTGCTGCTCTGGCGACGAACCTTGGTGTCGAAATTCATGCCGCCGTTGCCGAAGCCACCGGCCTTGAGGATCTCGTACAGCACCAGCGTGCATTCCTCCACGCTGTTCGGGAACTGGTCGGTGTCCCAGCCGTTCTGCGGATCGCCGCGATTCGCGTCGATGCTGCCGAACACGCCCAGCGCGATCGCGGTGGCCACCTCATGGTGGAACGAATGGCCGGCCAGGGTCGCGTGATTGCCTTCGATATTCGTCTTGATCTCGCCTTCCAGGCCGAAATCCTTGAGGAACCCGGCGACCGTGGCCACGTCGTAGTCGTACTGGTGCTTGGTCGGCTCCTGCGGTTTCGGCTCGATCAGGATGTCGCCGCCGAAGCCGAGCTTGTACTTGTGCTCGACCGCCATGTTCATGAAGCGGCCGAGCTGCCGGCGCTCGCGCTTCAAGTCGGTATTGAGCAGGGTGTCGTAGCCTTCGCGGCCGCCCCACAACACGTAGTTCGCGCCGCCCAGCCGCTGCGTGGCGGCCATCGCATGCGCGACCTGGGTCGCCGCGTAGGCAAACACTTCCGGCTGCGGATTGGTCGCCGCACCGGCGGCATAGCGTGGATGCGAGAACAGGTTCGCGGTGCCCCACAGCAGTTTCACGCCGGTCTGCGCCTGCTTCGCCTCCAGCACGTCGACGATCCGCGCGAAGTTGTCCACGTACTCGCGCAGGCTGCCGCCCTCCGGTGCCACGTCGGTGTCGTGGAAGGTATAGAACGGCGCGCCGAGGCGGGCGAAGAAATCAAAGGCGGCATCGGCCTTGGCCAGCGCATTCGCCATCGGCTCGCCGGCGGCCTGCCACGGCCGCTCGAAGGTGGGCTGGCCGAACATGTCGACACCGGGCCAGACGAAGCTGTGCCAGTAGCACACCGCAAAACGCAGGTGCTCGGCCATCGTCTTGCCGAGCACGCGCCGACCGGCGTCGTAATGGCGGAACGCCAGCGGTTGCTCCGTGTCCGGCCCTTCGTAGCGCACCGGCGCGATGGAATCGAAATACGACATGGGGTTTCCTTGCTGATGAACGATTGTGGGGACAGTGGCATCGCCGCCACGGCACCTTCGGGGAAAGGGGTTGGACGCCTGCAGCGGCAGCGCGCGGCTGCCACTTCATTCAGAACAGATCCCGGCGGCCATTCATGCTGAACTGCGATTCATGCTGCGGGCAGCACGGGGGCAGCGCAATTACGAAATTGCCCAGAGCGACTGACGTTTCTTCTTTTGCGCCCGCCGCAAAGCCCCCGCGGCCCGACTCGACCCGTGCTAGCCTCGGGTCGAGTCGGGCCGGGCCTGGCCCGGACCACAATCGATGGCCCTGCTGCGGCATGCCGAACGCCATGCAGCCAGCCCACCGCATGGTGACCGAGATGAGCAATCCACATGGTGTCCATCGCATCGCGCTGTTGTTCAACGCGAACAAGGTGTACGACCGGCAGATCATCGCCGGTGTCGGCGCGTACCTGGCATCCACCCGGGTCAGCTGGGACCTGTTCATGGAAGAGGACTTCCGCTGCCGGCTGACCGGCCTGGCCGGCTGGTGCGGCGACGGCATCATCGCCGACTTCGACGATCCGCAGGTGTGTGCGGCGCTGCGTGAGGTGAACGTGCCGGTAGTCGCCGTGGGCGGCTCCTATACCGATGCCTCGCGCTACCCCGAGGGTCTGCCTTACATCGCCACGGACAACGCCGCAATGGTGCGGCTGGGCTACGATCACCTGATCGAGCAGGGCCTGGAACACTTTGCGTTCTACTCGCTGCCGCTGGCACCGGCGCACCGCTGGGCGGAGGAGCGCGAGCGGCTGTTCGACAGCATGGTCGCCCGCGACGGCCTGAAGAGTTTCATCTACCACGGCCATGCCACCAGCGCGGCAGGCTGGAGCGATGCGCTCGAGGCACTTATCGCTTGGCTGAAATCGCTGCCGAAACCGGTCGGCATCCTTGCCGCCACCGACGCGCGGGCGCGCCAGCTGCTGCAGGCCTGCATGATGGCGGACATTCCGGTGCCCGACGAGGTCGCCATCGTCGGCATCGACAATGACCCACTGGCGCGCACGCTGAGCCGCATCCCGTTGACCTCGGTACAGCAGGGCACCGAGGAAATGGGCCGCACCGCCGCGCACCTGCTGCATCGCATGCTGCACGGCGCCGACTGCAGCGACACCCGCGTGGTGGTGCCGCCGGAAAGCCTGCACGTGGCAGCATCCAGCCTGCACCAGACCCGGCGCAGCCCGTACGTGATGCGCGCGCTGCACTACATCCGCCAGTACGGCTGCCTCGGCATCCGCACCGAGCAGGTGGCGAACTACGTGGGCGTGTCGCGCTCGCTGCTGGAGGAACACTTCCGCCGCAGCCTCAAGCGCAGCGTCCACCAGGAAATCCTGCGGCACAAGCTGGAGATCGCGCAGGAGTTGTTGCGCAGCGGCGAATCCAGCCTCGCCGATATAGCGGTGCGCTGCGGCTTCACCTCGGTGCAATACCTTTACACCGTATTCCGTCGCGAACTGGGCTGCACCCCCAAGGCGTACCAGGATAGTCAGCAAGGTGAGGTCGCCGCTGAATCGAGCAAGCCGTTGGTGAGCTCTGAGTAGTGACTCAACTCGTTAGCGCAGAAAGTTCAGGCGGATGGATGGACGACAAGAAGTAATGCCATCGCCAAAGATCAGAGACCCGGATGTTTCGAAGTCCTAGAGGTGCCTTCTGCGTGCTCAGCTTTCCCTGGTTCCATGGCTCGTGGCGTAGTGCAGATACTTCGATCTTGCACATGGCAGGCACATCCAGTGGCGGCGGAGCCAATAAATTTGCGCTCACACACGGACAGACGGTGTCCGACTCGTTGCAGCCGATCGTCGGCTCGTAAGTGGCCGTCAAAGAGACATGATTGCCATCATACCGTCGAGTTCAGACCAGACCTACAAGGGGCCTTTCGCCATCCAATATCACCTACGAACGTCCGTTTTGCGGCGTGCATTTGCTAGAGCCAAGCGGCTGTTGTTGGCCGATCTCTGCCGGTCGACTCCACTGGTCAGCACTGCCACCGAAGCTGGTCAGTTTCTGTGGCGACGGTGGGCAGGTGGCTAGCGTTTTGCAGATCAGTTGAATCCTCGGTCGATAGCGGACGTTGCAAGCGTGACTCTGAGGCACGCCCAACGCGGCTAAAATTAACGTGGCTTTTGA
>Ga0157373_10003232_pt1 | contig 12320 bp, 9 predicted proteins | sample C65metaG_FD_113460 | JGI IMG/M metagenome (GOLD analysis project Ga0157373, IMG submission 113460) | Corn rhizosphere microbial communities from Kellogg Biological Station, Michigan, USA - C6-5 metaG | ecosystem: Host-associated > Plants > Roots > Rhizosphere > Soil | place: USA: Michigan...
AATAAGAAAATCTATATTAATAAAATTAACTTTGATTCCTAGTAGATTTAGGAGTTTATTATATAAAAATTTATATTTAGTTAATTTTTCATTAATATCCAAGATAAATCATTTTATTGTAAGTATTTATTTTTATAAATATAGAATTCCTGGAAATATATACATTGATACTATATCCTTGAAACTGAAAAGAAGAAATTCGAACTTCCATAAGATAAAATTAATTACTTTACTAACTTAAGTTACATTTTGTTGTGTATTTACTAAAAATAAATTAGTCTATAATTTTATATTTATTTTAAAAGAGGAATCAAACCTTTAATAAAAAAAAATGATAATAAAATATAAATTATTTATTTTACATATTAATACTATTATTGTATTTATGTAAGTAAAATTTATTGTAGGGTTATTGGTAAAATACCATTTTTAGCTTATTATCTAATAAGATTTAGAATTTATTCGTATTAGAATAAACTATTATTATTTTAGATAAATTATATCTAAGTTAATTAAATATTAACGAAATTAAAATTTATTAAATATTTAAGAAATTTAATTGAGGGGGGGGTGTTCATAACATTAGTAGTATATGAATATATTTTTATAAGATATTTATTGTTTATACTTAAATTTTAGAATTATTAAACAAGAAAGAACTTGTATTAGAATTTGCAATAGATGAGCTAAGCCAAACTTTTACTGTACTACTTCCATTTTTTCCTTTAAAAGTGAATTTATTCGCATCTATTAAACTATTAGAACTGTTTAAACTTAAAGTACCCATAGATTTTCTTACTATTCTAGTTCTAGAAGCTGCTTTTCGTTGAGAAAGCCGTCCTGAAATTACTATTTTAATTCCTGATAAATATTGTGGATTTAATCTAATAGAAGAATATTTTATTAAATCTTTAATACTTACCATATCATTTTTAGTACTAGATTTTACTAATTTAGCTTTTTTAAATAAATTCCGTGTAATCATATTAAATTTTCCTTTTTTTATATTCAAAGCGATATATTGCGCTAAAATAAAAGAATTTAAATAAGGATAATGAATTCTTACAGGTCTTAATTCAACAGGTTTACCATATAAATTAGATAATTTTAATATTAAGCTAGAAAACTTTTCGGCTTTTAAAATTGTTAAATTTTCTTGTAAAGATGATTGAATTTTTTTTGATTGTCCATAAAAATTTGATCGTTTTGACATTGGTAAATTTAAAAAATAATAAAAACTAATAATAATCTTATTAGAATCTTTATTAAATTTAGGTTTTGAAATTAAAGCAAATTGAAAATAATGTTTAATAACATTTAAAGCTATTTTATCTAGTCCATAAAATTCATGTAATCCATTTTTTGAACAGAAATGATATGATGTAATTGACCAATTACTTAATTTTTTGAGTCTTAAACTCATAGGATGTTTACTACCCATTTTAAATATATATTTCTCTTTAATCCTAATTTTGTCCATATAAAGATAACTCTTGAAATTTAGTAATATAAACTAAATTTAAGCAACTAAGACCCCACAGCAAATGCGGAATCGAACCTTCTATGTAATTTTTTTTATAAAATTTAAAGTCTTTTACATATAACATCTTATTATTATTAATTAAGATTAATGTCCGGATTTTTTATAATAATAATAAAATTAAAAAATATATTAAATAAAATTAAAATGAAAAGTAATTTTATTTCTTATGATATTTATTGCCAGATGTCAGAATCGAACTAACGAACTATGATTACAAATCATGAATTTTACCAATTAAATTAATCCCTAAAGGGGGGGAGTTTAAATTTTAAAAAGTAAGATATTAATTTCTTATTTTTATTATTTTTATTTAAGAAATGTAGATAAGATCCATTTACCTTTAAATAATTTACCGTTTCTTGTATAAGTTAAAATTGTAGGATGAGAACATCTTAAAAATTTTACAGCTTTTCTAGCAGAAGAAAAAGTATTTATTAAAGTAATTCCGTCACTACTATAAACATAAATAGTAGTTCCTAATACTTCACTAATTCTTGTTTTATGTTCTTCTGTTTTTGCTATTCCTTTTTTAGCTTCACTCATAAGTTCTCGTGTTTCTAATGAATGACTATTTCCTTTTTTAGCTTCTCTCATTTTTTTTATGGTAGATTCTAAATGTAAAGAACCTAATCTAGATCCTGCTATTTTTAATATGTTATATTTAGGTAAGAAATTATCTAAAAAATGTTGTTCTTTTTCAAGAATTCTTAATTTAGATTCAGCCTTTGATAAATTATTTATATCTATATATTCAAGTATATATAAAGAAAATGTAGAATATCCATGTTCTCGTAAAGCATTACAAATATACATTGTTTTATTATTTTCTAAATGATTTATACTATAATAATTTTTCATACGTTTATTAATATTAATCGCTGAACCTATATAAGTATTTTTTGATTCATTATGTTTCCACATATAAATTCCAGCTTTATCTTTATTATCATTTAAAATTTTAATTTTATCTGTATCAGCATTATCATAAGTAACAATAGGTAAAAATTCAATGGTTTTGTTTTTATCATTATTAAAATTATTATTACTATCAGTTGAATAATAATAAACATATTTATTATTTTTATTTAATTTAAATTGTGAATTAGAAAAATATACAAAAGTATAAATATGATCTCGTCTAAGAGTAAAAGAATAAAAATATTTTAAAAGCATTTTTAATTTTAATTTAATTTATATATCCAAATTAATGGTACAGCTCTTAACAGAATTGTATGTCTTATTATATTTATTGTAATATATAGTTATATTTTATATTAATATAATAAGCAATATTAGTTTTTAATTTATGCTATATAATAGCCAACATATATTTAAATATATGGATAATTTTTAACTTAATAAGCACCTAAGTTTAATTCAATAATATAAAAATTTAATTTTTATGTAAAACTTAGGAATTTGATAATATACAAATTCTGTATACTATACTATGATTCCAATTATAAGCCTAGGAATCAAATTAGCTGTCACTATTTAACTGTTAAAATTTTAACTGAATTAAACTGTAGTTATTTAACTGTTAAATTAAAACTATAATAAATATATAAATTATTATAGTTTTTGCCAGATGTTAGAATCGAACTAACAAGATATGATTACAAATCATGAATTTTACCTAATTAAATTAATCTGACTTTATAATTATAAAAGATTATAGTCACTAAGTCAAACTAATATCTAATAAACAAATCATGAATTTTACCAAGTTAAATTAATCTGACTTATTATCTATTAAATTTTTAAGGACATTTTTAATATAATTAATTTTAGTTTTATTCATTAAAGTTTTAATTTTTATAATCTTTAATTTAATAAAAAATTCTAATAGTCTTATTAGAATTTTTTATTATTTTTTAAATTTACTAATGTCAAAATAATCAAATAATTAAAATGTTTATTAGTATAAAAATTAAATTTATCTAAAATAGGAATAATAAAATAAATTAATTATTTTATTAGATAATAAGAAATTCACATTTATTTAAATTTATGTGTTAATTCTTGAAAAATTTTATTATATTTAATTATAGAATTTTGATATTTAATATAATCTTTATTATTTAAAATATTATTTATCATATTAATAGATAATAAAAGATAATTAATATTTGAATACATAACTGTAGATATATCCAAATATTAATAGATTTAAACTACTAATTAATAAAAATTATGTTATAACTATGCATAAATAAACTATATCTTGTTAATGAACACATAATTTTTATTAAATATTCTTGAATTTAATTATAAATTTTTATTTATAATTTCTTAAGAGGGGGTGTATATTTCAAAGTTTTGATAATATATAAAATTAATATATTTCAAAAGCTTTGATAATACACGGAATTAAGATAGAAAATGCTATAACTACTGGTAACATGTTACACCAAATAGCGGCCATTAACTGATCATATCGTAATCTTGGGAATGACGCACGTATCCAAATTAAAATGAATAATAAAATGGAAGTTTTAAATCCAAGAGATAAACCTGTTATTAATCCATTAGATTCAATTCCTGGGATTAAATAACCACCTAGGAATAAAATACTAGATAATGTAGATAAGAATACAATAGCTCCATACTCTGCTAAGAAAAAGAATACAAAGGGGAAAGCTGAATATTCAGTCATAAACCCTGCTGTTAATTCTGATTCTGATTCTGGTAAATCAAAAGGTGCTCTATTACTTTCAGCTAATATAGCTATTAAGAACATTAATGCTATAGGAAATAATGGTATAATATACCAAATAGCTTTTTGAGATTCTATAATTGTAGTTAAATTAAATGAACCTACAAAAAAAATCACTAATAAAATTATTAATCCAAAAACTACTTCATAACTTATTAATTGTGCTGTAGCTCTTAAAGAACCTATAAATGAATATTTATTATTTGAGGCCCAACCTGCTAAAATTATACCATAAGCTGCTACTGAAGATATAGCTAAAATTGTTACAATACCTAAAGAAAAATCAGCTATTACTAAACCTTTTCCATAAGGTATAAGAGTCCAAACTAATAAACCACAAACTAAAGAAATCATAGGTGCTAATACAAAAAGTATTTTATCAGTATTTGAAGGTAATACTAATTCTTTCACCAATAATTTTAAAGCATCAGCAAATGCTTGTAATAACCCATAATAACCTACTTTATTTGGTCCAACACGTCTTTGCATACTTCCCATTATTTTACGTTCAGCTATCGTAACGTAAGCTATAGAACCTAATAAAGGTCCTATAACAATTAATGCTTCTAATAATGAATTTATCATATTATTAATTATTAATTCTTTACCTCTGTTTAAGTTCTTTCTACCTTTTTAGGAACTATTTTTTTAGATCCTTAAAAAAAAGGATTATCCTCAATGGGAAGAGATCTTACTTATCATTAAATTTATTGTCCGGGTAAAAGGTTGACAAGCTAAAAATTTAGCTAACCGGAATTATGCAGTTACCTTTAATCGAAAAAGGAATATCGCTTTGGAAGAGCACTGGTATACCATTTACCTATAACTGCTTATATATTAAATAATAAAAATATAAATTACCTATAATAAAAATTAAAAAAAATCTATTAAATTTAAATCTATATATTTATTAATTTTAAAATTTAATATTATTTTTCTATGTCGTTAAATATAATTAATTATAACATTCTTAAAGATCAAATAAATTTTTTTTATTAAAAAAAAAGTTTATTTGATATAGATTATGATTATTTCGTAAAAATTTTAAATTAAAAAATAAAAATTATTATATTTATATTTCTTTTATTCTTATAAAAAATATAAAATATAATTTTATTTTTCTTAAAAGAGTGGAGACAAAAAGACTCGAACTTTTCTCTTTGGTATGCAAAACCAATATATTACCAGATATACGATGTCCCCTTAATTAATATTAACTTAAATTAGCCTTTTATATATATTGTCTTTTTATTAAATTTATGCTTTTAATCATTATATCTAATAAATTTAAATCTTATTTTTATAAAATCTTTAATTATATTAAATTAAATAATATTAATGAATATGATTATGGATAGTGAGACTTGAACTCACACGATAAAAAATCAAGTTAGCCTAAATAACTCGCGTAAACCATTCCGCCATATCCATCCATTAAATAATGTTATTATTTAGTAAAAAGTGAAGATCTTTGTAAAAAGTATTTAAATTTATTAGATATAATTTTTGTAAATTAATTAATATTTAGAATAATTTATTTTAAGTCTTTCTATTATAATAAAATTTTATATTATTATATATAATAATTAAATAAAATGAAAATAATACTCTAAAGATGTTTTATAGAGATAGACTATTTATAAATTATACAAATAACAATATAAAATTTTATATATAATGTTAAATCAAACTCTATTTTTTGTTTACTACTTATTCTATACTTTTTATTGTAAATTAAATTATTTATTTAGTTTTAGTTATTATTGTTAATTGAAAAATAAATTAATAAATACTTACAATGATGTCTAATATAAGTATAAAATAATTAATTTTTTACTAGATCTATTAATTAATTTACATATTAATATATAAAATAATTTATAGTAAAGGTATAATAAATTATAAATATCTTATATATTAAAGTAAGTTAAATGCATTTTTTTAATTTAGTAAATATATTTTTATTTTACAACCCAACGTCCTTTCTAATTTTTTTTTTTAGTTAGTTTATTAAATTTAATCTTTAAATTTTATTAAAAGTTTATTAAATTTAGTAATATATAAAATATATAAAAATACCCTTAAACATTATTTTATTAAAAAATTTAAATAAGATAATTTATTCTTTTTTTTTTGATAGAAATCTAATGTATTCTAAATATTTAAAGGAATATATTTTTTTTATATAAAATGAGGATGATAGTTTAATTGGTAAAGCGCTCGTCTCCAAAATGAGAAACTGGAAGTTCAAGTCTCCCTCGTCCTGTAATAAAACCAACTTCACGTCTAACTTATTTAATTTTTTAATTTATTTTATATAAAAATTATTTTTTTTATAAGTTATCTTAGTTTTATATTTTATAGTATATTATTTAATTTAAATAAACAAAACTTTGTAGAAAACCCTATATACTTAAAGGTTAATTAATCAATAGCGAATTTATTCCGATTATATCAATAGTTAAGTGTATAATTATTATTATATAAAATTTTCTTTCTAAAAATTTTATATAAATCAGTTTTTATATAAAATTTTCTTTATAGAAAACTGTTATTATGAGATTGTATTAATTATAATATAAAAAATATTCAAGCACATCTATTCTATTTAGTAGAACTATCACCTTTACTATCTTCAACACTAAGAGATAAAATGTATTATTAAATAGAATACAAGTCTTATAAATTATTATTTAACTAATAATTTAAGTAAATCAATTAAATTTATATTTATTATTATTTATAATAATACTGAAACAGATAAATTAAAGATCCTATCAAATAATAAAGATAAAGCTGGGATTTATCAATGAACTCATATAGAATTAAATAAAATTTATGTTGGTTCTGCAATAGATTTATCTAAACGTTTAATTAAATATTATTCTCCTTCAAAGTTAAAACAAGTAAATAATTATATTTTTAGAGCTTTACTAAATTACATTCAATTTGCTTTTTCTTTAACTATATTATAATTTATTGATATCTTAAATTTAGATAAGAAGAAACTTGTAAAATAATTATAGGACAAGAACAATCTTATCTTAATTTAGTCTTTTCGAATGAGAATAAACCAAATTCATATTATGACTTCCAACAGTAGATTCTTTGTTAGACTATAAAGATATAAAACAATTTCTTATTAAAAATAATAGGAGAAAATAATCATATGCTTGAAAAAAAAAACAGATGAGAAAAATTCTTTCTTTGAGCGAAATCATAGTGAAAAAAATTTAACAAAATTAAATCTTGTAAAAATTGGTAATAAAAATCCGATAAGTGATAAATTTCATACAGATAAAATTAAAGTAAAAAATAGTTTTAAAAGAAAAGAAATTGCAAAGACTAAGAAAACTAAAACAAGAATGAGTTCAGCAAAAGGTTTTCCTATCTTTGTATATGATACTCAAGGTTCACTAATTAATAATTTTTCTTCAATAAATAAAGTAGTTAAAATCTTTTTAATTGTAGTCCTATTATTATTTTGAAATATGTTAAAAATAATAAATTATTTAAAAAAGAGTAAATATTATCTATAGATATTTCCAATCCAGCAACTTTTATAGATACTTAATCTGTCTTTATTAGTATTGTTATTATTTTTTAATTTTTAAAAATTTTTTTTTTTTAATTTAACATTCCCAGTATTACGAAAGAATAAATAAGAATAAGTGGTCATAAAAGATTATTACTGGATATAATAATATAACAAGACTACAATTAAAAAGATTTTAATATATTTAATATTTTTATTATATAAAAATTATTTATATTATAAGTTCAATTCTACCTTTAAAAAAAAAGGATTGATTACCCAATGGCGAGTTTGGCCGGGCAAAGATTTTTAATCTATAATCAATAGTTAAGTTAAGTGTAAAATTACTGTGAAATAAAGAAAATTAAAATTTAATTTTAAGTTAAATTTTAAATAAGAGACGATTGCGAAGTATTTTTAAGGTCTCTTAATAAAATCTTTATTTAAATCAGCTTTCTTCTTTCTTTCGAGATAGCTGCCAGCTGTTATTATGGGATTTATATTAATTATAATATGAAAAATATTCAAGCACATCCATTCCATTTAGTAGAACCATCACCATGGCCGTTAGCATCTTCTATAGCTTTATTAACTACAACTCTAAGCGGTGTTATGTATTTTAATAATTATGCTAATGGTGGTTTATTATTAACATTAGGTTTAATATCTACAGTATTCTCAATGTCATTATGGTTTAGAGATATAATTATTGAAGGTACATTCCAGGGTTCTCACACTTCTAAAGTACAACAAGGATTAACATTAGGATTTATTTTATTTGTTATCTCTGAAGTATTTTTCTTTATTTCTCTTTTCTGGGCCTTTTTCCATTCAGCTTTAAGCCCTACTGTAGAGTTGGGTTGTGCGTGGCCTCCAGCAGGTATTGAAGTAATGAATCCTTGGGAGGTACCTTTATTAAATACTGTACTTCTTTTATCATCTGGAGCTACTGTAACTTTAGCTCATCACGGATTAATTCAAGGTAATAGAAAATTCACTATTTATGGGTTAATTGCTACTATAATTTTAGCGATTCTTTTCACAGGATTCCAAGGTTTTGAGTACGTTAATGCTCCTTTCACTATTGCAGATTCAGTTTATGGTAGTACATTTTACTTTACAACAGGATTCCATGGATTCCATGTTTTAATTGGTACTATCTTTATAGCCGTAGGTTTATATAGAGTAATTAATTACCATTTTACTGATTTCCATCACGTTGGATTAGAAGCTGCTATTATTTACTGGCATTTTGTTGATATTGTATGGTTATTAGTATTTATTTTCTTCTACTATTGGGGTTCATAATGAACTTCCCTTATATATTTTATAAAATATAAACTCCCCCCTTTTTTATTTTTTTTTTTTAACTTTTTCATATTTAATAAAATTTATGTCTTGCTAAAAGTTAAACCCATTTTTTTTTTGTATTATTATTTTTTATAATGATTAAACTAAAGATAAAAGTAGTAATATATAAATTTATCAAAATTTTTTTATTAAGAATATTAGATATTTAAATAATTTTTAATTAAGAATATTAATTAAAAAAGGGGGGGGGTGTTTACACTAATTAGTAATGAACTAACACCTAAATGTATTGAATCTAATACTATATTAGGGTAAATACCAAGAATAAATGATACAATAATAAGAGGTAACATTACTAAGAATTCTCTTCTAGTAACATCTGGCATTGTGCTTATATATCTAGAGGCACTTCCAAAGGCCACTCTATTGAATAACCAAATAGAATAAGCTGCAGATAAGAACATACCTGTCGCTCCAAGTATACCCATGATCGGGTTTTGTTGGAAGGCACCAGCAAAACTCATAAATTCACCGATAAAATTACCAGAGAATGGAGTACCAATGTTAGCAAGAGTAGCAAAGAAGAAAATTAAAGATAAAATTGGCATTGTACCTGCTATTCCTCTGTAGTATTTGATAATTCTTGTATGAGATCTTATATAAAGAATCTCACCTACAATAATAAATAATAAAGGGGAGATAACACCATGGGCCAATCCTAATATTATAGCTCCTTCTATACCTTGTAAATTATTAGAGAATAAACCTAATACTACAACACCCATATGACTAATTGATGAATAAGCAATAATAGCTTTAACATCTATTAATCGTAAACAAGTTAAAGAGGCATATACTATACTTATAACTGATAAAGTATAGATTAAAGGAGTAAAATATAAAGTAGCATCTGGGAAGTAAGGGATCATTACTCTTAAGGCTAAATAAGTTGCTAATTTTAGAATTACACCTGCTAATAGCACAGAACCACCTATAGGTGCCGCTACATGGGCGAATCCTAACCAAATGTGAGTAGGAATTAATGGAGTTTTAACAAAAAAGGCAATTAAAAATCCAAAAAAAAGTAATTTTTGAATGTCAGGATTAAAATCAATGGTAGATAAGATTTGGAAATCAGATGTTCCCGTCAAGATAATAATAGTTATTATAGATAATAACATGAAAAGTGAACCTAATAATGTATATAGGAATAACATATACCCAGCTTTTTCCTTAGTTAATAAGTCTCCAAAAGACATTATTATTATAAATAATGGGATTAATATACTTTCAAAAAATATATAGAATAATAATAAATCTAAAACTATAAAAGTTGCTATTAATAAACTTTCTAAAAGCAACATATTTAATAAATAGTGTTTAAGATTGTTATTATGGTTCCAACTTACTAAAATAATAATAGGAAATAAAAAAGTTGTTAATAATACAAAGAATAATGATATACCATCAATTCCCACATTAAAATGACAGAATGATAATTCAGCCCATTCTTGTACAAATTGGTATTCATGAGTATTATTATCAAATTTACCCCACATTATTATAGAGATAAAAAAATTGATAATTGTAGTTCCTAATGTTATTTGTTTCACCAAAGAATCATTTTTATTTACAAAAAGTAAACTTAAAGCACCTATTAAAGGTATAAAAAATAAAGATGTAAGCATATTAAATTTTATGTTTAACGCCTTTGAGGCGATATTAACTTCTAATCTTCACCTAATAATATATTTATATTAGACAAATTTTTATAAAAGACTTAGCCAAATTCGGAGGAATCGAGCGATATTAGTATGAATATCTTAAATGAAAGAAATATTATATTAATATTATTATTAAATTACAAAAGTTTAACCCACTTAAAATAGATAAATTATAATAAAATTTATATATGAAAAAACTTATTAATAGAAAAGTATTAGTTCGTTACTTATTATTTTACTTTTTTTAATGGATATAATTTAAATAAAATCATAGGGGAAGTTTAGTTTATTGATATTAAACTGTAGCATCATTTTTTAATTGTATAGAAGTATCATTCCAAATATTAATAACTTGAGATTTTAATTCTGGTGTCCATTTAGTAGTTTTTTTTTAAACCTTTTTGACTTAAAATCAAATTTCGGATTCTAAGAAGTTTTACTAATGTAATAGCTTTAATACCATAAATAGGATATTCTTTAAAAAAAGGTAAAAGAATATTAAATATTGTATTTTCACTACTACTATTCAACGAAATTGTTTTATCATTAGTTTTTGAAATTATAAAGTTATTAATATTAAAATAATTTTTAATAGATTGTAATAATAAATAATTATCTTGATGTTGTGTTAATCCTATTCTCATTCGACCAAAACTTGGAGAATCTATTTTAGTTATTAAATATAAATAACCATCACTTGCAAAAAAACCACTAATATAGTTAGGATTTATAGGAATAAATTCTGGATGGTTAGGGTTACAGTGTGAATTAATATTATCTATTAGTCGTCCTGTATTAGAAGTAGCTTTAATTAATTTAATTTCACAAAAACCTTCAAGGATTAAATGTCCTTTATCTTTAATAATTTTTAATCTTTTAATCCAATTTAAATAATCTAAGTGTTTAGTACCTCTTAGTGAATATTTATTAAAAAAAAGAATTATAATATTAAAAATACTATGTTGATCAGCAACTGTAAAATCTAAACAATCTTTAGCGTCTATTTTTCCTATTGTTCCACAATTAAAATACTCTTTAATCATATATAATAAAACTATATCTCATTTATGAGCAATAATTTTAAATCGTGGTATTACACTAAATCCTATTTTAACAGAATTTGATTTTATTATATTGAAATCAAAGCAAGCTTCAGCATCAGAATAACCAGTTATAAACCAAGGTGATATATTTGCAGGAATTTGAGGTTGATTTAATTTAATAGGTTCTTTATAGTCATTTGAGTAATTAACTATTAAATAATTTTGAGATAAAGAAGATTTGAACTCTGTAAAATTTAATATTGAACTTTTTGAAAACATTTTAAATTTTTAAAAATCTCGTTCATAAAATGAAATTTAATCATTCTTTTTTTTATAATGGTTATAACCACTTTAATAAAAAAAGGGGGAGTTTAGTTAGTTTAATTGTTCGTTTAACCAAGCTAAGTATTTTTCTAAAGATACAGCTTCGATTACAATTGGCATAAAT
>Ga0157373_10003234_pt1 | contig 12317 bp, 16 predicted proteins | sample C65metaG_FD_113460 | JGI IMG/M metagenome (GOLD analysis project Ga0157373, IMG submission 113460) | Corn rhizosphere microbial communities from Kellogg Biological Station, Michigan, USA - C6-5 metaG | ecosystem: Host-associated > Plants > Roots > Rhizosphere > Soil | place: USA: Michigan...
GGCTGCATCACGCGCCCGACCGCTGACACCATCCAGCGCTTACCAACCTTCGAACTGTAGTCAGTTGCTTCAACGCCCATGATGTCAGTCAACCACGTAGCCAACCGTGGAACACGGTCCCATTCCAGACCATGGAGGTAATTGCGTACAGGATGGAAGGCATGATCATGGGCAACCACACTAACCGCTTCGATCACGCTGCTGGCCTTGACCCGAAGGTTGTACTGTTGTGCGAGCCACTTCATTACAAGCATGTCGTCGATATCTGCCCAGTCGCCTACACAACCTCCGTATGGCGCCGCCCGTAACTTGACAATTTTGGAGCTGAAAGCACTGAAGCCGATCACGCCGGCCCAGCGCTCATCGTTGCCAAGAATCAGCTCGACATTCTGCATGTGCGCTATCAAAGATCCGTTTTCGGTTCGGGCCAATTGATCCTTCCAACCACCAGCTGCAGGAGGCCTAACCACTGCCAGCACCTGACGGCGGACAGCATCTAGTCCTTCTGCAATATGCAGGTCGTTGAAGTCGGTCCACTTGGTTTCGCGCTCACCGGAGAACACCGGAGCAACCACCTGACCACCGACGATCAGAGCGGCGTTGTTGGCCTTTTCTTCTCCGGGGTTCCAGGCATCGCCGTTGGGGCGTTTGGTCTTCCAGTCGTCGTCACGACAGATGATCAGCGGGCAACCGGGGAAACGTTCGCGCATGGCCTTGGAGACCGACAGCAAGTTACCCGCGTCGAAGGCGACGGCGACAGCGAGCGAAGTCGCCATGTGCAGGCTTGCACCCGTGGCATAACCCTCACACACCAGCACCGGCTCACCCGGTTCAGGGTGCGGGCCGATCAGGTGGAAAGCGCCTTCCTTCGACATACCGTAGGGCCAATACGCTTTGTCGCGCCCGGTGTCCTCTTGCTTCGAGGGGAAGATCACCTGCAGGCCGACAATCTGGTCGCGCACGTTGCACATGGGCACTAAAAATGCGCCTGTACGTGGCGCATAGCGAACCTTAAAGCCTACGATCTGCTTTCGATCCAGGTAGGCGCTTTTACCCTTTTCTGGCATGCGCTGGAACAATGCCGATGCACGATTGGCCGCTCGGCGGGACGCGTTGGCCGCGATTTCGGCAGCCTTGCGCTTGGCATCCTCCTGTCGAGCGCGCATGACTTCACGCTCTTCAGGGCTCATACGACCGGTCTTGACCTTGATCTTTTGAGTTTCGCCCGAGCGCCAGTCACCGAAGCTGCCGAAGATCAGCGTCTCGTTCTTTTCGGTGCGGTGTTCGTGGATGACGTACCAGCCGTTCTTTTCCTTGCCCTTATCCTGGGTGGTTTTGCAGCGGGTGAGCTTTCCGAATACGAGGGGTTGAGCGGGTTCGAGACCGTAGTCTGCGAACTGATTGAGCACGTCATCGAGCATAACGGGAAGCCCTCAGATCATCAGCGGTTTTACACCCAATGCAGAGCGTGCAACCGGGCTGCGCCAAACGGCGCGCCTCAGGAATAGGTTCGTCGCACTCATCACAGAACATCAGAGAGTGCAATGCCTTGCTGGACATCAGCGCCAGGCGCGCAGCCACAGCTTGATCGATCCGTTCCTGCACCAGGTCATTTGCAAAGTCAGCGATATCAGCCACGTTCCACCCCGCGAGTCGTCTGGTTGACGTAACGGGCGCGGTTGTACATACCCAACAAACCCTGGATGCCGCGAAACACCAAATGGCGTATCTCTGCCAATTCGCCGTCGTCGACTTTGCCGTCTCCAATATGCTTGGCCCAAGTTTCGGAGAGGTCCGCTACCTGACGGAAGAACTGCGCGATCCCAGTGGTAAGGGTTTCGGGCATGTCATTCGTGTACGACTCGGCCAGCTCCTGCCAGATCGTGTCGCCAACAAGGCCGTGAACAGCATCGAGAATCCGACGGTCCTTGGTCAGTTCGAGAATCTCGCCAAACTCTTGAATATTGACCGTGTGCGAGGGGTGCGTAGGAGACAACTTGTGTTGCAGCGTTGTGGCATTGCGGCCGGTGGTGGCGGCGATTGCAGCGGCGCCACCGGGATAATCGCGTGCGGCATGGTAAAGCGCTAATTCGAGCGTCAGGACTTCCCGCTGTGCTCGATCAACGCAACTCAGAGCAATTCGGCTCATGGCATTAATCCTTATAAGTTGCCAGTGCCGCGCGGCGTGCAGTGGTGTTACATTTGCCGCGTGGCTTGAAAGGGCCCAAAAGCCGGCTAGATCTTCGGGATCGATACCGGCACCGTGCCGAGGCAAGCAATCCGTTGCTCACCCCTGGCGCAACAGCTGCCCAATCTGTGGTGGAAAAGGCAGCAACACCAAGGCTTCCGAGCCTTGGAAAGCGCGATAAGGGAGGTGGTTTGCATGTGGTGTGCCCGCCTATCTTTATCGCGACCCGACAGCGCTGTGGTGGTGCGTGCCGGGAGAAACTGGGCGGCCCTTGGGTCGCCTTTTTTCTAACTACGCTGCTTCGCTTGTTGGAGCTGTTTCAGTGATGCCGAAATGCTCAAGGACCTCCGCAAGCGAAACACAGCCCTCACTTTCACGGGTCAACGACTTGATCAAGGAAACACTCGGATCCTTGCTAGCGTATTTGACATGAAGACGCAGGTAGCTCACAGCGATCCCACAGCGTACGGCGTAAGCCGTTAGCGCTTCGGAATCCAAACGGTTGATGTAGTCGCGCAGTTTCATGTGGTGTACCTCCTTGCGAGCAATTTAACCATTAAGGTTAACAATTACAACACCATTTTGGACATTCACCTGGAAGGTTAATCAAGCCAAAATCGCCACATGAAAATCTCAGATACCCGACTGCAAAATTTCCGAAGAGTCCTGGCCGAGAAAAAGCTCCGCCTGACTGAAGTCGCAGACCTCCTAGGCAAAGCGCCCGCTCAGGTGAGTGCGTTCGGGGGCAAGAACCCTACCAAAGGTATCGGCGATCAGATTGCTCGTGAGATTGAGAAAGCACTGGATCTGCATAGTGGCTATCTCGACATGCCCTACGGGCTTGGTGAATTCAATAACGCTACAGTAATGAGCCATACAGACCGAAAATTGCCGGTGATAGGATCAATTGCGGCAGGTGCATGGTGTGAGCCAAACGGGGTCTTCGACCCGAGAGACGCTGAGGAATGGATTGATGCACCAGGACCAGTCGGCCCACGTGCGTTTATCCTACGCGTTGAAGGAATGAGCATGGAACCAAAGTTCCAAGAAGGAGACATGATTGTTATCGATCCGTCACTTGAAGCACTTCCCGGTCATTTCGTGGCAGCAAAACGAACCAGAGATCAATCAGCAACACTAAAACAGCTCAGACAAGAAGGAGAAGAGCAATATTTGTTCGCTATTAACCCAGATTGGCCGGAGCGAATTATTAAAATGAACGAGGAATGGAGTATTTGCGGCCGAGCCAGGTGGAAAATATCAAACTTGTAGACAAACTACTGAGTCTCTACTAGCTTGGCGTGCTTATCTTTAGACTGATTAAATTGGCGCCCCCATTATCGCTCTGCTCATACTTATCCAGCAAAGGTTTATTAGACTTGCGCATCGCGAAGTTTAATCGATTTTTCAGAGTTATACCGTCGGACTGACCACAAGCAAGAAGCCTACCAACCCGTCCCATCGCTCGACTATAAAGCTCTCGCAATCTGATTATGTCGGCATCAGCCTCAACTAATAGTTCAAACTCCCTGACTGCAGAACGTATTTGCTTTCTTTCTTTTTTTGTAACACCAGGTCGAGGCCCTGCGACACTTAGGCCTGTAATTACTACAGCTTCAGGCTCGTCAGTTTTTGTAATCGCCTGACCTCTTTTTAAAACGTGCATTTTTTGACGCTTCTGAACAAAGCCCTTTGCAGCGAGCATTCCGGTAACTCTTCGCACAATGTCGGTTTTTTGATCTGATAGAATCACTCTCTTCGAAGATATGCTTATGTCATCTGCAAAGCGACTATACGACATTCCCTGTTCTCTGACCCATACCACCAGCCTTGGCTCTACATCCCAAAAAACCAAATTTGCAATGTAGCTACTCGTGCTCGCCCCTTGCGGTACAACTCCACCCTTCGTTACGAGCCGAGTCAGCATAACAGCGACTTCATCACCAAAACCCATCATACCTTTAAAAATCGAAAGCACCTTGTCGACGGTAATGGATGGGAAAAAATTCTTTATATCCTGCAAAACAATATTACGAGCCCCTGAATGAGACTTAACATTTGAGTAAATGCTTCGAGGGGAACTAGAATCCCGAATTCCACCATGAAGGTAGTCAGGATAGGAAACCTTAGCTAGAAGCCTATCAACAATTTTCCTTTGAACCGACTTCAATGGCTCATGAGCATCAAACGTCTCTCTTTCCGACCCATCCTTCTTAACTTGAGGTACGCGCCGATACATCTTGTGAGAATCCTCCGCGAGTTTATTCAACAAGGGCACAGTTTCTCCAAGCAGTAGAGCAAGGGACTTAATATTATAGATTGGCTTGTAAGGGTAAAGCGGAGAGTCCATTTCCACCTCGGAAAAAAATAAGGCCAGCTGAGTTGCTGGCCTTATCGGAAATTCGATGATGCGATTTGCTGCGTCATAGGTTCAACAACTCCACGAGGGCCTCAATCATTTTCGAGGCATGCTCCTGGACGAAAGGCCAATTCTGAATCCCCCAACGTACGGCTTCCCTTGTCACCGTTTTGACCACAACGGTCAAAATTTTGCTTCGGGTTACTGCAACATCTGGCGTAGCAGTTTTTGGATCCTTTCCGGTCTTATCATTGACGCGGACACCTTCATTGTTGTGCACATTTTTTGTCGCTTTAGGGCGACAAGTTTTCTTTAAATATTTCATCGATACAGCTCCTCAAGGCGGAATTGCCCCGCCGCGAAGCTTCTAGGCCGAAAGGAACTTGAAGGTGTCCATACAAATCGCAGTTCTGGCTTATCAAAAACTTTTGATAAGCCCGTCCGCCGCCATTCGCCCATTTCTCATCTGACTAACCGTTCGCGTATTCGGCCAACGGCGGCTAAGCGCTATATGGTTAGCGCTAAGCAGTTTTACTGCTATCGCTGAGAAGCTTCACGTCACCGTAAAGTGTCATTTCGTTAGCGCAAAATGCTTCACTCGTTACCGAGTAGCTTTTGTCAAAGTAAGTCGACAGCTCACGATAAAGCAAAGCCTGTCGAAAAACCGGTTCGAATTTCGACACCCTAAGGTACAAATCACGAACAGATTTCATGGGTCGAGCATGCGGGTGGCGGAGAGAGTCTTGGTGAACACCCAAAACTGATTGGTTGCCCAATCACCAACTGCAAGCCTAGAGATTTATCGATATTTAAAGAGCACCTGGGTGGTACACCCAGCGAGGTATTTATAGCCCATAGCCATCACAAGCACAATCCTCAGCGGTAGATTCGCGCAAAAAAACAAAAACACCAATTAGGTTATTTTTCTTGACTAGATAACCTCTGAGGTTAATATTTGCCTCACTCTTCCACCACAGAGCGAGGCAACATCATGCACACCACAGCATCCTTGCATGTCCATCCGACAGTCACCGACCTAAATCGCATCTTCAAGGTGCGGAGGTTAGCCCGCGACCTCGGCTGTGCTTTCTTCCCCTGCAAACCCAAACCCAACGCCCGGAATGCCTCCACTCCATTCAACCCCAACGATGGAGGACGCGCAGCATGAACCGGTTGAAACTCAGCAATCAGTCCAAACAACTGTTGGCGGCACAAGTCCGTTTGACGGGCACGTTCCACCACGACCTCAAAACTGCAGCAGGGACGAACGTCCAGGCAACTGCGGAGTTCAACCAATGCACTTCGGCGATCCACCTGTCAGTCGCCATTAGCGGCACTCGCAACAGCATTACGCTGGATCGCAAGCACCGCAACAACGGCCGTAGAGCTGCTCGTTTTATCGAAGCGAGCGCGAATGGTGGGGTCGAATCACTTACGCTGGATGGCGCGGACGAACATGAGCTGGTAACAGATACAGAGATCATGCTTCGCCATGCAGTCCGGGCTGGGAAAGGTAGCTATTACCCACGTATCGCCGGGATCGAAGATCTACGACTCATCGTCGCGTCAACGCAACGTGGCGCGTTAGTCGCAACCCTCGAAACAGACGACGCGAGCGCTCAGATTCTTCTGCCCCGCGCTCCTCACGAAGCCTATGCCGTACTGGTAGAGCATCTTGAGCGCTTCGTCGCTGGCCACCGCTTGGCAATGGCCGCCTAGGAGGACGACATGGAACGTAACCTCGAACAAGCCGCCAAGCACTTCGGACTTACACGACCCAAATTGATCGCCCTGATGCGCGAGAAAGGCCTGCTCAATGACCGCCGCCTTCCAGCCTTCCCCATTCGTGATCGCGAGTACCTGCGCATCAAGAACGGCAACTGGTACCACGAGACTGCGGGAATGCAATACAGCCAGTCGACCAAGGTCAGGCAATCCGGCATGCCCTGGTTGGCCGAGCAACTAGGGCTCGAACTGCCAGCCATTCAGGCAGACAACCGTGACGTGGCCTAGGGAGTACGCCCGCCAGATCGTCGCCATGCGCACACGCGAGGAGCGCAACGCCGCGCTCCTCGAAGTGCCGGAGCATCTGCGGGAGCTTACTAAACGCCATTGCCTGAACGCCTGGAATCATCCTCAACGGAAGAAGCCCAATGACTGCACACGCTGACCAACAGCCACTAAGACTGCTACCCGCACCCGATCCGGTGACAGTCGAATTGCTGTACCGGACCTTTGGTGACGTTCTGATCCCTGTGGAAAAGTTGCGCGAACGGTACTTCCGGAACCTCAACGAAGGATCTTTTGCCGACGCAATTACCACAGGCCGAATTCAACTGCCCGTGACAACGCTGGTCAACAGCCGCAAGGCACCGAAGTACGCCCACATCAAGCATGTGGCCTCACTAATCGACATTCGCGCCTACAGGGCTGATGAAGAAATGCCGCGCATAGAAGCCGCCGTCGACGAGGTGTGACATGTCACTGCTCGATCAGTAGCGACACTGCGATACAGCGTTGTCTGCAGAAGAAAAGACCAGCCGACTGTGCGATGAATGCAGTTACTTTACCGCCGACTATCAGCGCTATGACGCCCTTCGAGAGGAAGGTTACATGCCCTATCAGGCCATGCTGATGGGTGGCCTGGCAGATCCACCAGATCCAGACGACGAATAACACACCAATTGGCTGCCACCACCAGCCAACACACCACCAGGAGCACACCACATGACTGCAATTCAAATATACGCACTGATCAGCATCGTTATCGCGCTTGGGATCCTCTACTGGGTCGGCTACAAAGGCGGCTTAACGGATGGTCGAGCTGAGGGCTATGACGATGGCCACGCTCAGGGCTTTATGGAAGGGATGGACCAGGGCGAGTCAGTAAGCGCTACCGAACTTGAGCAAGTCACCGAACGATGCCGGCGCCTGCAACTTATCTTGGATCTTCAACCACAAGATCGACTCACCCTGTTAGCCATCGCCGAAAAGCTGAAGCTTGCGGCTGACACCTTCCGAGCAGTGAGATCCGAGAGCCAGGCAACGCAAGCACTAGCCTTGCGCGACAAGGCTCTGAGCATGGCTGCCCTGATGGATCCGTTCACGCTGGAGGATGCAGCATGAACTTCATCTTCACCTTCACCGGCAAGCACTTCAACGTCTATGAGCCTGAAGTCGACATGATCGACCCACGGGACATATCGCACTCGTTGGCCCAACTGTGTCGATTCAATGGCCACACTCGCGAGTTTTACAGCGTGGCACAACACAGCTGCATCGTCGCCGAGCTGGTGCCGGAAGAACACAAGTTGGCGGCCCTGCTCCACGATGCGACCGAGGCGTACCTGGGCGATATGACCCGGCCACTCAAACAGTGGATGCCCGACTACCGAGGATTTGAGGACGTCGTGTGGGGGCGCATCTCTGAGCGCTTCGACCTGGCCTTCGATTTACCCGCATGCATACACCAGGCTGACCTGATTGCGCTGGCCACCGAGCGCCGCGACCTCATGCCAACCGATCCGGCTATCTGGGATTGCTTGATCGGCGTTGAGCCCATGGCTGAAACCATTCGCCCATGGCCTGCCGCAGAAGCACGCAACACCTACCACCAGCGCCTGATGGACCAACTCGCTATCGAACACCGGAGGAAAGCGGCATGAAGAACCACCAGGACAACGCCAATGCCCTGCCCGCTTTGCTCCGCACTGCCAGCAGCGTCAACACGCTAGAAACAAACAGTCTCTGCTGCGCAGCAGCAGGCATTATTGCTCCTTCCAGCGCCACTGCCGAGGCACTTATACCCCACGAAAAGCTGCGCGGGGCAGCGCTCAGTGATGCAACGCTAACCACTTCGCAACGCCCGCTCGCGCAGCCTGTTGTGGGGTATACGCAAGTTTCGACAGGTGTGGAATACCCAGCAGAGGCGAAACCAGGCCGACGTAACCGGTCCCGCGACCTGCCGCGTGAAAATGACACCGCCTTCCAGTCGCAACTATCGCCAGATTGTGCTGGCACTACCCACCTGCGCTTGCGTAGATCCAAGCGCACCAGCAAGGCCGAAAGCGAAGTTTTCAAACCCACCCAAATCACCAGCGCAGTCCATACCCAGTTTGGACTCAACCTGGTAGGCGGGATTCGCGTTGATCTTTTCGCGGGCGGAGGCGGCGCGACCATGGGCCAGGAGATGGCTACCGGTATGCCGGTAGATATCGCCATCAACCATGACCCCGACGCCATCAGCATGCACAAGCGCAACCACCCAAGCGCTGAGCACTACATCACCGATGTTTATGACGTATGCCCACACAAGGCCACCCGGGGCCGGCCGGTGCTGCACCTGCATGCCAGCCCCGAATGCACCCACCACAGCCTCGCTGCCGGCGGCCAGCCGCGCAGTACCACCAGCCGCTCGCTGTCCTGGGTGGTCATCAAATGGGCAGGTCAGGTACGCCCGCAGATGATCACCATGGAGAACGTGATGCAGGTGCTCCAGTGGGGACCGCTAATCGCCAAGCGTTGCCCAACTACAGGCCGGGTCATATGCCGCGACCTGCGTGTTGCCGATGTTGGAGAACGGGTGCCGGTGCAAGACCAGTACCTGATACCCGATCCGAAACGCAAAGGCCAAACCTGGCGCCGGTTCGAATCCATTCTGCGTGGAATGGGTTATGACCTGCATCACGGCAAGCTGAAAGCCAGTGACTTCGGCGCCGGCACATTGCGCGAACGTCTTTACCTGGTGGCCCGCTGCGACGGCAAGCCAATTCAATGGCCAGAGCCTACCCACACGAAAGCTCCGACAAAGGGACAAAAGCCGCAGCTCACCGCAGCCAGTAGCATTGATTGGTCTATCCCCTGCCCCAGCATCTTTCTCGACAAGGAAGAAGGCCGCGCCGCTGGTGTGCGCCGCCCGCTGGTTAACAAGACCATGGAGCGTCTGCGCAAGGGCGCCAAGCGCTATGTGATCGATCACGCAGACCCGTTCATCGTCAGCGTCAACCACTCGGGCAGCGACGACTCGCGTGTTCACTCAGTCGACCTCCCTACGAAAACCATTACCGGCTCCCTTGGGTTCGCGCTGGTGACCCCAACGCTTGCCCCCTTCATCACCGAGCATGCCAACGGCAGTAGCCAGCGCAACATGCCCGGCGACTCGCCGTTGCGCGCCATCTGCGCAAATGTCAAAGGTGGCCACTTCGCACTAACCGTCGCCTACCTGGCTCAACACAACGGCGGCTACAACGTCACCCCCGGGCACCACCCAACCGAGCCCCTGACAGCGATCACCACAAGCGGCAGTCAGCAGAACGTGGTCACAGCCCACTTATGCACGCTGCGCAAAAACTGCGTTGGCCAACCAATGGATGGCCTGCTGCCGACCATCACTGCCGGCGCCGAGCACCACGCCCTTGTTGCGTACACCCTGGCGCCGGAATACCAGGTGGGCGCAATGCGCGTCGCGGCGTTCCTGATGGGTTATTACGGCACCGATAACATCTACGACCTGCGCGACCCAACAGCAACCATAACAACCCGGGATCGCCTGGCCCTTGTAACCGTCACCATCAAGGGCACCCCTTATGTGATCGTCGATATCGGCATGCGAATGCTCACCCCACGCGAGCTGTACCGCGCCCAAGGCTTCCCCGACAACTACGTTATCGACGTGGGGCACGACGGCCGCAAGCTCACCAAGCGCGCCCAGGTGCGGATGGTGGGTAACTCAGTCTCCCCTCAACCCATGGCCGCGTTGATTCGGGCAAACATGAGCAAGACCGTCACTGAACAGCTGGAGGCAGCATGATGGAATTCCAAAGCGAAACTCTGGCCGACGAAGAGCTGGCTACCATCACCGGCTATCAGATCCCGTCAAAGCAAATCCAGTGGTTGACCGAGAACCACTGGGAGTTTGTTCTGACTGGTGCCCGCCGCCCGATCGTAGGCCGGGTGTATGCCCGGATGAAACTGGCCGGCGTCAAACCTTCCGCAGTCAATGCATTGGCTGAAACGTGGTCACTCAACCTTGCGAACGTGAGTTGATCGATGCGCCGGAAAAATTCAGCCAACCTGGATCTACCCCCACGGATGCTCCGTCGCAGCGCCACGCTTAAGAGCGGTAAAATCTGGATTGGGTACTACTACAACGGCAGGGACGCCGACGGCAAACGCAAGGAGATTCCGTTGGGCGGTGATCTCGACCAAGCCAAAGTTGAGTTGGCCATACTCGAGCGCAAGGCACCACCGAAACCTAGCCACCTGCTAGGTGCGCTGTTTGACAGGTACGTCAAAGAGATCATCCCGAAGAAGGGAGTACGCACGCAGTCAGATAACATGAAGGAGCTCAAGCAGCTCAGAAAAGCGTTTGAGCAAGCCCCCATTGACTCAATCACACCCCAGGTGATCGCGCAGTACCGGGACGCCAGGACTGCAAAGGTGAGGGCCAACCGTGAAATCGCGCTGCTGTCACACATGTTCACAATCGCCCGTGAGTGGGGCCTGACCAGCAATGCCAACCCCTGCTTCGGAGTTCGTCGCAACAAGGAAAAGCCCCGGGACTATTACGCCGGAGATATCGTTTGGAATGCGGTGTACACCGAAGCGGTGCAGGAACTCAAGGATGCCATGGACCTGGCCTATCTGACGGGGCAGCGCCCGGCCGACGTGCTTAAGGTAGCCACTACCGACCTGAACGCCGGATTCTTGGTGGTCAAACAAGGAAAAACCGAAAAGAAACTGCGTCTTCGGCTGGAAGATGCAGGCGTTCAATCGGCGCTGAGTACCTTTATCAATGACCTGCAGGAGCGCCGCGCTTTGGCCGGTATCAAGACATCAAGGCTCATCACAAATACCTCCGGCCTTCGTATGAGCCAACAGATGTTGCGCAATCGGTGGGACGAAGCCCGGGAGAAAGCTGCTATTAAGGCCGGCGCCGACGGCGACTCATCCCTGGCAGTGCTGATCCGGCAATTTCAATTCAAGGACATACGCCCGAAAGCAGCCAGCGAGATAGAGTTAGCGCATGCAAGCCGCTTACTTGGGCACTCCACAGAGGAGATGACAAAAAAGGTCTACCGACGAGTAGGCGAAATCGTTAAACCTACAAAATAGTACTTGGCGGCCCCTCGCGGGGGGGCCGTGTCGAGAATATACGACTTAAAATTTATTACTCACGATCGCCCCAGACCTAACTGATGTCTGTCCACTGATGGAGTTTAAAGCACCAGTAACAATCCCCAGCACCTCCAATATGCCGCCCTCATTCGTTACATTGCCGCGCACGACCCCCCTCAAACTCGCACTACCGCCGGCCTGTACGACTAGGTGATATGCCACGCCGTTCAACGTTAAATCACCACCTGCGCCGACAACCACAGTGCCTGTTAACACCCCATTCAGGGTGAACAGCTCTGTAACGAATAAGTCGCCATTGATAACTCCATTCTCAATACGCATCAATGTAGCCCTTAATCGCTGTTAGTTTTTGGTGCGGTTATAACTACTGAAAGCCCCAAAAGCAACACGCGTCAGGTACGGCCAAAGCGAAGTGGAGCATGTTAAAACCTGCGCCCATGGGCACCTTAGGTGAGGGCGATTGCGGAAACGATTAGGAAAGTTGCGGAAACGATCTCAAATCACAAGCAATAAAAAACCCCGTAGACCATTGATCTACGGGGCTTTAAGAGTGGAGGCCGAGGTCGGAATCGAACCGGCGTAGGCGGATTTGCAATCCGCTGCATAACCATTTTGCTACTCGGCCTCAAACGA
>Ga0157373_10003235_pt1 | contig 12314 bp, 9 predicted proteins | sample C65metaG_FD_113460 | JGI IMG/M metagenome (GOLD analysis project Ga0157373, IMG submission 113460) | Corn rhizosphere microbial communities from Kellogg Biological Station, Michigan, USA - C6-5 metaG | ecosystem: Host-associated > Plants > Roots > Rhizosphere > Soil | place: USA: Michigan...
AATTCACGAAACCAATCTGAAAAAGCAAGGATTGCTTGGAGTAACCTTTGCCAACAAAGAAGATTACAATAAGATTCTGGAAGATGATGAAATTGATATTGTTGGATTAGCTGAGTTTTCGGTTGGCAAACCTTTGGAAGTAGTCTTGCATCATAAAGACGGAAGCACCGATTCATTTTTAGTAAATCATACTTACAATGAGCAACAGATAGAATGGTACAAAGCCGGTGGCGCGTTAAATATAATCAGGAGGGAATTTGAAAACAGTAAGAATTAAAATTCTTTCTATAAAAAGTAAAAAGCGGAACTGTAAAAGGTTTCGCTTTTTTTGTTGTGCAAAAAATAAAAACAAGCTATTTATTCATTTACTGCAACAATGAATGAAAATTTTTCTTCTCACACCAATCCATTCTGAACGGCAATTTTTATCAATGATGCTGTATTGTTGGCATTCAGTTTCGTCAGCAAATTTTTTCTGTGTGAATCAACGGTTAGCGGACTGATAAATAATTTTTCTGCAATTTGGTTGTTGGTCAACCCTTCAGAAATCAGTTGCAAAATTTCTTTTTCTCTTTTCGTTAATGCAGGAAAACTTTCAGAAGGCAGAACTGACAAGGGTTTCACAACATGTTCCAGTGAAACACTTACATACATCTTACCTTCAAGAACGGTTTCTATTGCTTCAGCAATTTCTTCAGCAGAAGCGCTTTTGATCAAATATCCTGAAGCGCCATTTTCAATCATTCTTGAAATATAACTTCGTTCACTGAAAGTACTGATACCAATAATTTTAATTCCAGGAAATTCTTTGTGGATCTTTTTGCAGAGATCAATGCCACTGATATCCGGAAGATTGATGTCGAGCAAAATCACATCTGCTTTATTTTTTTTCAAAAAAGGAATTGCTTCAAAAGCAGTGGAAACAGCGCCAGCCACTTCAATATTTTTTAAACCACCGAGCAAAGAATGTAATCCGGCAACTACCATGGGATGATCATCAACAATAAAAACGCGTACAGACATTTTTAAAAATAAAAAGAAAATCGGAAAATAAAAATCACGCGCAATTTCCTTCAATCGTAACAGATGTTCCATCTCCTTTTGAAGAAACAATGTCCACATTTCCATTCAGGTATTCCGCGCGGGCTTTGATATTTTCCAAACCAGCGCCATTGGTGATTTCTTTCGGATCAAATCCATTTCCATCATCTTCAACAGTCAGTGTAAACCGATCATTTTTTCGCATCAGTTGTATCAAAACATTTTTTGCGTCCGCGTGTTTGATCACATTGTTCAACAGTTCCTGCACCATTCTGTAAATCACAATTTCTGTGCTTTGTTCCATTCTTTCTTTCATGCCATATGTTTGCAACTGCACTTTTATTTTTCCTGAAACATTTAGTGTTTCACAATAATTTTCCAATGCTTCTTTCAGGCCGTATTTGATCAGAGATTCAGGCATCATATTGTGTGAAACCCGTCGCAGTTCTGCAATTGACTGATCTAATTGCATGATCACATTATTCATTGCGAGCGCATTTTCTACTGATAAAAAAAAGTTTCCTTTCATATTTGACATTGATAATTTAACACCGGATAATAACCCTCCTACTCCATCATGAAGATCTCGCGCCATTCGTGTGCGTTCTTCTTCCTGGCCTTTCAGCAATGATTGTGCAGCAATCAGTTGTTTTTCTTTTTCCAGCTCAATGATCTTTTGCATTTTCAACTGTTCGCTTTGCTTTAGAATTTTGTGACGATTCCTTAAATTTCTGTAAATCAGTAAACCAACAAATAGCAGGAAAAAAATTCCTGCGATCAATGCGATATTCAGATTATTCTTCTTTTCAATAGTACTTTTATTTTCGATAAGAGATAATTGTTGTCTCGCAATTTGATTATCCTTTATTGCCGAATTGTATTTCTTTTCCATCGCGTGCATATTCTTTGTAGTCGTTTCATTCATGATCTTACCATTGAGTGAATCATATTTTTCACGAAAGAACAATGCTGATTTAAAATCAGATCGCGCTTTTTTTATTTGCGCCATCAATAAATAATTATCGCGAAGCGAATAGCTGTCATTTGCATTTTGTGCGATTTCGATTGCATGTTCTAGGTTCGTTTCAGCATTAGCAAGAAGATTTTTTTTCAATTGGGCAGCGCCAAGTCCGCTATAAATATAGGACATCAACGAAGATGGAATCTTTGAAGAAAGCTGTAATATTTCCTTGTATTTTTTAATGCTCTCATCAATTTTATTTTCTTCTGAAAGCATTGCTGCATCGTTGCTGATCGCCCGAAACAAAACATAATTGTATTTCGAAGGATCGTTCACTAACTTTGTTACATCCCGGTACAAAATCCTTGCGGTGTCATATTCTTTCAATTGCCCTTTTGCATTTCCTAAATTAAAAAGGCCATTGCTCATCAGCATCGTATCACGCAATTTCAATCCGTGCAAATAAGCGTTGGAAGCGTATTCTGCGGCCTTATTAAAATCAGCAACAGTCCAAAAAAGTATCGAAAGATTGATGGAGATTTCTGCGGAAAATTTATGATCACGCAATGAATCAGCAATCCTCAGCGCTTTCATAAAATAGGTTGTTGCAGAATCATACGCTTCTTTTGTTTGATAAGCCCATCCTTTCAAATCCGCTACCAGCGCCATTTCTTTTGCATTATGAAAATGTTTTGCTTCGTCCAATGCATGTTGAGCGGCTATTGAAAACGAATCTTCTTTTTGTTGCATAAAAAATGTTACCGCCTTTATTCTGAAATATTCTATAATGCCTTTATCATAATTTTTCTTTTTAGAAGAAGCGTAAAACCGATCGAGGTAATAGTTAGCAGAATCAATAGTAGCAGGGTTTTGAGCGAAAGCCAACGCCTTTTACATTTGCAAATTAATTACGGAAGTATCGGCAGAAGATCTTTTGATATCCTGGGCCGACAGATGAAAATGCGGGATGAAGAACAATAGAGATAAGAGCAAAAATTTATGCATGATTTCAAAGCAGGTGGTATTACTGCGCGGACGAATTTCTCTAAAAAATACCATCTCTCCAACGATTTACAATAAATCCCCTTTTTCGGGGAGAAAGAAAAACCTGTTTTAGTGGGATTGTCTGAAACACTGATGTCACGGACTTTTGCAGAGGTTTTTACAATAATTTTTTATCATCATTAAATACTTTTTTTATGAAAACATCGCGCTCATTTTTTTACGGATTGGTTTCCACATTTGCTTTTATGTTTTGCTTCAGCACATCGCATTCACAACTTTTGAAAAGATTAAAGGATGAAGTAAAAAATCGTGCAGAGAATAAGATCATCAACAAAGCAGGAAATGCTACTGATAAAGCAATTGATCAAACGGTTGATGCAGCAAGCGGGAAAAATAAAGAAGCCAATGCAGGGAACGTTGGTGGAGATAATTCTTCAAAAGAAGAAACTGCAAAAGCCAAACCTGCAAGCATGACAACTTACAGGAATTATGATTTTGTTGCCGGAGATAAAATTATTTTCCAACCTGATCTGAGCGATGAGCCTGATGCAGAATTGCCGGCAAGATTTATTGTAAAAACGGGCAACGCTGAAATACAAACTTTTGACGGAGAAAAAGTTTTACATCTGCAGGCTGACGGACATGCAACTGTTGCGCCTCTGATGAATTCAGAAAAATATCTTCCCGATCAATTCACGTTGGAGTTTGATATGATGCTTGAAAACAGCGCCAGTTATTTTCAATATGTGAGCGAATTTTTGGTTGAGTTTCGCAAGGCCGATGATCAGAATTACAAAAGTTATCCTTTCTTCAAATTCAGGATGGATGGGATTTCTGCAGGTAGTTTTGGAGATAATAATGCAGGTCGCCAGCAATTTCCAAAAGAGGTATCTGAATCTTTTGGATCAGGAAATACCTGGCACCACATTGCAATTTATATTCGTAAAAATATTGGCAAAGTTTACATTGATCAAAATCGTGTGATCGCCACAAACACACTTCCTGTCGGAGCCACCAAGGTAGATTTACAAGCTGACAGGTATGGCATCAAAATTAAAAACTTCCGTCTTGCAGAAGGAGGTGACGACAAATACAAAAAGATCGTGACAGATGGAAAATTTATCACGCACGGAATTTTATTTGACGTGAATAAATCATCTATTAAACCTGAATCAATGGGTGCGTTGAATGAAATAGTGAAAATAATGAAAGATCATTCCGATCTGAATTTTGAAATTGACGGACACACGGACAGCGATGGAAATGCAGATGCCAACATGAAACTATCACAGCAAAGAGCGGATGCAGTGAAAGCAAAACTGATTGAGATGGGAATTGCTGAATCAAGGCTTACTACCAAAGGTTTCGGAGCAACAAAACCGATTGATAAAAATGATTCGGCTGAAGGAAAAGCGAACAACAGAAGAGTGGAATTTGTAAAAATTTAATGGCTAAAAAAAATTCGTATGAAAGTTTATTTAAAAAGAGTTCTTATGGCTGGGATATTTTTTTCAGTAACTTTTTCTGCAATCTCGCAGCAATATGTTTCGTATGCAGAAAACGCGACAGGAAAAATAAGTGGCAATGAACCAACCTATATTTTCAAAAGAATCGATGCCGTCAAAAACATTGACAAAACAAAAGCGGCTTCATTAAAAAAAAGTTTAGCTTCTCAATTGAAAATATTTTTTTCAGATCCGCTATTAAATCCTCCGGTTGGTTTTAATGCAAAAACATCATTTGGAGTTTCAACTGACCCGTTTGCAAAAAATGTTTTATTTCCTTCATGCAGCTTTGAATTTGATTTTTATTATCTGGAAGAAAAGACCGGCGGCGTAAAAGCGTCTATGGATGGCACTTTGATTGGAATGGAAACAAATGCCGAAGAGCATTTTTTCAGGCAGGTAGGCAATTTCTGGGAAGATTGTTCGCATGCGAATTTTCCGCTTTTCTTTGAACAGCCTCCCATCTCGGATTCGACCGCAGATTACATCGAATTGAATTTCAAAAATTATGGTTATCCGGCGATTGCACCTGACAAACCATTCCGCATTGTGAAGCGAAACAGCAGTCCTCTTTTTGTTCCATTGACGCGAAAAGAATTTGTGGAGTTTCTGATTGCACAAAAAAAATATGAGATTAAAGAAGATGAAAAAAAGATTCCTGATCTTCAAAAAAATATAAAACAATCACAGGAAACGCTCAAAAATCCTCCTTCTTACATGACTGAAGATTTCAAAAAAGCACTTGCAGATGGTGTTTCTAAAATTCAAAAAGCAGTCGATGAGACCAAAGAAGAGATCAGCAAAAAGCAGGAAAAAATAAAACAGTATGAAAGCATGATCCATGCAATGTCTGCGGCAGAAGCAGCTTCAGCAGCGAGATTGGATGAAGATAAAATAACAGACGATTTTGATAAGTCAAAAAAGCTGGTGCCTGTGGGAAGAATGGAAGGCGTTGGTTTGTACAAGATCAATCCGAGTTATTATGATCGTTCTGCGGCTGCCCCCGGTGCACAATTGATCTTTGTTTATTATCATCTTACCAACCTTTCGGCTTTTGAAAAAACACAATTCAATTATCTTGAAAAAAAGACAATGGATATTTTTGATCACCTCAATTATCATCAGTTGAAAGAAAGCATGAAATAGTAAACGAAGAAAAAATTCATTTCTTTATTTTATTCAGCAGTGACACTTTCAAAAAGGTGTCACTTTTGTGTTACTCAAAATGGTTTGAGCACCATTAAAACAATTTAGGCATGTCTTAATTCATTACAAAAACTTCAGCAATTAATACCGATACGTCGTAATTGTTGCTACAATTATAAGGATCAGCAGTAAGAGCAACAACAGTCCTACTCCAAAACCGATCCACACGGATTTTTTGCTTACTGTGTCCTGTTTAGTAATATAAGCCACTGCAATAGGTGCAAACGCACAAACAAAAAATAACGGCCACAGCGGCATCATCAACCCTAATATAATTCCCGCAACTCCTAAAATAAACCATAGAAAACTAAACCGGCTACCACTGCCGGAAGGACTGTTTGTATAATCAGTAACCAACAAATTCGGATTCTTTTTGAGATCATGTTTCATTTTCAGTTTTACTATCTGAAAAGACATCCGTTGAAATACATTTAATTTTTTGCCCGTAAGCTGCGCGAAATCTTTTGCCGATAGTTTTATAAACTCACTTGCCTTCAAATATTTGACGCTTTTTGCAGCTACATTATTTGATTTTGTTGCCGGAACAATTATAGACGAAGCGCGTATCGCATTTACCTGTAAAAAAAGTGTAAATAAAAAAAGCTGGGCAGTTAATTTAAATCTCATTTATTTTGGTGTTTGCGCTAAAGTAGACGATAAATTGATATTTCCAAAAGTTTTCTCAAATTTTATTCGCCGGAAGAATGCGTCTAAGTGATTTTTTCTTTCACTTATTGCAAAGACGCCATATCCTCTTCGCTCCATTATATTTTAGTTGCTTTTAAGTTCTCTTCAAAATGTTGTTCGTGCAACTTTTCTGAATGGAAAATTAATTAATAATTTCTCCTTTCACATTCGCCAGCTTTTCGCGCCATTTCTGAAGTTCCTCAGGTGTTTGTCTCGCCCAATCCGTTACCTCACCGACGATTTTCAATGGGTCTTTGCTCCGATAGGATCGCGTCGGATTGCCGGGAAATTTTTTGTTCGTAACGTTCGGATCGTTTTCAAAGCTTCCTGTTGGCTCAACGATATAAACGTGTTCCGGGCCATCTCCTTTCGCTAATGCTGCTGCAAGTCCCGCACCATTAACGAGGGCAGTGAAATAAATGTGATTCATGGTAATTTTTGAATCATAATTAGATACAGAACCTGCGGTCAACAAATCACCAACCTGTAAAGTCGCTTTCGTTCCATGATAAAAGGGACCTCTGTCAGACGGTTGATTTGTAAATGAAATCGCTGATTCATAATTCTTTTTTGCGTTGTCACCGTCGCCTAAATCTTCATAACATTTGGCAATATTGAAATACAGAGAAGGAAAAGCTGCGTTAACGGCTTCGTTATTTATTTTCAATGCAAGCTGCAATGCTGTTTCGTTCCATTTTAATTGGTCGCGTACATTTTTCTGGCGCCGGGCCACATAATAGGAAGCCATAAATTTTTCAAAATCGTTTGTGGCTTCATTCCAGGCCTGAAGAAACAGGCTGCTTGCTTCTTCGGTTTTGCCTTTTGCTTCCATGTCCATTCCCTGGAGACAAAGTTTAACAATAGGGTTGTTTGGATTGAATTCCATTTTCAAAGCTTTTGACTGAAAGTTATTCTAATATTGATTTACCCTTCTCTTCAGAATCAAATATATTAGAATCTGCCAAAAGTTGGATCAGAAAAAGAAAATACAGTATTTCTCCTTTTACTGGTTTCTTCTACTTAAAACCGATCTATGTTTCAGCGGTCTTTATGTAGCATGTTTATTCTAAAAATAATTTGCAGCAAAAGAAATTTACTTTATCTTGGCTTCGGTTTACCATTTTCCAGGAACACTACCTTTCGAAGACTGTTTAAATTTTCAATCACAAACATTTTTATCATGAAAAAGATTTTGCTTAGCATTCTCGTTCTTGTCATTCTTATTGTTGTAGTTGCTGCTTCTTATGTAAAATTTGCATTGCCAAAAGTAGACGCAGCGCCGGTTCTGCATATTGCTTCTACGCCGGAAAGAGTGGCCCATGGTTCTTACCTCGCTCATCATGTAACACTGTGTATGGATTGCCATTCAACCCGCGACTGGTCACAGTTTTCAGGCCCGATGGTAGCTGGAACAGACGGAAAAGGGGGCGAACTCTTCAATGAAAAAATGGGTTTTCCGGGAACATTTTATTCTAAAAATATCACTCCTGCTAATATTAAAAGCTGGAGCGATGGTGAGATCTTTCGGGCGATAACTACAGGAGTTGATAAATTCGGCAACGCGCTTTTTCCTGTAATGCCTTATGCCCATTATGGAAAAATGGATAAGGAAGATATTTATGACATTATTGCTTACATCAGAACTTTGCGGCCGATAGAAAATAATACCGCCGATCACGATGTTGATTTCCCGATGAATTTTATTTTGAATACCATTCCCAAAAATGCATCTTTCGTTCAGAAGCCACCAAAATCTGATACCGTAAAATATGGCGCTTATCTCGTGAATGCAGCGGCCTGTATGGAATGTCATACCCAGGTTGACAAAGGCCAGATCATTCCTTCACTTGCTTTTTCCGGCGGCCGCGTTTTTCAGATGCCTAATGGAAACGTAGTATCGGCCAACATTACACCTGATAAAGCGACAGGCATCGGTAACTGGACAGCAGAGCAATTTGTAACAAGATTTAAAACTTACGCTGATCCCGCCAATATTGTAAAGATGGGGCCGAAAGATATTAACACGATCATGCCATGGACCATGTTTGCCGGAATGGACACTTCAGATCTGAGATCCATTTACGCTTATCTGCAAACAGTAAAGCCAATGAACAATAAGGTAAATCATTTCGTAGAAAGGACAGATAAATAATTTTTAAAAAGTGCCTTTGAAAGTCCATTGCTGGAAATTATTTAAATGCTTTGTCAGCATTGCTTTCAGCGCTTTTATACTCTTTTCGTGTACACAAAAATCTTCTGAAGATTATTCTTCCTGGCAAGTTTATGGAGGTAATAAAGAAGCCAATCATTATTCTTCATTAACTCAAATTGATACCAATAATGTTTCGCAATTGCAGGTTGCCTGGACGTATCATACCGGCGATGCCGATAGCATGACGCAGATACAGGTGAACCCGATTATCATTGATTCCACAGAACGGAATTCTGTTTGCGCCTTTTGGTTCTGCTTCATATGATTTTTATGGAGGAAGAAGAACGGGCGTTTGACTTCTCCTAAAAAACGAAAAAAATAATTCTCAATTTCAAACTATTCCTTTTATTTTGGTTCTAAATTAACTTCTGTATGAAACAAATATTTTTTATTATTTGCCTTATAACGGGCACTACTACTGCTTTTTGCCAGGATTCTTATGTTTCTTTAGACGGTCAAATCATACCGGGCAAATTCGAAAATTATAAGGAATGGTCTAAAAATCCATCAAGTGTTCTTTTTAAATCCGACAATGGAACTGTCATTACTTTAACTCCTGAAAACTGTAAAAGTTTTGTTGCAGGAAATGATACCTATGTCAGCTATCACGGCACAAGAATTATTAATACCGAAAATGCGTTAAAAAACACCGGCCTTTTTAGCCCAGTTCTCACCACCGATACTGTCAATATTTTCCTTCACCAGGTCTATCAGTTTGAGAATTATAAGTTGTATAAATTGTTTGACAACAAAAGAACCAACTTTTATTTTTCGGACAATACCGCAATTGAGGAGCTTCCATTTTATGAAACACTTGAACGGAATATTGTTGTTCCTTTTAGTGGCTACAAAACCTTATTAAACAAGGAATTTGCTGACAAAAACATCCCCGGCTTTCAGGAAAAGATCAATAAGCTGGATTATAAAGAAAATGACCTGATCGACTTTCTGGCGAATGTTTTAAATGACAAATCACACTCTTCTGAAAAATTGAGAAATAAATATCCCTCAGAAACATTTATTGGTGTAGGCCTGAACGCTAATGTAGGTACCCTCGAAAATATTTATGGAAAATATACTTTTCATCAAACAGATTTTGGACCTTCATTTGAGTTAGGTTTGCGCCTTTACAGTCAAAGAAATTTTGGTAAACTTTTCTTTCAACCTTATGTCAATGCCTTCCCTTTGCTGAGTAATTTCAAAGACGCTCCTGCAAAGGTAAAAGCGATGGTTGTCGCTGTGAATTTAGGAGCCGGCTATTTATTTGTAAAAAAATCCAACTTTTCTTTTTATGCCGAAGCGGCAGGATCGCTTCCAATACTTTTTAATTTACAAACTGAAAACATCAGTGGAAATTATGTAAAAAGCATTGGACTTGACGATAGGATTACAGTTCATCCGGAATTGGGAGTTATCCTCAATAAACATTGGAATATTGCTGTAAACGATATGCTCGCTATCAGATTACCGTTTTATTCAAACCAGCAATATGCTTATAAACTGAGCCAGGTCTCTCTTATCATCAGGTACGCTTTTATCAGGGAACATTCAAAAAAATAGAAAAGAATTTGCAGTTGGTTTTAGTGATTAAAAATCGAACGCAAAGATAAAGCAGCGACTCTTTTTGAAAAAATAAGCTGCTCCTCTTTTGAAAAAATCATCGCGAATGAATACGATCCACTTCTTATATTTGATAAACAAAGAAACTGTGTTTAACAGGAATTCGTTTACCAAATAACAGGATAATGAACTTCACTTTTAATGCCGGCAGGCTGTTGAGATGCCTTGTATCAAGTGCATTGGTCATGTTTATTTTTGCCTCTTGTAATTCGAAAAAAGACAAAGATTATTCTTCCTGGCAAGTTTATGGCGGTAATAAAGAAGCCAATCATTATTCTTCACTAACTCAAATTGATACCAATAATGTTTCGGAATTGCAGGTTGCCTGGACGTATCATACCGGCGATGCCGATAGCATGACGCAGATACAGGTGAACCCGATTATCATTGATTCCACACTTTATGGCGTTTCTCCGAAGCTGAAGCTTTTTGCCCTGGATGCAGTAAACGGAAACCAGAAATGGGTTTTCAACCCGATGAATGATTCTGATGTAAAAGGCGCGGGATACTTTGGAATGAACGTTTGTCGCGGCGTTACTTTTTATGCTGACAACAAAGACAGCGCGCGGATATTTTATTCTGCCAATTCGCAGCTCTATTGCATTGACGCCAAAAGCGGAACTACTGTAAAATCATTTGGGCAAAATGGAAAGATCGATCTGCACAATGATCTCGGAAGAGATGTTTCGGATCTGTATGTGGCAATGACTTCGCCGGGAATTATTTATAAAGACATGATCATTGTTGGTTGTCGCGTTTCTGAAGAAGCCGCGGCAGCACCAGGTTTTATAAGAGCTTATGATGTTCATTCAGGAAAGCTCCGATGGATATTTCACACGATCCCGCAGCCGGGAGAATTTGGTTATGATTCATGGGATGATAAAGATGCATGGAAACATATTGGCGGCGCGAATGCATGGTCAGGATTTAGTTTGGATGAAAAGAACGGAATTCTGTTTGCGCCTATCGGCTCTGCTTCCTATGATTTTTATGGAGGAAGAAGAACGGGCAATGATCTTTTTGCCAATTGCGTTCTGGCGCTCGACGCTGCAACAGGAAAAAGGCTTTGGCATTTTCAAACAGTACATCATGATCTTTGGGACAGGGACCTGCCGACGGCACCTGTATTGGTTTCTATCAAAAAAGATGGGAAACAAATTGACGCGATCGCGCAAACTACCAAGTCGGGATTTATTTTTTTGTTCAACAGGAAAACCGGTGAACCGATTTATCCCGTGAATGAAGTTCCGGTGCCAACACAAAGCGAATTGATTGGCGAAAAAGTATCTCCTACCCAACCGATTCCATCTTTCCCAAAACCTTTTGCACGGCAATTATTAACTGACAGTGATTTGAATGATCTCGTTCCTGATTCTTCTTTACAGGACATCAAAAAAAGGCTTTCCAACTATCATTCCCGCAGGTTCGATCCTCCTTGCAAAGAGGGAACGATCATCTTTCCGGGCTTTGACGGAGGCGCTGAATGGGGCGGCCCTGGTTATGATCCACAAACAGGGATCTTGTATGTAAATGCGACCGAAATGCCGTGGATACTGACGATGGTGGATGTAAAAAATAAACCGAAAACTGTTGAGACCAACCTGCAGGCAGGAACGCGCATATACAACACGAATTGCATGAGTTGCCACGGCGCGCAAAGAGAAGGGAGTCCAAATTATCCGGTACTGATCGGCATCAACAAAAAATACAACCAGCAACAGTTCGAACAGATCGTTTCCTCCGGAAGAAGGATGATGCCGGCTTTCAAACAATTGAATAAAGAAGAAATGAATGCCTTGGCTTCCTTTATTTTGGACAATAAGAAAGAGCAACAGCAAAAATTTATTGCTCCCGAAAAACCTTATGACACCTGGTATGATCTTCCCTACTCTTCCACAGGCTACAATAAATTTTCAACCAAAGAAGGTTATCCTGCCGTCAAACCACCGTGGGGAACTTTGAACGCCATCGATTTGAATACCGGAAACCTTGTTTGGAAAGACACTTTGGGTGATTATCCCGAATTGAAAGCAAAAGGCCTGCATACAGGGACTGAAAACTATGGCGGCCCTGTCGT
>Ga0157373_10003237_pt1 | contig 12305 bp, 9 predicted proteins | sample C65metaG_FD_113460 | JGI IMG/M metagenome (GOLD analysis project Ga0157373, IMG submission 113460) | Corn rhizosphere microbial communities from Kellogg Biological Station, Michigan, USA - C6-5 metaG | ecosystem: Host-associated > Plants > Roots > Rhizosphere > Soil | place: USA: Michigan...
GATGGTAGCTGGGGGCGGGATCGAACCGCCGACCTGTGGGTTATGAATCCACCGCTCTAACCATCTGAGCTACCCAGCCGAGGCTGTAGCCATCCGAGCGAGAGGCCGGGGTTATAGGGGCTGGCCCCCTCCCCTTCAAGCCGCCCTATTCACAGCTTGGGAAAGCGCGCGGGCGCCGCTAGGTTCGCCCGCCATGAGCGTGCTCCACCTCCTGGGATCGGCGGCCGACGGCGGGGCCGAGACCTACTTCGCAAGCCTGGTGGGCGCGCTGGCCCGGGCGGGGGTGGAAGAAGCCTGCGCTATCCGCCGTCATCCGGCGCGCGAACGGGCGGTGGCGCACGAGGGCGTACCGGTGCGCACCTTCCGGTTCGGCGGTCTTCCCGACGTCTTCACCCGCCCGCGCGTTGCGGCCTACGCCCGGCGGGAGAAGGCCAAGGTGTTGCTGGCCTGGATGAACCGCGCGGCTGCCAAGACGCCGAAGGGCGACTGGGCGCGGATCGGGCGGCTGGGGGGCTACTATAGCCTGAAATACTACAAGGGCTTCGATACGCTGGTCGCCAACACGCCCGACATCCGGCGCTGGGTGATCGAGCAGGGCTGGCCCGAGCAGCGGGTGCTCTACATCCCCAACTTCGCCACCGCCCGCGACAGCCAGCCTGAGGATCGCGCGGCGCTGGATACGCCGGAGGACGCGCCCCTGCTGCTGGCCATGGGCCGCCTGCACGCCAACAAGGCCCATGACGTGAGCCTGAAGGCGCTGGCGCTTGTGCCGGGCGCGTATCTCTGGATCGCGGGTGCGGGGCCGTTGGACGCCAAGCTGAAGGCGCTGGCGACGGAGCTCGGCGTAGCGGATCGAGTGCGGTTCCTGGGGTGGCGCGAAGACGCCTCCGCGCTCTATCGCGCGGCGGATATCTGCGTGTTTCCTTCGCGGTTCGAGCCGCTGGGTAACGTGGTGATCCAGTGCTGGGCGCACGGCATTCCCATTGTCGCGGCGGCGAGCCAGGGGCCCGGCGCGCTGATCCGCGACGGCGAGGATGGGCTGTTGGTCCCGGTCGACGACGCGCAGGCGCTGGCCGCGGGCGTGCAGCGGCTGCTGGACGACCCCATGCTGCCGATCAAGCTGATCCAGAACGGCCACGCCCGGGTCGAAGGCGAGTACAGCGAGGCGGCCGTCGTCGCCCAGTGGAAGGCCCTCTTCGCGCGCTACGGAGAGGCCTGAATGTGCGGCATCGCCGGCATCATCGGCAAGGGCTCGGCGCGGCCGCTGATCGAGACCATCACCCATCGCGGACCCGACGGCGTGCGCGTGGAGGACGGCGACGGCTATTCGCTCGCCCACGCGCGGCTCTCGATCATCGACCTGGAGGGCGGCTGGCAGCCGCTGCATGCGGCGGGTTCGATCGTCATCGGCAACGGCGAAATCTACAACTACCTCGAGCTGATCGAGGAGTTCGGGCTGAAAGAGGCGCTGGCGACAGGTTCTGACTTCGAGCCCATGCTGCACCTCTACGCGCGGATGGGGCCGGCGGTGTTCGAGCGGCTGCGCGGGATGTACGCCTTTTGCCTGGTTGGCTGCGACGGGCGCACCTGGCTGGTCCGCGATCCGTTCGGGATCAAGCCGCTGTATTACGCGCGGTGTGCGGAGGGGTTGGCGTTCGCGTCCGAGCCCAGGGTGTTCGGGAAGCGGGCGCTGAAGCGCGAGCAGGCGGACGAGTTGCTCGCGTTGAACTACGCGCTGGAGAGCCCTTTTGAAGGAATCACACGCGTCGAGCCCGGCGAGGTATTGGAAATCGACCCTAATTCCGCTCACCCCGGCGCAAGCCGGGGCCCAAGCCGAGTCGCCGCTTGGGTCCCGACGTTCGTCGGGATGAGCGGGGAAAAAGAGTTGATCGCGCGACTGGACGCCATTCTCGAAGACAGCGTCCGCGTGCACCAGCGTTCCGACGTTCCCTACGGCCTCTTCCTCTCGGGAGGCATCGACAGCGCATCCATCGCGACCCTGATGGCGCGGTTGAACGAACGGCCCGTCACCGCCTTCACCTGTGGCTTCGACGTGCCCTCGGCGCGCGATGAGCGGGCGCAGGCAGAGCGGGTGGCGACCGCGCTGAAGCTGGACTGGCGCGAGACGACCTTCGGCGAGGAGGACTTCTGGCGGGTCCTGCCGCGGGTCGCCTGGGCGCTGGACGACCCGACGGCGGACTACGCGACGCTGCCGACCTACAAGCTGGCGGAAGCGGCCAAGGGCACCCTGACCGTCGTGCTGACCGGCGAGGGCGGCGATGAGCTGTTCGGCGGTTACGGGCGCTATCGGCGAGCGCTGCGGCCCGCGCTGTTCGGCGGCCGCCCGGCCGCGCCTCAGATCGATGCGCCGTTCCTGAAGGACGGCGGCAGGACGGCGCTCGAGCGCTGGCGCGCGCGCGCGTACGCGACGGGCACGCGCCTCCAGCAAGCGCAGGCGGCGGACATCGCGACCTGGCTGCCCAACGACCTGCTCCTCAAGCTCGACCGCTGCCTGATGGCGCAAGGGCTGGAGGGGCGCACGCCGTTCCTCGACAGGGAGGTGGCGGCGTTCGCCTTCAACCTGCCGGACCGGATGAAACTCAGGGGGCGGTATGGGAAGTGGCTCCTGCGCAAGTGGCTGGAGCGAGTATGTCCCCAGGCCGACCCGTGGGGGAAAAAGAAGGGATTCACCGTCCCCGTCGCCGCCTGGATCGCGCCGCGGGCCGCCGAGCTCGGGCCAAAGATCGCCGCGTTGAAGGCGGTGCGGGAGGTCTGCGACGTCGACGCCGTGCGGGCCGTGTTCACCGACGAGGCGCAGGCGAAGAACCGCTGGCCGCTGCTGTTCTTCGCCGTCTGGTCGTTGATCCACCTTGAAGGCGCGGCGCCAGACGAGGCGCTGGCCTCGCTCATGTAATTCCTTCTCCTCTCCCTGAGGGAGAGGGAGGGGCCCGCGCCGAGCGCAGCGAAGAGCGTGGGAAGGTGAGGGTTTACGCCCTCTCCGGAGAAGTCCCTAAACCCTCATCCTCCCACCTCGCTTCGCGAGGCGGGCCCCTCCTTCTCCCTCAGGGAGAAGGGATTATGCCGCCGCTTCCCACTCGGCCCAGAGCTTCTCCTCTTCCTGCCGCGCGTCCTCGACCGCCTTGTCCTTGATGAAGCCGTAGCCGCGGATGGATTGCGGGATGGCGGCGATCTTGATGGCGATCGGCAGGCGCTTATCGGTGAGGCCCGAGAGCAGGCGCTCGACGGTCGCCTCGAAGTCGCTGATCAGTCGACGCTCCATCGTACGCTCGGCGGAATAGCCGAACGGATCGAGCGGGGTGCCGCGCAGGACCTTCATCTTGGCCAGCGTCGGGAAGGCGCCGTTCAGCATCCAGCCGCCGAAGGCCATCTTGCCCGGACGCCCGTCCCTGCCCTTCAACTTGAGGATCGGCGGCGACATCCAGACCTTGGCCTTGCCCCCCTTGAAGGTGTCGGCCAGCGAGGCGGCGAAGCGGGGGTCGGTGTAGAGGCGCGCGACCTCATACTCGTCCTTATAGGCCATCAGCCGGTAGAGGCTGACGGCCACCGCGCGGCTCAGCGCATCGCTGCGGGCGTGGCTGACCTTGTCGACCACCTTCAGATAGCGGGCGGCGTAGCGGCGGTTCTGGTAGGCGGTGAGTTCGCGGACCCGGTGGGCGATGAGATCCTGAAGCTCCATCGTCTCCGGCGTTGGCACATCGGCTTCCGGCTTGCCCCGGAAGGCCACGTCCACCGCCGCGCGGCGGCCGATCTCGAAGGCCTGCAGGTTGGCTTCGGCGTCGACGCCGTTGAGGTTGATGGCGCGGTAGAGACCACGGCTGGAGACCGGGATCACGCCCTTCTGCCAGGCAAAGCCCAGCATCATCATGTTGGCGTAGATGGCGTCGCCCAGATGGTGCTCGGCCAGGTTCTGGGCCGGGCACTCGTCGTAGTCCTTCACCGCCGCCTTGATGCGCCGGCCCATCGAATTGGCGTCGAAGCGCACGTCACGGCTGGTGATGAAGTCGGCCGTCGGCGCGAAATCGGCGTTGCCGAAGGCGTGGGTGGTGTCCTTGGCATAGAGGGCCAGCGCCTCGGGCCCGGCGGCCACCAGCAGGTCGCAGGCGATCAGCACATCGGCGCTGGCGGCGGGCACGCGGCCGCCGACCACCGTCTCTTCGTTTTCGCCGATCTTCACATGCGAGAAGACCGCCCCGCCCTTCTGCGCCAGGCCCGTCATGTCGACCACCGAAGCGGCGTGACCGTCGATGTGGGCGGCCATGGCGAGGATCGAGGCGACGGTCGTGACGCCCGTGCCGCCGATGCCCGTGAAGACGATCTTGCGCACGCCTTGCAGCGCCTGGAACTCCGGCAGCGGCGTGGAGTCGGCGGTCAGCGCCGGCATCGCCTTGGCATGGGCGTTCTCGGCGCCGGTCAGGGTGATGAAGGACGGGCAGAAGCCGTCGAGGCAGCTGTAGTCCTGGTTGCAGGTCGACTGGTTGATCCGGCGCTTGCGCCCGAACTCGGTGTTCAGCGGCTCGACCGAGACGCAGTTGGAGGTCTTCGAGCAGTCCCCGCAGCCCTCGCAGACGAGATGGTTGATGAAGACGCGCTGCTCGGCCTTGGGCATCTCGCCGCGTTTGCGGCGGCGGCGTTTTTCGGTGGCGCAGGTCTGGTCGTAGAGGAGGACGGTCGTACCGGGCGTCTCGCGCAGCTCGCGCTGGACGGCCATCAGCTCCGAACGCGGGCGGACCACGACGCCGGGGGCGAGGTCCGTCACGCCGCGATAGCGCTCGACTTCATCGACTACGATCACCGTCTTCGCCACGCCTTCGGCGGCGAGCTGGCGGGTGATCTGGGCGGGGGTAAAGCCGCTCTCTGTGGCCTGCCCGCCGGTCATGGCGACGGCGTCGTTGTAGAGCAGCTTGTAGGTGATGTTGGATTTGAACGCGACTGAGGCGCGGATCGCCAGCGAGCCTGAGTGGCTGTAGGTGCCGTCGCCCAGGTTGACGAAGATGTGCTTCTCGTCGGTGAAGGGCGCCGAGCCGACCCACGACAAGCCTTCGCCGCCCATGTGGCTGGTCATGGCGGTGTTGGGGTCGCTGAAGCTGGCCATGTAGTGGCAGCCGATGCCTGCCAGCGCACGGGAGCCCTCCGGCAGGCGGGTCGAGGTGTTGTGCGGGCACCCCGAGCAGAAGAAGGGCTTGCGCTGTTGTTCCGACGCCAGGCTGACGGCGGCGACGCCGGCGGCCGACACACGGTCGAGGTAGGCGCGGGCCCGCTCGCGGTGCGGGCCGTCCGGCAGGCGGTCGTAGATGGCGAGCGCGATTTCCGCGACCGACAAGGAGCCGAGCTCCGAGAGCAGCGGGTGGCCGTGCTCGTCGGTCTTGCCGATGATCCTCGGCCGCGCGTGGGCGGGCAGATCGTAGAGCGCGGCCCGCGCCTGCGTTTCGATCAGCGGGCGCTTGTGCTCGATGACCATCAGCGTCTCGAGCCCGCCGGCGAAGGCGCGGATGCCGGTCGGCTCCAGCGGCCAGGGCATGCCGACCTTGTAGATCGAGATGCCGAGCGAGGCGGCTTCCGGCAGGGTGATGCCCATCGCCTGGAAGGCTTCGAGCACATCCTTGAAAGCCTGTCCCTGACAGACGATGCCGAGGCGCTGGCGGCTTGCGGCCAGCACCACGCGGTCGATGCCGTTGGCTTTGGCGAAGGCGAGCGCGGCGGGGAGCTTGTAGGCCCTTAAGCGCCGCTCCTTGTCCATCGGCTGGTCCTTGGTGCGGATGCCAAGACCGCCCGGCGGGATGGCGAAGTTCTCAGGGACCACGTGCTGGTGGCGGTTCAGCGAGACGTCGATGGTCACGCCGGAGTCCATCGTGTCGGCCAGCGCGATCATTCCCACCCACAGGCCCGAGAAGCGCGACAGCGAGAAGCCCAGCAGGCCGTAGTCCAGCACCTCCTGCACGTCGGCGGGGGACAGCACCGGCATCTCGAAGTCCTGGAAGGCGAACTCCGATTGCGACGGCAACGTCGAGGACTTGCAGCTGTGGTCGTCGCCGGCGACGGCGAGGACCCCGCCCTTCGACCATGTCCCGGCGAAGTTGGCGTGGCGGAAGGCGTCGCCGGTGCGGTCCACGCCCGGCGCCTTGCCATACCACATGCCGAAGACGCCGTCGTAGCGGGCGCCGGGGAAGAGGTTGGTCTGCTGGCTGCCCCAGACGGCGGTGGCGGCGAGGTCCTCGTTGAGGCCTTCTTTGAAGACAACGTCGTGTTCGGCCAGCAGCTGGCCGGCGCGATGGGCCTGCTGGTCGAGACCACCCAGCGGGGAGCCACGGTAGCCGGAGACGAAGCCGGCGGTGTGCAGGCCAAGCCTCTCATCGAGGCGGCGGCGGTCGAGAAGGACACGGATCAGCGCCTGGACGCCGGTGATGTACGCGCGGCCGTCCTGGAGCAGATATTTGTCGTCAAGCGTCACGTCAGAGTGCCGCATTGGAAAATCTATCCTTCCTGACTACCGTCCCTCGTTGGAAGATCATATAAGGAGGCGGGAAATGCTTGCCAAAGGCTTGCCCGGGTTTCCTTAATGGGCAGCACAAAAGGGGCGTAAAGGGCCATTATGGGGGAACAAAGTTTGTCGGAGCAGTTGGACGCGGTTGACGCCAAGATTCTCGACCTCATCCAACACGACGCCGGCCTCTCGGTTGCCGAGATCGCCGAACGCGTAGGGCTTTCTTCCAGTCCCTGCTGGCGGCGGATCAAGCGCCTGGAGGACTCCGGCGTCATCCAGCGCCGCGTGACCATCCTCGATCGCGAGAAGCTGGGCCTGGGCTTCGAGGTCTATTGCACCGTCAAGCTGTCCCTTCCCACCAAGGAAAACCTCGACCAGTTCGAGCAGGCCGTCGTCCGCTGGCCCGAGGTCGTTCAGTGCGCCACCGTCACCGGCGCCGCCGACTACGAACTGCGCATCGTCACCCGCGACATGCACGCCTTCGACGACTTCCTGCGCGACAAGATCCTGTCGCTGGGGCTGGTGTCGAATATCGAGAGCCGCATCGTGATCCGGGGGGTAAAGAACTCCACGGCGGTGCCGCTGGGCCTCGTGAGCCCCTATGTGAGCCCGCACACCTAGGAGGCTCCCGTGATCGACCTCGTCATTGACCAGCGCCGCAAGGACCTGGGCGGCTTCGAGGTCGGACGGGTTCTTCCCTTCGCTACCCACCGCAGCGTGGGTCCCTTCGTCTTCTTCGACCACATGGGTCCGGCGACCTTCGAGCCCGGCTTTCCACGCACCGTCGATGTGCGCCCGCACCCGCACATCGGTCTGTCGACGCTGAGCTACCTTTTCGAGGGCGAGATGACACACCGCGACAGCCTGGCGACGGAGATCGTCATCAGGCCGGGCGAGGTGAACTGGATGACGGCCGGCAGCGGCATCACCCACTCCGAGCGGTTCGAGGGCTTGCGCGCCCATGGCGGCGTCATGGACGGCATCCAGACCTGGCTCGCCCTGCCCACCGAGGACGAGGAAACGGCGCCCGCCTTCTCCCACCACGAGGGCGACGAACTCCCCGCCTTCGAGAGCGGCGGCCTGAAAGCCCGGCTGGTGGCCGGCAAGGCGTTCGACGCCGAGGCCAGGGTCCCGGTGTTTTCGCCGCTGTTCTACCTGCATTGGGACCTCGCGACCGGAACCAAGGCCGGGCTGCCGGCGGAATATCCGGAGCGCGCCGCGTATGTCGCCAGGGGCTCGGTGGAGGCGGACGGCCAGACGCTGCACGCGGGCCAGATGGCGGTGTTCGCGCCGGGCGAGACGATCGTCTTCACGGCGCAGGAGCCCTCGACCGTCATGCTGCTGGGCGGCGAGCCGGTGGGGGAGCGGTTCATCGAATGGAATTTCGTTTCCTCCTCGAAGGAGCGCATCGAGCAGGCCAAGGCCGACTGGCGCGCCGGGCGGATCAAACTGCCGGATCTGGACCATGATGAGTTCATCCCGCTGCCGGGCGACCCGCCGCCCCCTCCCAATCCGATGTCCTGAAGCTGGGGAATAGGATCGCGCCGCTTTCGGTGTAACCTCCGCCATCGGGCATCTCGCCCCATGGGAGGTAGTCATGGGTAAGGCAGTTGCTTTCGCTTCCTTGATCATCGCCGCGCCGCTGCTGCTGGCCGCCTGTAACAAGCCGGCTTCCAACACGGCCACGAACGAAACGTCCACCACTACGAGCACCACGACCACCGCCGGCAACGAGGCGGCCGCCAACACGGGCATGGCCATGACGCCGCCGGCCAATGCGACCGACGCCGATCTCATCCAGAGCGCCGAGACCGCGGCCCCCGCCGCCGTCGGCAAGGACGCCACGGTCATCGCCGTCAGCGCGGACGGCGCCATGCGGGTCGTCCGCAAGGGCACGAACGGCTTCACCTGCATGGCCGACGCGCCCGACACGCCGGGACCCGACCCGATGTGCGCGGACGCCAACGCGACCGAGTGGATCAACGCCTGGGTCGGCCACAAGACGCCGCCGGACAAGGCGGGCTTCATGTACATGCTGGCGGGCGGGACGGACGCGTCCAACACCGACCCCTACGCCAAGGCGCCGACCGATCAGAACCACTGGATCAAGACAGGTCCGCACGTGATGATCGTGGGCTCCAAGGCGGCGTTGGCGGGCTATCCGACCGATGCGAACCCGGACACCAGCAAGCCGTACGTCATGTGGTCGGGCACGCCCTACGCCCACCTGATGGTGCCGGTCAGCTAGTCTTCGGCCAAGGCCTTTCGCGCGGCTTCCCAGTACTGCGCGCCGGTCCAGATGGTGACGATGGCGGCAAGCCACAGGAGGCCGTGAGCGAACACCGTGAACGGCCCCTGCACCGCTGGATCGGCGGGCAGGTCGAAGGCGGCCCAGCAGGCGACGAGCAGCTCGGCGGTCAGCGCTGTCAGCTGCAGCGTCGTCTTCCACTTGGCGAGCAGGGTCACCGGCAGGCGCACGCCCTTGCCGGCGGCGACCTCGCGCAAGGCGCTGACCGTGAACTCGCGGAACAGGATCAGCGCCGCGGGCAGCGCCACCTGCGGCTGGGCGTTCAGCGCCATCAGCCCAAGCACCGCGCCGCAGACCAGCACCTTGTCGCCGATCGGGTCGAGGATGGCGCCCCATAGGCTCTCGGCATGCAGCTTGCGCGCCAGCCAGCCGTCGAAGAAGTCCGTCACCGCCGCCACCACAAAGGCCCAGAAGGCCCAGCGTTCGAGACTGAACTGCATGTCGGGCGTCAGCTGGTCGGAGACCCACGGCACGCCGCCGGCCACGGCCGCCAGGGCGAGGAACATGAACAGCGTCAGGACCAGCCGTCCGGCGGTCAGGATGTTGGGCAGGTGCTTCATGGCCCGACCTTAACGCACAAGGCGACGCTTTGGCTCTTCCCCCAGTTCATCTGGGGGAAGTGGGCCGACAGCGTAGCTGGAGGCTCGATGGGGGAGGATTTCTTTTTTCAACTTCCCCCATCGACCCTCGCCTGCGGCTTCGGGCCACTTCCCCCAGACGGGCTGGGGGAAGGGCTCACTTCCGGAAGTAGTCATGAATACGCTGAGCCAAAGGCAGGCTGACGCCCTCCACTTTCGCCAGGTCCGTCACCGACGCCCGGCTGACCCCACGCGCCGAGCCGAAGGCGTGCAGCAGCGCGCGTTTGCGCCCTGGCCCCACCCCGTCGATCTCGTCGAGCGGGTTCTTCTTCATCTCCATCGTGCGGCGCACGCGGTGCGAGCCGATGGCGAAGCGGTGGGCCTCGTCGCGCAGACGCTGGAGGTAGTAGAGCACCGGCGACTTGGGCTCGAGCATCATCGGCGCCTTGCCGGGGATGAAGAAGCGCTCCAGCCCCGCGTCCCGGTCCGGCCCCTTGGCGACACCAACGACGGCGATGTCATCGACGCCGAGGTCGGCCATCACCTCCGTCGCCGCCGCCAGCTGGCCGGCGCCGCCGTCGATCAGCACGAGGTCGGGGCGAACCACCGGCTCACCCGCCTCCTCCTCCTTGACGAGGCGTGAAAACCGCCGGCGCAGGACCTCGCGCATCATGCCGTAGTCGTCGCCGGGGGTGAGTTCGGTGCTCTTGATGTTGAACTTGCGGTACTGGTTCTTCTGGAAGCCGTCGGGGCCGGCCACGATCATGCCGCCGACGGCGTTTGTGCCCATGATGTGGCTGTTGTCGTAGACCTCGATCCGCTCGGGCTGGGCCTCCAGGCCAAAGGCTTCGCAGACGCCGGCCAGCAGCTTCGACTGGGCCGAGCTCTCGGCCATCTTGCGGCCCAGCGCCTCGCGGGCGTTGGTCAGCGCGTGCGCCACGAGCTGCTTCTTCTCGCCGCGCTTGGGCAGGCAGATTTCGACCTTGCGGCCGCCCTTGATGCAGAAGGCCTCCGAGAGCAGCGCGCAGTCGGTGGGCTCGACATTGACGAGGATCAGCCGTGGGATCGGCTTGTCCTCGTAGAACTGGCCGAGGAAGGCCGACATGATCTCCGCGTTCTCGTCCTTCCCTTCCTCCACCAGCGTCGAGACGCGGGGGAAATAGGCGCGGTTGCCCCAGTTCTGGCCGGCGCGGAAGAAGAAGACCTGCACACACGCCTGGCCGCCTTCAGCGTGGAGGGCGAAGACGTCGGCTTCGTCCACCGTCTCCGGATTGACCTGCGTTTCCTGCGCCACCGAGGACAGGGCCCGGATACGGTCGCGCAGCCTGGCCGCCCGTTCGAACTCCATCTCGTCGGAGGCGGCCTGCATCTCCGAACTCATCCGCGCCATCACCAACCGGCTCTTGCCGCGCAGGAAGGCCTCGGCCTCGTCGACCAGCCGGTTGTAGTCGTCCACCGCGATCAGGCCCGTGCACGGCGCCGAGCACCGCCGGATCTGGTGCAGCATGCAGGGCCGGGTGCGGCTCTCATAGACGCTGTCCGAGCACGACCGCAGCAGGAAGGCCTTCTGCAGCGTGTTCAGCGTCCGGTTCACCGCCCAGGCCGAGGCGAAGGGCCCGAAGTAGTCGCCCTTGATGGCGTGAGCGCCCCGGTGTTTGCGAAGCTGCGGCGCCTCGTGGTCGCGGCGGATGACGATCTCCGGGAAGGACTTGTCGTCGCGCAGCAGGACGTTGAAGCGGGGCTTCAGCTGCTTGATCAGGTTGATCTCGAGCAGCAGGGCGTCGGTCTCGGTGCGGGTGGTGATGAACTCCATCGAGCGCGTCGCCGCCACCATGTGGCCGATGCGGTTGGTGTGGAAGCGGCCCTGGGCGTACTGGATCACCCGCTTCTTCAGCGACTTCGCCTTGCCGACGTAGAGCGCCTCGCCGTCCTCGCCGATCATGCGATAGACGCCGGGCGAGTCCGGCAGGCGCCGCACCTCGTCACGGATCAGGTCGGCGCCCTGCAGCCTGTTTTCGACCTCGGTTTCCACCCTCCCGATATAGGCTGCTTCGCCCGCTCGCGGCATCCCCCCGCGCCAACAGGGTTAAGCTGACGAAACCATTCAAGCACCGTTCAGATTGCGCGCGCGAAGCTCCTCCCAAAGGAGTTCCCCATGCGCAAAATTCTTACCCTGTCCCTTGCCGCCACGACCGCGATCAGCGCCGTGGCGTTTTCGACGGCGGCGTCGGCCTACGACTACGGCAACTACTACTCGTCCAACCACAACAACGACGTGGCGGGCGCGGCCATTGCCGCCGGCGTCGTCGGCCTCATCCTCGGCGCGGCGCTGGCGAGCAGCAGCAGCCACCACAGCAGCTACGACAACGGCTACTACAACCGCGGCTACAGCAACTACGGGAGCGGCTACGGGTCGTACGGCTCCTACGGCGGCTACTCGCAGCCCTACTACGGCGGCGGTTACGGCGGTTACGGCTACGGCCAGCAGCCCTACTACGGCGGAAGCTACGGCGGCGGCTACGGCTATCAGCGCTGCTACACCACCCGCAGCTGGGATCCGTATTACGGCCAGTACGTCTCCCACCGCGTCTGCCGCTAGCGGGCGAGCTCCACCAGGTCGAGGTCGCTTTCGACCCTCGGCCACGGCAAGGCGAGGCGCCAGCGCGTCTCGCCGATCCGCTCCAGCACGCCGATCTGATCGCGCCTGGGGTCCTGGCCATAGACCGGGGCCTTTGCCTCATCGGCGCCCCAGGCCTGACCGCCCAGATAGATCAGCCGCGTGTCGGTGCCGGGATAGAACTTCCCCTCCGTCCGCTGGCTGCCGGTGACCTTGGTCAGCACCAGATCGCCGCCCGGCGTCAGCTCCACATGGCACTTGAACCAGGGGTAGGAAACAAATCCTAGCGAGCCGCCGAGC
>Ga0157373_10003238_pt1 | contig 12303 bp, 9 predicted proteins | sample C65metaG_FD_113460 | JGI IMG/M metagenome (GOLD analysis project Ga0157373, IMG submission 113460) | Corn rhizosphere microbial communities from Kellogg Biological Station, Michigan, USA - C6-5 metaG | ecosystem: Host-associated > Plants > Roots > Rhizosphere > Soil | place: USA: Michigan...
CGGATCGATCCCGGAGCGAAGGAACCCCGAGCCCCAGCGAGCGGGCCGAACGCCGGGGCCCAGCCTTTTGCTTACTTTTCGGCGTCTGGAAAAGTGAGTCGCTGTAAGAGCGAAACCGCCAGCGGCGACACCCGCAGAAACGGATATTCACAAAGAACACCCAGAGCATGGTCGGCCCAAAGGCCGCCAAGCCAAAACAAAAAAAAGCCCCGCAACCACACAAGGGCGCGAGGCAAAAAATTGGTTGGTTGCGGCCAACCAAAGGAGCTCAGTCAATACGTAAAAAAGCCAAAATCAGATGCAATCCTGCGCCGCCCGCTCAAAACTCGAAGGCAAAAGATTCGAAGCCAGCAAATGGCGCTCATAGATAAACACCTTGCCGCCATTACCGGCCTTATAAGCCTCCAGCACGTTGTCAGCAGAAATCTTGCTCGGCACCACAATCCGATAACTACGCTGAGTCTGCGAAACCGTCGGATTCAATGCACTGCCCTGCAACTTCGGCACAACACAATCGGCGTACTGCGCAGGCGTCTTGCTGGTCTGCAACGTCAGGCTCGGATTGTTCGGCGCCGAAGCGCAACCGGCGAGCAGCAAAGAGGCAACGGCCAGAGCGGGCACAAATAAAAGACGCATCGGTGTCATCCTGAAAATAAAGGTTCGGTTCAACCGGCAACGGTTCAGCCTCACGGAGCCGCCGTCGCCATTTATGTTTTAAGTGATCAGCTCGACGCTACCAGCGCCTTGAGCGACACATCGAATTGCTTCAACGCGTTGAGTTGCAGGTAACGCTGCTTGCCGATCTGTGCAGCGATGGCCGGTGCCGCCTGGTTATGCACCCAGACCGAAGGCAACTGCTTCTCGACGGCGCCTTCTGCCTTGCCGATGTATTGCAGGTCGGCGTCGTAGAAGCGTGCGGTAAAACGCGCTTCAACCAGACTGTTGCGCTGCGTCAGCAAGCGGTTGAAGGTGTCGAGCTTCACCACCACGTCCGGATGCGCCTGTACCAAAGCATCAAGGTTGTCGTAAACGGTCACCGACAAGAACTGCTGTTGCAGCGAACTCACCAGCCAGTCGATGGCCAGCTCCGGATCGGAACTGTCGACGAACGCTTCACGAATCCGCGAATCCAGCGCGTCTTTCGCGCCGTTGACCGCCATGTTGTGGTAACGCTCAAGGTATTGCAGGTTGTCCAGGGTGTTCTCGCTGAGCAACACACCCACGGTTTGCGAATGCTGCAACGTGGCGCTGCTGCCCGTGATGGTCTGGAAGTGACACGACCCGGCGTCGGCTGCGTAAGTCGGAGCTGTGAACAGTGCGCCGCCTGTCAGCAGGGCGACAAAAGCCAGTCGGGTCAGGGTGTTCATCGCGCAAATTCCTTGAGCTGCGTGTTCGATGGAAGCGATTTTCCGCCGAATGCCGACAAAGCAGAACTTGCGTTTCGTGATGGTCACTATTACTTCTAGCAATAGTTGCGTGACGTGCAGACTGATACACACTCAACCACAACGAGAAAAACAGCCCGTGAGGAGTTCGCCTTGAGAACGTTTGACCTGATCCGTGACGCCGTTCTGCCCGATTTTCGCGAGCGTGTGGCCGAATATCTGGTTCAGTACGAAAGCGTATTGCTGGACAAAGGCATTACCGACCCGCAGCTCATCCAAGACACCGCCAACCAGTTGCGCGGTTACCTGCGCGGGCTTAACACCACCCGGGTGCTGGGCATGGCCTATTGGGAAGAGCTGGATCGCCGAGTTGTCGACACTTGGCTTGAACCCAAGCCATGACCGATCGGCACGGCGGTCAGGGCGGCGGCGAGCGACCGCGCCCTCCCCGCTGCCAATGATCTGCGCGGCAACACGACCTCTGCGAAAAAACCGCCCGAACGCTTACAATCGCCGGTCAAACTGCCACTCAGACAGGCTCATCAAGAAATGCCGCTCGACCCACCTACGATGCTGACCCTTTCCATCGCCCTCGCAGCCGCCGCAGCGCTGTACCTGGCGATCGAATGGCGCAGCATTCGTGAGCCTTCGCTGCTGTTCTGGAGCGCCGGTTTTGCCACCATCACGGTCGGTTCCACCCTGGCCCTGCTGCGCAGCAGCGGCTTTTTGCTGATCGGCATCTGGTTCGCCAACGGCCTGCTGGTGACCGCGCATTTCCTGTTTCTGCTCGGCGTCGCGCGTTTCACGCAGATACGCTTGTCGACGGCCTGGTACCTGATCTTTGTCACCTGGCTGGTCTTGCTGCTGTTGCCGGAGGGGCCGCTGTGGTCGAAGGTCATGCTGGCGGCCAATTCGTTGCTGGTGGCGCTGTCGACCCTCAAGGCCAGCTCGCTGCTGCGCCCCCATGGCAAATCGTTGAGCGTCGGCGCGGTGCAGTTGCGCTATGTGCTGCTCGGTCACGGGCTTTTCTACGTGGCCAAAGCCTTGACCGTAGTGATCCCCGGCACGCTGATCGATCTGGCGGCGTTTCGCGGCGAGATCATTCAGATTTCCCTGGTCGAGGGCGCGATGGCAATCATGTTGATCGCCCTGTCGATGACCGGCACCGAGCGTTATCGCCGCGAAAAACAGATCGCCCGCCTCGCCGAACGCGACCCGCTGACCGCTTTGTATAACCGCCGCGCCCTGGAAAAACGCGCGCCGCGCCTGTTCGAACAGGTTTCGCCGGCGCATCCCGGCGCCTTGCTGCTGATCGACATCGACAACTTCAAACTGGTCAACGACCAATACGGCCACACCGCCGGCGATCGTTTGCTGATTACCTTGAGCGAGATGATCCGCTCGGTGCTGCCGCGCAATGCGCTGACCGCACGCCTGGGCGGTGACGAGTTTGTCATTTTGCTCAGCAGCACCTCGGGTGAGCGCGTCATGGAACTGGGCAACGCGTTGCGTCAGCAGTTTCTGAGCATGACCTCCCAGACGTTCCCCACCACGGCTGCGGTGACCCTGAGCATCGGCGCCAGCCTGTTCGACAAGCCGCCCGCGCACCTGACGGCGCTGATCGAACAAGGTGACGCCGCCCTCTACGAATCGAAACGCGGCGGACGCAATCGTCTGCGCCTGACCGGACTCACTCCTCCAGGATAATAAAAACCATGTCCAGCCTCGTTACCCCTTTGCAAGACCTCGCAGCACCCGAAGGCGTTTGCTACGGCTGCGGTGGCCGCAACCCGCACGGTCTGCACGTCAAAAGCCGCTGGCACGAAGACGGCGTTCACGTGATCGCCGAACACCTGCCGGACGCCAAGTACTGCGGCTGGCCGGACCTGGTCTACGGCGGCCTGCTCGCGATGCTGGTCGACTGCCATTCCAACTGGACGGCCATGGCCTACCACTACCGCGCCGAACACCGCGAACCCGACAGCCTGCCACGCATCGACTGCGTCACCGGCAACCTCGGCATCAAATTCATCAAGCCGACACCGATGGGCGTGACGCTGACTCTGCGCGCGAAAGTCGAGGGTGACGTCGGGCGCAAGACCCGGGTGATCTGCGAGGTGTTTGCCGGGGAAGTGCTGACGGCGGTGGGCGATTCGGTGTTTGTGCGGGTCGATACCGGGCAACTGGCGGATGCGGCACACGGGCGATAAACCTGGCGAGCCTGCCTGCCTTGTCAAACCGTTACCGGCAGGCCCTGGCGACTGTTCAACTGACCACAGCCCCTTTGGGGCCGCTGGCAATCAGGGCGGCGCCACAAGCGGTTTTCATGCCGTCCAACGCCACAGGCGTGCCATCAACGGTGTAAGTGCTACTGCCCTCGGCGATGGGGAAAATCCCTTTGCACAGAGGGCAGCTTACCTTGTGTCCGACACCGGCAATGGGCTTGCCATTGAGATCGGTTTGAGAGAATGCCTCAAGGACCGTGCCACCATGCGTGGTGGAGTCACCCAAGCGAATCGCGTCTTTCACAGCATAACTCCTTTGCCGTTCAATCAGGCCCGACGGTCTGACCTTCGCCCCCTCATTCTTCAATCTCCCACGCCAATCCCGGGTCCGCTTTGCCGTGTTCGCAAAAATACAGCAACGCTTTCCGGGCACTTTCTTTGCCGACAACCTGGTTTTTCGGGTAACTCCCGGACTGCCCACCGACGACGACATCAACCGTCTCATCGTTTGATGCATCAGGAGTAGTCAGTGTGTACAGCTTCTCGTCGACGTTGACCGCGATAAACACAACATAGCGATGGTCGTTCCCCCCGCCCACGCTCATGTAGTTATCGTCATCGAGCAAAAACAGTGTCGAACTGCACGCCTTTCCATCCAGTCGATCCAGAGTTTCGAGTACCTTTGCGCGGTCGGGACTCAAGTGCTCTCGCTCTTTGAAAGTCTCGCCCTTTGCTTCGTCTTCTATGATTTTTTCCAGCTTCATGATCACTACTTCGTTGGTGTGTAAGTTCGGCTGCCACTGGGTGAATGCACGGTAATATTACATCCCAGATTTCGAGCCAGTGAACGAATACCCCCTGCGCCCGGCAACCCACAAGCCTTGCACGGATCGCGGTCGACCCACATTTCGGCACTTTCGGCTTTACCTGCCATGCCCGCATTCACGGCATGTTGCACCGCTTCAGCCTCCGCGTGGGTTTTGGTTTGCGCATTTACCCGATCGAGGGTAATCGCCGTCTTGGGATTCTGATCACCTGAGTTTATACCCTCGAAACTCTGACCATTGACCCTCAATAAAGACAATGTCGATGTGTCATTGGCAGAACCTGCGACGGGTAGACCCAAGGCTTTCCTGCGGTCAGCCAGTTGCTGCCGTGGATCACAGGTTTCCAGGCCCAGCGGATCGATCCAGCCCGTCGGGTTTGGTGCATAGACATAAAGATTCAAGCCACCGGCATAGCTGATCGGGTCTTTGCTGATGAAACGACCGACCTGCGGATCGTAGTACCTGTAGCGGTTGTAATGCAGGCCCGTCTCATGGTCATGGTACTGCCCCTGAAAACGCAGTGGATTCGTCAGCCCTTGTTGCCTGGCCCGATCTGAACGCTGTTCCTGAACTTGGCCCCACGCCTTGTATTGCGCACTCCAGACGATTTCACCTCGCTGGTCAGTCAGTTCCTGTGGCGTGCCCAAGTGATCGCACTGATACCAGCTCAACTCATCGATCGGTTGGGCCTTGGGTGCGTGGTTCCACAACGGATCATCGTCCAGTCGATATTCGTCGCTGTAGTCGGGCTGCTCCGACAGTTTGATTGCCTGATGCCGCAGTGCCTGAGCGACAGGCACAAAGGTGCCAGGCTCGTACACGTAATGCACGGTACGACCATAGTCACCATCCACCTGTGCGAGGCTACTTTCCCAGGCTAGAACGTCACCGTCCCAACCATATAACGTGAAGCCGCAACCCGACTCGCGCTGCTTGCGTGCGTATTCGTGATGGTTCCATTGAGAGCCGGCTTCAGGGTGCTGTTTAAAGTGCGCACGGGAGTGTTTGTAAACCCTGCGGCCCAGCGCATCGTAGGCGTAATCGACCTCCAGACGGGCGTCGTCAAAATGCACCAGACGGTCGAACAGATCCCAGCGCAGCCGGCTGTAAGTGCCGTTATGCCAGCGCTGGATCAGGTTGCCCCGCTCGTCATACTCATAATGAGTGCCGGCGTACTCGCGCAGCAGGTTATCCAGAAGCTTGCTGCGGGTCGGGTCCTGATCCAGCGGGCGTCGGGTTTGCCGGGCCGTATCGTCGAGCAGATTGCCAGCCGGGTCGAAGGCAAAGGTTTCCACACCCAGGCGACTGCTCGCCTGAAGCAGACGACCGACCGGGTCGTATTGATAAGCCAACGTCCCTCGGCGAGTATCGTCAATACCGCGCAACTGACCTGCCGCATCGTACTGATACTCGCGTTTGAGGACAGTGCGCTTATCGTCGGCGCGCCCCAGCAGTTGCTCCTGCAAACGTCCGGCGGGGTCCCACTGCTGGGTTTGCAACAGATGATTGCCCTGATGCCGCGCAACTTCACGATGCAGGTCGTCGCGCTCGAAACCGATAAGGTCATGTTCATCGAGGCGCATGCCCAACAGATGACCGCTGCCGTAAGTCAGCCAACTGACCCGATGACCGTCCGGACGCAGCGTGGCCACTCGCTGATTGAGCGCATCGTATTCATGTCGCCAGATCGCGACCGAGGGTTTTTCCAACCCCAGAAAATGCTGATGTTCGCGCAGCAGGTTGCCAGCCGGGTCATGGAACCACTGCAAGCGGCTCTGATCGTTACTGGCCAGCACCAAGTTGCCGTTACCATCGTAGGCGAAGGTTTCCGCTTGCGACTCGCTGCCCAGCGTCGCCAAACGGCTGATCATCCGGTTCATCGGGTCGAACTGGAATTCGGTGAGGCGCTCGCCGTCGCGAATGGAGGCCAATCGCCCGGTCTCGGTGTCATAGCGATAGTGTTTGCTGCGCCCATCGAAGCCGGTTTCATGGAGCAAGCGCCCTACCGGATCGTACTCGAACTGCACCCGCTGCTGGTTCTCGTTTTCCAGGGCGGTCAGCCGCCCCAGTCGGTCCCAGCGATAGCGCAACGTCTGTTCCGTGGCATCCACTCGCTCGGCCACCAGCCCCGCAGCCGTGTAACGCCAGGAGGTGCAGCGGTCCAGCCCGTCGACATGCGCCAGCAAACGACCTTCAGCATCGTAAGTGAAACGTTCTTCGGTTTTATCCGGATGCCTGATCAGCACCCGCTGGCCGGCACGGTATTGGTACTCGGTGCTTTGCCCGGCCGCGTCGGTGAAGCAAATCAACTGCCCAAGACTGTTGTACTCCCAGGTACTGGCCTTGCCGGAGCAGTCGGTATATTTCGTCAGTTGACCGGCATCGTTGTATTCAAGTTTCTTCTCGGCGCCGTTGGCGTCCTTGATCGCTTTGAGCAGGCCTGCCGAGGTGTAGGCGTATTCGGTCTGGTTGCCCAATGGGTCAATGGCTTTCTCCAGATTGCCGTGAGCATCATAGTCGCGCAGCCAGAGCCCGCCTTCGGCGTCGCTGATCTTGATCAACTGATCTTGATCGTCATACGCAAAATGCACGACGGTGTCGTCGGCACGAATATGCTCAAGCACATTGCCCCGTTCGTCATAGCTGAAGCGGTCGATGCTGCCGTCGGTGTGCACATGGCGCACGACGTTTTTCGCCTCATCGCGAAACAGCCATTCCGAGCGTTCATCCGGGTGTCGAATGCGATAGGTGTAGCCAAGGATGTCGTAGTAGTGCCAGGTCTCGTTGCCATGGGCATCGGTGACATACGTCAGGCGGATGTTTTCGTCCCATTCCAGCCGGGTATCGAAACTGCCGTCATCCGCCCATTCGCGGACGGCTTTGGCATCAGCGCCCTGACCTTGCCATTGCAGGTTCATCCCGCGCCCGGTGCGATCGGTGTAACGCGTGACCAGATGGTGCTGGTATTGATAATTCCAGGCCGCGCCGTTTTCATCCTGGGCCTGGATCAGATCACCGCTGGCGTCGTAGCGATAGGCACACAATTGACGCTTGGGTGCACCGTCGCGAATTTCCCAGAGACCGATCAGGTGCCCTTGCGCGTCGAGCAGGGTGCCGAGCTGCAAGTGGACGTTGCTGATATCGCCTTCGTAGGTAATCAGATCCGACAACACCGCCTCGTCGTCATGACGGTGTTCGTAGTGAAGCATGACCCCGGCACCGCTGCGCAGGACGATACCGATCAGCACGTAACGCTGACCGCGGCGCACGTAGGTTTCCTTGCGCTCGATACCGCTGCACAGCACCAGCCGGTTTTCGTCGACCCGCACCAGCGTCAGGCTTTCAACCGGGTCGTAATGGGCCTCACCGACTTTGGGCAGTGGGTAATTGTGGCTACGTCCATCTGCCGCGTGAAACACCAGGCCGTCATCGACGCGATCGAAACGGGTGGTGAATTCGGTAATCCAGCGAGCGCCCATGTCCCCTTTGTCATAGGCCTCCAGGCGCGAGTAATACGTGCGCGTCCAGTTGATCGGGAACGGGCCCGGCAGGCTGAAATCAGTGTGACGGAAAGTCTCCGAGCCCATCGAGAAACTGATGCTGTGCGCGGTAATCGGGCACACCACGTTTTTTCTGCAATTAGGGTCGGCTTTCGCCCCGGCTTGCTTGGACTGCATCTCAAGCTGACCTTCCCCGGCCTTGCGCTTGGCCTGGGTGGTGCCGCCGGGTTTGACGTTCGTACTCTGACCATGCGCCTTGCGCTTACGCCAGGTGACCACGGCGCCACCGAGCATCTGCAACAGCCAGCCGATGGAGTGTTGAACACCCGGATCGCTGAGCTTCTTCAGCTGAGTTCGCAGCTCTACGCCCAAAGTCCGCAGCATGGACGTATTGCTGAGCACCAATGCCTTGGCTTTTTCCGGCAGCAGGTTTTTCGCTGCGCTGTTGGCTACGCCTTTGCCGGCGGCCTTGTAGGCACTGAACGCTGCACCAAAGATGTTGCCGATGGCCGCTTTGGGGTCATGCAGTAACTGGCTGCGCGCCGCCGTGATCTTTGAACCCGCAGCGTTGAGGTCGCCCTTGGCATCGAGTTTGCCATTGACGACGGTTTCCAGCCCCTTGGCAATCTCGTTCACCGCGCTCTGGCCCAGTTTGCCAGCGTCGTCGAGAATGCCAGCGAGTTTGGGCTGCGCCTGTTTTACGAAGTCATCGATCGTGCCGACAATGGTCGCGTTCAAATGCCCGATCAACACTTCGATCAGCGAATCACCCAGAAGCATCTTCGCGCTGTTACGCAGTTCCTGGCGCACCAGGCCCAATGTCGGACGCAGCGTCATGCGTGCCGATGCCATGGTTGGAGGGGCCGGCAGTACGCCAATCAGGTTGATCCCTAGGCTGACCCAGTCCAGCACTTGGCGCTGCTTGCTTTTGGCCAGGGTCACGATGTCGCCAAGGGCGTCGACCAGCGCCATGATGTTACCCACCACCGGCAAGGCGCCGGCAACGTTCTTCACACGGTCGAGCGTGACAACCCCGCCACTGATCGACTGCAGCCAGGCATCGAATTTGGCGGCGCCGCGACCGACGTCTTGAATATCGATGGTGTTGAGCGGAACGACAGCAACCTGGGGTTCACGTTTTTTATCGGGCGCAGGAGTCGGAGTAGTCATGACATGAACTCATCTGGCAGCAAGCTTGAGGCCGGACTCAGGCCGGGCGTTTGAATCGCGTTTTTGGGCAACGAAACGGCAGGCAAACTCGGCAACTTGCCGTTCTTGCTCGCGGCGCCGAGGATGCTCGACGCACTCGGCAACGCCGCACTCGCCAATTTCGGCAATCCAGCCGCGCCACCCTGCACAACACCCTTAACCTGCTGCGCTGTTTGCATCGCACCTTGCGCCGTCTGCATCGCACTCATCCCTGTTTGCGCCATGTCCTTGCCCTTCTCCAACATGTCCCAACTCTTGCTCGGCAAGACCTGCGCGACCATCGCCTGCACTTGGCTCGGCACGTCTTCAGCCCCCGGCGGATTCAACGGCCACTCAGGTTTGCCGATGTAACTGCCATCGCTCCACGTATCCGCCGGATCCTTGCCGAACAGCACTTGCGCCGGCCCCGGTGCGGCGCCGGTGACGCTGGCGAAACCTTTGCCATCGAGCTTGCCCTTGATGCTTTTGCCCAGGGCATCGATGACTTCGTAATCGCCTTCCTTGATGCCCTGACGCCCGGCGTACTGGTTGAACAATTCAAGGTTGCCCTTGCCCGGTTTCGGTGGTTCCGGGAACACGCCCGCCAGGGATTTCGCGCCGGTGTAGGCGAAGTTCGCCGCGTGCGCGGTGTACGGGCCGCTGGTGGCGTGGGTGATGCCGCCGGCGTTGTAGGTGGTGGCGCTGCCGCCGCCCTGGATCACCAGTTCGGTTTTCGCGGTGATGGTGATGCGGTCGGCGTTGGCGGTGATGTTGAGTTTGGCCAGCAGGTTGATGCTGTCCTTCAGCGCGCGCACATCGATGTCGCCGGAGGCCGCGACCAAGCGCCAGCCCATGCTTTGCACGAACAGGCGCATGCCCCGACTGGCGCTGGCCAGCAGGCGTTTGCCGATCGACAGGCTGGTGTGGCCGGTGCTGCTCAATGCCAAATGTTCGCCAGTGGCGATGTGGCTGGAGCGCGGCGTGGACAGGGCGATGCCGGCCGGGCTGGCGAGAACCAGATGCGGTTCGGTGAATTCGGGGAATTCGTTGGCGGTGAGGTTGGCCGGACCGCTGCCGAGCACGCCTTGATGCTGCGCGTGCAGCGCTTTGGCCACGTCGTCCTGATCGCCGGCTTCTTGGGCCTGAAGCTCTTTGGCCTGCACGGCAAAACCGTCCTGCTGATCGCTGGCCGTGGCGAGGCGCTCGGCAGTTTCCGGCAGATCCTTGTGGTGCTTGGATTCGTTCGGCCGTGGCTCGGTGGTGATCAACAGACCGGCCCCGGCACGTACTGCGCCGTGGCGGTCGGTTCTCAACTCAAAACCTTCGCCGCGCGGTTGACCGCCGCTCGGGCGCGGATGAGTCAGATAACCGAGGTTGATCGCACTCGCGCCGTGGTCGCTGCGCAGCGCAATACTGATCTCGCTGGTGGTGTCGTCGATGCGCAGTTCGTTGGCGCGGCTGCCCTTGTATTCCTTGCTCTTGACCGTGGCCAGTGTCTTGAAATCCGGCAGCTTGTACGGCGGTAGATTCGCGCCGTGGTACAGGCAACCGGTGATCAGTGGTTGATCCGGATCGCCCTCAAGGAAGGTGATCAACACCTCCATGCCGACCCGCGGAATATTGATCGAACCAAAGGTCTCGGCCGCCCAGCTCGACGCGACGCGCATCCAGCAACTGGTCATGTCGTCGTACTTGCCTTCGCGGTCCCAGAAGAACTGCACTTTCACCCGGCCGTACTGGTCGCAGTAGATCTCTTCGCCTTCAGGGCCGCAGACCACCGCACTTTGCGTGCCGAGGACTTTCGGTTTCGGGTGATCGAGCGGCGGACGGTACGGCACGTCCCATGGGATCGCGCTGAAGCGGTTGCGATAGCCCTGGTGGAAATCGTCTTTGTTGTCGGTGGTGTCGCTGGTCACCGACTCTTCGAGCACCTGCGGCTGCTTGCCTTCGTGGAAGATTTCGGTGAGCAGCCAGAGATCATTCCAGGTCGGGTTGGCGTGGTCGGTCAGGGCGAGGAAATGCCCGCTGACCAGAATCGGCTGATCGCTGTTGCCCTCGGCTAGACGATAGTCGCTGCGATGACGTTCCAGCGCGCGATTGGCCAGGTGTTTGCCGCGCTCGCGATCAACGAAACGACCCGGGTAATCGTAGTCCTCGAGGTCCGGTTGCGCGCTGCTTTTGGCATCGCTTTCCAGTTCGATCTTCGGTTTGACGAAGTCGTAATCGCGCCGCGTGGTGCGGCTGGTGCGGGTGGCCAAACGTAGGCCGAAGCGCTTGACCACTGGTTTGTCGGCGACCAGTCCGGAGTCCTGCTGATAGGCCACTGGCGCGAGTTTCGGGAACACCGTCTGGTCATCGCCGAAGGTCAGTTTGTGGTCGCTGGACGTGTGCTGGAAGTGGTAGTGAATGCCCTCTTCTTCACACAGGCGCTGGATGAAATCCAGGTCCGACTCGTCGTACTGCACGCAGTAGATCCGTTCCGGATAAATCGCGCTGAGCTGGAAGTGGTAATCGCTGGCGAGGATGCCGTGTTCTTCCAGGACCTGGCTGATGATCTGCTGCACGGTCATCTGCTGGAAGATGCGCTGATTGACTCGATGCGCGAGGTACGCCAGTTGCGGGCGCAGGGAAATCTTGTAGCGGGTCAGGCGCTTGCCCGCCTCGCCCTGGGCGATGCTGTAGACCAGCCCGTGAATGCCAGTGCCGGTTGGCGACAGCTGAAGAAACGCCAGTTTGTGCAGCACGCTTTCGAGGTTGATCGAGGCCTTTTCACTGACCAGTTCCAGCTCGAATTCGAACGGCGTGTTAAGGGCCTCACGACCGGTGAACGACAGCACCTGAAAGTCGCTGTCGACACCATCAACGGTCAGATTGAAATGAGGCTGGTTGGCCGGTGAGAACATTCCCTTGTCCCTCGCGCATGCTGCAACACGCCTCAGGGTGCAAGAGCCTGAGGCGAAGAATTGCTTGATCGAACAGTGAACTCGACCAGTCAGACTGGTCGAGTCGGTATCACTATCAGCCGCGATTAAACGACTGGAGCACGCCAGTCATCGGAACCCGAAGTACCGGAGACTTCGTGGGTCCAGGTGATTTTACGGTAGGTGAACTGCATTCTTCCAGGTGGGTGAAGTGCGCGTTGCCTGGATCCTGGCAGTTGTGCATTTTGTTGTTGATA
>Ga0157373_10003239_pt1 | contig 12302 bp, 7 predicted proteins | sample C65metaG_FD_113460 | JGI IMG/M metagenome (GOLD analysis project Ga0157373, IMG submission 113460) | Corn rhizosphere microbial communities from Kellogg Biological Station, Michigan, USA - C6-5 metaG | ecosystem: Host-associated > Plants > Roots > Rhizosphere > Soil | place: USA: Michigan...
AAGGCTAAACGAAAATAAGCTTTAGCAATATTTGGATTTAGTTTTATTGCTTCCAGCAAATATTTTTTCGCTGATGGCTGCTCAATCGAGGCTAAAGTGTCACCGATTGCGAATCTGGTAATAGCAGAGTGCGGATATTTCTTCAACCAAACATCATATTGCTTCACTAAATCTGGGTTCAGAATTCCCATCCCATCAATAAATGATTTATGAATTGATAGGCTGTCAGGATATTTTTCAACAGCTGACCTTCTTTTACTCAATTCTTTCTGATCCTTTATAGGCTCGAATATTCTCTGTTGAGCAGCAAGCTTGAATCCAGGCAATAACACCAAGATAGAAAAGAAATATAGCCCGCTGATTTTTAATTTTTTAAAGCTCTTCATTTAAGCGGTTTAAAGATTTTTAGTAATTATTTTGCTGAGTTTGTCCTTGGCTTGCTGCAATGTCAATTCCATTAATAGGCACACTGTACCTTAAACTGCTTACCGGAAGCGTGTAAGTCTGCGGAATTGTCAGTTCGACACCGGCCGGGGTGACTTTGAAAAAATTACGTGTAATTATCACGTCGTCTGACGGATCCTGGTTTACACTGAAACGACGAATGTCCATCCAGCGAAATGAGAAGGGTAACTCCCGTCTTCGCTCCTGCAAGATTTTACTAATCGCCTCTTCATTAGTTCCCGCCGTTAAAGCAGTATATGAACGTAATCGTTTCTGACGCAGTAAATTTACCGAAGCAAGCGCCTCAGTCAGCTCACCCTTTCTTGCCTGTGCCTCTGCTCTATTGAGTAGAACCTCAGCAACAGTGGGGCCGGCGGGGATGTACCTTCCATCATTAAAATAAGAGTACCGAAACTGAGCAGGGCTGATCACACTAAATCGGCGTCCGCCATTCGGGATCATAAATAATCGATACCGCATGTCATTCGATGGATCATATAAATCTCTAAGTGATTGGCTGGGGATGTACCACTGGTTAATATTGTAAGATAACCTTGTGTAATAAAATTCTCCCCAATATAGAAAACGGTTAGGAGCCCAATCGTTTAATACTGAATAGTTCAGAGTCGCAGCTGGGTTTGTGTAGCTGGCCGGTGTTCCACTAGCGATGGTATTCAAATCGACCAGTTGTGCTGTTGTAGAACTGAGTGCATTCGTAGCCGATTGAATGCATTTATCATAATCGCCGGTAAATAAATAAAATCGAGACAGAAAGGCATCAATCGCGCGCCTGCTCACCCTCCAACGCTGATTGGCAACCACATCCTCATTTGACAACAGTGTCTGTGCCGCAATGACATCGGACAAAATTGCATCGTAAGTCGCTTTCAGCGTAACCCTGCTCAGGTTTTCTGTGTAATCCGTGGTCTTCTTCAAAGGCAGTCCCAGACTTTCCATATTAGATGGAGCATATGGTTTACAATAGTGATTAACCAAAATCCAGTTGCTCAATGCACGTATAAAATAGGCATCTGCTTTTATTCTATCTTTCTGAACCTGAGTCCCTGATAAGTTATCCAAATTACTAAGAATCACATTTGCAGTAAAAATTTTCTTAAACTCGCCCGTCCAAAGGTCATCAAAACCCGCATTTATCACATTTTCAACGTCCCATATGTAATAGAAGAGGTTGCTGACGGAAACCGCAGTTGGGTATGCACGAATGAGATCCTGACTAATTTCGGTATCATCTGTTGAATAAACAGCGGTAAGATTGCTCCCTTCTGTAGAAAATAAGGTTGCATTATTGACCAAAGCTTCCAATTGGTCCGCTGTCTGGATATCGGCCTGTAACTTATTGGGTTTTTCCAGGTATTTCTTACAAGATGCCAACGCAATCAGCGTCAGTATCAATGTCAATTTTGTAATTTTTTTTATCATTATTTTGATGTTATTGATGTCAATTAAGAACTCAAAGTGAAAGGTTAATGCCTAAAGTGTATGAGGTTAGCGGACGGTCGCTTCCCGGCAACCAATCCGGATTATAATTCCTTACATTTTTAGACCATACGATTCCTAAATCTCTTACCTGAGCGAAAACCTTAAGATTGCCAAATCCAAGCTTTTTGATTTTTTTTGCTGGAATTGAATAATCCAGGGTAAGCTCCTTGCACTCTATGTATGAAGAGCTTTCGACCAAACCTGCTAAGTTGGTAACATATCTATCCCATCGGAACTGATTGGTTTCATTCGCTTTCGGAAAACCCGGAATTGTGGTACTGCCAGCGAGGACGTCTGCTGTGAAACGGTTTAGTACGGTTTTACTTGAGCCAACAAAAGCACTTTCGTAGTTAAATGTCGGATTTCGATAAACCCCACCAAACTTCCCCACAAATAGTGCTGAAAACTGAAATCCTTTAAATCTAAAGTCATTATACCAGCCTAAGGTATGGGGAGGAATGCTCGTGCCTTCATAGTTCAAAAATGGAATTCCCGGTAAACCGGCCAGGGTGGTTGTATTCATGGGATAAGATACACCTCCGGGGCCGGCGAGCTGTGGTACCCCGTCAACCATGCCTAAATAATTATAACTGTAAATTGGATTAATAGGCTTCCCTTCCACGAATGCAGTCGCGCTATTTAACATATTGAAAGCTAGCAATGAAGGAAAGTATAGACTATTCACTCTATTATTGTTATATGCATAATTCACAGAAGTGGTATATCTTATAGGGAGAAGTGGAAGATCTAACTGAGTACCAAGTTCGATTTCTATTCCTTTGTTCAGGATACCTGCGTTATTGAAACGTTGGCTAATAGTTCCGGTGACTGAAGATAGGGCAACAAGGCCTGTAATGTCAGAGCCAACCTTGCGGTACAAGTCTAATTTTCCTGAAAGTTTGCCGTTAAAAAATATAAAATCTGTACCGATGTTTGTAGTTGTCGTCTTTTCCCAGCGTAGCGTAGGGTTCCCATTATCTGCAATAGTAGCAGTTATGGTTCCAGTATTTGCATTCAGCGAATTGCCAACATTTAACAAGGTGTTGGTAGATGAAGACTTTTCTACATTTCCGTTACGGCCATAAGTCGCTCTAAATGTTAATCGGTCGATCCAGTTGATTTCTTGCGCAAATCTTTCATTTTTTATGTTCCAAAGCCCCCCAAGTGACCATAGCGGCTCCCAACGAAGAGAAGAAATCTTTGTAATGAAATTGGATGCATCGGTACGGATACTTGCAGAAAGTGTATACTTTCTATCGTAAGTATAAGATGCATTGCCATAATATGAAATATACCGGTCTAAGTTATATCCCAGGGTTGTATTTCCCGCGCTGCCAGAATTAGGTGTTAAAGGATTCACAAGTGTTACCGCGGGCCCTGTAATGTGTGTTAACAGGCTAACGCTACTTCCGTATCCATAAGGTGGCACCGATGATTGCAGCTTGTCTGGAAAATATCCATAAAGCCATGGGTTAGTTCTTGTATCCGTGCGATATTGTGAAATTTCCATACCAGCAATTGCATTGATATTGTGTTTAGTACCTAAGTCTTTAATGAAATTCAGCTGGTTTCTGAATACATAACTAGCGGAATTGGTATTGTTACTCTGTCCGATTCCACCTTTTGGTATATATACCTTACCCACTGTCCTGGTATTATTATTATATTCAAGGTATGTGTTAGCCATGTTTCGAACCAAATAGGTATCTTCACTGTAGTAATTGTCTACATCAATTTTGCCACGCTCATACTGAAGCTTTGTATCAAACGTCAGGCCTTTGATCAATTTCAGGTTAAAGCCTGTTTGAATGCGGGCACTATACTCTTGATTTTTGAGTTTCCGTCCTCTTACTTCACGCAATAAATTATAACTCCAGTCAGGATAAGGGAAAAGGTTCAAAGGCAACGTGGATAAAATCTCCCTGTTCTGCCCTGCAAGATTTGCTGAATAGCCACCATCAGGATTTAATAATGTTTCATAGGGAGACAATGCCTGCAATTCTGCAATTGTTGCACCGCTATTTTGCAATTCCCTGTATTGTAAATAAAGCCCAAAATTAAAGGTTATGAAACTGGCAGGTCTATATTCATTGTTAAAGTTTATTCCAAACCTGGTGTATCCAGAACCTTTAAACTTAGTATCGTTTTCTTCAAACAGCAATGAAGCATATGTCTTTGTTTTTTCGGTCGCATCATTCAAGCTCACATTATATTGAGATAAAGATGCAGGCCTCATTAGTTCATTACTTATCTGGCTTTTGTTATCTATAAGACTCAAACTATCCAACTTCGAATTCATCGCAACAGTACTGATTTTACCATTTTTATTGGCATATAATAGCTCTTGTGCCAAAGTCATCGAATAGGAAAGATTTGAAGGGAAACTTCCTCCGTAATTGCTGGAACCAAAAAACCAATTATTCGCGAAGCCCATTTTCTCCACTGCAATGTGATCAGCCGAATTTGCCGCCAGCATAAGCTGGTTTAGATCAGGAGATTTTGATATACGCCTGAAGACATTCGCTTCCACCTTTAGCCCCCGTTTTGAAGTACCTCTCTTCGTTGTTACAACAATTACACCATTCGCCGAACGAGCTCCCCAAATAGAGGCCGCGGCAGCATCTTTAAGAACAGTAACACTTTCTACATCGTTTGGGTTAATTGAAGAGAAGTCACTATTACTAACCGGCAAACCATCGATAAATACTAATGGTGACCTGTCAGCATACATTGATGTACTTCCTCTAATGATAAAGTTTACTGAACCATCTGCATTTTCTTTCGCCTGCATCCCTGCAACAAGGCCTTGTAAAGCAGTAGACAGGTTCGAGACAGGACGACGGCTCAGCGCTCCGCTACCAATCTGCCCGAAGGCTCCAGTAGCACGCTCCTTTGGCAAAGTCTGATAACCCGTACTCACCACATTTACTTCCAAGAGGTTTGCCGAAGCCGGAATCAGAGCAACTGTTCCAAGATTACCTATAGCTTTCACTTCTTTGGTTACATATCCAATATATGAAACTTCTATTACGGCGTTCTCGTTAACATTCTTTAATAAAAATGATCCGTTTGCATCAGTTACTGCAGTATTTTGCGTCCCCTTGACCCTAACTGTAGCTCCGGAAAGTTTGTTCCCCTGCTCGTCAACCAGCGTACCACGCACCTCAATCTCAGCCAGCCACTCAAGTACTTGGTTAAGCGTGTTCCCCTGTTCAGCTTTAATAGCGACCTTCTTACCCTCAATCTGGTATTTTACCGGAAGACCTTTAAAGAGCAGCTTTAAAGCGTCTTCAACAGTAACGTTATTTACTGAAATATTCACCAGCTGGTTTTTCGAAAAGATTTTTCCATGGTAAAAAAAGTCATATCCGCTTTGTTTCCGGATTTCCTTTAAAACGGATTCAAGTGCCACGTTGCGCTTATCAATAGTAATCCGCTGTCCAAATGTTGCGGCACTAACCTGTAGTAGCGATGCTATTAATATCACGGTGGTTAATCGCATAATTAGCAATATTTTATGGTATAACGGTGTCGCTATACCCCATTTCCTGGTGTAATTTTTATACATTTGTTATAGTTTGGTTTAAGCAGGCTACCTTACATATTCACACGAGAGGTGCCTGCGGTTAGTTGAATTATTAATTGATCCAAACCGCAACCGGAAGTGTTAGTCGCACTTCTGGTTCGTTTATACCATCCACTTTCCGTTATTCTAGTAAAAATTCTATCATTGTGCTGATTTTAATTGGTAAACAAATATTTAATTGAAGTTCGTAACGTAAATTTTTCTGCCATCTCTTCTAAAATGTACCAGGCCCGAAGATTCTATTAGTTTTAATACAGATGATAAATTGTTGTTTCTTGATATCCAGCCACCGGTTTCCATTTCTTCTGGAAGAGATTGATCATAAATGAATTCCACGTTATACCATCTTTCGATTTTTCTCATGGCTGTCTTAAAATCCACATGGTCAAAAGAAAATTCACCATCCTTCCAATCTGTAATATTCTCAAGGTTAGCTTTCTCAACAATAATCTTTTTGCCGTTGTTGAGCGCTTGCTCTCCTGGTTGTATCGTTTGTTTATTTATGCCATCACTAACTTTAACAGAACCTTCCAGCAGCGCAGTTGCAACAATTGGTTCATCATCATATGCATTCACATTAAAATGAGTGCCGAGCACCTCTACCTGCTGTCCTCTGCTTTCTACTATAAACGGATGTGCCTTGTCTTTACTGATTTGAAAGTAACCTTCGCCAATCAACTTTACCTTACGAATTGGCAAATTGCTGAAAGTTGAGGGAAAAATTATTGATGAAGCGGCATTTAGCCATACCTTGCTACCATCCGGTAGAGTGATCTGATAAGTACCTCCACGTGGGGTTTTCGCAGTAAGCATCATGTTACTCTTCTCTCCACGCCTAAGAAATGGTTGCAATTCGGAGATGGTACTGCCATCAGTATAACTTAGTTTGGTATTTTTTATAACAACCCCGGTTTTAGTGTCGCTTAGCATAATGGTTTTGCCATTTGCTAAAGTTAAAGTAGCTGTGTTTTTCCCTGGTGCAATATCATTAGCGATAAGCCTGCTACCTGCTCTATCGTCACCAGGAAGTCGGGTAATATCGAGGAACCAAACACCAAATACGATCAATGCCAATACGGCAGCTATTGCCATAATTTTAGCCCAGATAAAAAGTTTAAGGGGAGCCTTACTATCATTTAGTGCACCGGAATCATGAACAAGCTGTTTTGTTTTTTCCCAAATCGCCTCAGTACTTCCCAATCTATAACTCCTAATTTTTGAAGTTAAGTCCGCCTCATTTATCAGCTGTTCAAAACGTTGCCGGTTCGCTTTGGACATAGTTAGCCAGTCATTTAACTCTTGCTGTTGATCAACATTTAATTCACCTCTTAAATGCGCAGCAATTAATGAGGCAATATGAAATTCGTTATCGTACATGAGTGGTGTGTTCTTATTAAATTTACGGATATTTTACATCCTTCTAACATAGAAACACCGGTAGGCTTTAAAACGCCTACTCTGTTAAAATTTATTTTTAATGTCTGTCCAAAAATAGCATCAGGGCTAGCATAAGAGCTGCGGACATCCCTCTTTTTAGAAAAGCCGTTTTTAATAACTCGACTGCCCTGGCCTTTTGATTGCGAACCGTTTTTACAGATACATTCAATTGCATGGCAATCTCATCTGTTCTTTTGCCGTCGAAATAAATGAGTTTAAACACCTCTTTGATTTTCTCAGGTAGATGGTCTATTTCCGCATTAAGGATTTGCAAAAACTCCGTTTCAATGATTTCGTTCAAGATAGTGTCTTCACTCTCTTCCAACTGAATAAAATAATGTTCCTGGGCAGCTGTTTTGCGCTTAAGTCCTCTAAGATAGTTTAGACAGGCATTCCTGCAACTGATAAAGAGGAAAGCCTTGATGTTTTGTGTAGTATCAAATTCCGTTCGCTTCTGCCATAATTTATAAAAACAGTCAGCAACAATATCTTCTGCTTCGGCCATGTCAAGAATCAACTTTTCCGCAAAGTATTTTAAAGATCTAGCATGAAGCTTAAAAAAATGGGATAAAGACTCTTCATCTCCGGCATTAAAGGCCAGTATAATTTGTTGATCAGATAAATTGCCGATGGTTGTCATTTATTCTCCCTTTATCAGTTTGGGAAAGTATGCTGTAAATCTGTAGATAATTTTCCGTATTCAAAAAAATAAGAGATGATATAGCTAGCATTTTGATAAAAATAGAACAATCTTACCCCAATTAAAGTTAGATTTGGAATGTTAAGAAGTCGTCTATCCATGACCTAAACTTTAGGATATATCGTCAAGTCAACGAGTTGTCCAGGATCTTGATATCTACTGTTTGGCTGGTTTAGCAATCGATAAAGTTAAAAACCTGCCGGAATTCTATGCAAACGAAGATTCTGATTCAAAAAAGGCGATCGTGGGTGTGATTTCAATCCATAGCTAAAGAATGAATTACTTAACCAGGGATAAAAATTCCTAAAATCAATATCTAATCGCCCCCTAATAGCTATTTTTATTAAATCGACAACTTTACTCTACTAGGTATATATTTCTCTAGTTCGACTCCTGTTAACTCACCCTCCCCGGAGTTCAAACTTTTCTATCAGAAAAACAAAACCAAACAGCTATAAACCAACTACTTAAACTGAAAAAAAAACCAAAAAATTAGCAATAAGTAGTAAGATTTTTGTAGTCAAAAATCAACCAAAGCACAAAAGCAAAAAAAAACTGAAAATCAAATAATTAAATAAAAAAAGAGGAAATCTCATTACTGAAATTCCCTTTTTCTGAAGTGTCCCCGACGAGATTCGAACTCATATCGTTGGTACCGGAAACCAAAATTCTATCCATTGAACTACGGAGACAAAGTCTGCGAAGATATGAATTTTTGTATTTATTCCATTCTCTTTTTTTCAATAAGCCAAAGAAGCTATATTCATCGTCAACACCTGATTTAATTCTTTATTTTGCGGCTAAATTCCACGATAACGCTAAGAAAGTCCCCCATCTATGATAATTGCTTGTCGGTATTGTTGTCACCGTTTTAGGAATCTTCTGACCAGCCTGATAGCTATCGTTAATCATACTCACATTCGATAGTGTGGCCCCAAAAGTTAAAATCACTCGTTGCTCCTGTCCAAACAATGCAGACACACCACCATGATAGTTTAATCGCGTTTCGTTATTGACGCTCAATCCGAAGCTACCTGACATATTTACGAAACCACGGCCTTTCCAATAAAAATGCATCAATGCCCCAATCGCTGGTAATACCTTTGTTTTATTTACATTCTGTATCAACAAATTGTTAACAGTATCATCTTCAATAGGCTCCGTTTTATAAGTCCTGTCAAAAAGATTTTTTCCCTGAAGCAGAAATAACCCCGTGCTGTAGTCTATCTTGAATCCCGTTACTCTCCCCTCATAAACCCCATTAAATTTTTCCGCGAAATTTGAGCACTCCAAAGGCTGTTTTGGCTGGATATCTATTGTTATCTCCAGAATGTCCTTTGTTGCTTTGAAAGGAGGAGATATATAGACCCAATTTGAAACATTAATCCGGTCGAACGTTTTGATCAGATTATTAGTAAAGTCCCCTTCCTTAAGTTTGTCAACCTGGACCTTACTTTGTTTAATCTCAGCTAAAGAAACTTCAATTGATGTCTGAATCTTAGCATCTATTTCTTTTGCCTGAGCTATTTCACTAAGGGCCTTTGCATTTTTCTGAAGCTTCTTGATCTCTGAAGCTACAACAGCATCACTCTCAACCTTTAACAGCTGTACTTTATCATAAAGCTCCTGAATTTCAGCATATAGCTTATCTAGTTGTTCCAGATTTTGAGTTGCCGCTGCTCTTAAGCCGTTTCGTAGTTCAAAATCTGTTGCACCACCTTTGTAATCATGAGCCGACAATATAGTTTTTGTGGTTGTGGACTTATCCGCATCAATCAATTTGAAGGTGCGACATGCGTCTTGTGATAACAGCACCAGATTCTTATTATGTTCATTCAATCCCTGGAGCTTTTTGTAAGCCAAGTTATACTGATGCATTCGGCTCACAAGGCTGGCCCGGTCATTTATATATTTAGAAACCTTCGGCTCGGCTCTACCAAATGCTTTACCTAAAAGTGCTAGTATCGGATCAGTTATCGCGCCTCCTTCAGTATTGGTTTTATTCTTCATCGCTGTATCCACCTTGCTCAAATCGATTTTACCAAACAGCTCAAAAATTTTAGGCACGGTGGAATGTTCTTCTTTATTGGCCCCGGAAAAATTAATGTTGTACAGAGACTTGTTGATGTCTACAATCTTGTAATGAATCCGCGAATTTCTTCTGATGTAGAAATCTGCAGGAAGCGAATCGTCACTACTCACAAATGTCAGCGGTATTTCCGTATTTCCCTTTTTATAAAGCTTGAGTTTATTCTCATTTCCAGGTTTGTCCTGTGCGATGGTCTGTCCGAATGATAATATCATAAGGGACAGCACTAAGTGGATTTTTTTGTTCATAAGAGGTCATTTAGTTTGGTTTTTATAAATATCTCTGATTTTGCGGATGTCCTTCCTGGAAAATTGGAAACCGGAACCAAAATCACCGCAATTGTACATCATAAAGGATAATGTATCTATATTATCATATTGGTTTTGATACCTACTCAACGCAGTTTCTCCGCAGCTTGGCGGATAGATGTTCGCAATGCTATGTTCATGTCTAAAACCAAGAATATGGCCGAGCTCATGACGAAATATGCCCTGCAAATCATATCCTGACCACTTATAGCAGGGAAATAATCTAATTGATCTGAGTTTCGGAAATTGTTCAGGTACAAAGGCAACAGCAAAAGTTGTTGAATCCAGGTCACCTGGTCTATATTCGACAACAAAGTCCACATTCTGATGAGCTATTGCAATGCTGGAATTGTCGAAATTGCGATACAAAAATTCTAAATCACAGCTATCTTTCCAGTCTTTCGCCGCATTACGAACTGCAATTTTCACCTCATTGTACAGCTTTAGATTATTCGCGAATGATCTTCTGTTCACGCAGTACTTAATAGGGAATGCACCTTTCCACAGGTAAAGATCGTTATTGAGGTCAAATCTTATAACAGATTTTATTCCCTCGGGCGAAAAAGGGACAAATGAAGAACTGCTCTTTACTCTGGGAACGGTAGTTATAGCCGATCTTACTTCATCAGCTGTTAATAGTAAGTCGCCTTCTACAATGTAATAAATCGTACTGTCTATGTGAATAGTATCGTAGAAAGTATGGAGATATTGATCATCATAAACGAATTTGCTCAATTTAGAATTTTTAGGCCAGATGCTTGGATCTGACCTTTGATCGGTAGTATCTCCATTAACAGCAGGCGGTAGAGATACCTCTTCCTGATGAGTAGGTTTATCAGAGCCACACGCGAATAATAGGATAACGATGCAAAATAAGATGACCAGATGAACAAAACCAGTGGTTTTAAAGTTGAGAGCGTTCATTATCAGTAGCGTTATAAGTTGCGTTGAATAACTTTTTATGAAGATACATAGTAAGCTCCACTAATACAATACCCGGATGCAGGAAATTAACAAAAAAAACACAAGTAAACTGCTAGCTATCAACAAACTAAACCACTGTTCAAGAGCAATCAAACTGAACTAGTGAAGACCAGAGATGGGCAGTGATGCCAGTAAATCTTCCAGCTCTTTAAGTTTGACCTCATCATAACCTTCTACTCGAAAAATGATTTTACCTTCCTTATCTATAAGAATGAGTGTAGGATAAGCGCCTACAGCGAATTTTTGTTCAAGGTTTTCCCCATCTTTTACATTTCTACTTCTCCCTGAACTAATATGCCGCCAATGTCCGATACCAGCTTTAAGTATAGCATTATTCCATAATTCATCGTTAGAATCTGCGGAGACCCCGATTATTTCCAGACCTTTCGCATGATACAATTCATAAAGTCTGTTAAGGTGCGGCACCTGTTTATGACAGGGTATACACCAGGAGGCCCAAAAATCCAGCAACACATACTTTTTGTTTTTAAACTGAACAAGGCTAATTTCCTTACCTTTCCAGTCTTTCTTTACAAATTCATACGCCTGTTTGTCAGTCGCAGCCCCCTGGATGTTAAAGATATTACGTTCGATTGCCCTGCCAAAATAACCCTGCTTCACGGGTTCAGAGAATGACGCGTAGCTTTTTTTTAGCGAATCAAGAGGGACATTTTGTATTCCTGTCAACAGGAAGGGGCTCACAAATGAATTCGGCTTTGAACGAATAAAATCATACTTAGCTGTTTCAACTTTGGAACGGTATAAGTTCGCTTCATCACTATCGCCCCTCAGTCGTGCCCGATCGACACTTTCCCAGTAATTATTCAATTTCCTTTCGAGGGTATCGAGCTCCAGCTGTGTACCAGATCCTATAATCCTTGCAGTTTTAAACTGCCCTTCCGTAAGCTCCGCAGTCATAATTCCAGCTTCGATAAAAATCATCCTTCGACCAGGATCATCCATCACCCTGGATTTAACATTTCCTATCAGATGTGCAATCGTAGGTTGCGATACTGTACCTTTAAAGCTAAAATAGCCATCGTTCAACTTAGCAGTATCCAAAATAGACTTTCCTTCCCTGTTCAGATAACCCAAAACAATGATTCCTGTATCACGCCCTTTTACATGACCCAGTAAATCAAAGTCACCAGGTCGTTGATTAATTTGCCCCGAAGAAGCAGATGAGCGCAAGAGAATTAGAGAAACAAGCAACAATAAAACACGTACCATAAGCTAACAATTGATTAGTTTTCA
>Ga0157373_10003241_pt1 | contig 12299 bp, 9 predicted proteins | sample C65metaG_FD_113460 | JGI IMG/M metagenome (GOLD analysis project Ga0157373, IMG submission 113460) | Corn rhizosphere microbial communities from Kellogg Biological Station, Michigan, USA - C6-5 metaG | ecosystem: Host-associated > Plants > Roots > Rhizosphere > Soil | place: USA: Michigan...
CACCGGTTTTCAAATCACCCATTAATGGCTGATGATTCGCCGCAGCAATTCCTTCTGAAATATATTTTCTTGTTTGCACCGGATCAATAATAGCATCCACCCACAATCTTGCCGCAGCATAATAAGGAGTGGTTTGTTTTTCGTAACGGTCTTTTATCTCATTCAATAATCTTTCTTCTTCTTCGGACGAAATGGTTTTACCTTTCGCTTTCATACCTGCCACCTGTATTTGCAATAATGTTTTTGCTGCCTGGTCGCCGCCCATTACTGCAATTTTTGCTGTAGGCCATGCATAAATAAATCGCGGATCATATGCTTTTCCGCACATGGCATAATTACCGGCGCCATAAGAATTACCAATAATGATCGTGATCTTGGGCACAACAGAATTGGCAACGGCATTCACCATTTTGGCTCCGTCTTTAATAATGCCGGCATGTTCGCTTCGGCTGCCCACCATAAAACCGGTTACATCCTGCAAAAACACCAGCGGAATTTTCTTTTGATTACAATTCAAAATAAACCGGGCTGCTTTGTCGGCGCTGTCGTTGTAGATCACTCCGCCCATTTGCATCTCGCCTTTTTTATTCTTCACAATTTTTCTTTGATTGGCAACAATGCCTACGGCCCATCCGTCAATTCTTCCATAACCGCAAATAATTGTTTTGCCATAATCCTGCTTGAATTCATCAAACTCAGAATGATCAACCAATCTCTCAATGACTTCAAGCATGTCATAAGGCTTGGTGCTGTCGGTGGGAACTATTGAATATAAATCATCAACCGCCTTTGAAGGCTTTTTTGACCTGATGCGATCAAAACCTGCTTTTTCCTTTTCTCCAATTTTGTCGATGATCTTTTTAATTTGGTCGAGACATTCTTCTTCTGTTTTGAATTTGTAATCCGCGATGCCTGATATTTCAGTATGCGTTACGGCGCCGCCTAATGTTTCCGTATCGATGTCTTCGCCTATTGCTGCCTTTACCAGATAAGGCCCGGCTAAAAAAATAGAACCAGCACCTTCTACCATCAAGGTTTCATCACTCATAATAGGCAAATAAGCACCTCCGGCTACACATGCACCCATCACAGCAGCAATTTGAACAATGCCTTTTGCACTCATTTGCGCATTGTTGTAAAAAATTCTTCCGAAATGTTCTTTATCGGGAAAAATTTCGTCCTGCATAGGAAGAAAAACACCGGCGCTGTCAACTAAATAAATAACAGGCAAATTATTTTGTAAGGCAATCTCCTGCAATCGTAAATTCTTTTTCCCGGTGATCGGGAACCATGCACCGGCTTTTACAGTTTGATCATTCGCAACAATCACGCATTGCCTTGCGCTAACATAGCCAACACCGGCAACCGTCCCACCCGCCGGACAACCACCTTGTTCCTCATACATCTCAAACCCTGCGAATGCACCGATTTCTATAAAATAAGAATTTTTATCAATGAGGTAGTTGATGCGTTCACGAGCCGTGAGTTTATTTCTTTCCTTTTGCTTTGCAATTGCTTTTTTGCCACCACCTTCATAAATTTTTTGAAGATGCTGGTTGGTAGTTTCGAGAAGGGTTTGCATACTGCTCATGAAACAAAGATAGGAGAGAAGAGGCCGTATTAAATTCAGTAAGCAGGTGGAAAATATCTTTCAATGCAATAAGAGTAAGCGGTGCAGACAATAGTGAGGTTACGCTTCAAGAAAATGAGATTAATGATGGACTTTCTTTGAAACAGGCATATTAGTAATCGAAATAGCAATGATTTTTTAAAAACGTTTTACTCTGATGACTTATTTAATTTCTCAACGGCATCAAAAACATTTCTCACTACGCTATCACAATAAATGAGATTGAAGTCATAGAGCTGTGCTTTGGGATAATATTTTTCCAGCTCTTTCTGCAATAGATTCTTTGCACGGTTTAGCCGGACCTTTACATTGACTGGTGTGATATCCAGCATCTCTGCTGTTTCGGCAATGCTTAAGCCTTCCACTTCTCTTAAAACAAAAACAGTACGGTAATGAACGGGTATTTTCTCTAAACTCTTTTCAAGAATAGTTGAAAGCTCCCGGTTAAGCACATTGGCTTCAGTTGTTTGCTTTTTTGATGAGAACATAGGTTGTGAATTTTCATCAACAATTTCATGCGATACCTCATATTTCCCGCTGCCATAACTTAGTTTGTACAGACATTTGTTCACCATAATTTTTGCGATCCATGTTTTATAGGATGAACGTCCTTCAAATTTTTTGAGATTCTGGTAAGCCGCAATATGCGTTTCCTGCAGCAGGTCTTTTGATTCCTCATGGTCAAAATCATAACTTCTTGCAATTTTGTACAGAATAGCATTGTAACGGCGGATCAAAACTTCAAACAAAGCCATTTCGCCATCCAGGATTTTCCGGATGATCTCTTCTTCGCTGTTTTGTGTCAATAATTTATTCATGGTTCAGTAACAATAGGATGTTTAAAAATTAATCTTCTTAAAATCATATCCGGTAAAATAAAATTACAGTAATCATTTTACCGTAAAGCCGTTTGTTGCCGGAGGCCTTCGCTCCTGCGATATAATTCGGGTCTTTATAGCAAACGCATCGGATGTTAAACATTAATAGAAGATAGATAAGCTAAGCAGTGGAAAGGTTACAGGTATTTCTCTTTATATTTTCTAAAGAAGACAATTTCCAATACACGGTTTGGAGAGGCTGGGGATTTTTTACAATTACTTAATAACTGCACAGGCAGTTTCCACGTTGGTATAGTACCGTCCGCCATGTGGTTCATTATTTGCAGCAAAATTTCAGAACTTTTAAATCGAGGACTATGAGGCTTAAGAATTCAACCCGTTACCTGCACGTACCGGCTCTTTTCCTGTTTGTTCTTTTTTTATTTTCTGCCACAACTGTTTCAGCGCAATACTTTGGCCGTAATAAGGTATTGTATAAAGATTTCGATTTTAGCGTCACCCAAACGCCCCATTTTGAAATTTATAATTACCTGCAGAACAACACTGTCAAAAAAAGGTTTGCCCATCTGACAGAACAATGGTATAATATGCATCAGTCTGTTTTGCGGGATACGTTCAAAGAACGAAATCCATTGCTGGTATATAACCATCATGCAGAGTTCCAGCAAACGAGAGCCATTGAAGGGCAGATTGATGTTGGTACCGGTGGTGTTACCGAAGCTTTGAAAAATAGGGTAGTGTTGCCTTTTATGGAATCCAATGCGCAAACTGACCATGTTTTGGGACATGAGCTGGTACATGCGTTCCAGTATCATTTGATCATTGATTCTTTATCCTTGAATGCATTGAACAATCTCCCGCTTTGGATGGTAGAAGGCATGGCGGAATACATGTCTACCGGTTATCGCGATGCCAATACAGCTATGTGGTTAAGAAGTGCCGTTGCTAACAATAAACTGCCCACTCTGAAAGATCTCACCAACCGTCCCGACATGTATTTCCCTTATCGCTGGGGTGAAGCCTTCTGGGCCTACGTTACAGGCTTTTATGGCGATACCGTGATTAGAAGACTGTTTGTGACAACCGCACAACGGGGTTATGAAGATGCGTTGAAACGTGTGCTGCACATCGATGAAAAAACATTTTCAAAACAATGGCAGCAGGCATTGCGTGATGCTTATGCACCGTATCAAAAAAATACGCAACTCATTCCGGTCGGGCAAAGCCTGATCACCAAAAAAAATGCGGGGGAATTGAATATTGTTCCTTCGATCAGTCCTGACGGAAAATACATCGCTTTCTGGACGGAGAAGAATTTGTTCTCGCTCGATTTGTATTTAGCTGATGCAAAAACAGGAAAGATCATTGATCGTGTTACTACCAATGCATTCAATTCGCATATCGATCAGTACAGTTCCTATGAATCCTCTGTTGCATGGTCGCCGGATAGTAAACAATTAGCCTTTGTAGCATTTGCAAAAGGGCACAATCGATTGTTGATCGCTAATAGCGATAACGGAAAGATCACAAAAGAACTGGATATTCCGGGTGTAACCGGTTTTAGCAACCCAACGTGGTCGCCGGATGGAAATACGATTGTGGTGACCGGTTTGGTAAATGGACAGAGCGATCTATATGCTTTCAATATCAACACAAAATCAGTAAAGCAATTAACGAACGATATTTATTCCGATTTTCTTCCTTCATATTCGCCCGACGGAAAATGGATTGCTTTTGCAACGGATAGAATTGCTCTTGCTAATTCGACAATGATCCACGATTATTCTCACAATATTGCTTTGCTGAATACGCAAACAGGTGCTGTAACGAATTTAGAATTTTTTCCAGGCTCCAGTAATCTCAATCCTGTTTTTGGTCCTGATAGCAAAACCATTTATTTCCTTTCGGACAGAGATGGATTGAGAAATTTGTATTCATATAATTTGGATTCAAAGGAAATCCTGCAACGCACCAATTTATTCTCAGGTATTTCCGGCATCACCATGTATGCACCGGCGATATCAGTTTCGCAAAGTACAGATCAAATTGTTTACAGCTACTACAGCAACAGTGATTATATTATTTACGGTGCGCCCAGTACAGCGTTTTTATCACAGCCTGTAAATCCGGCAGATGTAAATATGCAGGCGGCGATGATGCCCCCGTTTAAAAGGAATAATGTTGATTTCGTTCAAAGAAATATCGAGCACCCGCTTCCACTAACAGCAGCACAAATTAAAACCACAGAAGTTCCTTACAAGCCTAAATTTGAATTGGATTACCTGGGAAACACAGGTGGTGTCGGCATACAAACAGGTGGAGTATACGGTACTGGTTTGTCAGGTGGTGTAAATGGAATTTTCAGTGATATCCTCGGTAATCATCAATTGTTTGGCGCTATTTCTTTGAACGGAGAAATTGTAGATGTGGCAGGACAGTTTGCTTATCTCAATCAAAAGCGCCGTTTCAATTGGGGTGCATCAGTATCACATGTTCCTTATGTATCGGGTGCACAGTATTTATTTTATGATACATTGGTAACAAAGCAGGGTGATAGTTTGCCGGCATTGAATTCATCTATTGATCTGTTGCGGACTTTCCAGGACCAGGTGTCATTGTATGCGGCATACCCGTTTTCTACAATACGAAGAATAGAAGCCGGGGCATCATTTGCCCGCTACTATTACAGGCTTGACCGGTACACGAATTATTATGATCCCTCTGGTTTAATTTATTACGGGTCGAAAAAGGAAAAGCAGCCTGTGCCGGGCGGATTCAACCTTGCACAGGTGTACACTGCGTTTGTTGGAGATAATTCATACTTCGGGGTGGCCTCTCCATTGGGAGGAAGCCGCTATCGTTTTGAAGTAGGACAATATGCAGGCGTGATTAACATGAGTTCTGTATTGGGTGATTACAGGAAGTATTTCCGGTTGGCTCCTATAACATTGGCAACACGCAACATGTTTATGGGACGATACGGGAAAGATGCAGAAAGTGGGTTGCTTCCTCCATTGTTTCTTGGCTATCCTGAATTGGTGAGAGGATACAACGCATTGCAGTATGCTGATAACGGTGCTTCATCTGCTCTCAGTATTAATGATTTGATCGGTAGTAAAATTTATGTTGGCAATGCAGAATTGCGTTATCCGCTTTCCGGTCCTGAACGCTTATCCGGAATTAAATCAAGATTCTTTCTTTCTGAATTGAATTTATTTACGGATGCCGGCGTGGCATGGGGTAACTCTGATTTTATATCCGGCTCCAATTCACCAAAAGGCAACACCGTGAGCAGAACATCAAGATTTATAATGAGTACAGGCGTTTCATTGCGTGTGAATTTGTTCGGCTATTTGATATTGGAACCTTACTACGCTATTCCCTGGCAGAATGGTGGATGGAATAACAGGACGTTTGGCGTTAATTTGATTCCGGGCTGGTAATAAAATGGAGAATTGAACATTGCACATTGATGATTAGAATTTTTTCGGATCATGTTCAATTCAACTCTCAATATTCAATGTTCAACAATCAAACAATGATTATGGCAAGAAGAATAGATCCCGAAATACAGGAAAATGTTGACAGGGGCGCAGAGGATGAGCAAGGTGCCGCAGGCATTGATGCAAGCAACAATAATTACAATGATGATGAAGAGGTAATCAACGAAAGTGATACGATCAAAAATGCCAACGCAGCGGGATTAGGTGCTATTGGAAGAAATGATAAAAGGTTAACAGGACATACTTCTAATCATTCGGCAGATGCGGGAGATGAGTAAGAGTTGGTTTTTGAATGAATAAAAAAGAACGCTTTAAAGTGTTCTTTTTTATTGCAGACCGCAAGTGCTGATTTGTCTGAAGATTCTTATCAGTTCTTGGATAGCATTTGCAGTTTAATGTCAAAAACAACGGTAGATTCAAATTTGGTTGAAGGTCACACGGATAGTGGTACAATTTTGATTATAAAAGGAAGCGCCGGGACACAATGGGGCTAATGAAGTGATGCAATACATCCGCGGCAGGATTTTGTAAATGCCGGCTGTGGTAGAAAGCCTGGCATATCTAAGGCCCGTTGCAGATATCGTACTACTGCGGGAAGTCAAAAGAACCGGAGAGTGGAAATCTATTTGTACATCAGAGAGTAAGTACATTTCTTTCTTGACTATCTTTAGCGGGCAACCAAATTTTATTTTATGTTTTTTCTACAAGCCGATTCAAACCCAATTATAAGCTTCATCAGTAATTATTGGTGGGTACTCGTTTTAATATTCATAGTGTTCAGTGGTCTTTTTACCATTAATCAGGGATATATTGGAGTGATCACCATGTTTGGAAAATACCAGCGTATTGTCCGTCCCGGTTTAAATATAAAGATCCCGATCCTTGAACAGTTGTATAAGAAAATATCGATTCAAAACCGTTCGGTGGAGTTGGAGTTCCAGGCTGTAACGCAAGATCAGGCGAATGTGTATTTCAAAAGCATGTTGCTGTATGCTGTTCAAAATGCAGATGAGGAAACAATTAAAAAAGTTGCCTTCAAATTCATTGCGGACAGGGACCTGATGCAGGCGTTGGTAAGAACTATAGAAGGAAACATACGCTCATTTGTTGCTACAAAAAAACAAGCCGAGGTCTTGGGATTACGAAAGGAGATCGTTGACTATGTGAAAGTGGAGATCGATCATACTCTTGAGGAGTGGGGTTATCACTTAATGGACTTACAGATCAATGACATTACGTTTGATAAAGCTATCATAGATTCGATGAGTAAAGTGGTTGCTTCAAATAATTTAAAAGCGGCTGCTGAAAATGAAGGACAAGCTTTATTGATCACTAAAACAAAAGGTGCAGAAGCGGAAGGTAATGCCATTAAAATTGCAGCCGAAGCAGAAAGAGAAGCAGCCCGTTTGCGTGGACAGGGTGTAGCACTCTTCCGCCAGGAAGTAGCAAGAGGTATGACCGAAGCTGCAGAACAAATGAAACAAGCCAATCTTGATACGAACGTGATTTTATTTAGTATGTGGACAGAAGCAATCAAAAATTTTGCTGAATATGGGAAGGGCAATGTCATCTTTCTCGATGGCAGTTCCGACGGCATGGAAAAAACTATGAAGCAAATACAGGCATTAATGGTAAAGCCGGCAGGAACAGATCATAAGCCTGTGAATGGTCAATAGCGATTGTAAATGATTGTTATTACGTAGTCAGCCAATGGCTACTGTCAACACCCTTGTGTCACTCCTGCAGCGTTCAGTAATACTATTGTACATACTGCAAGAGTTGTTATACATATATAACGTCTCTTCAGGTATGTAGCACAGATCCTTCGTTCCCCGGGACGATAAGTAAGAGTGTTTACTGGTTGTAATCTCAACTAATTGTAAGCTGTAAAATAAGCAACGCCTTCTGCTTGTCATGGAGAGGAACGAAACATCTTGCCATGTGCTGTAATGAATATTTAAATTAGTGAGAGGCCTGGTAGTTTTGGTGATAAGAATAACCGAACCCTGAACGGAGCGTCGCAAGCGAGGATTCATAGTAGTAATGCAGCTGGACTCATAAGTATTTAATCTTACAAGTACACAATCCTTTCTGCGACTCCATATTGATACAATTCAAAACTCAATTTTTTTTAATTCCTTAAATAAATCAAAAAATACAGTTCCAATTAAGGCATTTCCTGTGCATTTAAACCAACCATAAAATATTACAGTGGGCCTCACGTTATTCATCACATTCAATTACATTTACGGCGAAAAGTAAAAATCGTATGATCAACCTTTTACAAATTGATTCAACACACACGGCAGCAACTTCAGGCGGGATCACTCTTTTCGATTTACTGACATTGGGGGGATGGGTGATGATTCCTTTGATGCTTTTACTGGTGATTACCATTTTTGTTTTCTTTGAACGATTGATCGCTATCCGTAAAGCATCAAACATCGACAGCAATTTCATGAACATCATCCGTGATCATATTGTAAGCGGTAATGTTACGGCGGCACGAAGCTTTGCAAAAAATACAAACAATCCGGTTGCACGAATCATTGACAAGGGTATTCAACGTATTGGTAAGCCTATTGAAAATATTGAACGCAGCATGGAGAATGTTGGAAAGTTAGAGATTTACAATTTGGAAAGAAATCTTTCCATCTTATCGTTGTCTGCAGGTATTTCTCCGCTGCTTGGATTTTTGGGAACCATTATCGGGATGTTCCAGTTGTTTTACAGTTTGGCAACCGGTGGTGATTTTACCATTCAAACCATGGCAAATGGTATCTATACAAAAGTGATCACTTCGGCTACTGGTTTGATCATCGGTTTGCTGGCTTACATTGCTCACAATTACCTGACAACACAAGTAGATAAAACAGCGTACAAAATGGAAGCTTCCAGTGCAGAATTTTTAGATGTTTTACAGGAACCCACAAGGTAAATTGGGAGTATTGGTTTTGATTTTTAATTTTTGACTTTATAATGAATATCCGAAGAAAATTAAGAGCTCATGTTGAAATGGAAACAGGTCCGCTGAATGATATTTTATTCATTCTGCTCCTGTTCTTTTTGATCGCTTCAACATTAGCCAATCCGAACCTGGTAAGGGTAAGTAATCCTAAAGGTGATAAGGATATGAAGGCAAAGCAAAACATAGTGGTTACGGTTGATAAAGACCAGCAATTTTACATTGGCACACAAATGATTCCTTCAGCGCAATTAGATACTCTTCTCACGCAAGCCATCATAGCTGCAAGGCAAAGTGTGGACTCGCCCTCAGTAGTTATTAATGCCGATACCAGCGCTTATTACGGAGAAGTGTTCAGGATCATGAGACTGGCAAAAAGAAACGGAGCGAAAGTGGCGGCATTAGTGAAATAGCAACGGTAAGGCTTATTTTCTCACCCGCACCATTCTATCTTTTTTCTGCATATCTTTTTTCAATTCGACATTGCTGTAGCCATTCTGTTTAAAAAGGGCAACTACATCTTGCCCAAGATCCTCATGTATTTCCATATAAATGCTGCCGTTTTCATACAATCTTTTCTTGCCAAATCCGGCAAGGGCTTTATAAAAGATCAATGGATCGTTATTCGAAACGAATAAAGCTGTGTGTGGTTCATGATCGATAACGTTTGTATGCATTTCTTCTTTGTCCTTTAAAGGAACATAAGGCGGGTTGCTGACAATAATATCGACTGTTGGTAAAAGTTTTTGTTGCGCTTCGTCCAAAAAATTCAGCCCCTGGAAATCCACCCGAATATTGAGTGTAGAACCGTTTCTTCTTGCTACATTCAATGCTTCTTCACTTACATCGCAGCCCCATACTTCTGCTTTAACCATTATTTTTTTTAATGCTAATGCTATGCAGCCGCTGCCGGTACCCACATCTAAAACTTTCAATTGAGTAGTTTCATCGGCTTCCATTGCTTTCCGGACAAAAACATCTTTACCCGATGCTTTTACATCATCGATGATCCATTGCACCAATTCTTCGGTTTCAGGGCGGGGAATTAAAACATTTTTATCAACGTATAATTCCATTCCGCAGAACCATGATTTGTTCATGATGTATTGAATGGGTTCCCCGGTTTTTAATCGTTGCAAATGACTTTGCAGTTGCTCTGATTGCAATGCTGATAAATGGTCTTGTTTCCTGGATACTCTTTTTGTTTTTGAAAAACCGGTAATATGTTCAGCAGCAAGTGAAGCAATACTGGCTGCTTCCTGTTCATCGTAAATGGCTTTTAGTTCTTCTTTTAAATATTGCTCCGCTTCGAAGAGTTTCATGCGGACAAACTTAACCTTTCTTTACTTTTGAAGGCTGATGACTTTCGAAGAACTATATATGCACCGGTGCCTTGAGCTGGCTCAATTAGGGGCAATATCTGTTGCTCCGAATCCAATGGTGGGTGCTGTCCTGGTTTATGAGAATAAGATAATAGGAGAGGGCTATCATCAAAAATATGGTGAAGCACATGCTGAACCCAATTGCATTGCTTCTGTAAAAGAAGAAGACGAACATTTGATACGTCAATCGGCTTTATTTGTTTCGCTGGAGCCTTGTGCTCATTTTGGAAAAACACCTCCGTGTGTTGATTTGATCATTCAAAAGAAAATTCCAAGAGTTATTGTTGGCTGCCGTGATCCCTTTGTTGAAGTGAATGGAAAAGGGATTGAAAAGCTCAAAGCGGCAGGTATTGAAGTTGAATTGGGAATTCTGGAAGATGAGTGTAAAGAATTGAATAAGCGCTTCTTTACATTTCATACGCAACACAGGCCTTACGTGATTTTGAAATGGGCTCAAACATTAGATAATAAAATTGCCAACGAAGATTACAGCAGGGTTCTTATTAGTGGCGAAGCTACAAATCGCCTTGTGCATGAATGGAGAAGTGAGGAGATGGCAATAGCGATAGGAACCAACACAGCTTTATTTGATGATCCTGAATTAACAACACGATTAGCACCTGGCAAAAATCCAGTCCGCATTGTTGTAGATACGGATCTGCGATTACCTAAATCATTGAAACTTTTTAACTCCAAAACACCAACGATTGTATTTAATACTAAAGAGCACAATCTTCCCCTGGAAAACATTTCGGTGAGGGAGTTAAAAGAAACTGAAGTTGGTTATTACCAGGTAACTGAAGATGTAAATCTTGTACACCAAATGATGAACGCTTTGTACAAGATGAATATTCAATCTGTTTTAATAGAAGGAGGAAGTTATTTATTGCAGTCGTTTATTGATGATGGCGTTTGGGATGAAGCAAGAATAATTACCAACGAGCAACTTTCAATCGGAGCTGGATTGCCAGCACCAATTTTGAAAGACAGCCTGCTGCAAAACTCTGAGCAGCTATTTTCGGATGTGATACGAACGTATAAAAACACGAAGCGTCATTCATGAACCATTATTTTACCATTGAGAAACCTTCTGTTGCGGAATTTAAGGATAGGGGCAGTAAATTTTTAGCGTATGCATTTCCCATTTCAACTGCTGATGATTTTAAAAAACGGTTGAAGGAATTAAAAGAAGAACATCCGAAAGCCGCACATCATTGTTTCGCCTACCGTTTAGGGATGGATAAAAATAATTTTCGTTCCAGTGATGACGGAGAGCCTTCGGGTTCTGCCGGTAAACCGATCCTTGGACAAATTGATAGCAGGGATCTGACGAATATAGCGGTAGTTATTATCCGGTATTTTGGAGGCACCTTGTTGGGAGTTCCGGGATTGATCAATGCATACAAAACCTCCGCTTCATTGGCTTTACAGCTCACTGCAATTGTTCAAAAGCCAGTTCTGATTCGGTATGATTTGCATTTTGATTACACATTGATAAATGATGTGATGATGGTGGTGAAGCGTTTTGGATGTGTTGTTCTGCAAAACGAAATGCAATTGTTTTGCAGGATGGTGATCGGAATACCCAAAGAAAATTTGGATTTGTGCTTAGATAAGCTGGATGATTTACATGGATTGGAAGTGAAGGAATTTCAGTAATATGTTTTTCATCACTCTTCAGTGCGTTGTTCCTTTTTTCTCTGGCTCTTTTGTTCTACTCTCTCATCTCCTGAAATGCAATCCATAACTCTCCTGCGCCAATACATCTTTCCATTGCTGGATCAATCTGCGGTAAGCATGCCCCACAGGCATTTGGTTTCGATCCAGGTCATATAAACCTACTTCATGAATGCGGCCATTGTCTTCACGTAAGGCAGTGTCCCAGTCCACCTGATGGGTTAAGCTATACCATGTAAAACCAATGATTGGAACGCCATCCTGTATCAACCGGTACGCATTGGCCCATTGTTTCCACAGCCA
>Ga0157373_10003243_pt1 | contig 12296 bp, 4 predicted proteins | sample C65metaG_FD_113460 | JGI IMG/M metagenome (GOLD analysis project Ga0157373, IMG submission 113460) | Corn rhizosphere microbial communities from Kellogg Biological Station, Michigan, USA - C6-5 metaG | ecosystem: Host-associated > Plants > Roots > Rhizosphere > Soil | place: USA: Michigan...
AACATCAGTTTTCAGCCGTTGCCTGAAGTGTAGGAGCACAGCTTGCTGGCGATGGCGATCCTGAGTGCGCCATCGCCGGCAAGCCGTGCTCCTACAGTCGCTATGAACATCAGTTTTCAGCCGTTGCCTGAAGTGTAGGAGCACAGCTTGCTGGCGATGGCGACCCTGAGTCCGCCATCGCCGGCAAGCCGTGCTCCTACAGTCGCTATTACGTCGTCTTGATCGCCATCTCGTTCGCTAGCGACCGCTCCACCAGCATCAACCCCAACTCACTCAACTGATAAATCGCCATCGCCAGATGTCGCGGCTTGTCGTCCAGGCTTTCGGCCAGGTCGAGCAACAGAATGCTGACGGTCGAAAAGGTCTCGAAGGTTTCGATGGTCAAGGCTTCAGGATTGGCATCGGGGACAACGGTGAACATTTTCATGGCACGGTCCTGGGAAGAGCGAAGGTGGTTGATGTCGGGTTTGAGGTAATGGTCCAGCGCCTTGTCGGCGGCGGCGTGGAGCTTTCTTGAATCGAGGGTGGCGTAGGGGGAAACCGGGTCGGTTTCGGGGGGATTGGGTGTTGCCTTGAACATAGTCGATCTCCGTAATGGAGCCACCACCGTCTCGCGACTAAACGGAGGGTGGCGGCTGAACGCAGGTTAGTCGACCGGCGGAGATACGAAATCCGGCGCGCCCGAGGGCGCCCTGCGTACAGCCACCATCAAGTGCGGGGATAGGGAATACCCGACTGGATGACGCTTATGCACATCGTATCGAACCGCCGGGCGACTAAACCCGATCGCTGATTGGCAGCGACGCGGATCAAGTTACGGGGCAATACCAAGGCGCACAAGCCGGCGGATTCTGGCGGATCTGTAGGCAAATGCGCAAGGTGCTGTAGCCGTTGACTGAGGCATTGAAAACATTAGGAAAAGTGACGAGGCATAGGGTTGCCGTTCGTCGGGACTGTCAGATCTGACAGGTGTATGGCAAAAGAAAACAGACTAAAACAATTTTCGAGAGGCTAAGCCCCCCCCAAAAAAACGGTAATACGATCATGGCCGACGAACGCAAAGACCTGTCCCAAGAAGATGATCAACTTCCTGCCCTTAATAAACTCCCACCGCCGTGGATAGCATCGCCCACCACAATGACTATTCAGAATGGGCAGTTGTGGGTCTCCATCCAAATTAAAAGATATTATCAGTATAAAGTCTCGTTGGAGCTTTATGTTGGAGGCGAGTTGGTCAATAGCCTACTTGACAGAAACAGTTCGCCCGACGATATGAACCGATATCTTTTAACATCAATTGGGCCTGGGGCGGCGCGCCTGAAAGTCTGGGGGAGTTGGAATGGAGATACTTCAGTTCCAGTAGAAGTAGAATTCTATATCAGTAATATTCCGATAATTATCTCCCCGATGAAAGACGAAGTTATACGTAACCGGCGTCCGGTCATTACTGGTGGGGGAGGCGGAAATTGTTCCCTCAAGGTGATGAGAAGTGAAACGTTTGAGGTGCTGAGTGAATCATTCAACGCCGTTGGAAATCTATGGTCGGTCAAGCTTAATCAGGATTTGCCTTATGGAGCTGCACATACGATTACCATTGAGCAATCAAATCAAGACTATTTCACGCGTTATGCACTAGAAGATCGTACCTTCAGCATCGTGCAGTATCCGACCCCGGTTATTACCGCACCAGGGGAAAACTCGGTACAGGATCAAACGTTTACGATTTCAGGAACGGGCGGTGTGGCAGATGCCACGGTCGAGATTCTTGAGGATTTCGGCAACATCGTTCTTGGCAGCGATTCAGTGAAGACTGGTGGACGCTGGGACGTCACTGTCACCGTACCACCGGGATCTGCTTCCCTGGCGGCGAAGCAGTACATTGGCAGCGGTGACCATTCCGAGCGCACGCGACGAGGCTTCAATATCCGCCCACCCATGGCCGTACTGCAGGAAGTCAAGGCTGACGACCATGGCACCGTCACCATCAAAGGCGCAGGTTATGTCGGTGCGGAACTGGAAATTTTTTATGTAAATGATTCGAACTATTTGCACACGTTCAAGGTCACCGAAACGCCCTGGACCAAAACCTACCCTGGCTGGTTACCGGGTAGCTATAGCATTAAGGCCCGTCAGTGGGTCTCGGGGATCGCGAACCAGAAAATCTATTCCGAGTGGACGCAGAGGGCTGTCGACTTTGATGTAAAGGTCCCACCTCCCACGCTCAGATATCAAGTCGGTATCGACCAGAAACCGAAGTTTTCCGGCACCGGTAACGGTTGGGATGGCCACGCGCCGGCCAAAGTCGAACTGCGGATCACCAGTTACTCGAACCCCATACTTCCTTCGATGCTGATTGTCGATGTGAAGAGCAATCGTAGTTGGAACAACGATGCGATTGAGCAGTGGGACCCGGGCACCTATTTTGTTGAGGCGCGGCAGCTGTTCACGCCCACCGGAAAACCACAACTGCCGTCGGACTGGTCGGCGACTGCGCAAGTGGTCATCAAGGCCCCGTTGCCCTTTATCGACTCCATCGTCGAAAACGGCCTATCGCCGGACATCACCGGCACTTGCTGGAAGGGCGCGGAGGTCACGCTCATCTTCAGTGACGCCAACACACCGTCCCATCCCGTGTCCGACAGCGACAAGGACGGTACATGGACCTTCCGCCGCCAGGCGCCTTTCAAACCAGGTTCCTACACCGTCAAGGCGACCCAAACCTTCGGGGAACAGACCTCCAACGAGGTGACCAGAACCTTCACCGTGGCTGTTCCCACGCCTGTCGTCACTCCGCTGACACCACCGGTAGGCTATGAGCCGAGCATTGCAGGCAGTGGCGGATATGCCGGTGCCGAGATGACGATTTACGATTACGGGACCAACCGGGTACTGGGCAAGGCGAGGGTGATTGGAGAGGCTTGGTCGGTGCAGCTTCCAGAACTCGAGTTTCGCGACTATCAGATTTACGCCGTACAGTCGTTCGGCGCACTGTCTTCTGCCAAAAGTGAGCAAATCAGCTTTGAAGTGGTGTTGTTGCCGCCCACGGTCGACACGCCGAAACCGGTAGATACGGTTGCCCGCACGTTCCGAATCGAAGGTCATGGCAGCCGCGCGTCGGGTTCGGACGTGGCGCAGGTGTGGGTGTGGCGGGAGGAGGAGGCTGAGCCTTGGGCCCGGATTCCAGTGAAGTACGACGGCACTTGGTACTACGACGCGACCTTGCCGTTGGGGACCGAAACCTTGCGGTTCAGACAGTTCTTCAAGGGGCAGGCGTCTGAATTCACGCTGGATCATGTTCTCGGCGTCGTGCCTGCCCAGCCTGTGATCGAAACACCGGCCAGCGGTGAAGCCATCGAGTCACGTGTGGCGATTTCCGGCTTTGGCTACCGGGGCGATACGGTCAGCGTTGCCTTCGCTGACGCCCTCAAGGCGATCCTCGGTACCACCGAGGTCCTGGAAAACGGTACCTGGTCGCTCTGGCTGTTGCTTGACCAGCCGGCCGGTCATCCCTCGCTCGTGGTTCAACAAAGCTTCGGGGACTATCACTCTGGATGGACCGCGCCGCGACCGGTTGAGCTACGGACCCAGCCACCGCTGTTTACCGCGCCGCTTCACGGCCGATGGGTCAAATCCCAGCCGACGTTTGCCGGCACGGCAAGGCCGGGGGCAGAGATTCGGCTGCGGGCCTGGTCCAACCCGGACATAAACCTGATCACATCCCCTGCTGTCGGCCAAGACTGGGAAGCGATACCGCCGAACGAGTTACCCCAGAGCGAGCACTGGGTATGTGCGGTGCAAAGCGTGGAACAGGGTGGGGAGCAGGTATCCGCCACAGCTGACAGCTCTCGATTTGAAATCATGCCCGCTGAGGACGGCGGCGCCGATCCGAACCTCTAATTCTCCCGACAAACGGTAGCGTCTACTGTCATTTATGACAGTAGACGCTACGCCAGTCATGCCACCTAATAAAGCCATAGGGAATGACAGGCCCGTCATTCGTTTCATGTCGATGAAGCCCAGGACACAGGAGTAACAGCATGACCCCCTCCCCCATTCAAATCGCTCGACAGATGTACGAGCAACTCTTCGACGGGCCTTTGCGCCAACAATTTTCAGTACTCAGCGAGTATCTGGAGAAAGAGGGGTCGGTGTGCGTTCTGGCGCAAAAAGGCGTGGGTGGACTGGTGTCCGAGTACGGGATGAGCGTTCAGCAGGCTCGCGCTTTTCAAGAGCGAATCAACGGTCTGGCGACTCAGGTTCTACGCCGGTTTATCGAGTACCGGCTGGCCGATGAAGAAGCACCGGTGCAACCGTCTGCAGGGCTCAACAGTGGTCCGAACTATTCACTGTTGTTCAATCCCAAATTCCACGAAATGTGCCCACCCAGTGCGATTGAAGCGATTCATTCGCCCGTGGCTTATCTGGTTTTTCTGATGTATTGGGCGCTGCATCGGCTGGGGACTGCGGATGATACGGCGTTACCCCTGAAAGGGCGGCGCCCCGACCTGGAGACGCTGTGGGTTGACACCGTAGCGGTCAATGGCACGGTGTCTTCGGTGGAGGTCATTACTCGCGTAATGGAAGCTTTCATCGAGAGCAAGAGCGGTGCAACGCAAAACATCGACAAGGACTTGAGCGAACGCTTTTTCCCCAATACCTTGCCGTTTCACACCCCTTGGGAAACGCTCGATTATGTAACGCGGCGATGTGCCGAGTCGGTCGGCAGTGTCGTGCGCCTGTGTGATCCGTTGTTTCCGTATTTCATTCGCCCGATACCTTGGAGTACCGAGCACGACAAGGCATTCACCCAGGCCGCGAGGCTTAGCCCTGCGCAGCGGGTAATACTGACCGAGGCGATACACGAGGGCGAGGAGGGGGTCGAGAGATTTTATCCGCGCTACTTTGGGCTACCGCAGTTGTTGTCAGGCAACCTCAGGCACGTGAGTGTGTTCAACGAGCGAACGAAGCTGGACTATGAGCGCCTGGAAGCGTTGTTGTCGATTGAGGGATTTTCTACCGGTTTGTCTGAGAACGTGTCAGGCCCCGGTTTCATGGACACATTCATACTGCCTGTATCGGGGGTGCATGCCGGATCGGTCTTCATTCATAAGGGAATCAATCCCCCTATATCCATTAAGTATGGAGAACAGGGTAAGCCGGATATTTTCAATTTCTTCGAGAACGTAACTCTCGACCGTTTTGACCGCATGAACCGAAAACTGCGTCTGGATACCTGGCTGGAATTACCCAGCCACGAAGTCGATGCCGTGATCGTCGCTGCCATGAACGCTGAAGAGAGATCGGTTGCTGACCCAACGTACGAGATGACGGCCAACACCATTCGGGCACTGGGGCTGTTCCAGGAGTTGCGCGAGCAGTATGCCTGTACGGCCGAGGATTTTGCGGCGTTCTTCGGGGTCATCTCGATTTTCGGTCGGGGCACTGAAAAGGCTCAGTTCGATCGCATTTTCAACGAGGGTTTCCCGAAGCCTTTCAAAATCGACGATGTCGAGTTTCCGATCATCCCGGAAACTGATGCAGACTGGCTCACGGTCAAGCAGTTACGCAGGGGGCTTGACGTCGACCTGGAGACCTATTTCTACCTCGCGTATTTTGTGGCCAATGCCCATAAAGTCACCAAGCTTGCGCGCAGTTTGCCGATAGTTTCCAGTTTCTATCGAATGGCCAGGTTACCGCGCCTGCTGGGGATTACGCCCATTCAGGCCGTCCTGCTGCTTGGCATTCTCGGCGGCGAAACCTGGGTCGCTCCGCTGGCCGGCGACCCCTGGGCTAACACTAGCCAAAGTAAAACAACACCGGATGCACTCACCGTGATTCACGGCCTCATGGACTGTGTTCGTTGGTGTCGCGACGCCGAGTTGCCGGTGCATTGGGTCATCGAGCAGGTGACGCCGATCATGGCGTCAGCACTACCGACAGCCGCGCAACTCAACCTGTTTACCCAATTGCAAGTCCAGCTCCTGCCCGTGTTGTTTACCGAGCAAGCACTGATCATGGTGGGTGTACCGACCCTGTCGAATAATCGCCAATGGCTGGACGTGTTGCGGGCGCTGGTGGATAAGCACGGGCTGATCGTTCACTTCACCGAAACGCCGGAACAATCGTATGAGTCCTATGCCCGGGAAATGATCGATCTAGCCGTGGCGGCTGCCATTGGCGGTATCGACGACGACGCGCGACTGATCATCGTCGAGAAAATCCTCGCGGTGATCCTGCGCAGCGAGGCCGGCCAGCGCAATGTCGTGCAAGGAAGCCTGGGCGCGCATGCCGAGCTTACCTCGGAACGGGTTCTGCCGGTGCTGACATGGTCCGGGTCAACGGTGTACGGCGTATTGGCCGAGGTGCTTTCACGTTTGCCGGTCGCCGCAGACAGCACCACCCGCCGGCAGGCCGCCGAGGTACCGGGCGATCCGCTCCTGAGTATGCTGGCCGAGTTTGCGCGACGCAGTAACGTGGCCACGACGCTGGAGCTGAGTGCGGGTTTCCTCATGCATTTCACGCAGGTGGGTTACCAGCGATGGTTCGGGTTGCAGACTGTGCAGGAATTCTCCCTCTCGACCCTTTATTACCTCACGGTCTACAAGCGTGCGGTCAAGTTGACCGGCCAGCCGGAGGAAAAACTCCTCGATTACCTGACACGCGTCAACGCTTTGCCCGACAACCTTGTTGGCGACGGGAAAGTGTTGGTTCAGGAACGGGCGGCGAAAATGCTGGCGGAGCTTTTGGCCTGGAGTGTCCAGGAAGTGCGCGCCTGTGCGAACCACGCGAATCCGTCCGAAGGTTTTATCCGCACATTGGCGCAGCTTGACGTGCTGACCCGTATTCGAGCGTTAGCGCAGCGAAGTGGTCTGGACGCCGAAACCATTCTGGACGTGGCCAAGCTGAACCCGGATAGCACTTTCGCGGATTACGAAAGCGTTGCGGATCAGGTCAGTGCCAGTTTGTCCGAAAGCGCCGACCTGACCCTGGCCGATGACGTCGAAGCGATAGACCTGGATGTGCAAGTCGAGTGCGTCGTTTCCAAAGGAGAGTTGGTGGCGAACAATCCTGACGATTTCGCCACGTACACCGTGACGGTACAGAACCGTGCGGGCGTGAAGCAGAAATTCGTCAATGTGCATTGGCGCTCCGGGCTGGGTCGATTTGAGTCGCCAATGGTTACCACCAACAATGAGGGAGTCGCGACGGTGAAATTTTACCCCGGCCAGCAGATGGGCACGGCTGTTCCATCGTTGGAGCTGGAACTGGAACTGGGCCTGGGCCAGGCCAAAAAACGCGTTGCGCCGACAGTCGTGATCGGTCCGGAACGGAGTTCGCTGAAACCTCAGACGGACAACCCTTTTCCAGAGCCTCGCAGCCCTGTGCTGCTCGGAACACGGGTTACCTATAGAGCAACGGTGATGGACCAGTATAAGAACCGTTTTGTGGGTGAGCGGGTGAGCTGGATATTTGATCCCGTTTCTCAAGAGCCCATCTATGTTTTGACCAACAGCCAGGGTGTCGCTGAACTGACGTTCACCAGTGACGAAGAAACTGAAGTGAAGGTCGAGGCCGAGGTGGGAAACGCTTCCGTCGTTTTCCGGTCCATAAAATTTGTTAAAGAGCTTGCTTAACCCGAATGAGTTCACTGGCTTGCTGCTAGCCATGGCGAACCGTGAAAACTTAACACTGACAGGAGATGGTGATGGCCAAGCAATCGTTCGGTGAACTGGCGGCTCTGCGGCGCAATGCATTGATTGACCTTAGTTTGAATGCGAAACATACCGAGGAAAAACTTCCCTATCCGATGGGGCTGCAAACGGCTGATGACTTGTTCGCATGGTTACGCTCAGACCCTCTGGATAGCGAGCAAGTCAACACCTCTTGGGTGGCGGAAGCCGTGAGCTGCCTGCAACAGTACATCCATGCGGTTTATCAAAAGCTCGAGCCGGGCTACAGCGGCCGCCAATTTGACCCAGATGATCTGCAAGAGTGGGACATCGCCAGCAGCTATGGCCCCTGGTCGGCGAGCCAATTGCTCAAGTGCACACCGGAAGATTACATCACGCCTTATGTGCGCATTCGCAAAAGCAGTTTGTTCAAGACCCTTGAGGGGCATCTGAATCAGGCACGCCTGACCGCAGACTCAGTGCAGCAAGGGGTGCAAGAGTACCTGCGCACCTTTGAGGAAACCTGCAATTTGAATGTGCTCACCTGTTATATGGACGGCTCCAGGCCGCTGAAGAGTGATTATTACTTTGTTGGCAGGGAACGTATCGCGCCCCATCGTTATTTTTGGCGCAAGGCCGCCATAGAGCTTGACGTCAACTCTCCCGCGGTGAACCCCACGGCGTGGGGAGAGTGGCAACAGGCGGACATCCCCACCGACGAGAGCGTACTGGACAGCCGACTGGTGTTCTGGGAAGGGCGTTTGTGCATGGTCTGGGCCGAATGGCGCACTGCGCTGTTTGACAGGTCTGCGGACGGGGCTATGCACAAGCCTCATGAACTGGAAATCAAAGTGGCGTTTATTGCGTTGAATGGACGCTGGTCACCTCCCATCCGTTTACACCTGTCTCAGTTGGACAAGGACGTATCAAAGGACTGTCGGTTGGTGGCGGTGGTTTTGCGAGATGCACTGGACACCCGATACCCCGAAGGCCGGCTGGCCGTGCATGTCACCAATGGTACGGCAGTCGCGACGACGAAGCTGGACGGTTCCGTTGCGATCTACGAAACCCGTGATCTGCTGCTGCGCAAACTGCCGGACGAAGGGCCTGTCATGGATTATCTGGCCAATGAGTTGTTTGCCGAGCCTCTCAGCGTTCAGCGAAGGATAGTGCCAGGTGATTTTCCTTCTCTTATCAGTGCCACCGCCACAGGTCCATTAGCCGATTATCTTGGCATCAAGGCTTACATCGTTGCTGACAAAACCGGCACCGGCTACACATTGCGCGTTCAGGGGCATTGTGCACTTGTGGAACCTGGCAAAACGGAGGACCAGAAGAATTTCACGCTGAAGGTGGAATACACGACAGGTACCGATCCTTCAATCATCGAAGCCCACTCCAGCAACGGAGGTTGGTCGACGAAATGGCTAGAAGTGAAGAGGGATTCGTTTACCGGCCTCGAGATTACTTGCACGCTAAAGAGTACCGCTCATGGGGAGAAAACCGTTGTTTTGAAGGTCCCTGACAAACTGCCTGCGCAGGGGCCTCTGCCAAGCATTCATAAACCCCAGACAGGTGCGGTGGATAAAGGCGCGCAATTTCTGGCCTTCAACCAACCGCCGGCTGTACTCCAGCTCAAGTACGTTCGGCTGAACACGCTGATCGGCGCCGACCTGGTGTTCCGTTCCAATATATCAATGGGGGCGGTACTCGACAGGTCGACCCAGTTCCCGAACGAGCCAACGATTCCAGGTTTGACTGAACCGAACGGCCCGTTCGACAGCAGCAACAGTCGGTATTTTTGGGAGCTGTTCTTCCATTTGCCGCACTTGGTGGCGTGTCGCTTGCGTGATGAAAATCGTTTTCTCGAGGCCCAGCAGTGGTTGCATTACCTGTTCGACCCTCAGGCGCCCGCCAAGGACGCCGAGACCGGTATCGGTGCGCAGCCTGCTTACTGGCGATGCCGGCCGTTGGCGGTGGGGCAGAGCACGATCGAGTACGAAGCCTTTGCGCCAACCGACCCTGACGCGATTGCCTACTCATCGCCCCGGCATTATCAAATCGTGATTTTTCTCGACTATGTGAACAACATCATTGCCTGGGGCGACTGGCTGTACCGCCAGCTGACGCGCGACAGCCTTGTGGCGGCCAAGTTGCAATACATGCGGGCCCTGAACTTGATGGGCCGAGTGTCTGACAGCCGAACCCGCTACGAATGGTCACCCCAGGCACTGAAGGATCTGGTGGCTGAGCTCGAAACTCGATCGGCACTGGCTGACTTTGAAAAAACACTGTCACTGGAACCCGACCAGTTGCCCGTCACGACTGCCCGATTCGCGCATCCCGGCGTGTACGGCACGACATCCTTCAAATTGCCGGTGAGCTCGCGTTTGCTCGAGTCCTACGACCTGCCGGCCAAACGCATCTATAACCTGCGACATAACCTGACTATTGACGGCAAGCCTTTGTCGATTCCGTTGTTCACTGCTATGGACCCTAGAGCATTGTTGAACCATCTGGCGGCTGGCGGTACGGGAACCGTACGACCGATGGGCGGCCAATTGCGGGTGCCGGCATTCCGCTGGCGAGTGTTATTTGAAGTGGCAATGCGTTCGGTGCAATTGCTACAGGAGTTTGGCAACGAGGTGCTGCGCTTGATCGAGCAACAGGATCGTGTCGAGCAGGAGGAAATGCAGCAGCGGCATCTGACCGAACTGGGCGATTTTGCCCGCCAGGTGCAAGAAGAGTCCCTTGCCCAACTGAACGCCAGTCTGACCGCATTGAAGCGCAGTCGGACAATGGTCGAGGAGCGTCAGTTACATTTCAAAGAGCTGTGTGAGGGAGGGGTCTCCGAAGACGAGTATGAAGTAATGACGTTAGTCGATGTGGCCATCGGTCTGGCGAGCGGCTCTACCGGATTCAGGAGCGTAGCGAGCATCTTTGACGCGCTTCCCAACGTTTTTGGGCTTGCAAACGGCGGCCAAAGGCTGGGAGGTGTGCCCGAGGCTGTAGCTTTGGGCCTCCAGATTGCAGCAGATGGCGTACGCCATGCCGCCGATAAAATGGCGACGTCCGAAAGCTATCGTCGTCGCCAGCAGGAATGGGGGCTGGCACGGGACCAGGCCAGCGCCGAAATAAACGCGATCGATGCTCAAATCACTGCTCAGGAGCGAGCCATCGATTCGGCCCAGGCCAGTCTGGATCAAACCCTCAAGGCCAACGCTCAGGCGCTGAGCCTCTTCAATTTCCTGAAAACACGGGCCACCAACCTGGAGTTGTATCGCTGGTTGATCGGCCAAATGAAGACCTTGCACTTTCAGGCCTACGACGCTGCTGTGTCGTTGTGCCTGAGCGCACAGGGGGCGCTCCAGGCAGAAACGTGTGAATTCACGTCAAGCACCATCCGGCCAGATGTCTGGCTCGATCAGCGTTACGGTTTGACGGCCGGCGCCTCATTGCGGGCGGACCTGTTGCGGATGGAGTCTGATTATCTGCAGCGCTATGAGCGAGGCCAGGAAGTGGTCAAGACAATCTCCCTGAAACAGTTGTTCGATGACCCCACCAGCGGGCAAACGGGTCCCCAATCCTGGCTTGAAGCGTTCGATGAGTTGAAAGCAGAAGGCGTCCTGAACTTTGAGCTGCGCCAGTTACTGTTCGATCGTGACTACCCGGACCACTACTGTCGGCAGATCAGTTCCGTCGAAGTCACGCTGCCGGTGCTCAAATCCGCTTACGAGGATGCCAGGGCCACGCTGTTGCAGGTGGGCAGCTTCACGGCCACGCAACCGTCGTACGAATCGCTGGCTTACTTGCACGGTCCTCGCGACGGGGTGGCGCCTGCGGATGTGCTGATCAACTTGAGCAGCGGTCAGCAAGTCGCCTTGTCTGTCGGGCTGGACGACAACGGCATGGCCGTCTTCAAGCCCGATGAAGGCTTGCTCAACCCGTTCGAGAACACTGGCGCGGTGTCGCGATGGAAACTGACTTTCCCCTGGCACAAGCGACCCCAACAAGCCGCCATGCTGGCCTCGATGACAGACATCGTAATCAAGGTCCGTTACACAGCCAAATTAGGCGACGCTGCGTTTGCCAAAAAAGTGCAGGAGTGGGTAATCAAGGCCGATCCGAAGCTCGAGCCGGAGGTGGAACCATCATGAAGACGCGGCCAAACAACACGAACAGTAACCTGGTGCTCAATGGAGATTTTAAAGAGGGCTACACTATCTGGGAGGAAAATGGGCTGGATTACAGGGTGTACCGAGGTAGGTGGGAGGGGAATCTCATCAAGTATGCTCAACTCTGGAACGAGACTTCGATTTTTCAAACTTTGAAAGTTGAGGTCGAACCCGCAGAAGGCGCGCGTTACCACCTCGGTTTTCTATACGCAAACACGCACACGGCAGCGCTGGGCAGAGTACTGATCGGCAAAAAAGGTGCTGGGGATAACGATAAGCTGAGCATCGACTTGCCTCCCACGGGAGGGGCCAGCGACGCGGCTTTCTTGGACCTCGAATTACGCGAAGGGGGAGCCTATTTGCCGCCTGGGCTCGACCTTCATAAGGGCGACGACCTTGAAGTTACCGTGATCAGTCCGAAGAGAGCGCCGAACGACCCCGACGATCCGGA
>Ga0157373_10003244_pt1 | contig 12295 bp, 9 predicted proteins | sample C65metaG_FD_113460 | JGI IMG/M metagenome (GOLD analysis project Ga0157373, IMG submission 113460) | Corn rhizosphere microbial communities from Kellogg Biological Station, Michigan, USA - C6-5 metaG | ecosystem: Host-associated > Plants > Roots > Rhizosphere > Soil | place: USA: Michigan...
ATACAGCGCCAGCAAGGGCGCGGCGGAGTTGGTCATCGCCTCCTACCGCCGCTCTTTTTTCCACGATGCCGCCTCCATCCGGCTGGCCAGTGCCCGTGCCGGAAACGTCATCGGCGGTGGGGATTGGGCGCAGGACAGGATCGTGCCGGATTGCATCCGCGCCCTGCGTGCCGGTGCCACCATCCCGGTGCGGAATAAAACTGCCACCCGGCCATGGCAGCATGTGCTGGAGCCTCTCGGCGGCTATCTCCACCTGGCCGCCTCCCTGGCCACCGCCGGGCAGGACTCCGCCGTCCGGCTCGCCTCCGCCTTCAATTTCGGCCCCGCCCTTGCGAGCAACCGCACCGTCGCCGCACTCGTACAGGAGCTGCTCCTGCATCTTCCCGGCCAGTGGCTGGATGCCGCAGACCCGCACGCCCTGCATGAGGCGTCCAAGCTGAATCTCGCCACGGACAAGGCCTTCCACCTCCTGGAATGGCAGCCCGTGTGGGACTTTGCCCGCATGCTGGCCATGACGGCGGAGTGGTATGGCGGGGAGGAAAATGGCGGCTCACCCGCCGCACTCACCCGCGACCAGATCACCACCTATCAGAATGATGCCCTTCGCAAAGGCCTGCCCTGGGCATCCTGAAAAAATTCCCGGCATCCCATCCCCCATCTTTTTCTCCCATGTCCTCAGACGTCGCCGCCCTTAAAGCAGAAATCCTCCGCCTCACCCGTGAGTATTCACGGCTCACCCATGCTGCCAATCGCCCGGGAAATGATCCCGCCCACGCCCGCTTCACGCCCGGGGAGACCACCGTGCCGTATGCCGGCCGTGTTTTCGATGAGGATGAGGTGGAGGCTGCCGTTTCCTCAACATTGGATTTCTGGCTCACTCTCGGACCGGAAGGGGAGGCCATGGAGCGGGAGCTGGCAGAGTTCATGGGCGTGAAACACTGCCTCCTCGTCAATTCCGGCTCGTCTGCCAATCTCGTGGCCTTCAGCGCACTCACCACCCACAAGCTGCCACCGCACAAACGCATCCGCCCCGGTGATGAGGTGATCACCGTGGCCGCAGGATTTCCCACCACCGTGGCCCCTATCATCCAGGCTGGTGCCGTGCCGGTATTCATCGATGCGCTGCCACTCACGGGAAATGCAGATTGCTCCCTGCTGGAGGCTGCCTTTTCCCCCGGCCGTACGAAGGCTGTGATGATGGCACACGCGCTGGGAAATCCTTTCGAGCTGGCCACTGTCCTGGAGTTCTGCCAGCGGCATGATCTGTGGTTGATAGAAGATAACTGTGATGCGCTGGGCTGTACCTACACCCTGCCCCTGGAGCGCGCGCAGGCGCTGGGGCTGGATCATCTCATCAAGATCGCCACCAAGGAGGAGCACCCGATCATCCGCATCCACCCGGCAGAAGAGGAAAAAGAAGCACGTTATCTAACGGCTCCCACCGGCTCCTTCGGAGATATTTCCACCCAGTCCTTCTATCCTCCGCACCATCTCACCATGGGAGAAGGCGGCGCGGTGAACATCATTCGCCGTGCCCCGCTCAAAACGTATGCGGAATCCTTCCGCGATTGGGGCCGCGATTGCTGGTGCGCTTCCGGCAAGGACGATACCTGCAACAAGCGCTTCAAGTGGCAACTGGGCGAACTGCCGGAAGGCTACGATCACAAATACATCTACAGCCACATTGGTTTCAACCTCAAGCCGCTGGATACCCAGGCCGCCATCGGGCGCGTGCAGATCCGCCGCCTGCCGGAATTCATCGAGGCGCGGAAGCGGAACTGGGAGCGGCTCCGGCGCGGCCTCCATGGGCTGGAGGAATATCTGGACTTCGCCCTACCCACCCACGCCACCGGGTGGAATCCACCCGCCGCGCATGCGCCGGAGGAGCCACCCGTTTCCCACTTCACCTGGGATGCCAGCGGCTGCCGCACGGATTGCTCATGGTTCGGCTTCAAGATCACCCTGCGGGAGGACGCACCCTTCACCCGGACAGAACTCGCGGCGCACCTGGATGAGAAAAAAATCGGAAACCGCATGCTCTTCGGCGGAAATCTCGTGCGCCAGCCCGCCTTCGTGCAGCTCCGCCATGATGATCCTGCCGCCATGCGCGTCTCCGGGGAATTGCCGGGCGCGGATCGCATCATGAAACACACCCTCTTCCTCGGCACCTACCCTGGCCTCACCGTGGAGATGATCGATTACATGATACAAGTGATCAGGGACTTCGTCTCCGCCCGCAGCGGAAAGTGAGTGGTTAGTCTAACGGTAAGATATATGGAATTGATCTCAGAGCCGCTGCCCGGAGTGAAAATCCTCCGCCCCTTCGTGTTTGAAGACGCGCGCGGGAATTTCGTAAAGCCGTTTCATGAAGGGCAACTCGCCGCACATGGCATCGCCCTGCCGGTGCGGGAGGAGTTTTTCTCCACATCCGAAAAAGGCGTGCTGCGCGGCATGCACTTCCAGGTGCCGCCCCATGCTCACCAGAAGCTTGTTTACTGCATCACCGGGCGCGTGCTGGATGTCCTGCTGGACCTGCGCAAGGCATCCCCGGCTTACGGAAAAGCCGTCTCTTTCGAACTCTCTGCTGCCAATCGCCACGTGGTCCATATCCCCGCCGGATTTGCCCACGGCTTTCTCAGCCTGGAGGATCACTCGTGCCTCGTCTACAAGACGGATGCAGTGCACGCGCCGGATGCGGACAAGGGCATCCTGTGGGACAGCTTTTCCTTTCCTTGGCCACTCAGCCAGCCGCCCTCCATCAGCGCGCGCGATCTGACACACCCGCCGCTTGCGGAATTCGACAACCCGTTCTAACGAAATGATCCCCGCATGAAAATTTTCCTCACCGGCGGCACCGGCTTCATCGGCTCACATTTCATCAATCAGGCCCATGCCGCCGGGCATGAAATCATCGCGCTACGGCGTTCCCCCACATCCCGGCCCCGCGTCCCACTGCTGCACCAGCCGCAGTGGCTGGATCAGGAAATGGCCGCAGTGGCACCGGAGGATATGGAAGGCTGCAGCACGCTTCTCCATCTGGCCGCCCACTCGGCAAATGCGCCCTATGATACGCTGGAAAACTGCCTCCAGCACAACCTGCTGGCCCCGCTGGCCCTCTTCCGCAGTGCCATCTCCGCAGGCATCCGCCGTTTCATTGTGGCTGGCTCCTGCTTTGAATACGGCACCGCCGGGGAACGCTACGAATTCATCCCGCCGGATGCGCCGCTGGAGCCCACCGCCAGCTATCCCGCCTCAAAAGCCGCCGCCTCCGTGGCGTTTACCGCGCTCGCCCATGAGCAGGCCCTGCAGATGCTCATCCTCCGCATCTTCCAGGTGTATGGGGAAGGGGAGGCGGAGAGCCGCTTCTGGCCATCCCTCCGCGCCGCAGCACACGCTGGCCGGGACATGCCCATGAGTGAGGGCCTGCAGGTGCGGGACTTCATTCACGTAGCGCAGGTAGCCGCACGCTTTGTGGCTGCCCTCTCCAGCCCCCTGCCGCCACCCGGCCAGCCGTTGGTGGAAAATCTCGGTACCGGCACGCCCCTCACCCTCCGCGCCTTCGCCCAGCGGGAATGGCACGCTATGGCCGCCACCGGCAGACTCATCTTCGGTGCCACCCCTATGCGTAAAAACGAAGTCATGCGCTTCGTCCCACTCGTTTCCAAATCCTCATAAAATCCCATTCGCTGAATTCGCCGGATTCGGTGCTCTAAAATTCTTCCGTAAAAAAATGCTCACGGTCCTCATCCCCACCTACAATCGCAGCGCGGAGTTGCGCACCGCGCTCCGTTCCGTTTTCGTTACGCTCGGCCCGCAGACCGGCGTGATCATTGGTGACAATGGCCGCGCGGAGGAAACCCGGAGCCTGCTGGAGGAGCCGGAGTTTTCCGGAAAAGCCATCCGCCATCTCGTCAATCCCGCAGGCTCTCCCTATATCGATAACCTGCGCAATCTCATCGCCGCCTGCACCACCCCGTGGCTCTCCATCCTCCATGACGATGATTTCTTCGTGGGAGATCATGCGGAAAAAATCCACGCCCTCCTCCAGGATGATGGCTGCGATTTCATTTACTCGGATCACTACATCTCCGATCCGGAAGGCACCCTGCTGGAAGAGCGCACCAGGGAAAACTCCCGCAGCTATGCCCGCGAGGGCGTGCTCTCCGGAGAAGAGCCACAACTTGCCAATAGGATCGCTGGCCAAGCCGTCTGTCTGGATGGTTTTTTCATCCGCACCAGCCTCGCCCAGCAGCACGATTTCCCCTCCGGCTTCAAGGTCTATGCAGACAGCGTGTGGCTCCTCCGTGTTGGCCGCGCCGCACGTCGCGCCCACTATCTGGCCGATCGCCTCTTCGCCTACCGCCTCAGCCCGGACAGCCTCACCGAGCGTGGAATCGACAAAAACGAAGTCCTCCGCTCACTCGTCATCATGCGGCAGGAAACCGCCTGCCAAAAAGTCCGCGCCACCCTGCGTAGCCGCATCCGTGTAGCCTCCTTCCGCGCCATCAAAGAGGCCATAAAATCCTGCAACCCCGGAAAACTCCTTTACGCCCTCCGCCATCAACTTACTTCACGCCTCCCGAAGTGAGGCAGCCATTCCTGGCTGCCTGATGCTGAGGAAAATACAGGCAGGAACAATCCGAAGGATTTTAGGCAGCCGTAGGCTGGGCGAAGCCCGAGCGCAGCGAAGCCAATGCCTGTGTCACTTCATTTCTTGATTTCCAGGATTTTCCTGAAAAAGTGTTCTCATGAACATTGAGATGATCATCAGCGGAGGGCAGACAGGAGCAGACCGTGGTGGGCTGGATGCCGCGATTGCATGCGGCATCCCCCATGGCGGCTGGTGCCCGGCCGGGCGGCGGGCGGAGGATGGGGCCATCCCACCTTGCTACCGGCTGCGGGAAACCTACAGCTCCTCCTACCTGGTGCGCACGGAAAAAAACGTGAAATCCAGCCAAGGCACTGTCATCCTAACACTGGGAGAGCTGCGCGGTGGCTCTGCGCGGACGGCGGACTATGCCCGCATGTACCAGCGGCCATGGCTCCACCTGCGGCTGGCGGGCATGCACCCCGCCCTGGCTGCCGCAGAACTGGCGGCCTTTGCCGCTGCACACGGCATCGTGAGTCTGAATGTGGCAGGCAGCCGGGAGAGCGGTGAGCCAGGCATCCATCAGGCTGTCCAGCAGGTGATGATGTTCTTTCTAAAAGGTGGGATCTAACAAATTAGGTTTTTTTGGGGAGTCAGCTACTTGTGCCGGGAATGAAATTTTTTGTATTCGCGCACCCACTTCGGTTCAAACAACCTGGCCAGAAGCCCCCGAAGGGCTCCAGTGATGGCTTTATGCCAAGGGCGGCTGCTCGTGGGGGACTTTTTCATGATAACAGGGTGGATGAAGCATGGAACGTACCGCGAGCCCTTTCGTTGTGGTACGCATTCACGTAAGGGGAGGAGTAATTTGGGGGGATGGGACTGAGAGCTAACGGAAGTGTGAAAATATTCCGGTTCAGTATCAGATAGTTGGATGCCATTCGCCGCCACCGGGCCACGCCTCAAAGGCCGCCTACTTTTGTCTCCCAAAAGTCTCCGCTTTTTGAGCGGGGTTCCATATCCGGCCATTAAAAAATGGGCTAAATGTCAGGAAAGTTAGATAGTTATCCTTCGTTCCGATTTTTTCCTGTGTTAAACAGTGGTAAACAAGAGCCAGCCGAACACCGCCCATGCCTGTCCTGCCCATCAATCATCCCATCCGCCTGGAGGCTTTAGCGGAGACCTACCTTCTGGATTCCATGCCAGAGGAGTCTTATGATCGCTTCACACGGTTGGCGTGCTCGATTTTGAATGCAGAGGTTTCCCTCATCTCCCTGGTGGATAAGGATCGGCAATACTTCAAAAGCGAGCATGGGCTGGGGGAGCCTCTGCGGACGACGCGGCAGAACGATATTTCCTACTCATTTTGCCGCCATGTGGTGGAAGGTGGGCAGCCCTTCGTGGTGGAGGATGCGGTGAATGATCCACGGGTGAATCTGAACCCCGCCGTTAAGGAGCTGGGTGTGGCAGCCTACCTCGGCATGCCCATTTCCACACCGGATGGCTGCATCCTGGGCTCTCTCTGCGCCGTGCAGATGGTGCCCAGGAAATGGTCCGGAAGTGATTTGAAGAATCTATCAGACTTGGCGGATGCAGTATGCCGGGAGGTGGAGCTTTCCGAGCAGGCCTTCTCCCTGCAACACACCTTCCGCCTTCTGGAGAACCGCCGCCTCCTCCAGGAGCGGGATCTCCGCGATACTGTCCATGACTTGAGAACGCCCTTGGGTGCCATCTCCTCCTGCATGGAATTGATGGGTATGAGCGGTGAAAACTTCAGCGATGACACACGGGAACTCATCGAGCTGAGCCAGAGCTCCGTCACCACCATGCTGGATATGACCCAGCAACTGCTCATCCGGGGAAAACTGAAGTCCACAGAAGATCCCTCCCTCATCCTGCAACCTGTATCCGTCTCACTCATCCTTCGCCGCGCGGCCAGGATGGTCCGCTTCTTCGCCCAACATGCCGGCGTGAAGCTGGATCTGGAGTGGCCGGATGATCTCATCGCGCTCCATGTGGATGAACGTCTCATCGAGCGGGTATTTCTCAATCTGCTGACAAACGCGGTGAAGTTTTCCCCCGCAGGTGGAAGGGTGAGAATCCGCCTGCGCCTGACGGAGAAAACCAACAGGCCCATGTGCCGCATTGCGGTGATCGATCAGGGGGCGGGTGTTCCGGATGCTGAGAAGGGGCACATCTTTGGCGAATTTGCCACCGGCTCCACTCCCAGCGGCCATGCACTGCCCTCCTTCGGGATCGGCCTTTCCTTTTGCAAAACCGTGGTGCAGTCCCACGGCGGAGAGATAGGCGTGCTGGATGCCCCAGGTGGCGGCAGTGAATTCTACTGCCTCCTGCCCTGTGCGGTGTGAAGTCATGGCACCGTATCGTTCTCCCGCCAGCCAGCATGTGCTGCCAGGGCGGGGAACGTTACGAAAAATCTGAACTTATTTCGCTGCCTTGTCCGCTCCGATGTGCAGCACCTTGTAGCCACCCACGGCTTTGAAGTAGAAGAGCAGGCCGAGAAAAATGACGGCCATGATGGCAGGGATGACGGAGTCCGCCTTGAGGGTGAGGCGGGAGCCATTTACATCTGCTTCCAGAGCGCGGCGCTCACTATCAGAGAGGGAGGCCCGGGCATGGGCAGGGGCGTTCTTGTCTCCGGTTTTTTCCAGCGCCTTCAGCTTCGTATCGAGGGTCTGTTTGATCTGGGTGGCTTTGCCTGCATCCACAGTGGTCACTTCTTCAAAGAAGAGCCACTTGCTGGTCTTGGTGCCCATGTATTCAGCATGCAAATCCTGCGGTAGGGATTCTGCGGCGAAGCGATCCTTCGCATATCCCAGGCCTGCCGTGCCGATGAGACCGGCGGACATCATGCCGATGCCGCCCATGATGGAAATGGCCACGGCACCCGTACGTGGAAAGCGGTCAGAGGCGATGGCTAGCATGGTGGGCCAGAGAAAGGTCTTGCCCACGGCATAAACGGCCAGCGCGCCGATCGCCCCACCGAAGGCGGAAATGGCGCTCACCAGATTCAGCCCCACACAGGCCAGCAGGGAGCACAGCAGGAGCAGGCCCACTGGCGACAGGCCGATGCGCTTCTCGATGAAATGGGCGCTGAAGCGAAGGCCGAACATGATCATGGAAGTGAAAATGAACAGATAGGTGCCTTGCTTGGGCGTGAGGATGTTTCCAGTGATGTTCTGGATCCAGCCATCCGTGCCGAGTTCCACCGCGCCGATCAGTGCGTGGGTGATGAGCAGCACAAAGAGCAGCCAGGCGCCCATGACCCAACCGCTGAGATTGGAAATCACCCCCCATGTGAGGATGCCGATGGCGAGGGAAAGGTAAGTCCAGGAAGAACCGACGAAGAATTCGTTTCCAGTAAAGCCATTGAGCAGCGGGCCGAGGCCGTCCTTCACGAAAAGACCGACGAAGAGTCCGATCACTGCGGCACCCAGCATGCCTACGTCCTTGAGCATTTCACCCAGCGTGAAACCCTTCTCGGAGGCTTCCGAGCGGGGGAACTTCTGGCCCAAGAACATCAGGCCATACACGGCGGTAGGTGCGAGGAAGAGGATGAGCTGATTGCGCCAGCTCCACTCCAGGGTGCCTCCGAAAAAGGTGGCGGCCAGGCCCCCCAGCACCATGCCCAGCGGCCAACTGGCGTGCAGGATATTCAGATAGTGCGCGCGGGCGTGCGGGAAGATGGTGGCCACCAGCGGATTCGCCACCGCTTCCAGCGTGCCATTGGCCATGGAGAAGATGAAGGTGCTCGTCCACAGCAGGGCGAACGCGGTCTTGGGGTCCATCGTGTCCGGGATGGCCACGGCGATGATGGCGGAGATCACGTGGAACAGGAAGGCGGCGATGACCAGCTTCCCATACCCGATCTTATCCACCACCACTCCGCCGATCATGATGGCGAAACAGAAACCGGTGAAGCCTGCTCCACCGATGAGGCCCACTTCCAGGGCGGTGAATTTGAAAACAGACTCCCATGTGCTGAAAATAGCACCCCGGATACCGAAGCCGACGCCTGCGGCAAGAATCGCAGCAAAGCCAGCCCATAAAAGCCGTCTGGCATTTGCCACGGTGGATGTTTCTGAATGTGTCATGGATTTTTTTGTGTGTGGTGGAAAGGAGCTAACTACTTGCTGAAAACAGAAGGTGGCGTGGAAGGGGGGATGTAGCAGGCGGGTCCTTCCAGCTCCCGCCTGCTCAGAAGATCAGGCTTCAGTGGCCCAGTTCCGCAGCCGTCCACGGAGTGGTGCGGCCTGTGTTTTTCGCACGCTCCGCCTTCACATCCGCTTCTGAAACAGGGGAGGCATCATTGGACCAGCTCTGGCGGATGTATGTCAGCACATCTGCCACCTGTTGATCCGTGAGGTCTGCATGCGGGGGCATCGCGCTGGTGAACGTTTGCCCCGCCACGGTGACAGGACCGACGAGACCATTCATGACAACGCGGGCTGGCACGGATGGATCTCCCACCACCCACTCAGAGCCATCCAGTGGAGGAAATGCTCCAGCCATTCCCTTGGCATCCGGTTGATGGCAGGCGATGCAGGTGACGGAATAAACCTCACTGCCCCGCTCATGCACAATCGGATCGATTTCGAATTTCCGGGTTTTTTCGACTTTCACTACGGGAGCAGCACCGGAGGCCGCATTGGCCAGTCGGTTGGTGGCGATCTGCCAGGCATCCTTCAGCGTGCCATCATCTCCCAACTTGGATTGCACCTGGGCAATCATGGCGGAGGTGGCTGCGTCCTGGGTGCCACCGGAAAGGACGACGAGGGAGTCCGCCAGTTCACGAGGTTTCAGGTCGATGAGCTTACCGGTGGCCACGTAGGCGGCCTTGATCTGCTCTGGAGTGGCAGTGAAGATACCGGCGCGCTGGATGGCTCTCACCGGAGAGGCCAGTGCCTGGGCCACCACTTCCGGAGTGAGTGCCTTCAGACCTGCCAGTGCCCACACTGCTTCCGCAGAGGTCTGGGACTTTGCCACAAGCGCTGGAACCACATCCGTCTTCCCACGCTCTACGAGCAGACGCTGGGCGTGCAGGCGCCAGAGCAGGTTGGGATGGGTGAGGGCGGCGATAAGAGTTTCCGGCTTGGTGCTATCCAGCTTTGGATTCACATCATCCGTGGTGCCTTTCGGATAGATCCGGTAAACGCGTCCCATCTGGTCCTTCCGCAGGGGGGACTCATAGGCATTTCCTTTTCCATTCTTGGCGTCCATGCCAGAGGAGTTTTTGTTAGGTGTGGGATTGTGCTGGATGATCAGGTTATACCAATCACACACCCACACCGCACCATCCGGGCCTGTGATGGCAGCCACCGGGCCGGACCATGCATCCGCGCTGTTGTAAAGATTGTTGTAACGCTGGTTGGCTTTGAAACCGGCGCCATTTTGCGTGATATCGAAGGTTCCCACCAGCTTGCCAGTAGGCTCGCAGACGAAGGCCGTCGTTTCACGCCAGGATTCCGGGAAGCGCTTGCTGGTATAGAAAGCGTGGCCTGCTCCTGCAGTGTAGCGTTCATGCTGATCCACCTGGCGGATATCCGTGGAACTCGGGTTGATGATCGGATTGTCATCCGCGCGTGGGGTGCGGGACTGCTCAATGTTGGCCGCCATGTAAGCAGCTTTTGGGAAAGTCACGTAGAACGACGGATTACCATTTGCCGTGGAGCCCATCAGGTCGAAGTCGGAATTGATGCCCAGGCCCCAGGTGTTGTTGGTGGTCCTTTGTATCTCCTCAAGTTTGGAGCCATCCGGCTTGAAGCGGAAGACACTCTGGTTGAAGGAAAATTGCTCGCCTCCTACGGTGCCCTTGAAGCCGGCATAACCTAAGGTGGCGTAGATCCAGCCATCCGGCGCGTAAACGAGATTGGATACTCCGGCATGCGTATCCTTAACGGAGAAACCGGTGAAAAGAACCTGACGGATATCCGCCTTGCCATCCCCATCCGTGTCCTTGAGGAAGAGAATCTCGGATGCGTTTGTGCAGATCACTCCGCCATTGGCGAATGTCAGGGAGGTGGGAATGGAGAGCTTGTCGGCGAAGGTGGTGTATTTATCTGCCCGGCCATCCTTGTTCGTGTCTTCCGCGATGATGATCTTGTCATTCCCCAGTTTGCCTTCGTGAAGGTTGTTAGGGTAATCCACGGTCTGGATGATGTAGGCGCGGCCTTTCTCATCCCAGTTCACGAAGATCGGGTTGAGGATATCCGGCTCCGAGGCGAAGAGGGAGAGCTCGAAGCCAGGAGGGACCTGCGCCATTTTAATGGAATCCACAGGCGGCAAAGGCTCCTGGGCGGAAGTGATCATCTCACGTTTCACATAGCCGGGGAGCTCCACTTGCTCCTGCTTTGGCTTGGGCAGTTTGATACCTTGCAGGAGACGATATTTGTCCGGCCCCACGCTCCAGTAGATCGCTCTCTTGATGAGGTTCTGGAATTGCGGCTGATCCCACACCCGGTTGTCATGGCCTGCAGCGGTGTAGAAAACGCGGCCTTTGCCTTGCTGGCGCACCCACGTCCATGGCTCCTGTTCACGCTTCTCCAGGATTTCCTGGTCCTTGTTGAGCTGATCATGCTCATAGGTTTCATCCCATGCCTCAAAGCCCTCGTAGGACTGCATGATCGGGTGGTTTTTGTTGACGTTCGTCACTCTGAAGACACCCGTTCCATGCTTCTTGAAACGGCCACCTACCAGGGAGACAAATTCATCGGAACCGCCGTAGCAGGCAGAGGCGCAGTGGATGGGAAGAAATCCGCCGCCGTTTTCCACATAACTGGTGAGAGCCTTGAGTTGATCCTCAGGCATTTTTCCCTTTTGCAGCCAGTTGCCATACATCAGCGCGGCATCATACTTCGTGAGGTTGGCCGGATTCATCGCTTCCGCCGGGTCTTCCGAGTAGGTGAAATTGATTCCTTCGATGCCGAGCGTTCTCTTGATCGTCCGGTAGCGGGCGATGGGATCATGTGAAGGGTTCTTCGGCGCACCGAAAAACAGCACTTCCAGACGACGGGCTGCCGGGGTGGGGCTGACCACAGGCTGGGCCGTGAGCAGATCCAGCAGCAATACTGGAGAGAGACAGGCAAACAAGACGAGCTTGAATGATAGGAAGCGAGGGGGTGTCATAATGGGTTCTATACGGCCTCCAAGTTGGGTTTTTTCACAAACAGGGAATTTTTGCCTAAAAGGCAGGATGGCGGCACCACTTATCTATCAGATGATGCCGCCACGATTGATAAAGCCGTATTTCAGGCTCTGTGAGTCCACTCAGGCAGGCGGATGAGGGCTCCACCCTGGAGTGCGGATTCATGGGCCAGAATGCCGGTGCAGGTGATATTGGCACTTTCCACGGCATTCGGATAGGAATCTTCACCCGTCTGGAGCATTTTCACGAACTGATGGACGAGGTGCGGGTGGGAGCCGCCATGGCCTGCACCCTGGGTGAAGGAGAGGTGTTCCTCGCCGGTGTCACCACCATACACGCCGCCGCGGGTGAAGAGCTGGATTTCTTCCGGCAGATACTTGGCGAAATCCGGGGACTCCACTTCGGATGGGATTTCCGGCTCCGGCAGCTTGGCGGTGTGAACCACCAGCGGGCGATGCTCGATGAGCGGCCATTCCACGGATTTCTTGTCTCCATAGACTTCGATGGATTCGCGGTACTGGCGCGCCACGTCGAAGAGGGAG
>Ga0157373_10003247_pt1 | contig 12289 bp, 10 predicted proteins | sample C65metaG_FD_113460 | JGI IMG/M metagenome (GOLD analysis project Ga0157373, IMG submission 113460) | Corn rhizosphere microbial communities from Kellogg Biological Station, Michigan, USA - C6-5 metaG | ecosystem: Host-associated > Plants > Roots > Rhizosphere > Soil | place: USA: Michigan...
GTCAGTGATCTCATAAGAAGTAATAAGACTTGGTCTGATGAAATTTGCAATGGTTTCATCACCAAAATATTCTGTAAGCAATTCGTATATCGGCTCATCATCATATTTTTGACGGATAATGCCGCCGGCGCTTAGTATTTTTTCCATGAAGGTCCGGTCGAAGATGACATGTCCTTTGTTTAAATAAAGATCAAGCGCTTCTGCGGCAGTATATTTTGCCTTGCCATCTCCATCAGGCATTAGATAAAGACATGCAAGAATACCACCGGTACTTGTACCTGCAACCATGTCGAAGTACTCTCCTATTTTTCTGTTCGTTCCATCAAACTTGTTTAAAATTTTTTCTAACTGAGCCAAAATAGTTCCGGGGATAATACCTCTTATTCCTCCGCCATCAACAGAAAGTATTCTTATTTTTTTCATGATGATAATTTTTTCATGATAAACTTATAACAAGTTATTCAAATGAAAGAACAGATTTTCATCGCAAAGTTGATGATTAGAGTTACAGAGCCTGTAATATAAAATCTTAAAAAATAGCTTCACTCCTTTCTTCTAATTTAATAAAGTAATTTTTCAATTATCATGTTTATTTGACATTTGAGCTATTTCAATTAATAGTTTACCAATACTTGCTTTTTCTCTGATTGCATTTTGACTTATCAACTGCAGCACTTTAATTATTTATCTGAATATTTCAACAACTAAACGTGTATTGCAGCATCTAAAATCTCAATATAATTTTCTGAAGGGTTTTGATTAAAAAGAGTATCCGACGAATACCCGTGAGATGCGATCTTATTTAGCTCGAAACCATTTAAGGAATAAAAATAAATTTATGAAACAAGATTTGATCTATCGTTCCTTCTTATCACAATTACGGGAAAGGAAAAAAAGAAAAACAGATGAGTGCTTAAATGAATTCTTACAAAATCTATATTTCGTTATAGAAAATAATATCGATGATTCATTCTTAAACGTAGGTTTTCTTGCCAAAAATATGGCTATGAGCAGGAGCACTTTAAACCGTAAGCTATCTAATCTCACAGGTTTATCAGCGAACGAGATAATAAAACAACGCAGACTTCAAAAAGCAATATTGTTCCTGGGTGAAGGCAAAAATGTTTCTGAAACTGCTTATTTAACGGGGTTTGAAACACCTTCTTATTTTATTCAATGTTTCAAGGATTTATATAAACTCACTCCAAAAGCGTTTTCTAAATGCAACAATTCATTTATTTATTTGAATAATGCTCACAACCTACAAGTGAGTGATCCTTCGACAAGCTCAGGATAAACTCCGCTAAAGCTTAATAGTGTTTCTACAGTCCGTCACAAAAAATTTCTTTCCAATCATTACATGAAAAAAGACCCGAAATTTTCGGGTCTGTATTCATCACCAAAACTAACCGATCTAATTACTGATGCCACCGCCCTGGCTGCCTACTCGCTGGCTTTCATCTTCTGCACCGGTTTTGCGCTGGCGTGCCGCCTTCACTTGCGTGCTACCAAAACGATAAACAAGGCTCAATCGCAATTGCCGGCTTTCATTTCCTCCGTTCACATGCATGTACTGACCTGCAAAATTGCTGGTACCGCTCCACCGCAACGTTTGAAAAATATCTGTTACTGTTGCCTTTGCTGTGGCTTTACCTTTCATAAACGTTTGTTGTATGCCTGCATCAATACTCCATATTTGTCCGCTTTTGAAAGTGCCCTGCCATATTGATGGCGAAGAATAGAAACCACTCACTTCAAGTGTTGTTGATTTTGCAAGTTTAAATGTTTGCTGCGCATACAAATTCACTGCATACACGTCAAGATCTATTATGCGGCCTGTACCGAAGTCTGCTTTATAATGCGAGTAATATCCATTCACATTCGCAAAAACGCTGTACCATTTCTTTTGCCACGGCATACTGATGTTCAAACTAACAATGTCCTGCGTTGCAAGATTTTTCTTACTGATAAATGTTTTCGATTTATCTGCAGTATCGATTATCTGAGCAAACACATCATCAACATGACTATAGCTTAATCTTGTCGTTAATTTATAATTGAGTGTATTTGTCAATGAAAGACTATGCGTGTATTGCGGTTGCAATTGCGTGTTACCTTTTTGATATGTGTACTCATCAAGTTTAAATTCAAAAGGATTGAGGTCCTGATATGCGGGGCGATCAATTCTCCTGCTGTAACTTAAGCCCCATTGATTCTTTGGATTCTTATTGTAAGTGATCGCAGCGCTTGGAAAGAAATCTGTGTAATCTCTTTTAAAAGTTGAATCGTATGAAACGTAAGCATCATCGCTCCACCTGTAACCATGCGAAATTCCCTCGGAGTGTGTGTTCTCAACACGCACACCTGCCTGTATCATCACTGCTTTAAACTGGCGGTTATAATTTACATATGCAGCATTGATATTTTCTTTGTAATTGAAATCATTGCTGCGAAGCGTATCTAAAAACTTCCCGTTGGTATATACATTGTAACGGTCGAAATTGTTCGTTGTTTTTACATAAGAAATTTTTCCGCCGTAACCTAATGTTCCTTTCTTAAATTTTTGTTCATAATCAATTTTTGCGGAGTAGATGTCGATCTTGCTCGGCGCAATCATGTTATAGATATATTGATTCTGCAAATCAATTCCTGTAGGATCATAATAAAAGTTTGGTTGATATTGATCGCTCTTGATATTATAGTAACCATAATCTGCATTTACATCAAGCACATGACCTGAAGTATCACCAAAATGATAATTCAGATTTGCATTCACGTTATCGCGGTCGCTCACACTGCTGTTGTCTGCTTTTAAAATACGATCTGTATCTCCTGTTGGCTGATAAACAATCGCTGTGTGGCTTTGGTTTGAAAAATGCGGATTTGCCAAATTACCATTCACCATCACACCGATAGTGTTTTTACTGTTGATAAAATAATCCAAGCCTGCTTTAAAGTTGTGGCTTTGATTTTTGAAAAGCATTTTCGAGTGCTGGTCGAATATTGTATCGAGTTGTATGCGATAAATGTTCATGAAGCCTTCATTCGTAGTTTTATTGTAATTGTAATTACCGAACAGGTTCACTTTTTTATTGCGGTGATTCAAAGAAAAACCTGCGTTGTATTTCGGATTGATGCCAATATTGTACCCTGCATTTACAGAACCATTCGTACCAAATGATTTATTCTTTTTCAGGCGAATATTGATAATACCGGCATTACCTTCCGCCTCATATTTTGCAGATGGATTTGTGATAACTTCTATCGCTTCAATTTGTGTTGATTGTAACGATTTGAGATAATAAGCAAGGTCTTGTCCTGTTAATGGTGATGGCTTTCCATCAATATAAATCTGCACGCCGTTTTTCCCGGAAAGACTGATGTTATCGTCCTTGTCAACAAGCACACCAGGTGCTTTACGAAGCAATTCCAATGCATCGCTTCCAACAGCATTGATGCTGTTCTCAACATTCAAAATTGTCTTATCGGCTTTTACTTCAACGATAGGTTTTTTTGCAGTAACGGTAACATCTTTTAATTCACCGCTAAGCTTCTTAAGGTCGACTTCTGCAACGTTTGCATCGCCGCTGCCCGATACTTCAAATACAGGTGAGTAAGCTGCTGTATATCCGACAAATGCAATGTTTGTTAGGTAACGCCCGTTCTTTATGTTTTTAAATTCATATTGACCGGCTGCATCTGTAACTGCAAGTTTTATAACTGAAGAGTCTTTCGCATTTAAAAGAGAAACACTTGCGTTGGCAATAGTCTTTCCATCAGCATCTTTTACTGTTCCTTTTACATTTTGTGCAATTGAAGAAAAAGCCAAAAGAACAAAGCCGCTTAGTAGTGGTATAATCCTTCTCATAAAAATTGTTTTGTTTTAATTCGGCTGCAAAATTCTTTCGCAAAAAATCGCCGTACACGTTAGTTTATATTAGCGGTGTAAAAGAAAACATGAATGGTAGAGGAATTCTCTTTTCTCCAATGTTAGCAATGATTAATGAGTAAGCGCTTATATAATTTATGTTGCCGGTTATAGATTTACCTGGAAAAAATAGTCTTGTATAATTCAATACCAAAGCTAATTAAGCGACTTACAAAATAAAGGAATCGGTACCTTGTTTATTCTGATGAACTAATATTCTGTACCGAAATTGAATTTCTTTGAATTTGTTTTTCCCGCTGCATCCTTACAACAATATAAGCAAGTATGCACAGCAGAAGAACTATGATAACTGCAACAAGGATCCATGAAAGATCTTTTATTCTTCTTTTTTCTCTTATTTCTTTTTTTGTTGCAATATATTGGTGAAGGTCTTTGTTCAAATGATTTACATACTTATCAAGCTTTTGACGTGATGAGAATTGTTGCAGTCCTTCTACCGCATCATTTACAAATGGAGAGTCTGCCATTTTTTTTTCGATTGCATAGCGTTCTTCATCAGAAATATTTCCTGATAAATATTTTTTAAGTTCTTCTTCATTTACATCATCATCATGTTGCAATATGTTCGTAATATCTTCCATTAATTTTTCAGCTTTTTTTCTACAAGATTTTTAAGATTGCGTTTGCCGTTTTGTATATAACTCTTTACCTGCATTAATGTGAACCCTGTAATTGCAGATATTTCTGCATAACTTTTTTTATCGAGATAAAATAAAGTTACACATGTTTTTTGTTCAGGAGTAAGCTCGTTCAAAGAGACGTCAATATGCGATAAAAGCTTATCCTTTTCAATGTGCTTTGATGTTTGAGATTCTTCCTGAATAAGAGGCATTGCATCATTAATTTGCTTTGTATTTTTTTCTGTTTTATCTCTAAGCTGCATAAAGCAATAATTGCGTGCGATCATGTACAGCCAGCTTTTAAAATGATCTACTTTGTATTTCTGTAATTCAGTAATTACTTTAAGGAATATTTGCTGAACAGCATCTTTTGCCTTTTCTTCATTTTTAAGATACTTCATACAAACACCAAGTAATAAAACGGTGTAGCGTTGCAATAAAATGCCAATCCATGCATTGTTATGGGTTGTATAAAATTTTTCAAGAAGCTCCTTATCGCTTGTATGTTCAAATGATCCTTTATTCACTGTGTCAAAGTAAATAATTTCTCTAATCAGAGATGCAGACTTTCGTTAAATCCATATCATAATATTCATTTTGTTTCAATCAAATCTTTCGCCGATTAAATTTTGTTGAGTATGGCTAATTACTATATTTGAGTTTCAACCCTTAGGCAACAAATATGGAAATTAACATAAACCAAAGGAAGGTATCTGCCGGCGATAAGTATAATATCTTCACAAATGAAAAACAGACCCACTTTGTTACTGCTGTGTTATTCAAATTTTTATCTGTAATTGATCTTTTTGATACCGATAACAAACGCCGCAGGATGACGATCAATAAGAGATTCTTCTTTGTCAGAGCAAAGTATGACATCACAGGATGGGATAGCGCAACTTTTAAATTCCGCACCAAATCTTTTTGGAAGAATCATTACCGGTGTGCGGTTGGAAAAAATTTGTATGATGTGTATGGGCATAAGGGAAGAAAATATTCGGTGTATAAAAACGGAGTTCAAATTGGTTGGTGGAGCAAACAAGCTGTAACATGGTTTAAGGGTGATAACTATAAAATCATTGCAGATGATGATGCTGATCATGAACTGCTCATTTGCTTTTGCTTAATTATAGACAACTTTATAAATCAGGATCACAATAGTAAAATGCCGGTCGGTAATTTTAGTCCGCAGGCGAAAAAGTTTGATAAAGCATGGCAGCCAAAAATTTATAGTATGCAGTAGCTTCTATCTATGTTGAATAAAGAACAGAATGTTGAAGTGAGTGACACAACAAAAGCTTAATAGTAGCAATACAGCTCACTACATAAAAGAAATCCCGCTACAAAAAAGCAGCGGGATCAATTTTTTTATAACAATCACTATTTATAAAGCAACTCGTAATATTCGTGTGCCATGCGGTTGCTGTCAAATTGAAAACGCACATCACGCATTCCGTTTTTCATTATCTGGCGCCATGTTTCGTAATTCTCATAGTACATTGGAATGATATGTTTTTCGAGTATCTCGTAAACTTTATTTAAATCATAAGCATCCTGGTCATGCACCGTCATATTTTCGTAATCTGCTTTAGGAACAACAAAACCATTATTACCGTTATCGATAAATTCAGGAATCCATCCGTCGTCAGTTGAAAAATTTACAGCGCCATTCATTGCTGCTGTCATGCCGCTTGTACCGGAAGCCTCACGCGGAACACGTGGATTATTGAGCCATACATCAGCTGCTTGCTTCAATCGTTTGCTTAACCAAAGTTCGTAACCAATTACCACTGCAACATTTTTATAGTTCTTGCTAAGATGCACAAGATTATTGAACTGCGTGATGGCAGGATAATCGACAGGATAAGGTTTACCCGCCCAAATAATTTGCACAGGATATTCTTTGTTGTTCAAAAGTTTATTGAAACGATCCATATCCAGTGTTAACAGGTCTGCGCGCTTGTAGCCGGCAAACCTGCGTGCCCACACAATTGTAAGCACATCCGGTTTAAACAATTTTCCTGTTTGATCTGCTACATTATTATTAAATGCCCGCCTCTTTAAATATTTTTTTCTGTCATCAAATGCCCAATCATTTCCTTCTTCCATTGCACGATACATTTGCTTGTCTGCCCAGAATCTCCAGTTTTGTGCATTAGTGATTGAAATAATCGGACAAATATTTTCATACTTGCTCCACATTTCGCGTGAAACACGTCCATGCAATTGTGATACACCGTTCGCAAGTTTTGCGAATCGCAATGCAGTTAAAGAATGATTGAACAGATCGCCTTCCATGCCTGTAAGTTTTCTTACTTCATCAATGCTTAAACCGCAGAAGTAACTCATCTTATGGCAGAGATAAATATCATGTTTTTCATTGCCTGCTTCTTCAGGAGTGTGCGTTGTAAATACTAAATGCTTACGCAGCATTTCAACACTCTTAAATTTATTCAACAAATAAAATGAAGAAGATATTCCATGCGCTTCATTTAAATGATAGAGGTCGGGAGAAAAACCTATTTCATCAACAAGCTTCGCACCGCCAACGCCGAGCAAAATAAACTGCGCAATTTTTGTTGCAACATTTGCATCATATAGACGATGGCAAATTGTTTGAGACACATAATCATTTTCCGGCAAGTCGGTGCTTAAAAAAAACATCGGCGCGGTGTTGAAAGTTTCAGGATTAAGATACCACACCTTCACCCACACTGGATGTTCATGAATAAGAATTTGAAATTTTATTCCGGTGTCTTCAAGAAAAAAATAAATTTTTTCCATCCATGTCACCTGTAATGTTTGATCCTGGTTACGTGCCTGATCGTAATAACCATATTTCCATAAAATACCAATGCCAATCAAATTTTGTCTTAACTCATAAGCGCTTCTCATGTGTGAACCCGCAAGAAAACCAAGCCCGCCGCTATAAATCTTCAGTGCATTATGCACTGCATACTCCATAGAAAAATATGCGATTCTTTTCGAGTAACGTTCATCAGTTTGATAAGGAACCTTAAAGTTTCTAAAATTCATTTCTTTGATTTTGGATTTTCAAAAGCGACGCAATTTATGTTTTATTCTTTAAAATGTATTTTCGACACAATGAGTAATCATCACCTTGTTAATAAAATGTGCAACAAAGAGTAGTGAATTGCAAGAAGATTTTTTTATGAGGCGGGCTTTATCTCATTGCTCATCGCCTGTTGTGTCACTCACTTGTACGTTCTAAATTTTATTCAGCAATATAACGTCGTTCTATTGTGTTTATTTGTCTTTAAATTCATTTTATATTTATTTATTTTTTGCAGTCGTTGAGGTTTTTGCTTCTTTCTTTTTCTTGTAGGTATCATCAAAATAACATCTGATGCCGCGATGATTACCACAGTTGCCTTCTTCTTTAACTTTAATGTTTTTGGTTCCGAAAGTAAAATCAATAACGCAGGGATCACCGCTTTGTTTGTAATAACCATGTGTTGCATCACGCATCGTCATATCACCTTTTAATTCGCCTGTGCAATTGTTATCTTTTTCAAAATGTATAAAGAAAATATATTTTGATGCATTGCTACCGTCTCTCACCGAAATAAAATTTCGTTTGTCTTGCGCATAATCTCCGCTGAATTTATTTTTCCGTAAGAATGTATCAATCGGGTTGATGATCTCGCTTATACGTTTAAGATCTTCATTGGAATCATTTACCACTTCGATAAAATTGTTTGTGCTGCTGTTAAAACCATAACCGTTTCTCGTATATGCCAATTCATTTTGTTTGTTGGTTTTTTCCCTGCTAATGATAAAAGTTGGTTCAGAAGTTACGGAGATACTATGCACATAGTCGTCATCATTATTTCCTTGTTTTATTAACTGAAGATGCGTGAGATATTTATTCTTCTTGCTGAGCACAAAAGTTTCAAGTGTACTTTTTTTATTCAGGATAAAATTTGCCAACAGGTATATTTCGTTCTCTTTTTCAAATTTTCCTACGGGATGTATGCTCAATTTTGAAATATTTTTTCCAAATGTGTTTGTAATAACGGTATCCGGAATAAATTGTGCGAAAACCTCAAAACTGATTGTCGTAGTGTCTGTTGATTTGGAGAGGTTGGTATCAGCAATGCGCCATGGCAACGAAATATTTTTAAAAGCATCTATGAAATCTTTTGCCTCAACATGTTCACTGCCGGATAAAGATGTCTTTTGATGGCAACCGGCTAACATAATTCCTGTCAAAAGAGTCAATGTAAACCTCGGCATGCAAAAATATTTTTATAAAAATAGACGATAAAGGGCAATTGTTTGAAATGATTTTTTTAGATTTGCCTAAAATTTATTTTAGTGACACCTAATCTTACCCAGGCGGAAGAGAATTATATTAAGAACATTTATCACCTTCAACAGGCAAGTGGTTCTGTCACTACGAACGATCTTGCGGCAATACTACAGACAAAACCTGCCTCTGTTACAGACATGCTTAAGAAACTAAAGACAAAAAAACTTTTGCAATACGAACCGTATAAAGAATTCTGCTTAACGCTTTATGGAAGAAAGACAGCATTGATGATTATCAGGAAACACAGGTTGTGGGAATATTTTTTGGTACATACACTCCGGTTTGAATGGGATGAAGTGCATGAAGTGGCGGAACAACTTGAACACGTAGAAAGCAAAAAATTAGTGGAGAAACTGGATGCATTTCTTGACTTCCCAAGATTTGATCCGCACGGCGATCCTATTCCTGACAGCAACGGAAAGATGAGTATTCAGCATGAAGTGAATCTAATTAATCTGCCTTTTAATAAACAGGCTGAAGTTACATCTGTGCGCAGTCAATCAACAGAGTTGCTTGAATTGCTGAAGCATAAGAACATCAACATCGGAACAAAGCTTGAAGTAAAAAAGAAATTTGATTTTGATAATTCTATTGAAGTGAAGATGAAAAATCTTTCGCCTGTTACAATAAGCGAGCAACTTGCAAAAGCTTTATTTGTAAGGGTTGTAGCTTCTTAAATATTTGAATGGAAAAAATAAAGTTGAACGAAATGGAATTTCAGAAAAGGGTTAGAGTAATGATGATAAAAGAATAAATGGTTGAAGTGAGTGATCCTTCAACAAGCTCAGGATAAACTGTACAAAAGCCTGATAGTAGTAATGCAGTTCGACTGCGCTCACTACTAAGTAAAAAAAATTATTTTTTACAAAAAATGATGATGCAATAAATGTTACAAAGATTTCATACTGAAACATCATTAAGCGAAGTGAATGAAACCATTGATGCGACAAAGCACAGACGCGGCATAAGAAGGATTTTGCCTTATTTAGGGCCGGCATATTTAGTAAGCGTAGGATATATGGACCCCGGCAATTGGGCAACAGATCTGCAAGGCGGAGCAAAATTTGGCTACACATTGATATGGGTTTTATTAATGAGCAACCTGATGGCGCTGCTATTACAAGGATTGAGCGCAAGGCTTGGCATAGTAAGAAGAAGAGACCTTGCACAAGCTAACCGCGAAGAATATCCGCCGCTGGTAAATTTTTGCTTATACATTTTAGCAGAGCTTGCCATCGCCGCCTGCGATCTTGCAGAAGTGTTGGGAATGGCGATAGGTATTCATTTGTTAACAGGTCTTCCGATATTATGGGGCGTTTGTATCACCGTGCTGGATACATTGCTGCTGTTAGTTTTGCAGCGATATGGCATGCGCAAGATGGAAGCTTTTATCCTTGCATTGGTAGCGATAATCGGGTTATCATTTCTCCTTGAAATAATTTTTGCGCAACCGCATTTTGGCGATGTGGTAAAGGGTTTTGTTCCATCAGCTTTAAGTCATGAAGCGTTGTACATAGCTGTAGGAATTATTGGTGCAACGGTAATGCCGCACAACTTATATCTCCATTCAGCGCTTGTGCAAACACGAAAAATAAAGACAGACACAAAAGGAATAAAGCAGGCTTTAAAATATAATTTGATCGACAGTACTATTGCATTGAATGCTGCATTTTTTGTAAATGCTGCGATTCTTATTTTAGCTGCTTCTGTTTTTTTTACAACAGGAAATACAGATGTTGCAAAGATCGAAGATGCGCATAGATTGCTGCAACCTATGCTGGGCACAACTTTGGCGCCTTTGCTTTTTGCAATTGCATTGATTGCTGCAGGACAAAGCTCAACAATTACAGGAACGCTTGCAGGTCAGATTGTAATGGAAGGTTATCTGCGTTTGCGAATCAGTCCGTGGATAAGACGACTGATCACAAGATTGATTGCGATCATTCCTGCCGTATTTGTAATTCTTATTTATGGTGAGGAAAAACTTGACGCATTGCTTGTTCTAAGCCAGGTAATTCTAAGCATGCAATTAGGGTTTGCCATTATTCCTTTGATACATTTTGTGAGTGATAAAAAAGAAATGGGTCAGTTTGCAATAAAACTTCCCACAAAAATTATTTCATGGATCGTTGCAGCAATTCTTGTTTTTTTAAACGTGAAGCTTGTTGTTGGAGAATCAATGCAGGTATTTGGGCAAGGCGGAAATATATTTTGGAAGATCGTCGTTGCAGTTGGATGGATAGTGTTCTCATGGTTATTCATAACGATGGCCGTTCTTCCCGTTTTTCGTAAAAGAAAAGAAAAGAAAAGCTCAAGGATACACAGCGAAGAAAAAGCTTTACAATTGCCGGCAATACCGGTTCCCCGCAAAATTGCTGTGGCACTTGATTTCAGCGCTATTGATGAAAAGATCATTGCGCATGCTGTTGCTCAAAACAGAACCGATGCAAAATTTCTTTTGTTGCATATTGTTGAAACGGCTTCTGCAAATTATGCCGGTGCGTCATCAGATGATTATGAAACAACACAAGATCAGTTGCAACTTGAACATTATGCCGCACAATTAAAGAATATGGGTTATGATGTAGAAATTCGTCTTGGCTATTACAATCGCGTAAATGAAATTGTGCGTATAGTGAATGAAACAAATGCCGATCTGCTTGTAATGGGTGCGCACAGGCATAAAGGCCTGAAAGATTTTTTATATGGTCAAACACTTGACCAGGTAAGGCATAAGTTAAAGATACCGGTGTTGATAGTGAATTAAACCCCTAAATCCCCTAAAGGGGACTTATTAACGAATGAACATAAAAACAGTTTATACTATAAGAAATATTGCCAAAAGAGATAACAAACAACTGTCTCACATCATTCGTTCTGTGCTTTCAGAATTCAAAGCGAATAAGCCCGGCACTGTTTATTACGATCCTACAACAGATGATCTCTTTACATTGTTTCAAACTTCCCGTTCAGCGTATTTTGTTGCAGAGATGAATGATGAAATTGTTGGGGGCGCCGGAGTTTTTCCAACACCTGATCTTCCCGAAGGTTGTTGTGAGTTAGTGAAGTTGTATTTGTTGCCGCAGGCAAGAGGCAAAGGCGTCGGAAAGACTTTGATCGAAAAATGTTTTAATGCTGCTAAGGAATTTGGTTATACAACCATGTATCTTGAAACAATGCCGGAACTCAGCACTGCAGTGGGTTTATATGAGCAACTCGGTTTTTATTTTTTGAAAAGACCCCTTGGAAGATCGGGACATTTCGGTTGTGATATCTGGATGATGAAAGTGTTATAGCAAGAGTAGTAAGTAAATTTTTATGGAACCAACTTTAGTGCTGCTATGAACTTCCGTTGCGTCGCACTCTTGTACTTCATTTCATTTATCA
>Ga0157373_10003248_pt1 | contig 12289 bp, 7 predicted proteins | sample C65metaG_FD_113460 | JGI IMG/M metagenome (GOLD analysis project Ga0157373, IMG submission 113460) | Corn rhizosphere microbial communities from Kellogg Biological Station, Michigan, USA - C6-5 metaG | ecosystem: Host-associated > Plants > Roots > Rhizosphere > Soil | place: USA: Michigan...
AGACCGATCCCCTGCGGAATAATAGCAGCCAGATGAATATCGCAACCGGTGACCTCAACCTGCTGAAAGCCTCCGAAGCCCTGCATGAAGAGTCCAGTGCCAGCCGCGCGGCGTTGCGTCTGGGCGTGACTCAGTCGGCAGTCAGCGCAGCCTTGCGCCGGTTGCGCGAGGTGTATGGCGATCAATTGTTCGTGCGTACCGGACGGGGTTTGGCCCCGACGCTCAAGGCCAACCAGTTGAAACCGGTGGTCAGCGATGCCCTCAACAAATGCCGGCAAAGCCTGGCGATGGTCGATCCGGCCGCCCACCATTACGACGGGCGCTCGGTGACCGTGGGTATGTCCGATGATTTCGAAATCGCTTATGGCCGCCGGCTGATCGAAGAAATCGCCCGCGTCGCGCCGAAGCTGCGGCTGATCTTTCGTCAGACCCACAGTCAGATCGTCGCGCAAGCGTTGATGGAACGCAGCATTGATCTGGCGATTACCGCCGGTGGGTTTGCCGAGCGCTTGCTCAGCCGTCAGGTGCTGGGAGAAGGCGGCTATCTGTGCCTGGCGGACCCGCTCAGCCTGGCCGAGGGACAGCAGACCCTCAGCCTTGATGAGTTCGTCGCCCGCGAGCACATTCTGGTGTCGTCGGGCGGCTTTATCGGGATCACCGATGAAGGGCTGGCGGCGCTGGGGTTGACTCGGCGGGTATGCGCTTCGACCACACACTTTGCCGCGTTGCCGCACTTGCTCAAGGGCAGTCAGGCCGTGGCGACCATTCCGGCCCATGCGGCCCAAAGCATTGCCGCGCTCAGCGGACTGGCACTGCTGCCCTGCCCTCTGGCGTTGCCGCGATACCCGATCGAACTGGGTTGGCGCACCAGTACACAGCTCGATCCAGTGGTGTTGAAAGTACGGGAAGCGATTGTCGCGAGCTTCGCGAGCGCGTAGGAGCTGCCGAAGGCTGCGATCTTTTGATCTTGTTTTAAAAAAGCAAAATCAAAAGATCGCGGCCTTCGGCAGCTCCTACGCGGGAGTAGTGTCAGGTAGAAATTTATTTAGCAGCCATCAGGCGATTGACTTCACTGCGCACCATGTTCGCGAATTCCGGGGGCGACATGCCGTCAAGTTCGGCACGGACCCACTCGGCCCATTTGCCTTTGCGCTTGGCGCGTTCACCGAACAACCGCGCGGCTTCGCCCTTGGACTTGCCCAGGTTGCTTTGCCATAGATCGAACAGACGGGATTTCTCATCTTCCAGCGCAGCGCGCTCGGCAAGGGGTTTGTCGGCCAGATTGAAGCTCATGGGAGTTACCTGCTGCGTAAAATAGGCGACATCTTACACTGTAGGAAGAAATGTCCGACTCAGGATTTTTCGTCAAGGTGGGGTCAACGCGAAAATCCACTGCAACTTTTTCGCTGACGAAAGACTCCACTGTTCACTGTCCATTTATCTGCAAGGAGTACTTCAATGGCCCGCAAAACCCGCGCACAAATCGCCGAAGATCAAATCAAGGATCAGGCCTTCAGCGAACTTCAGGCTCTGATCGAAGAGTCGGAGAAGCTGCTCAAAAGCAGTGCCTCACTCGTGGGTGAGGAAGCGGACACGCTTCGTGGGCAAATCGCCCAGAAACTTCAACAGGCTCGGGACTCCGTCACCCGCGTTCGTGACCGGACCAAACCGGCGGTCGAAGCCACTGAAACCTACATCGGTGGTCATCCGTGGCAAACCGTGGCGATCTCTGCCGGTTTCGGCCTGGTAGTCGGGTTGTTGCTGGGTCGGCGTTAAGCGACCCCGTTTTAATCAGTACCCAGCAAAAAGGCGAGCACGCAGCTCGCCTTTTTCATGCCCGGCTTTTATGCAGCTGAGAGTATGCAGGACTCAGAGCCCGGCCAGTTCCCGCAGATCCGCCAACGTCTGAGCATCGAGCTTAATGCCTTCGGTACTGGACTTGGCCCGTTGCTGGTGACGTCGATCCCCCGGCAAACGCTTGAGCCCCACACCGTGCATCTGCCGGACCAGTTCCTGACTGCGCTCGGCAAAACTCTGCCCGGCCGCCTTGCTCGGGTCGATCACGATAAGCAGTTGGCCCGTCCACGGCGTCTTGGCCCCCGGATGGTTCGACCAATCGAACTCGAAGGAAAAATTGCCGCCGGTCAACGCCGCCGCCAACAGCTCGACCATCATCGACAGCGCCGAACCTTTATGGCCGCCAAACGGCAGCAACGCGCCGCCCTCAAGAATCGCTTTCGGGTCCTGGGTCGGCTGGCCGAGACCGTCCACCCCCATGCCTGGCGGCAAACGCTCGCCCTTGCGCGCGGCGATCTGCACATCGCCATGGGCAATGGCGCTGGTCGCCAGGTCGAAGACAATCGGATCGCCGTCAGCCCGAGGAGCGGCGAAAGCAATCGGGTTGGTCCCGAACAGTGGACGATCGGCACCGTGCGGCACCACGCAGGTCATGCTGTTGACCACGCTCAGCGCCACCAGGCCTTCATAGGCGAAGGGCTCGACATCCGGCCACAAGGCGGCGAAATGGTGGGAGTTACGAATCGCCAGCACCGCAATGCCGGCACTGCGGGCTTTTTCCACCAACAAACCGCGTGCTGCGGCGAGGGCCGGTTGGGCGAAACCATTGCCGGCGTCGACCCGGACAAAGCCCGAAGCCACGTCCTCGACCACCGGCACAGCCTGGCCATTGACCCAGCCGCTCTGAAGCGTCGACACGTAACCGGGAATGCGGAACACGCCATGGCTATGGGCGCCATCGCGTTCGGCGCCGGCGCAGTTGAGGGCCAGTGTCCTGGCGACATCGGCTGAGGTGCCATGACGCTGAAAAATCTGCTCAAGCAAAAGAACGAGCGCGTCGAAATCGAGCGTTTGAGTGTTCGAACTGACGGCCACTTCGGGCGTTGCGGTCATCTGAAGCTCCAGTTTTATTATTGAGTACGGGCAACAGGTTGAAACGGGTTGCAGGGCAACCCAAAACAGTTGTCGATTAAGCGCTGTTCTACCGGCGTCCTGTCAAGTCTCGACAGCCTGTTCGCATCAAGCAATATGTACCGCACCCGAGCCTTCCATTGACCGTACTGTTTTTCCTCAATCCAACAGCCTGCGATGACCCGCCGATCGCAGCACATCGAGGAAAACCCATGTCTGCTCCCCCACTGCCGTATTTTTTCGACGAGGCAGTACTTGCCTCCCAAGCCGAACAGCCCGGTGAACGCGAAAAGGCACTGTCCTTCACGCTTGATGACCTGCAGTGGTTGAATGCTGTTTATCTGGCGACGCATGCAGCCCGTATCGCCAATAGCGAACCCATGCACGTCGACCAGCTGCTTTTAAGCGTACCTGATGCGCCAGGCATCCCCCTGGCCGGCGCTTTTGCCATGAGCCGGCCCAACGACGGAGAAGTCACGCTCTACACGCCGTGGAAAGGCCTGATCAAATTCGCGGACATGAAGGGCCTCAAAAGCAAACTAAAGGAATGGTTGGCACAGGCCGCTGGAAAGCGTGAGCTACTGCGCTTTCTCTCCATCGAACAACGCAGCGCTTTACCCACCGCCACTGCGCCAGACATTGCCACGCAAACAATCGACGGTGCGGTGTTCCGAGACCAGGAGCTCACCCTCGAGCGCAATCAGGCTCAGAACATCAAGACGATGATGGGTGAGCTGGTCAAGCTGCCAACGCTGCAATCGATGCTGGACGAAACCCTCAAGAACGCGCTGCATAAACCGTTCCCCACACTGGACCAACGCCTTACCCGACTGGATAGCTTCGTCATCGACAGCGATGACCAACAATTGCTTTCCTCGCATTCACTGAGCGATACCCTGCTGCATTACTACCTGACCAACCAGTGGCCGACTGGCGATTCCAGAGTCTTTTCCAATCCCCGATACAGTGTGAGCAGCGACGCCGATACCCAGGCCTGGGAAAGCGCAATCAAAGAGATCGCGCAAAGTTTTACCCCTCACTTGCAAGGCCTGCTCAAGACGTTCTGGAACACATCGATGAGCAACGGGCAGTCCCGCTGGGAGTTATTTGCCGGGGGATTGCGCGATACCTTTCACGTGAAGCTCCTGCTACAGCGTCAGCAAGGTGTTCTAACGACACAGGAATACCTGCGACTGATCAATCTCAGCCTCGAACCTGACGCCAACGATCTTCGTAGCGAAAAAGTACGTATCACCGCCCCCTTCAAGCAATACGTCGAGCTCGCCTCGACCGTGATGATCGGCAGCAGCGACACGCTGGGTTTTCTGTACACCCCGTCCAGAGGCATCGAGGCAACGAGCGACCTGCCCGCCGTCAGGAAAATCGTTGCGCAGATGTTGATAAGCCAAGGGCATGAAGACACGCTGCTCAACTTCATGTCCCTGGACGAACGCACTACGTTTCTTTCAATGAAGCCGGATGAACAAGTGATTGTCGGTGAACCAATCATCGGCCCGGTGTTTGAACAGTTGATGACCGACATCCTTGGCAAGCAACGAGAGAATCTGTCCCATGCGCTGAGCCGTTACCGTGAAAGCGATGGCACACAGGATCCCCGTGCCTTGTTCGACAAGGCACTGGATGTCCGGGGCCTGATCGACGATCGACTGCTGGCGGCCGATGCCAAAGAACGCTGGAGTACACACGCAGACCGACGCCTGAGCGCGCAACCAACCACCGTTCGTGGAGAGTCGGCCAAAGAGCATCTGACCCTTCTCTCCACCGCTAAGCTGCCGCTCGACCGACTCTTCGAACACCAGCCGGTCATTCCCGCGACCACCCGAACGATTGCCGAAGTGCAGCGTATCGTCAATTTATCACTCGGGAGCCTGCAATCGCGTTTCACCCGAACCCTGTCAACGGCATTGCACAGTGAATTGAAGCTGCACACCATCATGCGCACCCAGGATGCGACGGAACAGGCGATCATCAAAACCGTGCTTGATACCCCGGTACGCTTGCAGCGAGCTGCATTGAGCGGTTTTTTGCCGGACGTATTTTCCTTGGCATTGAAGGCAAGCGAAGCCACAGCCCCGTTGAAACTGGCCAGTTGTTTTGTGCTGACTGAACGTGGGGGCCTGGACCCGAAGCATTCGGGCAAGGCGATTTTGTGGACGCCAGCGTCGGGATTTGAAGCCTTCAGGGCATTGACTCCGTTGCTGACCGAGCTGGATCGACGCCTCAAGGACATCGATGTTCGCACCACCTTTCTGGAGAACCTTGGACGTAGCGAGAGAGTGGCTGGGCGGACTTACACCCTGGCACCGCTGCAGCGAATAGATGGGCATTTTCTCGATCACGTGCAAAAGTCCTATGTCCAGCTGGATCAGGCGTGCGTCATCCGTGCGCTGGTCACGAAGCTTCCCGCGACGCCCTTGGCCAGTCTCCTGAAGCTGGTGGCGTTACGCCAACCGATGACCGGGTTAGACCGCGCGACAGACATTGCCCAATCCCTGATCACTCAGCAAAAACTGCCGGCATGGCTGGCCAAGGCGTCCATTCAAGACCAGATATTGCATGCGGAATTGCTTCAGCAATACCTCAACAACGTTACCGACGACCAGGACTACCTCACAGGCATACGCTCCCTGGCGCGCACGGCGCACGATGCACTTGAAAAACAACTCAAGGCAGATACGTTCGACATCGATCCGGATAAGGTCCAGATCCTGATCAGCGCACGCTCGAGGTCTGCGGCCAGCACCCAGACCCTGACCGACTTTGCACTGACCCACTTCAAGGATCTGGACAAAACCCATTTCACGCTGGTGTCGCTTGATAACACCGTGATTCCCCAGGACATGGACCAAAGCTACATCAGAGACCTGATACGAAACTTGAAGCTGGGCGAACATCAGCAGAAAACATTGAACGAAGCCTTTGCAGATACCCAAGCGAACGCAGCGGACCGCAGGAAGCGGTTTTACACGCAGTTACCCTGGCAACTGATGCATTACGCCCACACCGAAAAACTGCAGGAGCGCCTGAGCGAGACGGGGTTTGATCTGATACGCCAAGTCATGGACATGCCTGACGCTATCGCCCGCGCGGCAGTCGACGGTGCCCACGCGATCATCCGTCCACTTGAGTTCCTGGGTATCAAGAACGAGCAAACGATCAAGGTACCAGGCGTCTATCTGATCGGTTCGTCGGTCGATAGCGCCGCGCCACAGGTCCTTCTCGCGCCTCACAGTCCCAGGCACGGGGTGAAAGAATACGAGAATGAAACACAACTGCTGACTGAACTGAAGACCCGCGGCGGTCTGCTCGACTGGGTACTCATGAACCTCTCGCAGCCTGAACGAATACTGCTTGAACTCAGGATGGCGACCTCCAATAGCAGCCTCCCCGAAATGACGCTGGCGTCCAATCCGATCAAGGGGAATCTGTTCGGACACTTGTTCAAAGACAACGCCGAGTTGTTAGCCCGACTGCTCGGTTGTCAGTCCGATGACAACAAGCAGAGTGAATGGGCAACCCTCAAGCATGTGCTGGGTGAAGATTTTCAGGAGGCATTTACGTTCTTGACGGGCAAGCTTGCCTACCCGATCACGGTGTGGCGCAGTTACCAAGACATCAAGCAGTCCGCCGAGGACCTTCAAACGCACAAATGGGGAGCAGCGATAAAGGAATTTATCAGCGGCATTGCACAACTCGCCACGTTGCGACTATCGCTGCAAGCGCAACCCTCTTCTACGCCAGGTACACCTGCGCCAGAAACGCCCGATACCCGGTTCAAATGGCAGAACGTTGCCATTACAGCCCCCGAACGTACGCAGTTGAAGCGTCATGAAAGCATCGACGTCGATCTGAATTCGCTCACATTAAACTCAAGTCTTGGGCTCTATACCCATCCCACGACAAAAAAAACCTATGCACCGGTTGAAGGAAAGGTCTATCCGGTCGCAAAGCTCGGCACTCACTGGCGCATCGCCGACACACACACTCGCGGTCCTCGGCTGAGTCAGAACGTGTCGAAACAATGGGTTCTGGACAGGCAAGCGCCAGCACCCCGTTTCAGCATCGGCAATCGGTTGCGCACCGCCTATTCGGTTTGGGAGGGCATGAACGTCGATGCCAATGGCATGCCCGAAATCCGCCGACTGTTTCCGCAAAAGGCTCGTCAGATTGACGAAGCGCTGGACCTGGCAACCACCTATGCCTGGAACTGCTTTCAAAACCTGCAATTGCTGAAGTCTTCCGACAATACGGTTACCCCCGTGCATCAACTCATCATGGATTTTATTGACGTACCGCAAGTGCAGTCCACGCATGTGGAGCAGCTTGAAAAAGTCTTGGGTGACATTTTTGCGGCCTTGCTGGACCCCTCACTCAGAAAGCCGAAGAGCAGTCGTTTTGCAATCGGCAGGCTGGTCAGTGGAGCGGCATCTTCATTCGCTTTCACCGTTCCAACGGATGCAAAGCAGAAAATTTATCTGGCGGAAAAGTTCTTCGACCCCGGTTTCGATATTTACCGCCCACATCTTAGCGACCCAGCCTTCCCTATCAACACGCATGCCCGAGCAGTAACCCTTATTCATGAGCTTTCCCATATCGTCTGCAAATCCGAAGACATTGCTTACTTCGATCCAGTCAGACCATTTCCCCATCTGATTGAAACGACCAGCGCAACCGCCAGTGACCTCAAGGACGCGTTGATCACCCTTCAGGACACCGCACTCTCGATCAAGACACCCCTGACTCAGCTGTTCATGACCGAAGATCCTGATACCGGTGTATGGGAGGATCCGGGCAGCACTTCATATGAAAATACTGATCGGGTAAAAGCGCATTTATTGACCTTGACCGGCGGAGAAAACCTGAGCGCTGCCCGCAAAATTTTCAAGAGAGACCCACTGGTCAGACTCAAGGTGCAACTCGGCAACGCCGACAGCGTTGCATGGCTCATCAGCCATATGGGGCGCCAACTGCATACCAGCACCCCGTGAATCGAAAAATAAGTGCCCGTTTGATGGGTAAATGCCATGACCGTTGTTCTCGCAGACTTCCCCTCAAGGTTAGAATGCAGGAAATCAGGATGAGTCAATGACCGACAACCCTCTCTCGCAAGCCGAATACGACGCTGTCACCGATGCCGCTGCGCATTGGTGCATGCGTCTGCACGCCAACGATTGCACCGCTGAAGAGCGGCTGGCGTTCGAGCAATGGCATGATGCTCATCCGCTTCACGCGTTCGAGTACGAGGCCATGCTGGAGATCTGGGATGTCGCGGGGGACCTGCCACGACCAGAAACTTTCGTGGCCCCGATGGTCCGCGCCAAACCTGCTACGCCTTGGCGCACCTTCGGTATCGCCGCCGCGGTTTGCGCCATGGCATTGCCGCTGGCGGCCTATAGCGGCTGGAACCTGGGCTGGTTACCCAATTCCTACCAACATTTCGAGGCGAACGACAATGTCCGCCAGGTCACCCTGAGCGATGGCAGTCAGGTGGAACTGAACCTGGGCAGTGAGCTGACGTTCAGCAACTACAAGGATCAACGTCGGATTACGCTGAAAAAAGGCGAAGCCTTCTTCAGCGTCAGCCATGACACTGAACACCCCTTCATTGTCAAAGCGGCCGAAGGCAGGATTCGAGTCACCGGAACCAAATTCAACGTCTGGATGTATGAAGATCAGGTCCGGGTGAACCTGATAGAAGGTTCGGTGCTGGTGAGCAGTAATGACGCCGTTGCGGGTGACGGTTTGCACCTCGAGCCAGCAATGCAGGCGAGCTATAGACGCGGCGACTTCACTCCCCGGATCAGTCAGACCTACGACAATGAAAACTCACTGGCCTGGCGCAGCGGAAAACTGGTGCTCGATGACCTGGCGCTGACCGACGCATTGCCATTGATCAATCGCTACTTGAGCAAACCGGTGATGGTGGCCGACCACAGTACCGGCTCGATTCGCATCGGCGGCATCTACAACATCAAAGAGCTCAACAACCTGGTGGCTTCCCTGCCCAAGGTATTGCCGGTCTACCTGACCCGCAACAAGGATGGCAATCCGGTCCTCAACTCCATTCCGCAACAAGCCCCGAAAAGCTGAAGGCCGCGACCCTTTGCGGGGTGCGGCCTTCATTTCCCGGTTCAAATATCTTCAGCGTTACTCTGCGGCCACCTTCCCGGCTTTTTCATCCTGTTCGCGGATCGTCTGAACCTGGTACTGCGGATCGGACGTGATCTGCTGTTCGGTGAACGGCAACACACTCAACTGCTTCCTGGAAAATGCCACGGTCTGATCTCTGGAGTACCTGGAGGCCGGGTCACTGGAGAGCGAGAATGCCAGCAGCCCCTGGGCCTGCGGCCCCTTGTCATCGAAGGTCACCACCTGCAAATAGCTGGTACCGCTGACGACCTCGAGTTTACCGTCGGTTCTCGGCACGCTCTGAATGGCGTTATAAATTCCAAGAGAGCCAGGTCCACCGTGAATCGGCGTCTGCTGGCCGCCGCTGCTGACGACCTGGATATCACCCCAGCGGCTATCGGCCGTAAGCCCCATCTTGTTGATCTGCGCGACCGACGCCAGCATCGCTTCGCGAACCGCCTTTGCGACGTCCACGCGATCCACTGCCAGGCCACGCGGCGTGTGTTGCGGGTCTTTCGGATCGAACGCCACACGCCACAGATCAGGCGTTTCCTCTAGCGACGCCATGACATTCTGGAAATGCACAAACCCCAAACCACTGTCCAGATTCGCACTGCGATCCCAGGCCTTGAGACTGGCACACAGCGGCGTGAGCGCTGGCGCATCGGTACCCAGTGCCGCCGCACAGAACTGCAGCAAGTCAGGCATCACTTGTGCCGCCTGATACACCTGGTCGTCCATCACCATGTGTTGCAGATCCGTCGCGGCTATCAGACCGGCCTTGTTCAACGTGTTCAGGCGATCCAGCGCAAAACGCGAGCGCAGCCCCAATGGCTGGCCATCCTGGCTGATCAGGGGCGAAAAACCGGTAAGCGGTTGCGCCGGGTTGGCCATCCAGGCCGAATCGTTGGAGTGCTGCACAAAATCCTTGCGCAACAGCTGCGGCAACTTGTCTGCCGCAAAAATGCCTTTTTGTGCAGCCGTCGGGTCGATGTCCCAGGCACACTCGCTGTTGGAACCGTCGAGGACGATCATCTGCAACCCGGCCCGCGGATCACTGCACCGGGCCAGTTTGTCGGCACTGACGTTCGGCACGACCGAGAGGTTCATGTACAGCGTCTGCCCCTGATCATCCGTCGCCAGGGTGTTGACCCACGGGATCCCCTGGATCTTGTGCACCGAGGCCTGAAAGTCCTTGAGGCTGACCGCGCGGTTCATTGCATACCACTGCTGCAAGACCCGGTCGTTATCCAGATTCGCGTCGCGCAAGCTGTAGGCGAACTGGTTGTCCCAGTCGAGCTTTCCGGGCCATTGCACGATCGGACCGAACTGCGAACTGTAGACCACATGAGAAACCGGTCTGGTCTGGCCATCCGGTTGTTTCACGTTCACGGTCAGGGTCTGTTTCTTCATTGGCAATGACTTGCCGTCGAGCAGATAACGGGTCGAATCCTTGGGATCGAGTTGCAGGCGATACAAGGTGAAATGCTTGGACGAGTCCACAGTGTGGGTCCACGCCAGGTGCTGGTTGAAACCGATGTTGATCATCGGCAGCCCCGGCAGCGCCGCGCCCATGACGTCCAGCTTGCCGGGAATGGTCAGGTGCATTTGATAGAAACGCATCCCGCCGACCCAAGGGAAATGCGGATTGGCCAGCAACATTCCCCGGCCATTGAACGAACGTTCACTGCCGACCGCCACGGCGTTGCTGCCGCGGTCCAGGGCAAACCGTTGCATGCGCGAGGCAGCCACCTGGAACGACAAGGGATCGCCTGCCACCTGAGTAACGGCCTTGGGTGGCGTCGCGCCGGCCAGGGCTTCGGCAAACTGCCCTACTCCGCCTTCGACCAGCAGGCGTCGCGTCAACTTGACCAGGTCCTGGGCGGTAATCTCGCGTACCCAGTCGCCCTGACACTGCTGCGGTAAACCCTGCGCCCGACGCTCTGTCAGCGAACGGTTAAAGCCCGACACATACCCTTCGATGAGATCGCGCACTGCCGGGGTTTGCGCCTGCCAGAAACCCTCGACGGCCTGTGGCGTGTTCAGCCAATTGAAAAACAGATCGCTGACCAGGTTTTCGCGTTCTTCGACCGTGAACTGATCCGGGCCGAAATAGCGTGAACGTTCGCCGTTCACAGTAGTGATCTCATTGGCCAGCAGGCACAGGTTGTCCTGAGCGTAGGCGTAACCAATGCCATAACCGAGCCCGCGCTCGTTGTCGGCACGGATATGCGGCACGCCGAAACTCGTCCGGCGAATGTCGGCGCTCGCCTGCTCCGGCTGACTGCGTGCGTTTGCCGCAAGACTCAAGCCCACCAACACGCCTGCAAGGCTCAACCGGGTTAACTGCCTGGAAATAATCACGCTCGCTCCTGATCGAAAAGACAAACACCCTGCGTCATACACGCACAGCGCCTTCCCCTAGGAACGAAACAAAGGACAAAAATTTAGGCTGTGAAAGGCGCTTTTCACGGGCATCTCACAGGCCGCTGACGTGATGGCGACAAAATTTCTACATTCGGGGCTTCATTATTCGCCTTGCTCATACGTCTTATTGAGTGAGAGCACCCATCACATTTCCTGGCCGGCTCGGAAAAGGAGTTTTTGCATGTACAACTCGCAACTGCCAACGGACGGTAGCAATGCGCCAAAGGGCTCTGCCATGGGCTCAGGTGTTTTCAGTCAGCGCAACGAGCGCAATGGCAACGAGCGGATCAGGCTGCTGCTCAAAAGCTATGGTCTGCGAACCAGTCTGATCCGCCTCAAAGTCATCGACGCCTTGCTGACCGCCGCCGAAAGCGACCGTAGCCTTGGCGTGCGCGGCGTGCACAGCCACTTGCTGGACCTGGATATTCCCCTGTCCTTTCTCAGTGTGCGGGAAGTGTTGAAACGCTTGTGCAGCGAGGGCGTTATCACGCTCAATCCGGACAAAAGCTACAGCCTGCATCCGCACGCTGCAGCCATGCTCCATCGCGAGTGATCCGCTCAAGGTGCGTCGCTCAGGGTTTGACCTTGCGGCGCATCACGCCATTGATCACCACTACGATCACCGCCACACCGATGGCGATGTACTGAAACAGCTTCTCGCTGATGACGCCTGCGTTTTGCAGATACGAAAGGCCGAACATGATCCCCAACACCACGAGGGAGATCAGAATCGAGTATTTCAAACGTTGCGACTGAGTCATTGCGAGTTCCTGAACCTGAAAAA
>Ga0157373_10003249_pt1 | contig 12287 bp, 12 predicted proteins | sample C65metaG_FD_113460 | JGI IMG/M metagenome (GOLD analysis project Ga0157373, IMG submission 113460) | Corn rhizosphere microbial communities from Kellogg Biological Station, Michigan, USA - C6-5 metaG | ecosystem: Host-associated > Plants > Roots > Rhizosphere > Soil | place: USA: Michigan...
ATCTTCGACAGGCGCTGATCGAGTTCCTGCATGCCCACTTTCGAGTAGCGTTCCATAGTCCCCATTGCCTCCCTCCCGGCGTCCCGCCTCGGCTTGTGAAAAGCGCCCCATTGGGCCCCTCAAGCGCGTTACATAGGCATGACCGGACTGGCGATGTGCTACCGAACTTTTGTCATAAAAGCTTCATTACAGGATTGATAGGGATTTAACAGACAACACAAAACCCTGTGGGAGCGAGCTTGCTCGCGAAAGCGGTGTGCCAGTCAATTAGAAGGTGACTGACAGGACGCCTTCGCGAGCAAGCTCGCTCCCACAGGTTTACCGTTTTATTTGTATTTGGCTTTAAGTCGACCCGGGATGGACTCGAGTCAGGGGCCAGCACATATCGAATAGGTGACTTAACGAAATATCGCGCAGGCGCCACACGGTAATTCAGTCCCCCATTCAAGTATGGCTAGTCGTTCTTCAAATGAAAGAATCCTTTTACTTTCAGCCTCTCCGGTCCTGGTGGAACCGGAGAGCCTTTCAACTTCATATCCATACTGAACAACCCAGTGGCTGTCTTGGGTGACTCTGTATACGAGACAGCAAATGAACCAGACTCAACACCATATTCGTAATGGTACGAATCGCTGTAGTCGATATACTTCACATCCAACAGATCCTTCGCGTCATATATTAGAAACGACTCTCTTTTGGGAAACGTTAATAGCAATTGTTTTTTTGGCTCCATATTTCCGCCCACACCCTGACGTCCAAATACGCTGAAACCGTAGGTTGTGTCGTCAAGGGTAACAATATCTGCCCGCATGCTTCCGCGCTGGTCGGTTTCCACTTCAAACAGGCCAATTGCATTGGCTACGACCACTTCAGTGTCCGTCTTCATTTTTGTCATCCTGATAGGCTATTTGTCTATTGAAAGAGCGGCACAGCCTGAACTTTCAATGCATGCTGCATAGACTGTGTCACCTACCATAAGTACATCCATCGCGGAAAAGATGTCTACTGTCAGACTTGACAGTAGACAAACTCAAAAAAATTGGGATCAGGCGTAAACTGGCCACACTTCAACGATCTTTCCACCCCGCACGGCTAACAAATCCCCAAACTGCAACAGCACTGCTTCAGTCTGCGTCGGACGCAGGAAGACTTGATCTTCCACAACCAATCCCACGGCATTCGAGCCATTGACCATTTCCTGATTCGAGCTGCGGCCGTACACCCCATTACTCTGCAAACCGGCTGGCGATTCGAACTCGGCCATCCAGTTACCGCCGTAGATGAAATAGGTCTGGCGCTGATTCTGATCCCACCACGACAACAGCTTCGACCTGTCATCCAGTGCCGGAATATTCACCGCGCCTGTGCTTTTCAAGACTGGCGTGGCGATGTAAGTCGCGGGCACATGCTCGGTCAGCGAAGGCAAATCGTAGTGCGTCGGTTTGAGCATCGCCGTGCCCACGGAAACCTCGGTACTCAGTTTCTCGTTTTCGTGAATGCGATAACTCGGACTGCCAGCAGTGTTCAGGCACAACCCGTCGAGCCACAACCCCGGGAACTGCTGCCGGGTGAAATCGACGCAGTGCTGATAAATCACCATGACCTTGGCGAACAATTCTTCCGGTGAACCGAGAATCCCCGGCACGCCCATGCCTACGAACGGGTCATAACCCATGAACCCGGCGAACTCCAGATGCTGGGGGTTAGCGCTGATCAGCGTGAGCATCTGCCCAAGGACATTCACATCACTGACCCCGCCACGATGCAGACCGACGTCCAGTTCGATGTTGATGCGCATCCGTGTGCCCAAACCCTGCGCCAGCGCAAGGTATTGCTGCAAACGCTCCGGCCCGTCGAGTAGCCATTGCAGTTGCTTTGCGGGATCGAACGGACCTTTGTGGGTTTGGTAGAACAGCTCTGCCGAACGCACCGACAATGGCTTGCCGAGCAGGATGTCGGACTGTGGAAAAACCTGCGCATCGTGATTGAGAAACGGCTGATGAAACGACATCAGCCTCTGCGTTCCGGCACGCTGTGCGATGTAGCTCAAAAGTCCCGGTGCTGGCAGCGACTTCTCCACCAGCCGCAGGTGTTTGCCGCCGCGCTTGACCGATTGCATCACCACGTCGATGTTGTGATCGAGGCGATCCAGATCGATCAGCAGCACCGGGCGCATAGGCCCCTTTTCCTTCAACTCCTTGTTCAGCGCCCGGAAGTATTCGCTGTACGGCCCGCCGCGATCGCCCGGCCGCAGCCACGCGCCAACGCCGACCAACAAAGCACCGACACCCAACGTGCCGAGCAGAAAATTGCGCCGATTGACCGCCATCAGCTCACCCCCAATATCGACGCCAGATGCGCATTGAGAAAGCGTCCGCTCGGATCAAGCGCCTGACGCACGTCGACAAACTCGCGCCAGCGCGGATACAGCGGTTGCAGGTTTTTCGCGTTGAGCGTGTGCAATTTGCCCCAGTGCGGCCGGCCGTTGTACTTCCAGAAGATCGGTTCGACCGCGGCGAAGAAGTTGTGATGATCCATCTGGTAATGCTGGTGTACCGAGATCGAACAACTGTCGCGGCCCTCGAACATGCTCAGCGGAATGTCGTCGGCCTTGACGTATCGGTACTCAATGGGAAACCAGGTGCGCAGATCCTTGTCCTGAATCAGCTTGAGAATCTCACGCAGGCAAGCAGGGCCATGTTCGGCCGGCACTGAATACTCCATTTCGTTGAACCGCACCGTGCGCACATTGGCGTAGATGTCGAAGGAGTCGCCGACGCGATCATCGAAACTGGCCAGATGGCGCAGGCTGTTGAGCAGCGTGCGGCGCAGGTCGGGAAAGTCGCTGGCGTATTTGTCGATCTTCTCGATCAGGGTGACGAACTCGTTGCCGCCCTCTTCTTCCGGGCTGATCGGCGGGGTCGCCGGGTCGTCGGTTTCGTTGAGCGCGATGGACAGGGCGTAGTCGGAATGCGTGACGACGAGCATTTCCCAGTGCTGGTTTTCACGAGTGTTGTTGTCGAGGTCTTCGAGCAGCTCTCCGGTCTTGGCGATCCACTGGCGTTCGCGCAGGCGGTATGCCGGGCGGTTTTGCAGACGGATTTTAGTAGCGACACCGAGCGCACCGAGGGAGACGCGGGCGGCGTTGAATACTTCGGGGTGGCGTTGGCTGTCGCAGTCGAGTACCTCGCCATTGGCCGTAACCAATTGCAGTCCGCAGACGTGGGCCGAGTAGGACTGGAAGTTTTTGCCAGTGCCATGGGTGGAGGTCGAAACGGCCCCGGCGAGGGTCTGGTAATCGATATCGGCCATGTTCTGCAGGGCCTGGCCGATGTCTTTCAGTGGCTGGCCCATGCGCGACATGGGGGTGCCGGCGGCGAATTCGGCTTGCAGGGTTTTCGCATCGTGATCGAGCAGTCCGCTGAAATAGCTCAGCGACAACAGCGTGCCGTCGGTGGGCACCAGCGCGCTGAACGAGTGCGCCGAGCCAACCGGGCGGATCTTGCCTTGTGCCTGCTGGATCACGGCCACCAGCTCATCGAGATTCTTCGGCGCCAAGCGCGCCGCTGGCAAACAACTCTGCCCGCCCGACCAGTTGCGCCACGGAATCAAGCGTGGCGCCCGCAGCAACTGGCCCAATGCCGGGTTCGTCGCCAGCGCACTGAACGCGCCAACGATACTTGCCCGTTGCAACAACTGACGCCGAGTCAGATCCATCGTCATGCCGGGCACCTTATTGTGGGAGCGCCTGGTCGGCCATGAAGCCGATCAATTGCAGGAATTGTTCTTCCGAACACTCGACGCACTGGCCCATCGGCGGCATGCCGTTATAGCCGTTGATGGCATGGTCGAGCAGCGTGTCGGTGCCTTGCTGGATGCGCGGCTCCCAGGCTTTGCGGTCGCCGGTGAGTGGTGCATTGGCGGCGGGATTGGCGTGGCAGAGTTGGCAGCTGTTGGCGTAGATCTGCGCCAGTGCCGGGTCTTTGGGTGTGGCGTTGCTATTGACGCTGGCCGGGGGTTTGGAGTCTTCGCCGCAACCAGGCAGCGCCACGGCCAACGCCAGCAGTAGAGTGAGTCGGATTGCCCGCATAACGGCCTCGCTTATTGTTGTGAACACACCTTACGGCAGCGCCTGCAACGGGTTGAGGGCATTGCGGGACAGCGAGGGGGGCAAACGGGGCCAGCTCTCCCCCCGATGTGGATGTCCGCTCTGCTCTGCGCCTTTGCGTGACATTCGGGTGACATTTGCGGGTTTAAATTCCGGCGCATTCAGGCGTATAACCTGTGAAGGCTTTTTGATCTGCATACGGACATCAACACGGGGTAGCGACATGACCACAGCAAACATCCTTGGCAACCTGTTCCCTTCTGTCAGCGACATCCCGGAAAAATATCGCCTCGACGCTCAGGTCGAACAACGCGAATACCTGGTCGACGGCCAGTTGCGCCGCTGGGACGGCCCGCTCGCCACGGTGCGCAGCCCGGTTTATCTCAAGGGCGCTAACGGCGACGAACAAGTCATCCTCGGCAGCACGCCACTGCTCGACGCCGACACCGCGCTCACTGCCCTCGACGCCGCTGTGCGTGCCTACGACCGGGGCCAGGGCCTGTGGCCGACCATGCGCGTGGCCGAACGCATCCAGCACGTCGAAGCCTTCCTCGGCCGCATGCGCCAACAGCGCGATGCCGTGGTCAAGTTGCTGATGTGGGAAATCGGCAAGAACCTCAAGGACTCGGAAAAAGAGTTCGACCGCACCTGCGACTACATCGTCGACACCATCAATGCGCTCAAGGAACTCGACCGCCGTTCCAGCCGTTTCGAGCTGGAACAGGACACCCTCGGGCAGATCCGCCGCGTACCGCTCGGCGTCGCCCTGTGCATGGGCCCTTACAACTATCCGCTGAACGAAACCTTCACCACGCTGATTCCGGCGCTGATCATGGGCAACACCGTGGTGTTCAAACCGGCCAAGCTCGGCGTGCTGCTGATCCGTCCGCTGCTGGAAGCGTTCCGCGACAGCTTTCCCACCGGCGTGATCAACGTGATTTACGGCAGTGGCCGCGAAACCGTCAGCGCGCTGATGGCCAGCGGCAAGATCGACATCTTCGCCTTCATCGGCACCAACAAAGCCGCCAGCGACCTGAAGAAACTCCACCCCAAACCTCACCGTTTGCGCGCCGCGCTGGGTCTGGATGCGAAGAACCCCGGCATCGTCTTGCCGGAAGTCGATCTCGACAACGCCGTCAGCGAAGCGGTCACCGGTTCACTGTCGTTCAACGGTCAGCGCTGCACCGCGCTGAAAATCCTCTTCGTGCACGAGGATGTGGTCGATAGCTTCATCGAAAAATTCAACGCCAAACTGGCCACGCTGAAACCGGGCATGCCATGGGACAGCGGCGTGTCGCTGACGCCGCTGCCGGAGTCGGGCAAGGTCGATTATCTGCACGGGCTAGTGGCGGATGCGCGCAGCAAGGGCGCCGAAGTGGTCAACCCCAATGGTGGCGAATCCCGCGAATCGTTCTTCTACCCGGCGGTGCTCTACCCGGTAAATCCGCAGATGCGCGTCTATCAGGAAGAGCAGTTCGGCCCGGTGGTGCCGATCGTGCCGTACCGTCACCTCGATACCGTGATCGATTACGTGCTGGAGTCGGATTTCGGTCAGCAGTTGAGCATCTTTGGCACCAACCCGGTGGCGGTCGGCCGTCTGGTTGACACCTTTGCCAACCAGGTCGGGCGGATCAACCTCAACGCGCAGTGCCAGCGCGGCCCGGACACTTACCCGTTCAATGGTCGCAAGAACTCGGCGGAAGGTACGCTCTCGGTACACGATGCATTACGGGTGTTCTCGATCCGTACGCTGGTGGCGACCAAGTTCCAGGACAGCAACAAGGACCTGATCAGCGAGATCATTCGCGGCCGTGATTCGAGCTTCCTGACCACCGATTACATCTTCTGATCAACTGTCACGCGGATCGTGAATAAGCAAAAAGGCGACGGCAACCGCTTCTGACCTAAAGTCGCCAAGCGCCCGGCAAATCAGTGGCTACACTGATGCCAGCACTGTGCTGGATGCCGGGAGCTTGACCATGCTGGATTACTTTGCGCTAGGGGTTTTGGTGTTTGCCGGGCTCGTACTGTTTTACGGGATCATCGTGTTGCACGACATCCCCTATGAGATTGCCGTTCATCGTAACCACCCGCATCAGGATGCGATCCATGCCACTGGCTGGGTCAGTCTGTTCACCCTGCATGTGCTCTGGCCCTTCCTGTGGATCTGGGCGATGGCCTATCGAGAAGATCGCGGCTGGGGCTTCGGTGACGGTAAATCCGTGCAAAACCATGTCGTTCGCCTGGAGCAACAGGTGGTCGAACTGCAAGGACGCCTCGAACGACTCGAAGCGCTGAATGCCACTGCTCCCCACAACCGGGAGGGCTGAACACCATGGATCTGCTCCTTATCCTGACTTACGCCGCGATCTGCGTCGCAGTGTTCAAGATCTTCCGTATCCCGCTGAACAAATGGACGGTGCCCACCGCAGTACTGGGCGGCATCCTGATGATCGGCGCCTTGATTTTCACCATGAACTACAACCATCCCTACTCTGAGGTGGCGCGCACTTACTTCGTTTCTGTGCCGGTCATCCCCATCGTCAGCGGCCAGGTGATCGACGTGCCGGTGAAGGGTAACGAGCCGCTGGAAAAAGGCGACGTGCTGTTTCGCATCGACCCCACGCCGTTTGCCAACCGGGTGAAATCCCTCAAGGCGCAATTGATCGCAGCCAAAGGCGATCGCTACCGCATCACCGAATTGATCCGGCGCAATTTCGGTACCCAGCGTGAACTGGACGCCGCCATCGCCCGCACCGACGACCTGCAAGCGCAGCTCGACAACGCCCAGTTCGAGCTGGACAACACCACCGTTCGCGCGCCAAGCAAAGGCTTCGTCACCCATGTTTCGCTACGGCCGGGAATGATGGCGAGCAAGTTGCCGCTGCGTCCATCGATGGTGTTCATTCCAGAAGAGGGCCAATACTTTGCCGCGTGGATGCGCCAGAACAGCCTGCTGCGCCTGACCGTCGGCGATGAAGCAGAAGTCGCGTTCGATGGCATTCCCGGCAAGGTGTTCGCTGGCCGGGTGAAAAACGTCATCGGGGTGATTGCCGAAGGTCAGGTACAACCTTCCGGCACCCTGATCGGCTATACCGGTTCACCGCCGGCCGGGCGTGTGCCAGTGATCATCGAAATCACCGATCCGGCCTTCGCCCAGTACAGCAAGCTGATGCCGGGCGGTGCTTACGGGCAGGCCGCGTTGTACAGTCAACACTTCCATCACATTGGCACGATGCGCAAAATCCTCCTGCGTATGGCAGCATGGATGAATTACATTTTTCCTTTCCATTGACCTGAAGCCCAATCACGAGAGGCCCGCACTGAGTACTTACAGCACCCATCGACTTCCGCCCTTGCTGCGCCGTGTCCTGCGTCCGTTGCTTGATCCTTATCGACGTTACCGGCACGCGCGGCTGATCCATGCGGTGCGCGTTGCCCTCGGCTTGCTGGCGACGATCCTGCTGACCACCGGCATCAATCTGCCCCACGGCGAATGGGCCTCGGTGACCATGCTGGTGGTCATCGGCGGTTTACAGCACCACGGCAACATCGGCAAAAAAGCCGCCGAACGCGCCACCGGCACCTTGATCGGCGCCGGCGTCGGTTTACTGCTGGTGGCGCAGCAGGCGTGGCTCGGCATGCCGTGGCTGACGTATTTTGCGATGGCGGTGGTCTGTGGGTTCTTCTCTTATCACGCGATTGGCAAGGGGGGTTATACCGCCCTGCTCTCAGCGATCACCGTGTTCATTGTCGCCGGGCATGGCGACAACCCGATCACCGACGGCTTATGGCGCGGGGTCGATATCTTGATTGGTATTGCGCTGGCGCTGGCCTTCTCTTTCGCCCTGCCGCTCTACGCGGTGTATTCGTGGCGCTACAACCTTGCCGATGCCCTGCGCGATTGCGCCACGGTGTTTGGGCGAATCATCGGCGGCCAGCCGGTCAGCGCCGATGAGCATTTGAAGCTGATGGGGCGACTCGGCGCGGTGATGGTGCAATTGCGCTCGCTGATGCCGTCGGTGTCCAAGGAAGTGAAGATTTCCATGACCGAACTTGATGCCATCCAGCGCAACCTGCGCATGTGCATCAGCACGCTGGAGATCCTTGGCAACACGCGACCGGATGCCAACGACCCAGAAGTCATGGCGCATCTGCAATCAGCGCTGAAGGCCGAGCACCGGCAGATTCGCGTGCAACTGATCGGCATGGCCCGGGCGTTGAAAACCGGCGCTTCGCAACGCCTGGACAAGCCGCTCGAGTTGCCGGAAGCCAACCTCGATGCGCCGGTTTACAGCACGCTGGATGGCTATCGACTGTTGACCCGGCAACTGGCAGCGAACATCGGCGAGATGCGCCAGCGCCTAGCGAAAAGCGCACCGCACTGGAACATCTGAGGGTTACTGCGCAGCCAGCCGCCGGGACTTCAGGCCCCAGCCTTGTTGCATACCGGCGGCGGCCAGCAGAATCGCCGCCACGCCGAGCCATTGCAGGATTTCCAGACGATGGCCGAACGCGAACCAGTCGACGAAGATCGCCGCTATCGGGTAGATGAACGACAGTGCACCGGTCAATGCGGTCGGCAATTTCTGGATCGCGCCGTACAGCAGCACATACATCAGACCGGTGTGGACGATGCCCAATGTGACCAGGCTGGCCCAGGCACTCGGTGCTTGCGGCAATGCGCTGAAGTGCGCAAAAGGCGCCAGCAACAGAACCCCGGTGCAGACCTGAATCAGCGCGATCAGATGCGGTGGCGTGCCGGTCAGGCGCTTGATGATCAACGCGGCAATCGCATAGAGAAACGCCGCACCCAAGGCCAGCGCAATGCCCATCAGATAGTCATTGCCGCTTTCACTCTGGGTTCCATGGGCACTGACAATCGCCAACATGCCCATGAAGGAAATCGCCAGCCAGAACAGCTTTTGCAGGGTGATTTTCTCGCCGAGAAACAGCGCCGCCAAACCGACCAGCATGAACGGCTGCACGTTGTACACCGCCGTGCCGATGGCAATCGAAGCCCTTGAATAGGAGGCAAACAACAACACCCAGTTACCGACAATCGCCATCCCGCTGAGCACTGCAAGCAGGAAGGTGGTTCGGGTCAGAATGCCCGGGCGCAGGAAGCCGAATACCGCGCAGATCAACAACAAGGTGCCGGCGCCGAACACGCAGCGCCAGAACACCACGTCCAGCACCGGTTGCCCGGAGACCAGCACAAACCAGCCGATAGTCCCGGAAATCAACATGGCGGCAGTCATTTCGAATGAGCCGCGCCGCAGGGTCTTGTCCATCATCAATCTCCTCAACAATTGAACAAAGTATGCCAAGGCGTCCCGGCGGCGCTCCAGAGCAAAAAGCAGGCTAAACTCGTGATCTGCCTTTTTTATCGTGGGTGGTTTTCATCAATCGCCTAATACTGGAGTTTTTATGACTGATGACATTGATCAAATCCTCATCGGCGCATTGATGGAGGATTCGCGGCGTTCGCTCAAGGCGCTGGCGCAGATCAGCGGCTTGTCGTCGCCGAGTGTGGCCGAACGCTTGCGCCGACTGGAGGAACGCGGTGTGCTCAGGAGCTACACCGTGGAAATCGATCCGAAGTTTTTTGGCTATCAGTTGCAGGCAATCGTCCGGGTTCGGCCGCTGCCGGGACAACTGCAGGAAGTCGAGCGGCAGATTCTGGCGATTCCCGAGTTCACCGAGTGCGACAAGGTCACCGGCGAGGACTGCTTCATCGCTCGCCTGCATGTGCGCTCGATGGAACAGCTCGACACCCTGCTCGACCGCCTCAATACCTTGGCCGAAACCAACACCGCAATCGTCAAGAAAACCCCGGTCAAGCGTCGATTGCCGCCGATGGCCTAAGAGCTTTTTCCGCATGTTCGGCGTAAATTGAGGTTTTTCCGGCGAAGGATTGGCGGTATGAAAGTTCAGGCAATGATGCTGAGTGCATTAGTGTTGAGTGGTTGCGGGACAGTGCAAACGGTCATGCGCGACGATCAGGTCGCCGTGGACGATTTGAGATCGAACAAATCCTATTGCGGAGCGGTGCCGAGAATCTACAGCGGCGTAATGTATGACTTCTGCAGTCTGCATGCGCCGATAGACCAAGGTAACAAGTACAACGCCGCCCTGCCCGGCTGGGCGATTGATGCTGTGGCGTCCGGGGTGCTCGACACGTTGTTGTTGCCTTACACCATTTACAAACAGCAGACTGATGGCAGCATCCTGATCAACTGAAAAAAGCCTGCGCACGCCGAAACGTGCGCAGGCTTTGCGCTGCTTACTCCAGCAGTTGCTGCAGGCTCGGGTCACGAATGACTTTCTGCAATGGCTTCGGCGTGGCGTTGTTGGTGGAATTGAGCATTTTCAGTTTCATGTCCGACGCTTTGCTGCACGCGTTCTTGCCGTCGGCGTAGATGCCGCTCATGTCGCATTTCCACTCGAAGTAATTCACCAGACCGCCGGACAACTGCAGGCTGTAGTCAGTGCTTTGAGTGCCCGGCGTGAAAGCATGGCCGGCCGGAATGTTCTGGAACCACTTCATCCATTCAGGCGAACCCGGCTTCGGCGCATTGGCCTGGAACGTTGGATTCATGATCGCCACTTGCGGCGTTTCGGCGGTCGCATGGCAGCTCAGGCAGGAACTGTTGGGGTTGTCCACCGGACCATTGAGGCGACCATTCCAGCCCAGATGGGTGGGTGGCAACTCTTGGGTCTTGGCGTTGATCGCGGTCTGTTGCAACGCGGGGTTGATCTTGGTCTGCGTCGGTTGCGGGTTGGTGAAGTCGTTGCCGATTTCTTCCGGATCGTTGCCCCACATGATCCCTACCGGGACGAGGTTGTCCCAGCCAGGCTTGCCGGTTTTCGCGCCGTTGTACTGAAAGGTGCCGAAGATCCAGCCGGTGGCGCTCATGCGCTTATCGCGCACGGCGATGTCCATCTGGATCAAGGCGACATCCTTGATCTTGCGATTGGCCGAGGTGAACGTCTCGGTGACGTAGCCCTTCCATAACACCGGGTTCACCAGGAACGGCACGGTGCTGCGATCAATATCGGCGAACAGGGCTTTGCAGACTACGGTGCCGTCGGGGAAGCTGTTGGGTGCCGATGTGTATTTCGGATCAGGGTTGTTCGGGTCTTTCCAGACCTCTCCGATGGTATAGGCGCCGATGTCGTTATAGATGCCCACCGCGTAAGTCTGGCCGGTGGCAGTCTGCGTGGGGGCGAGTTGCTTGACCTGGATCTGCGCCTCTTTGGTCAGGCCGTGAATCCCTTCGCGTCCCAGCGGGCCGTAGTGCTGCCACGGCATGTGATACCACTGACGTTTTTTATTGTTCTGCACGTACCAATCAGCCTCGACGTTGCCTTCGAGGCAATAGGTTTTGACTTCCTCCATGTACGCACGCCAAGTCTCAAAATTGTTATCTGGCTTGGTCGGTAGATTCTTGAAAAAACCGGGGAGCGGTACTTTCGGCGCTGTGGCCGGGTAACTCTGGCTCAACTCGAACAGTGGACCAGAGTATTGGCTGGAAGGTGGTTGATAGCCGAAGTCAGGATAGACGCCGGCGAGGGTTGACGCGCTGAACAGCGCGGTGGTGACGGCCAGTACAGCCAGTTTTCCTTGGGGCTGGTTCATCGATGATCTCCTTGATTGGGACAACGCCTGCAGTGGCAGGGCCTCCATTATTTTTCTGGTATCAGGACCCCGGTCGTTCGCCGGGATACGGTCACGGTGCATGGCATTTGGCGTGGTTCACCTCCCGGTTTTCACTGGACGAACGAATACAGTCGCTCTCGACCGAAAGGCCTGGCGATCAACAGCAAGGGAAGTGAATGCGAGGGACGCAGGATTACACGAGGGGTGCTGGTTACCGACTCCTGTCGATCAGGCTACTGCTCTTCCTTGGTAATTAGGTGTAGGTGATTTCCAAAAAGACGCCACTATTTTCAGATCATTTTGTACGTAAAAGGCCACTACGCTTTTCGGCGAGCAACAAAAAACCCGCCGAAGCGGGTTTTTTGTTGAAACGACTAATGATCAGTCGTCGCGGCTCATGATGCCGAAGATCTGCAACAAGCTGATGAACAGGTTGTAGATCGATACATACAGGCTGATGGTCGCCATGATGTAGTTGCGCTCGCCGCCGTGGATGATGGCGCTGGTCTGGAACAG
>Ga0157373_10003252_pt1 | contig 12284 bp, 6 predicted proteins | sample C65metaG_FD_113460 | JGI IMG/M metagenome (GOLD analysis project Ga0157373, IMG submission 113460) | Corn rhizosphere microbial communities from Kellogg Biological Station, Michigan, USA - C6-5 metaG | ecosystem: Host-associated > Plants > Roots > Rhizosphere > Soil | place: USA: Michigan...
CTTCATCGACAGCCCGTTTGTAGCGGGGGATCGGCTGTACCGCACCGGAGATCTGGTGCGCTACAACAATGACGGTGAACTGGAATTCCTCGGCCGCAACGACTTCCAGATCAAGCTGCGTGGCTTGCGTCTGGAACCGGGGGAAATCGAGGCGCGGCTGGTCGAGCATCCGGCGACTCGCGAAGCGGTGGTGATGGTCCGTGATGAGCGTCTGGTGGCCTGGTACACCGTGCGCTCCGGCGTCGACGCGCCCAGTCTGGAGAGCTTGCGCGCGCATGTGCTGGAGCGTTTGCCGGAGTACATGGTGCCGGGCGCCTTTGTGCAACTCGACGCGTTGCCGCTGACGCCGAACGACAAGATCGACCGCAAGGCCCTGCCGGAACCGGGGGCGGACGCGGTGATCAACCGGCCTTATGTGGCGCCACAGGGAGAAATCGAAACCACGCTGGCGCGGATCTGGGGTGAAGTGCTGGGCGTCGAACAGGTCGGGCGCCACGACAACTTCTTCGAACTCGGGGGCCATTCGTTGCTGGCGGTGCGGCTGGTCAATCTGATGCAACGGGCCGGGCTGACACTGTCGTTGGCCGAACTGTTCCAGCATCCGAGCGTCGAGTCTGCCGCCGCGCTGCTCAGTCAGGGCGCGGTGGGCGGGCAGCCGGACGGGCTGGTCGTGGTGCGTGCCGGGAGCCACGGTACGCCGTTGTTCCTGATGCACGAGTTCAGCGGCCGCGACGTGTATTTCCCGACGCTGGCCCGGCACATCGGCGGCGAATTCCCGATCTACGGCTTGCCCGGCGTGCCCCTTGGGCAAGCGCAATTGCGCACGCTCGAGTGCATGGCGCAGCGCATGGTCGGGATCATCCGTGCGGTGCAGCCACACGGGCCGTATCGACTGGCGGGCTGGTCGTTCGGCGGGGTGCTGGCACACGAGGTCGCGCAGCAATTGCTCGGCCTCGACGAGCCGGTGGAGTTCATCGGCATGCTCGACAGCTACGCGCCGAACCCGCTGGCCCAGGACAAGGTGATGTGGAGCGGCGAGGGCCTGGACAAGCGCCAGTTGCTCGGCCATTGCCGTGGACGTTCGCTGATGCTCGGTGCCGAAGGCGAGGCGGCGCTGGTGGCGGTGCAGGCGCTGGAAGCTCAAGTCGAGCAGTTGGCTTTCCCTGAGCTGTTCCAGCGTTGCCAGGCGCAACAACTGACCGACCCGGAACTGGCGACGGTCAGCGCGGCGGATGCCTGGCATTACTTTGATCGCGAAGCGGCGCATCGCCTGGCGCTGGCGCACTACCGGGTCAGCCCGGCGAGCCAGACGATCCACCTGTTCCGTGCCCAGGAGTTGATGGACGGGCAGTCCATGCCGAGCCCGACCCGTGGCTGGGAAGAGCGCTTCGACAGCGGTTTGCTGCGCTGCATCGATATCCCCGGCGATCACCGGACCATGATGAAAGCACCGCACATCCAGGCACTCGGCCAGGCGCTGACGCAGGCACTGGACGCAGTGGTGGCGCCGACAGCGGTGCCGTATCAGCCGCTGCTGACCATCCAGACCGGGCACGCCGGGCATGCGCCGATTTTCTGCGTGCCGGGGGCGGGTGACAGCGTCACCGGGTTCATTCACCTGACCGAGGCCATCGGTCCGGAATGGCCGATCATCGGCCTGCAACCCCGAGGGCTGGACGGCGTCAGTGTGCCGCACAGTGCGGTGGAGGCGGCGGCGACGTGCTACCTGCAGGCCATCGAGCAAATCTATCCGCAAGGGCCGGTGCACCTGATCGGCCATTCGTTCGGCGGCTGGGTGGCGCATGCGATGGCGGCGCAGTTGCAGGCGGCCGGCCGTGAAGTGGCGTCGCTGACCTTGATCGACAGCGAGGCACCGGGCGGCGATGGCACGGCGGGCAAGCCGTACACCGCCACCGCTGCGCTGCAACGGCTGATCGACACCCTGCAGTTGTCCTGTGGCAAGTCGCTGGGCATCGATCCGGCGACCTTCGCCAACGCCGATGACCGCACGCAATTGCGTCTGCTGCACGACGGCATGGTGCGCGCCGGGGTGTTGTCGCAGCGGGCGGCGCCGGAGGCGATGCACGGTCCGGTGCGCACCTTCGCCACGGCGCTGCGCACGGTCTATCAACCGCGTCTGGCTTACACCGGGCCGGTGCGGCTGGTGCTGGTCGATGACCCGACGCTGGACGAGTGGGGCAATCAGCGCGAACAGGCGGCGATGCTCGAAGGCTGGCAGCGGCAGGTCAACGATCTGGCGGTGTGGTACGGGCCGGGCAACCACTTCACGATTCTCAAGGCGCCCAACGTCTTCAGTTTCGCCGCGTGGTGGCATGACGGCCTGTCGCTGGCGGTCGACCAGGTGCTGTCCTGAGTGTGGATTTTCTATCAAGACCCGGCCGCTGGCCGGGTCCATCCCTGAACGAACTTGTGGTTATTTATGGAAAAGTCGAAGTTGCGCAAAGTCGGTCTGGGAATCGCGTTCACGCTGGTGGCCGGGTTGGTGTTCTACACGGTGCATGCGCCGGCCGAAGCACCGCAATACGTGGCCGCCACGGTCGAACGCGCTGACATTGAAAACGCAGTGCTGGCCACCGGTCTGCTGGAGGGCATCAAGCAAGTGGACGTCGGCGCCCAGGTTTCGGGGCAGTTGAAGTCGCTGAAGGTCAAGGTCGGCGACAAGGTCAAGAAGGGCCAGTGGCTGGCGGAAATCGACCCGTTGGTGCTGCAGAACACCCTGCGTCAGGCACAGGTCGATGAGGAAAACCTGCAAGCCCAGCGCCGGGCGACCCAGGCTCAGTTGCGCCAGACCAAGGCGATCTACGAGCGCTATCAGAACCTGCAGGAGGACGCCTCGATCTCGCGGCAGGATTTCGAAACCGCGCAGTCGAACTACGAAGTGCAGCAGGCCAACCTGATGTCGCTGGATGCGCAAATCAAAAGCGCGCACATCCAGATCGACACCGCCAAGGTCAATCTGGCCTACACGCGGATCGTCGCGCCCATCGACGGCGACGTGGTGGGCATCGTGACTCAGGAAGGCCAGACCGTGATCGCCAACCAGCTGGCGCCGATCCTGCTGAAACTGGCGGACCTGGACACCATGACCGTCAAGGCTCAAGTGTCGGAGGCCGACGTCATTCACATCACGCCGGGGCAGGAGGTGTACTTCACCATTCTCGGCGAGGACAAGCGTTATTACGGCAAGCTGCGCGGTACCGAGCCTGCGCCGCAGAACTTCCTGGAAACGCCGCCCGCCGGCACGCCGAAACAGAACACCGCGGTGTTCTATAACGCGCTGTTCGAGGTGCCGAATCCCGATCACCGTTTGCGTATTTCCATGACCGCTCAGGTGCGGGTGGTGCTCGACACCGCCAAGTCGGTGCTGACGATTCCGGTCGCCGCGCTGGGCCCACGCAACAGCGATGGCAGCTTCCCGGTGCGGGTGCTGGACGCCAAGGGCCAGGCGCAGTCGCGCAACGTGCAGACCGGGATCAACAACAACGTCAAGGTGCAGGTCAACGACGGCCTGGCCGAAGGCGACCGGGTGGTGATCGGTGATCCGGTGGCGAAAGTGGCAGGGGCATGAGCATGAACGAACCTCTGCTGCAACTGACCGGCATCAGCCGCAGCTTCACGGCTGGCGATCGCGAATTTCTCGCGCTGAAGAACATCAACCTGACGATCAATGCCGGGGAAATGGTCGCGATCATCGGTGCCTCGGGCTCCGGCAAATCGACCCTGATGAACATTCTCGGTTGCCTCGACTACGCCACGGCCGGAAGCTACAAGATCAACGGCCGGGAAACCCGGGATCTGGACAATCAGGCGCTGGCCGAACTGCGTCGCGACTATTTCGGCTTCATCTTCCAACGCTATCACTTGCTGCCGCACTTGAGCGCGATGCACAACGTCGAGATGCCGGCGATCTATGCCGGCACGCCGGAGCCACAACGGCATGCGCGGGCCCGTGAATTGTTGGCTCGGCTGGGCCTGGAAGGCCACCTGACCCATCGCCCAAGCCAACTCTCGGGCGGTCAGCAGCAGCGGGTGAGTATCGCCCGGGCCTTGATGAACGGCGGCGAAGTGATTCTCGCGGACGAGCCCACCGGCGCCCTCGATACCACCAGCGGCAAGGAGGTGATGCGGATTCTGCTGGAGCTGCACGCGGCCGGGCACACGGTGATTCTGGTGACTCACGACCCCAAGGTCGCGGCCAACGCCGAGCGCATCATTGAAGTCAGCGACGGCGAAATCCTCAGCGACCGCCGCAACGAGCGCGACAGCACGGCACTGACCAATGAGGGCGCGGTCCCCAAATCCACAGCAGCGCGGCGGCTGGTGGCCAGCCTCGGATTGTTCAAGGAAGCGTTCAACATGGCCTGGGTCGCGCTGATTTCCCATCGCATGCGCACACTGCTGACCATGCTCGGGATCGTCATCGGCATTACCTCGGTGGTGTCGATCTCGGCCATCGGCGAAGGGGCCAAGCGCTATGTGCTCAAGGACATTCAGGCCATCGGCAGCAACACCATCGATATCTATTCCGGCACCAGTTTCGGCGACAGTCGCTCGGCGGCCATCGAAACCCTGGTGCCGGCGGATGTGGCGGCGCTCAATCAGCTGTACTACGTCGACAGCGCCACGCCGGTGGTCGGGCGCAACCTCCTGCCGCGCTATCGCAGTATGGACCTCGCTGCGCAGGTCAACGGCGTCAGCGATTTGTACTTCCAGGTGCGCGGGATCAAGATGGAGTCGGGCATCCCGTTCAGCGAAAGCGATGCCCGGCGCCAGGCTCAGGTGGTGGTTATCGATCACAACACTCGCCAACGGTTATTTGGCGAGGGAGTCGATCCGCTGGGGCAGGTGATCCTGATCGGTAATTTGCCGTGCACCGTGATTGGCGTGGCGGCAGAGAACAAGAATATCTTCTCGTCGAGCAAATCCTTGAATGTCTGGGTGCCTTACGAAACCGCAGCCGGCCGGCTGTTGGGCCAGCGTTACCTGGACAGCATCAGCGTGCGGATCAAGGACGGCCAGCCGAGCAAGGTGGTGGAAGACAACGTCAACAAACTGATGCTGCAGCGCCACGGCACCAAGGACTTCTTCACCAACAACCTCGACAGCGTGATGCAGACGGTGCAGAAAACCAGCCGCTCGCTGGCGCTGTTGCTGTCGCTGATTGCGGTGATTTCGCTGGTGGTGGGCGGCATCGGGGTGATGAACATCATGCTGGTGTCGGTCACTGAACGTACCCGGGAAATCGGCATTCGCATGGCGGTGGGGGCGCGGCAGTCGGACATCCGTCAGCAGTTTCTGGTGGAGGCGGTGATGGTCTGTCTGCTGGGCGGGGCGATTGGAATTTCGTTGAGTTACGCCATCGGCCATTTGTTTTCGCTGTTCATCAAGGAATGGGAGATGGTGTTCTCGCTGGGCTCGGTGCTGACAGCGGTGTTCTGCTCGACGCTGATCGGCATCGTGTTCGGCTTCGTGCCGGCGCGCAATGCTTCGCGGCTCGACCCGATCGAGGCCTTGGCGCGGGACTGAGGGGCCGGACATGAAAAAAACCGTCGTCCCTGGCAGGACGGCGGTTTTTTTACAGGCGCGTGATCGATCAGGCCGCGTTGGAAGGATCGCAGGCGGCCGGGCAGTCCTCAGGTGAATACATCCAGCGCATCAGCGAATGGCGACCGCTGATCCCCAGTTTGATGGCGGCGCGCTTGAGGTAGCTCTCGACGGTGTTGACCTTCAGTTGCAATTGCTCGGCCAGTTCAGGCGCGGTGCGCCCGGCCAGCAGACCCACGCACACTTCCATCTCTCGGTTCGACAGGCTCAGGCCCAGTTGCTGCACGCGCTCGCAAAAACGCAAGCGCAGGGTCTCCAGGCCTTGAAGCGATGCTTCGGTCGCTGCGGCTTGCACTTCGGGATCCGCACTCGCCGGTTGCAGCGCGTGGATATGCTTTTCCACCATCGGCAGCAGCACCGGGGAGATGTCCTGCAACAGGCTGCGCTCTCGCGCGGAGAAGCGCTTCGACGGGCCGCAGCGGTACACGGAAATCACATAACGGTAACCGTCCTTGCGCCGGGTCAGGTGCAACTGCGACGCATCGGTGACCGTGGAGGGTTCGGGGGCGGGCACGTCACTGTTAGCGGGATCGGTGCTCAGTTCGGAATACACCGTCTCGGCCGTCAGTGCCGCCTCTTTGGGGCATTCAGGGTCGATGCGCGGTTGTGCACGCCCGACCGGCTCCACGCGCATCTGCCGGATGTGTGTGGCATCCACGGCCAGTTGGGTGAGGATCAGGTCGTGCAGCATCCGCGGAAAATGCCGGCTGCCAGTGCTGGCGATGACTTTGCCGATGTGAGGGAACAGGTGTGAGTTCATGTGTTTCATCCATGAGTAGCAATGGGGGAATTGCGCTTTCCCGAGTCTCCGGCGGATGTCCTTGGCCGGCGACCACAAATCGGGAAATTTGGATCCTATCCTAGTACAACGTTTGAGCGACGGATTAATGAAGGGGCTATTAGCTCATAACCCGAACATTCAATGGCCGGACAGGCGCCGGTCCTCATGAGCGCGCGGTGTTCGAGCGATGATTGACCGCTCCAGAGCGTTTTGAAGTTTGCAGGAAACGGGCAAAAGCCATTTTGTCGATGGGCCGGCTCATGAAATAACCCTGCACTTCGTTGCATTGATCCTTGCCGAGAATGGCCAGTTGCTCTTCGGTCTCGACGCCTTCGGCCGTGACATTCAGGCCCATCGCCTTGCCCAGACCGATGATCGCTTGCACCACCGCACGATCATTGCTGCCAGTGCTGATCGAAGCAATGAAACGCTTGTCGATCTTGATGCCGTCGAACGGATAGGCGCGCAGGTAGCCCAGCGAGGAGTAGCCGGTGCCGAAGTCATCCATGTTCAACCTCACGCCCAGCTCTTTCAGCGCGTTCATGGTTGTCAATGCACCGTCGGTGTCGTTGAGCATGACGTTTTCAGTGATCTCCAGTTCCAGACGACTGCCCGGAAAGCGGGTTTCGACCAGTACCTCGCGCACATCCTGGACGACATCGCTCAGTGCAAACTGGGCAGGGGAGAGGTTCACCGACAGGAGGATTTCTGCAGGCCAGGTCAGGGCGGTCTGGCAGGCTTCGCGCAATACCCAGCGACCGAGGGGGACGATCAGGTCCGTCTGCTCCGCCAGCGGAATGAACAGATCGGGACCGAGCAGCCCTTTCGTCGGATGCTGCCAGCGCACCAGGGCTTCAACCGAAACAATTTCCTTGCCGTCCACCTTGTAGCGGGGCTGGTAGTGCAGCACCAGTTCGTTGTCTTTCAGCGCTTTGCGCAAGTCGTCTTCCATTTGTCGACGCGTCTGAATCTGGTCGCTCATGTGCGCTTCGAAATAGCACCAGGTGTTCTTGCCCTCCGACTTGGCCTGATAGAGCGCGATGTCGGCGCAGCGAATCAGCTCTGCGGCTTCGAAGCCGTGGCGCCGGCTCAGGGTGATGCCGATGCTGGCACCGATGTGCAACGGATGATGCTCGAACATCACCGGCTCATGCAGGCTGCCGATCAGACGTGTGCAGAACCGGTCGATTTCCTGATGCGGGTCCATGCCACTGAGTACGACGACGAATTCGTCGCCGCCCAGCCGCGCAACAATGTCGTGATCACGCGTGCATTCGCGCAGGCGCCTGGCGACTTCCTGCAGGACCGCATCACCGGCCGGATGCCCCAGTGAGTCATTGATCGGCTTGAAGTTGTCCAGATCGCTCATCAGCAGTGACAGGGGTGCGGCATGCTCTTTGAGTTGCAGGGCCTCTTCCAGATAGCGCGCCAGTTTGTTGCGATTGGGCAGCCCCGTCAGTGCGTCGTGCATGGACAGGTGCTGGATCTGTGCATGGGCCGCCACTTCATCGGTAATGTCGCTGGCGGTGCCGCGATACCCGACGATGGAATGGCTTTCGACGATCGGCCGGGCGGACAGCCGGCAATAGCGTTGCTGTCCTGTTTCATCGCGGTAGGTACAGCGCAGGTCACTGGCGTTGACCTCTTCGTTCAGTTTCTTGAGCCATAGCTCCAGCGGCGTGGTATCGCAGGACAGTAACTGCATGATGTCCTGTCCCAGCCACTGTTCACGTGGGTAGCCGGTCACAGTACTGAAGCGCGCCGAGAGATAGGTGAGAGACAGGTGCCGGTCGATTTCCCAGATCCAGTCCGAAGCCGCTTCAGCCACGGCGCGAAAACGTTCTTCACTGGCCTCAAGTGCCTGATTGGCCGCTTGCATTGCGCGGTGTGAGGTCTGCATCGCTTCGAAGCTGTTGTCCACGTACTGCGACGAGCGCAAGGCATGCCGGAAAAAGTAGCCGGTCAACAGCATGAGGATGAGCAAAATGCTGCCAAGCGTCGGCAGCAATGACCACAGCAACTGTTGCCCCGGACGCTCGAGGTCTGCGACCAGACTGTAACCGGTACTGTCCAGCGGCACTCGGGGCTGGCCCGCTTCGATGGTTTCGTCCGGGGCCAGGGTCAGGTTGTTCAGGCCGAAGCCGCTGCCGATCTTCCGCAGTTTGGCAGGCGTCAGCTTGTCGACGAATACCAGCACGGAGGTGTTACGGGGTTCTTCGGTGGGGCGCTCGTCATTGGGAATGATGGCCGCCGCCGTCACCAGCGCCGGCCAGTCTTCAAACAACGAATAGGTACTGACGGGCTTGGTGAGGTCGCTCTGCAGCTGTACCTGGTCGACCAGTGCAGTGGCCGACGCCTTGAGAAAACCGGAAATGTTTGCTTCGACCAATTGGCCGCGCACCACCGCATATTTGGTCTGTTCCCGGTTCAGGACAAATACGCCGTCATAGCCATCGCTGGTGAACAGGGTTTTGCCGAGGTTTTGTTCAACGTAGGCCCAGTTCGTGTCGACCTGAGCGCTCAGGTGCTCATAGGCCGTTGTCCAGTAGGCGTAACTGGTGATGTAGTTTTTTGAAGCCAGGATGCGGTTTTCCAGGGCTCGGGTCGAATAGAACAGGTTGTCGTTCACATCGTCGTCATCGAGCCGCGTCGCAATACTGAACAGGGCACCGACGGCGGTGATGACACCGGCTATGAACAGCACGCCTACGGCAAAGGCCAGGCGTCGGGTGGCGTTACGTTGAGGCGAGGGGAGCGGGGCCGCATGAGTGGAAAAGTCCATTCGCTCATCCTTGATCCGTGATTACGGCATCTAGAACACTTGGATCGACGCAATGTTCAGTCTTGTCTGCGCCACCGTTTGAAGGGTAGCAGGCACTTCGGACTTTCATCGACAATGCGCGTCCACCAACTCGATCCAGTGCCTGACGGGCGTGCGGCCGGCGCCGTCGAGGTGGATCTGGCAGCCGATGTTGGCGGTGGCGATGATCTCGGGATGACCACTCTCCAGCGCATCGAGTTTGTTGTCGCGCAGTGACCTGGCCAGCGCCGGTTGGGTGATCGAGTAAGTACCCGCCGAGCCGCAGCACAGATGAGCGTCGGGGACGGCAGTCAGGTCGAAGCCCAGGCGGGTCAGCACCGACTCCACCGCACCGCCGAGTTTCTGTGCATGTTGCAAAGTGCACGGGCAATGGAAAGCTACACGTTGATTGGCGCGGATGCCGAAGGACTCGAGCGGCTCCTCGCGCAGCACCTCAACCAGGTCTTTTGCCAGCGCGCTGACGGCTTTGGCCTTTTCGGCATAAGCCGGATCGGCGCGAAGCAAGTGCCCGTAATCCTTGATGAACGCACCGCAACCGCTGGCAGTCTGTACGATCGCCTCGGCGCCCTGTGCGATGGCCGGCCACCACGCATCAATGTTGTGGCGCGCGCGCTCAAGACCGCTGGCCTGGGCGTCGAGGTGATAATCCACCGCGCCGCAACAACCCGCCTCGCGGGCAGGAATCACGCTGATGCCCAGACGATCCAGCACTCGGGCTGCTGCGGCATTGGTATTGGATGACAAGCCTGGCTGCACGCAACCCTCGAGCATCAGCACTTGTCGCGCATGACGGATGGCGGGACGTGGGGCAGGCAGCACCACGTTGCGTGGCAGTTTGTCTTGCAGGGAATGGGGCAGTAGCGCCCGGAACATCCGGCCGGCTTTGATCAGCCCTTTGAACATCTGTGGATTGGGCACGACGCGTCGAAGACCTTCACGCAACAGACGCTGCCCGAGCGGCCGCGCAACGGCGTCGTCGACCACCGCCCGGCCGATGTCGAGCAGGTTGTGATAGTCCACGCCGGAAGGGCAGGTGGTTTCACAGTTGCGACACGACAGGCAGCGATCCAGATGCTGCTGGGTTTTGGCCGTGACTTCGTTGCCTTCGAGCACTTGCTTGATCAAGTAGATGCGCCCGCGCGGGCCGTCCAGCTCATCGCCGAGCAATTGGTAGGTCGGGCAGGTCGCATTGCAGAACCCGCAATGCACGCACGTGCGCAGGATGCTTTCGGCCTCTTCGGCACGGGGCAGTTGTCGGGCTTGCGGGCTGAGGTTGGTCTGCATGGCTCAAAGCTCCGCGTACAGACGCCCGGGGTTGAAAATGCCCCGGGGGTCGAGTTGTCGTTTGAGTTGGCGGTGATAGTGCAGCAGGGCGGGTGCCAGAGGATGGAACGGTTCATCGATCAGGCCGTGGCTGTAGCAGGTCGCGTGGCCGCCGACGTGGCCGACCACTTTGCGAATGTTCGCCGCTTCTGCCGTGGATTTGAGCCAGCGTTGCGCACCGGCCCAGTCAAGCCACTGCTCGCCGGGCAGGTTCAGCGGCGGGGTGTTGAGCGGCGCGGACAGGCGCCAGAGCGGTTGGTCTTGATCAAAGAAGCCCAGACGCTGTTCGTTGAGATCGGCCCAGAACGAACTGTCGATCAGCTCGCCGCCAAGTCGATCATGGGCGGCCGCCACTGAGCCTTCGCCGCCCTCCAGACGCAAGTGCAGTTGCCGGCCATCGTGACAGGCAGCGCTGATCGGCAACGGCTGCTGGCCCCATTCGGCCAGACGCAGCAACGCCTGTTCGCCGGACATCTCCAGACTGAGGCTCAGGCACGCTCGCGGTTTGGGCAGCACCTTTAACGAGACTTCGGTGATCACCCCAAGCGATCCGTAACTGCCGGCCATCAGGCGCGACAGGTCATAACCGGCAACGTTCTTCATGACTTCGCCACCAAAGCGCAGGTGTTTGCCGTGACCGGTGATGATCCGTGTGCCGAGCACAAAGTCGCGCACCGATCCCGACCACGGGCGACGCGGGCCTGACAACCCGCTGGCGATCATGCCGCCCACGGTGGCGTCGTCGGCGAATGCCGGCGGTTCGCAGGCCAGCATCTGTTGCGAGGCGTCCAGCATCGTCAGCAATTCTGCCAACGGAGTGCCGCAGCGCGCGGTAATCACCAGTTCGGTCGGGTCGTAGCGGACGATGCCGCAGTGAGCGCGGGTGTCGAGAATTTCACCGCCGACGATGCGTCCCAGAAAAGCCTTGCTGTTGGCGCCCTGAATGCGCAGCGGCGTGGCATTTTCCAGCGCTAGCTTGACCTGTTCGAGCAGATTGGCGCTGTCATCGAAATCCTTTGTATCGCCCATCAGAACCGCTCCAGTTCGGGGAAGGGCAACTGCCCGTGGTGTACGTGCAGGGCGCCGAATTCGGCACAGCGGTGCAGGGTCGGAATGTTTTTGCCGGGATTGAGCAAGCCACTCGGATCGAACGCCGCTTTCACGGCGTGAAACAGGGTCAGTTCGTCACCGTTGAACTGCGCGCACATCTGGTTGATTTTTTCCCGGCCCACACCGTGTTCGCCAGTGATGCTGCCGCCGACCTTCACGCACAGTTCGAGGATCTTGCCACCCAGCGCTTCGGCACGTTCCAGCTCGCCGGGCTGGTTGGCGTCGAACAGAATCAGTGGGTGCATGTTGCCGTCGCCAGCGTGGAATACATTGGCGACCCGCAAGCCATATTCGGCTGAAAGCTGCGCAATTGCGTGCAGTACACCGGGCAATTCGCGGCGCGGAATTGTGCCGTCCATGCAGTAATAGTCCGGCGACAACCGGCCCACGGCGGGGAACGCATTCTTGCGTCCGGCCCAGAATCGCACGCGTTCGGCTTCGTCCCGGGCCTGGCGCAGTTCGGTGGCACCGGCGTGTTCAAGTACTTGCCGGACCCGCGTGCAATCATCGTGGACATCGGCTTCAACGCCATCGAGTTCGCAAAGCAGAATCGCCTCGGCGTCCACCGGATAACCGGCGTGGATGAAGTCTTCGGCGGCGCGGATTGCCAGATTGTCCATCATC
>Ga0157373_10003254_pt1 | contig 12282 bp, 10 predicted proteins | sample C65metaG_FD_113460 | JGI IMG/M metagenome (GOLD analysis project Ga0157373, IMG submission 113460) | Corn rhizosphere microbial communities from Kellogg Biological Station, Michigan, USA - C6-5 metaG | ecosystem: Host-associated > Plants > Roots > Rhizosphere > Soil | place: USA: Michigan...
ATCGCCCACAGCAGCATGTGGCCCTGACGACGATCGCCCAGATGCTGACCAAAGGTGAAACAGAGCGCCGCCGGGATCAGGAAGATGCTCAGCATCTGCACGAAGTTGGTCAGCGCCGTCGGGTTTTCGAACGGGTGCGCAGAGTTAACGTTGAAGAAACCGCCGCCGTTGGTGCCGAGCATTTTGATCGCTTCCTGCGATGCCACCGGCCCGAGCGGCAGCGTCTGCTGCGCGCCTTCCAGCGTGGTGAGCGCATGGTAAGGTTCGAAGGTTTGAATACTGCCCTGGCTGACGAAGAACAACGCGATAACCAGGCTGATCGGCAGCAGCACGTAAAGGGTAATGCGCGTCAGGTCACGCCATGCGTTGCCGAGCGTATCCAGCGAACGGTTGGCAAAACCACGAATCAGCGCAAACGCCACGGCGATACCGGTCGCCGCCGACAGGAAGTTCTGCACCGTGAGGCCCGCCATCTGACTGAAATAGCTCAGCGTGCTTTCCCCGGCGTAGGATTGCCAGTTGGTGTTGGTAACGAAGCTGATGGCGGTATTGAGCGCCAGATCCCAGCTGAGATTAGGCAGATGCTGCGGGTTCAGCGGCAGCGCAGCCTGCGTCATCAACATCAGCAGCAGCAAGGCAAAACCCAGCGCGTTAAACAGCAGAATCGCCAACAGATAGTGCGGCCAGCGCATGGCATCGCCGTCGGCACCGGCCAGTCGCCACAGCGCGCCTTCGGTGCGCGGCAGCAGCGGCTTGTCAGCCACAAACAGGGCGAGATAACGTCCCAGCGGTTGTGCCAACACCATCAGTACCAGCAGAAACACCGCAATTAGCATGAATGCATTCGCCGCCATCAGAATGCCTCCGCATTAAGCAGGGCATAAATCAGGTAGCCCAGAAGAACAAACACCAGCACGATGCCGGCTATCACGCCCACGCTCACAGCAACCTCCAGAGGATTTTGGTAATGCTGCAAGCATGCGCGGCGCGGCATAAAGAAGAGGTAAAAAGGCGGGAAGCGGGCGTAAATAAAGTATAAAAATGGTGAAGAATTAAGCGCTTTCTAACGCCCAGATGCGGTTCAGATCGATGTTCTGCCATAAGCCGCTGTCTTCTGCGCCGGTGATGCTGTCGGTGCAGAAGCTGTCGCCGAGATCGAGCGCTTCCGGTTTCACTTCGCGCTGCGCGTGCAGCGACCAGAACACATGTACTTTGGGCTTGAGCAGCGATTTTTCGCCAGCCTGTACCACCAGCGCCACGCGCCCGGAAGCCAGTCGCACCAGCGATCCCACCGGATAAATGCCGATGGTGCGTACGAAGGCGTGCAACAGCGTGTTGTCGAAGTGTCCACGCCAGCTCAACATGTTGTGCATCGCTTCGGCAGGCGTCCAGCCTTTGCGATAAGGACGATTCGAGGTAACGGCATCATAGACGTCGCACACCGATGCCATGCGCGCATACAGTGAGATTTCGTCGCCTTTCAGTCCGTGCGGATAACCGTTGCCGTCATACTTTTCATGGTGATGCAGCGCGATATCCAGCAGATCTTCACCGGCATTGGCTTCCATTAACATCTGCGCGCCCACAATCGGATGCTGACGCATCACGGTGAACTCTTCATCGCTGAGCTTGCCGGGTTTGTTGAGAATCTCCAGCGGCACCGCGGCTTTACCCACATCATGCAGCAAACCGCCCATACCAACGCGCCGCAGCTGATGCTCATCGAGGCCCATTTTTTTGCCGAGCGAGATCATCAAACCGCACACCGCCATTGAGTGCAGATAGGTGTAATCGTCGTGATTCTTCAGGCGCGCCACGCTCAGCAGCGCCGTGGGTTCGCGGGTGATCGAACCGGCAATTTGATCAACCAGATCAAGGGTGTAATCGAGGTCGAGGCCTTGCCCCATGCGCGCCTCGTTAAACATCGCCAGCACCTGCGGTTTCCCCTGATTGAAGATGCTTTGCGCCTGATCCATCTCCTGGAAAAACGGGGTTTGAGGAATCTCTTTTTTCGGCGCAGGCGTGACGGGTGCCTTTACCGATTTGTCGAGATCGATCCATAACTGCAGGATCCCCTCATTGCGGATCATCGCGATCTGGCGTTTATCAGTGATCAGCATTTGGTTGCGAATGCGCTTATCTTTGACCCACCAAACCTCCAGTTTGTGGATAAACATTCCCTGCCGCAGTTCGTCAACATTAATCAGCTTTATCACGATATCGCTCCTTAATATCAGTGGGTGGTAAGGAGGTATCGGCAGCTGAGCAAAAAATCTTCAGAGTGGATTTGTGCGATCGGTGAGGTTTGCGCGCGAGGTACGTATAAATGCGAATTTTACGACGTTGGATCGCCATTTATGGCGACCATGATTTTAGGCTACAACCGCTGAACGCTGCGCCAGAAAGGCACTTAACGGCGTTACCCTGCTCAACTCTTCCTGTGTTCTGGCATCGTTTTCCACTTCCCATAGATCCAAATGGCGCTGCAGATTCAGCCAAAAATCGACTGAAGTATCGAAAACAGCTGCCAGCCTATAGGCCATTTCGGTGGTCAGTTTACGGTTGTTATTCACCAATGCACTGACTGTATTGCGGTGCACGTTCAACATCTCTGCCAGGTCATTCACTTTGAGGTTAAGCGGCTCGAGGAACTCGTACTGCAGAACATCGCCAACGCTGGTCGGTTTACGCATCGCCTGTTTCATTGTTGCTTCTCTTTAACGGTTAGCAGTTGGCCACAAGTGGCTGCTAGCGGTGTTTACGATAAGTGTGTGGATCGAGATAGAGATCTCTTGCCGTGCCATTAACCCATTGAAAAATTAGTCGATACTGCTCATTTATCCGTATTGAATAATATCCCAATAGCGGAGGTCTTAAGGCCTCAAAGCGATTACCCGGTGGTGAACGCAAATCATGATGCGATGTTGCGGCATGGATGATGTCGAGCTTGCGCGCCAATGCGGACTCAATCATGGCCGGGATATGCTTATGCGGTGTTGCATAAACAAAAAATAATCGCAGCCAATCGTCCCTGAAACTGTGAATTGAACCCTTCATCTACTACCACACCTGATGTAAACATGGTGGGCAACTTATTGCACTAACGCACTGTGCTCAAGTGCATTTTTTAACATCATAATGAATTTCAGATCGGGATTCCAAAAATTTATGAGCCGATGATTAAACCGCTTTAATACCGCGCGCTTTCTCCGGATTTTCATAAGAGGCAGCAGGGTTCTGCTCCGCACCAACGCGTTCAATCGGTCCCATCACTAGCAGGAACAGCAGTGCGGCGACCGCGCAGTGCGCGCCGACAAACACCAGCCCGATGCTGTAGCTGCCGGTCAAGCCGACGATGATGCCGAACAGCAGCGGCGTGATAAAACCCGCCATATTGCCGATGCCGTTAAAAATAGCGCCCGCCAGGCCAACCGCTTCTTTCGGTGCGGTATCGCTGACAATCGTCCAGGTTCCGGCGCCCGCCGCCACGCCTTTACCAAAGAAGGCGAACGACATCATGGCGATAATGCCGACGTTGCTGGGGATCACCGCCGCCAGAACCAGCGATGCCGCCATCAGCATGCCGACAATATACGGCGTTTTACGCGCCCAGGATAAACTCCAGCCGCTTGCCAGCAGTTTGTCGGAGATATAGCCACCGCTGATGCCGCCGAGGAAACCAAATACCGCCGGTGCGATGGTGGCAAAACCGGCATCAAGAATATTCATGCCGCGCGCCTGCACCAGATAGATCGGGAACCAGGTGATGAAGAAGTAGCTCAACGCGATGATGCAATATTGGCCGATATAGGCGCACCACAGCATGCGGTTGCTGAGCAGCTTCCTGAACATTGCTTTGCTCAACGGCGGACGCGCTTTTAGCGTTTGTGCCGAATCGATATCAACCAGCGCGCCGCCCTGCTCAATGTAGCGCAATTCATTTTCCGAGACCTGCGGATGATGGCGCGGGCTGCGCATAAAGCCCATCCAGACAAACACTGCCAGCACGCCAATGCCGCCCAGCACAAAGAACGGCCATTCCCAGCCGAAGCGCGACACCAGCCAGCCGGAAAGCGGCGAAAAGATGGCGACGGCAAAATATTGCGCCGAGGCAAAGAGTGAAGAGGCGCGGCCGCGTTCAGCGCTGGGGAACCACATGATCACCGCGCGCGCATTGGCGGGAAAACTCGGTGCTTCAATCAGGCCCAGCGCGAAACGCAGCGCAAACATCAGCGTGAGCGCCATGGTCATGCCGCTGGAGAACTCGCCGACAAAGCCCATCAGCAACGTGGAGATCGACCACAGCGCCAGCGTCACGCCATACACTTTTTTGGTGCCGAAGCGATCGAGAAACAGGCCGCCGGGGATCTGGCCGATCACATAGGCCCAGCTAAACGCCGAGAGGATCAGGCCAAGCTGGATCGCCGAAAGTCCAAACTCATCTTTGATCGCCGATCCTGAGATCGACAGGATCGAGCGGTCGGCATACGCCACCACGGAAAGAAACAGGATCAGGCAAAGGATCCCAATACGTACGTGGCTGTTCTGTGGACGATGATTGGCTTTTAGCATGGGCTGAATTCCTCAAATGAACGTGCCGGAATACCGCTTTATTTCCCTGTTCAGCAACTATAGGAAGCAGTTTCATCCATGGTCATTGTGCGAATGGCGGAATCGATGGGGCAAAATAGCGCCAGATTTAGCCGCTGGCACAAAGTGAGGTGCGGTGCTGCACAGAACCTCAAAAATCATCAGGCTGTTGCACCGCAATGTGCGCCAACTCTAAGAAAATCCTTCGCAGTGCAACTATGAGTGCGCGAAGGAAAGACGCACCCGAGAGCAAAGTGTGCGCTTAGCTGCAAAATCCAACCTTGCCGATTGTCAGCCGGGTGGCGGGCTCGTAGGCTGAAAATGATTTCATTGAGCCATTTTTAATATCGATGAAACATTCATTCTAATAACAAGCTTACTCTGGAGTCTGCGATGAAAATCCTCAAGGCGATGATGCTGCTCGGCCTGCTCTCAACGTCAGCCTCGGCGCTGGCGGAAAAAATTGGCGTGTCGATGGCCTACTTCGATCAAAACTTCCTCACCATTATTCGCCAGTCGATTGATAAAGAAGCCAAAGCGCGTGGGCTTGATATTCAGTTTGAAGATGCACGCGGCGATGTGGGACGTCAGACCGATCAGGTGCAGAGTTTTATCGGTGCGGGCGTGGATGCCATCATCGTCGATCCGGTCGATTCCGCCAGCACGCCGCAGCTCACCAGGCTGGCGCAGCAGGCAAAAATTCCGCTGGTGTACGTCAACCGCACGCCGGGCGATAAATCGCTGCCGGCCGGCGTGGTGTTTGTCGGCTCCGACGAGCGTGAATCCGGCACCTTGCAGATGGAAGCGCTGGCGAAAATGGCTAACTACAAAGGCAATGTGGCGATCATGATCGGTAACCTGACCGACGCCGGTGCGCTGCAACGCACCAAAGACGTTGAGCAAGTGGTGGCGAAATATCCCGGCATGAAAGTGGTACAGAAACAGCCCGCCAACTACGCGCGCAATGAAGGCATGGATTTGATGAATAGCTGGCTGGGCAACGATGAAGCGATTGATATCGTTGCGGCTAATAACGATGAGATGGCGATAGGCGCGGCCATGGCGCTGGCTAAAAGCAATAAAAAGGTGCTGATTGGCGGTATCGATGCTACGCCAGACGGCCTGAAAGCGCTGTCGCAGGACAAAATTCAGGTCACGGTTTTCCAGGATGCGGTCGGCCAGGGCAAAACGTCGGTGGATGTGGCGCAGAAGCTGATCAAAGGCGAGAAAGTGGATTCACACGTGTGGATCCCGTTCGAGCTGGTGACCAAAGAGAATATGCAGAAGTACGTTGAGAAGAGTCAGTAAAAGGTCAAACGCGAGCGATGAATCGCACCGCTACGAATGCGTGCACAATTCCGTAGCGGCGCAATTTATTGCGCAAAACCCATCAGTTTTTTAGTTTAGCCATCTGCACGATATCGTGATATTCGCCGTCGCGCAGGCAGGCTTTGCGCTTCACGCCCTCGCGCTCGAAGCCCAGCTTTTGATACAGGCGCAGCGCGCGTTCGTTATCGTGAAACACTTCCAGCTCAATGCGCATGATGCCGAGCCAGTTGTAGGCGTAATCGATGGCGTGGCGAATCAGCTTTTCACCAATGCCGCGCCCGCCAAACGCCGGATCGACGCTGATACCAAAACTGATGCTGTGACGCGTGCGCGGACGCTGTTCGACAAACAGCGTGAGCTCACCGACCATCGCACCCTCAATCTCCGCAACAAAGCCGATGTATCCCAGCTCATCCATCTTTTCGAATTTTTTCTGCCAGGTCGCTATGCTCGGACACGGCAACTGCGTGGTCCAGCGATAAACGTCAGGATGGCTGTATAGGCGTTGGTAGGCGGCGGCATCGCCCGGCTCACGACCGCGAATGTGTAAATCCATGTCGGTAATCCCTTTTCACTTGCACTAAGCTGTTAACTCTCACCATTTCGGGAAGAGTGATTCTATGTTGTATCGCCGTTTTGAACGTTTTATCAATATTTTCCAGGATGCGCCAACCGATTCCCCACCCGCCAGCGTCTGGCCGTTCTACTTCTACTATCTGCGTCAGGTGTGGCCGAGCTTTGTCGCGCTGCTGATTGTCGGGCTGGCGCAGGCGCTGATCGAAGTGGCGCTGTTCAGCTATCTCAGCCGCATCATTGACCTGGTTAATCACTCGACGCCCGCTTCGCTGTTCAGCGATAACTGGCAAATATTGCTGTGGATGGGTTTTGTCGCGCTGATTCTGCGGCCGGTGGTGATTGCTGCGCACGATATGCTGGTGCATCAAAGTATTAACCCGAGCATGACCAGCATGATCCGCTGGCAGCATCACAACTACGTGCTGCGTCAAAGCCTGAATTTCTTCCAGAACGATTTTGCCGGGCGCATTGCCCAGCGCATCATGCAAACCGGTAACTCGCTGCGTGATTCGGCGGTACAGCTGGTGGACGCCATCTGGCACGTGGTGATTTACGCGGTGACCTCGCTGGTGCTGTTCGCCGAAGCCGACTGGCGCTTGATGATTCCGTTGATGATCTGGATTGTGGCTTACAGCGTGTCGCTGGGCTTCTTTGTGCCGCGCGTTAAACAGCGTTCGGTGGTGTCATCGGAAGCGCGCTCGAAATTGATGGGCACCATTGTCGACGGCTACACCAACATCGCCACCATCAAACTGTTTTCGCATAACGATCTGGAGAAGCGTTACGCGCGTGAGGCGATTCAGGAGCAAACCGACAAAACCCAGCACGCCAGCCGCATGGTCACCACCATGGATATCACGCTCTCGACGCTGAATGGCTTGCTGATTGTCAGCACCTCCGGCCTGGCGCTGTGGTTGTGGAGCCAGTCGCTGATCAGCGTTGGCGCGATTGCGCTGGCGACCGGTTTGGTGATCCGTCTGGTGAACATGTCCGGCTGGATCATGTGGGTGGTGAACGGCATCTTCGAGAACATCGGCATGGTGCAGGATGGCCTGAACACCATCGCGCAGCCGCTGAGCGTGCAGGATGAACCGAATGCGAAAAACATGCAGGTGACGCGCGGTCAGATTCGTTTTGAGGATGTGCGCTTTGATTATGGCGGCAGTCGTCAGGTGATCAATCGCCTCAACCTCAACATCAAGCCGGGCGAGAAGATCGGTTTGATTGGCCCGTCCGGGGCCGGTAAATCCACCCTGGTGAATCTGCTGCTGCGGCTGTATGACATCAACAGCGGCCGCATTGTGATTGACGATCAGAACATCGCTGAAGTGACACAAGAGAGCCTGCGCGGGCAAATTGGCATGATCACGCAGGACACGTCGCTGCTGCATCGCTCAATTCGCGAAAACCTGCTGTATGGTCGTCCGGATGCGACGGAAGAGGAGTTGCAGGCGGCGATTATCCGCGCGCGCGCCGACGAGTTCATTCCGCTGCTTTCTGATCCGCAAGGCCGCACCGGGCTGGATGCGCACGTGGGCGAGCGCGGCGTGAAGCTGTCGGGCGGTCAACGTCAGCGTATCGCCATCGCGCGCGTGCTGCTGAAGGACGCGCCGATTCTGATCATGGACGAAGCCACCTCGGCGCTGGATTCCGAGGTGGAAGCGGCGATTCAGGAGAGCCTGGAAACGCTGATGCAGGGTAAAACGGTGATTGCTATCGCCCACCGTCTTTCCACTATTGCCAAAATGGATCGTCTGGTGGTGCTGGAGCAGGGTGAGATTGTCGAGATGGGCAACCACCGCGAACTGCTCGCGCACGGCGGACTTTACGCGCGCCTGTGGCAGCATCAGACCGGCGGTTTTGTCGGCGCGGATTAATCACCACGCCGATACGGTAAGGCGTCGCGCGCTTCAATTGCCCAGCCGCGCACGCCTTCCCGTTCCTGCAGCAGAAAATCCGCCACCGCATCACGCAAACCGGGATGACACAGATAGTGCCACGAATGGGTGATGTGCGGCTCAAAGCCGCGCACCAGCTTATGCTCGCCCTGCGCGCCCGCATCAAAACGCTGCACACCTTCCGCGATGGCGAAATCCATGCCCTGATAGAAGCAGGTTTCAAAATGCAGCCGATCAAACTCCGCCAGACAGCCCCAATAGCGGCCGTACAGCGTGTTGCCGTCCATTAAGCAGAATGCCATCGCTGCCGGTTGCCCTTGTAGCGTCGCGATCACCACGCGAATCGAATGCGGCATGCGCTCCGCCAGCAGGCTAAAGAAGTGGCGGGTCAGATAGGGCCGCTGGCCGCGCACCGCGTAAGTGTTGGCATAACAGGTGTAAACAAAATCCCACTGATCTTCGCGCAGCTCATCGCCGCGATACCAGCTGAATTCAAAGCCGCTGCTCATCACCTGCTCACGCTCTTTACGCAGCTGTTTGCGCTTGCGCGACATCAGCGTGTCGAGGAAATCCTGAAAATCGCGGTAGCCTTTGTTATGCCAGTGATACTGCAAACCGAGGCGTTCCAGCCAGTCTGGCTGCTGCTGCATAATGTGGTTGGCGAACGGCGTGGTGAAGTTGATGTGCGCGCCGCTCAGACCGTGTTGATAGAGGTTATCCGGCAGCACGCTGAGCAGTTTCAGCACCGCTTCTTCATCGCCCAGCAGGCGTGCGCCAGTCACCGGACTGAACGGAATCGCGCCCAGCCATTTCGGATAGTAAGGAATACCGGCGCGCTGACAGGCATCCGCCCACGCATGGTCGAACACATATTCACCGCGCGAATGGCGTTTGCGATAGCCCGGAATCGCGGCACGCAGCGTGCCGTTTTCGCGCCACAGCAGGTGATCCGTCTGCCAGCCGTTTTCGGGCCGCACGCTGCCGCTCTCTTCAAGTGACAAGAGAAATGCGTGGCGTAAAAACGGTTGATCGTCAGGTAACAGCGCATCCCATTCGACGGCGGAGATCTCCGCCAGCGACGACAGATGTAGCAAAGACATTCACGGCTCCCGGCCAGATGAAAGCAGGCGCCTAGTTCAACAGGTTTTCCCGCGTGGGAAAAGGTGCAGCGCACTGAATGTGTATACCTTGCTTTGTGCCCGCAACCGACCTGTGGATAGTTCCGTAGCGGCGCGATTTATCGCGCGCCCTTTAGGCATGTGTATACTCAGCTTTTTTAGCCGTCAGGAAACGCCATGGATCGCCTCGATTGTGACCGCATGTTTGTCGCCGTGCTGGAAGTCGGCAGCTTTGCCGGTGCGGCTGAACGCCTCGGCACCAGCAGCGGCCAGGCGTCGAAGCTGGTCTCCCGGCTGGAGCAGGAGCTCGGGGTGCAGCTGTTTAAACGCAGCACGCGCGCGCTCTCGCCCACCGAAATCGGTCGCGCCTATTACGAGCGGGTAAAAACCCTGCTGGAAGCCTTTGATACGCTGGATGCCACGGTGCGCGACAGCGCCACTACGCCGAGCGGCCGCCTGAAAATCAGCGCGCCCGGCACCTTTGGTACTGCGGTGTTGGCCAGCGTGCTGGTGGAGTTCGCGCGTCATTATCCGCAGATCGAACTCGACGTGAACTTCTCCGATCGTGCAGTTAACATTGTCGATGAAGGCTTTGATATGGCGATTCGCATCGGCAAGCTTGATGACAGCAGCCTAATCGCGCGCCGCCTTGGCGATGTGCCGATTCGCGTGGCGGCGTCTTCCGGTTATCTGCTGCAACACGGCACGCCGCAGCACTGGCGCGATTTGGCGGCTCATCAGTGCATCAGCGATACCAATTTCCGCGATCCCTGGCATTGGCCGTTCGTGACGCCGTGCGGCGACAGCGTCAGCATGCCGATTCGCGGTCGTCTCTGTTTCTCCAATACCGAAGCCTGTTTGCAAGCAGCGATCGCCGGATTGGGCATTGCGCGGCTACCAGGTTTTATTGCCGCACCCGCCCTGCAGCGCGGTGAAATCGTCTCGCTATTAGAGGAATTCGCCACGCCGCCCATGGGCCTGTTCGCGCTCTATCCGCCGGCGCGTCATCTGGCGCAGAAAACCCGGCTGCTGATCGATTTCCTCGCCGCCCATTTCCAGCACCATCCGCCCGGCTGATTCCTTCCATTTTGGAAGCAATGAAAGCCATTTTGCCCGGATTATCGCCCAACTAGCAGCGCTGTATGCTCACTTCATCAACACTGAGGAGAGAAGACGATGCTGGTAAACGGTAAGTGGAGTGCAGAGTGGCATCCGGTGCAAGCCACCGATCAACAAGGCGGATTTGTGCGCCAGACCTCCAGTTTTCGTCACTGGATTAGTGCAGATGGTTCCAGCGCATTCGCTGCCGAGCCGGATCGTTATCACCTCTATGTGGCGCTGATTTGTCCGTGGGCCTCGCGCACGCTGCTGGCGCGCAGTCTGAAAGGGCTGGATAAGGTCATCAGCGTGTCGGTGGTTGAGCCGCAGCTCGGCGCGCAAGGCTGGCGCTTCGGTGATTATCCTGGCGCAGATCGCGACTGGCTGAATAAAGCCGAATACCTTCACGAACTCTACACCCGTGCCGATGCCGATTTCACCGGCCGCGCCACCGTGCCGGTGCTGTGGGACAAAAAGACGCAAACCATCGTCAATAATGAGTCAGCCGATATCCTGCGCATGCTGAACAGCGGCTTTGGCGCGCTGGCGGACGATCGCATCGATCTTTATCCCGAGGATCTGCGCGCAGAGATCGACGCGCTGAACGAATCGATCTATCCGCGCCTGAATAACGGCGTCTATCGCACCGGTTTTGCTACCACGCAGGTGAGTTATCAGCAGGCGTTTAACGATGTGTTCAGCCAGTTAGATGCGCTGGAGCTGCGCTTGCAGGATGGCCGTACTTTCCTGCTCGGCGAGCGCTTAACCGAAGCGGATATCCGCCTGTTCGTCACGCTGGTGCGCTTTGACGCCGCCTATCACGGCCTGTTTAAATGCAACCTGCGCCGCCTGCGCGACTATCCGCTGCTCGATCGTTATCTAAAGAGTATGCTTTCGGTCTCTGGCGTGCGTCAGACGGTGAATATCGATCACATCAAGCAGGGCTATTATTCAATTAAAGCGCTGAATCCCAACGGCATTGTGCCGGTTGGCCCGGATATGGCGGCCTACGATTTATAAGGAACAGGGCGATGGCAAAAGCGTTAGTGATTTTTTTACATGGCGTCGGCAGCAACGGCGATGATCTCGCGGTGCTCGGCGAACATTGGGCGCGCCTGCTGCCGGATGTGGCGTTTGCCTCGCCGAATGCGCCCTATCCTTTTGAACACGCGATGGGATATCAATGGTTTAGCCTGACCGGCATCACGCCCGAAAACCGCCCGGCGCGCGTGCGTGAAGCGCGCGCGGCCTTTGATAACACGCTGCAGCAGCTGATGGCGCAGCACGGCATGGCGGATGCGTGGGACAAAGTGATTCTGGTGGGCTTTTCGCAGGGTTCGATCATGGCGTTAGATGCGCTGGCGTCGGGCCGTTATCCGCTAGCCGGCGTGGTGGCCTTTTCCGGCCGTCTGGCATTTGATGGCGCATTAACGCCGCAGCCGTATACGCCTGCGCTGCTGATTCACGGCAAATCCGATGAGGTGATTCCGTTTAGCGAAAGCGTATCGGCGGAGCAACGTTTACAGCAGGCTGGCGTGACGGTGGAAGCGCGTTATGAAGCGGCAACCGGCCACACCATTTCATCGCAGGGTGCGATGGATGCCGCCGGTTTTATTGCGCAATGTTTGCAGGATTAAGGCCAGTAACGATTTAACGCCTGCCACGCTTTTTGC
>Ga0157373_10003256_pt1 | contig 12279 bp, 11 predicted proteins | sample C65metaG_FD_113460 | JGI IMG/M metagenome (GOLD analysis project Ga0157373, IMG submission 113460) | Corn rhizosphere microbial communities from Kellogg Biological Station, Michigan, USA - C6-5 metaG | ecosystem: Host-associated > Plants > Roots > Rhizosphere > Soil | place: USA: Michigan...
ACGCCAGTACGATCAACAGCATCGCAGCGACAAAAGCAGGGCTGCCGAGCAGACTCTGAACACTCACTCCACCGATCAGCAGCATCAATGCGAACCCCGCAACAAATCGGCAGCGGCAGGACCATCGGACGGGTCTTTCAACGTGAAACCGGCATGGGTTACCAGCAGTGGCGTCAGCAATGGCGCTTGATGCGCGCCATCGAACTGTTAGCCACCGATCACAGCCTGAGCTACAGCGCTTTTGAACTGGGTTTTGCCAGTGACAGCGCGTTCATCGCGTTCTTCAGGCACATGACCGGCCGCACGCCGAAAGCCTATCTGGATTGATTACGAAGCAGGCCTCACGCCTCGGGCATCTTGCGAAAGCCCACCGCCAGGCGGTTCCAGCCGTTGATGGCGTTGATTGCCACGGTCAGGTCGACCATTTCCTTGGGGTTGAAATGCTCGTTCAGCAGTTCATAGTCGGCGTCCGGCGCATGGGTGTCGCTCAGGCGGGTCAGGGCTTCGGTCCAGGCCAGCGCGGCGCGCTCGCGAGGGGTGAAGAATGGTGCTTCGCGCCAGGCGGTCACGGCGTACAGGCGACGCTCCGTCTCGCCGTCCTTGCGGGCATCGGCGGTGTGCATGTCGATGCAGAAGGCGCAGCCGTTGATTTGCGAGGAGCGCAGCTTGACCAGTTCGAGCAGGGACTTCTCCAGGCCCAGTTTCATGACAGCGTTTTCCAGGGCCAGCATGGCTTTGAAGGCATCAGGGGAAGCGGTATAGAAATCGATACGCGGTTGCATGGTGTGCTCCAGAACTATGGGGTGTGGCGCTACGTTAGCCCCAGGCTGGCGCGGTACAAATAGCCAATTATTGGGAAGTTCAAGTGACCAATCGGCAGGTTGTTCAGGCCCGGCTGCGCAACCAGTGCAGGAAGCGTTTCTTGGCCACGGGTTTGGGGGCTTCGCGGATCAGGTTCTGGGCGAGGTTCATCCGTACATCCAACAGGTTCTTCATGGCGTCATTGATGTCGTGACGGGCATCGAGGCAGGGTTTGAGGTAGTCCTTCTCGATGCGATAAAGGGTGCAGAACGTCTTGGCCGAAAAGTTTGCCAATGCGGCCAGGTCGGAAATGATGCCGGCTTCGCCAATCACTTCTCCCGGCCCCATGCGCCCGCCTTCCAATACCTGGCCGTCGCGTACCATGGTCACGCTGACCACGCCGGACTCGATGATGAACAGATGATCGCTCACCTCGCCGGCCGGCAGGATCATGTCCCCCGCACGGAAAGTCTGCAGGGTCATGTTCTGGCTGAAGGTGTCTTTTTCTTCCTGGCGCAAGGTCGAGAAAATGCTTGAGCTGTCCAGCAATGCGCGGGGTCGCGACGAACCGTTGGCCGAGACGCTTTCACTGTCGGACAGGAGACTGATGCCCGACGCCCGCCGGTGTCGGAACGCCAGGTCGAACAGTTGATTGCGGACCTCGCGCTTCTGGGCTCGCGAGACAACGAAGCCGCTGATTTCGTATTCCGCCCCGGCGCTGGTGGAGCTTTTCAGCGTGACGCAAGGGGCCGGGACGGCGAGCAAGGCGCGGCAGCCGATCATGGCGCGCTCCAGCGCCTCGATCACTTTCTGCGGCCGGGCGTGGGGGCTGACCTGGACGCTGATGGACAACCCGTGCATATCGCTGGGCCGGCTGAAGTTGATGACCTTGGCCTTGGCCGCCAGCGAGTTGGGAATCACCGCCATGCTGCCCTGGGCGGTCTGCAAACGCGTGGCACGCCAGTCGATGTCGGTGACCCGGCCCTCGGTGCCATCGATGGAGATCCAGTCATCGAGCTGGTAAGGCTTGGTGGTGTTGAGCACGATGCCGGAGAACACGTCGCTGAGGGTGCTTTGCAAGGCCAGACCGACGATGATCGCCATCGCCCCGGACGTCGCCAGCACCCCCTTGACCGGCAAATCCAGAACATAAGCCAGCGCGGCAATCACGGCGATCAGGAAGATCACCGCACCGAGCAGATCCTGCAACAGCCGCCCGGTATGGCCGACCCGTTGCATCATCGCCGCGCCGATCAGCACCGTCAGGGTCCGTGCCGCGAATAGCCACCAGGCGATCTGCAAGCCGGTGGCCGCCAGGTGCCGCGGTACATCGTCGACCCACTGCGCCGGCTCCATGGGATTGAGGCCTTCATTGAACAGCAGCATGCTGAACAACGAAAAAATCACCAGCCGCCCGCCGATTTTCCAATAGGACCGCTGCGCACTGACCAGTCGCCACAACAGCATGTCGAGCACAAGCAGCACCAGGGCGCAGAGCAGCGGGTGATTGGTGATCAGAGACAGCATGGGGACAGCTCCAGGAAGGCGAGTGGCGAGAAGATTGGCACACAAATCCCTGTGGGAGCGAGCCTGCTCGCGATGTCGGTTGCACCGTCAACGCTTCAGCGACTGGCGGACCGCTATCGCGAGCAGGCTCGCTCCCACAGGGAACAGCAATCAAGCGTCCATCTGGCCGCAACGCCCGGAGTGGAAATCGTTGAAGGCCTGGTGGATTTCCTGCTCGCTGTTCATCACGAACGGGCCATGACCGACGATGGGTTCGTCGATGGGCTCGCCGCTGAGCAACAGCACCACCGCGTCGTTATTGGCGTGCAGGGTTATCTGGTCGCCGGCCCGGTCGAACAGGGCCAGTTGCCCAGCCTCGATCCGCTCGCGGCCGTTGGCCTGGACCGTACCATGCAGCACCACCAGGGCCGTGTTGCGGCCTTCGTGCAGGTCGAGGGTCAGGCTCTTGCCGCCGTTCAACCGGATATCCCAGACATCGCTAGGCGTGAAAGTCTTCGCCGGGCCTTGCTGGCCCTCGAAGGTCCCGGCGATCAGGCGCAGCCTGCCAGCGTCGTCCTTCAGCTCGATGTTTGGAATGTCATTCTTGAGCAGCGTCTGGTAACCGGCCGGGGCCATCTTGTCCTTGGCGGGCAGGTTGACCCACAGCTGGACCATTTCCATGAACCCACCCTGGCGGGCGAAGGCTTCGGAGTGGAACTCTTCATGGATGATCCCGGAGGCGGCGGTCATCCATTGCACGTCGCCCGGGCCGATCTTGCCACCGCTACCGGTGGAGTCCCGGTGTTCCAGCTCGCCCTGGTAAACGATGGTCACGGTTTCGAAACCCCGATGCGGATGCTGGCCGACACCGCGACGCTCAGTGGTCGGGGTGAATTCGCTCGGGGCCGCGTGGTCCAGCAGCAGGAACGGGCTGATGTGCTTGCCCAGGTTGTCGTAGGAAAAGAGCGTGCGAACCGGGAAGCCGTCGCCGACCCAATGAGGCCGTGGGCTGGTGTAGAGGCCATTGAGCTTTTTCATGCTGCGTCTCCCAATCAGGTGTTGCGATTCGATAGATACAGATTAAAACTGAGACCTTTGATGCACTAGACTGCAAAAATCGGCTTTAGCGTTCTATCTGGAGAACGATCATCGAAGACCTGAACACGCTTTACTATTTCACCCAGGTGGTCGAACACCGCGGTTTCGCCGCCGCCGGCCGGGCGCTGGACATGCCCAAGTCCAAGCTCAGCCGACGCATCGCACAGCTGGAAGAGCGCCTGGGCGTGCGGTTGATCCATCGCACCAGTCGGCATTGTTCGTTGACGGAAATCGGCCAGGCCTATTACCAGCGCTGCCTGGCGATGCGGGTCGAGGCCGAGAGCGCGGCCGAAGTGATCGAACGCAACCGCTCCGAACCCCAGGGGCTGGTGCGCATCAGTTGTCCCACGGCGTTGCTCAACAGTTGGGTCGGGCCGATGCTGACCCGCTACATGATCCGTTACCCACGGGTGGAGTTGTTCATCGAGAGCACCAACCGCCGGGTCGACCTGATTCACGAAGGATTCGATATCGCGTTGCGGGTGCGCTTCCCACCGCTGGAGGACACCGACATGGTGATGAAAGCGCTGGGCAAGAGCACCCAATGCCTGGTCGGCAGCCCGGTTTATCGGGAACGCTTGTCCTCCCCCGCTTCCCCGGCCGACCTCACCGGTTTGCACAGCCTGCACTGGGGCGGAGCGCAACGGGAGTATCAATGGGAGTTGTCGGGCCCGGACGGCGCCAGCGCCCTGATCCGTCATACACCACGCATGGTCACCGACGATTTGCCGGTCCTGCGCCAAGCGGCACTGGCAGGAATCGGCATTGCCCATCTGCCCCGCGTGTTGGTCCGCGATGACCTGGCGAGCGGACAACTGGTGGAATTGGTACCGGGCTGGGCACCGACTTGCGGGATCGTCCACGCGATCTTTGCGTCACGCCGCGGCTTGTTGCCGTCGGTACGAACGCTGATCGATTTTCTGGCCGAGGAATTCAGCCTGAGCGACATGGCGTAGCGCAATGTCATTGCTTTTTGTGGGAGCCGAGCTTGCTCGCGATGAACGATAACGCGGTCGACGATAGACCGAGGTGCCGGCATCGCGAGCAAGCTCGGCTCCCACAAAAGCGCACCCGATCAGTGCCTACATAACCCCATGCCCACTGGGGCTCAGAGGTGATTGCGCTTGGCGAAATCCGACAAGCCCACCAGGGTCTTCAGGCCAAGTTTTTCCAGCAGCCGGGTCTTGTAGGTGCTGACGGTTTTCGGGCTCAGGTACAGGGATTCGGCGACATCCTTGCCACGCATGCCCATGGACAGCATTCGCAAGATGGATAATTCGCGGGTGGAAAGGCTTTCCAGGGCCTGCTGTTCGGTGCGCTGCTGGAAATCCAGCCTGACGGGCATCTGGGGGAAATAGGAATAACCGGACTTCAGGGCATGAATGGCCTTGGTCAGCTCTTTCAGGTCACTTTTCTTGGTCACGAAGCCCCTGGCCCCAGCCGAGATGCAGCGGTTGCAGAAGTGTTGCGCATCCTGGGAGGTAAACACCAGCACACCGCATTCGGGGTACTGGGCCATGATCCAGACCAGCAGGTCCAGGCCGTCGAAACCGTTCATCACCAGATCCAGGATCACCAGCTCCGGCGTACGCTCCTTGATCAGGGCCCTGGCATCGAGCACGCCATTGGCGTCCCTGATCTGGGTAAACCCCTCGTTCTGGCAAATCAGCCGCAATGCCCCCCGTATGACAGGGTGGTCATCCACGATCAACACGTCTTTCAAGGCAACTCCCCAGATGAATACAAACAACGCCGATGCCATGCTGCAGCGGACTCTTGCACAAGCGACAGGCCAGGCCACCTGTCAGGTCTGACAGTGCCGACCAATGGTCAGGATCAACCGCCGTGGCTGTGCCTGAGGGGACGACTCCAGGAATGGACCACCTCACAGTCCGCCGGATCGACCCGCGCCATCAGGCGCGCCAGGGCTGCGAGATCCGGCAACTGCGCAGGATGCAATTGCACGCTTGCCCGGCGCGCGACAGGGACCGACAGGAGGCCGGCCTGCTGCGCGTTGTAGATCATTCCATGGCGCACCTGCGGGTTATCGAGGAAGAAACCCGGCAGGTCCAGCGTCCCCTCCGCCAGACAGGCATCGACGACCAGCAGGTCGAACGGCTCGATACCGAACGCCATCAAGGTCATCAGTTCCTGCGCATGGCTCACGGGCGCAATCCGGAAATAGCCCTGTTGATTGAACAGGTACTCAAGCTTCATTCGATGAGAAGGGTCTGTATCGGCAATCATGATACGCAGTGCTTTATTCGGCATGACGGGCATCCCAATGACAACGCGGCGGGTGTGAACCGGCTCGTAAACGTTAAGGGGCCCCAGGCTAGAGGAAGCTTTTGAGGGGCGCTGTAGGACGAGTCCTAAAAACAGTCGGAAAAAGCCCTCCTCGATACGCGGTTGTAGGAAGTCATTCCCGTGGGTGTCCAGGGGAAGCAAGCTCCCTCGCCACATGGCGCTCCAATTGTTCGGTGAGCAAGTCCATGGCCTGGCGCAGGTCACCCACCGCATTGGCAAGCAACACGCCGTCGGCGCTCCGGCAGGCGTTTTCCAGCGTCTCACAGGCAGCGACCAGGTCTTGCGCCTGGATGATCCGCGCCCCGCCCTTGATCCGGTGCGCCAGGTCCGCGAGTCCGGATACATCGTGTCGGGTGAACAGGTCGATGAGTCGCACCTTGTCGCCGGCATTGGTGTTGACCAATTCCTCCAACAGCTTTTTGATCGAGACGATGTCGCCCCCCGTCAGTTGTTCGAGGCTGGTCAGATCGAAACTGTCGGCCGATGCAACGGCGCCCTCCTCGTCAGGCGGCGCGCTGAGCGACCCCAGGCGTGCCTGCAGCTCCTTGAGTCCGATGGGTTTGAACAGGCAGTCGTCCATTCCGGCGTCGATGCAGCGATCCTTTTCCTCGCGCTGGGCATTGGCCGTGAACCCAAGGATCATCCCCCGCGACAACCCTTGGGCCCGCTCTTCGTCGCGAATGGTGCGAGCCAGTTCATAGCCGCTCCTCAATGGCATGTTGCAGTCGGTGATCACCGCATCGAAATGTCCGGCGCGCCAGACCTGCAAACCCTGGACACCATCCCCGGCCTCCTGGACCCGGTGCCCCAGGTAGCTCAGTTGTCGGGACAACAGCAGGCGATTCGCCGGATGGTCATCGATCACCAGAATGTCCAGGGCCTGGACCGGCACCGGCGCCTCGACCTCGGCCGCGGCTGCCTGCACCTGGGCGTCGAGCAAGGGCAGGCGCAGCAGGATCTCGATCTGCGTGCCCGCCCCTGGCACGCTGCTCAACGCCAGGGTGCCGCCCATCATGTCGCACAGGGTGCGGCTGATCATCAGTCCCAGTCCGGAACCGCTACGGGCGGACTGGCGATTATTGCCGGCCTGGGTAAAGGGGCTGAACAGGCGTTGCTGGTCCGGCTGGGAAATCCCGCTGCCGGTGTCTTCGACCCGCAGGCGAATACCCAAGCGTTTGTCGTCAGGGCCCGGGACAGCTCGCGCACTCAGGCGCACCTGGCCTTGATCGGTGAATTTGATCGCGTTGCTCAGCAGGTTCGACACGATCTGCTTGAAACGCAAGGGATCGATCAGGACGTCCTTGTCAATCGCCGGGTCCAGATCCCGTTGTAGGCTCAGGTGTTTCTGCCGGGCCAGACCTTCGAACATCCGCACCACCGACTCGACCAACTGCGCCAGGTTGGCCCGCTCCGGCGCCAGGGACAATCGCCCCGACTCGATACGAGCAATGTCCAGGATGTCACCGATCAAACCGAGCAACCCCTGGGCCGCGTCGGAAGCGACTTCGATGGCAACCCGGTCCACGACACCCTGGTCGGCTTTTTTCAGGGCCAGCTCCAGCATGCCGACCAACGCATTCATCGGCGTGCGGATTTCATGGCTCATAGTCGCCACGAAGGTGGTCTTGGCCCGATTGGCGTCGTCGGCGCTTTCCTTGGCGACACGCAGCTGCTCCAGTAGCCGACGCAAATAAACGACCCAACCCAAGGTCAGCACCAGCAACAGCGCGGCGACGGCAAACCCCTGGATGATGGTGGTGCGGTTGCGCAGCCAGTAGCTGTCGTCGATCACTACTTCACTGCGCCAGCGATTGGTCAGCTCGTCCATTTCTTCAGGGGAGATGCTCAGCAGTGCCTTGTCCAAGATCGAATGCAACTCCAGCGCATCCCGCCGGGTCGCCAGGGCCACACGTGCGGGCAAGGTGCCCACGGTGCTGGTGATCTGCAGCCTGTCGCGGTACTGCCGCGAAATCAGGTAACGGGCGCTGATCAGCGAATTGACCGCGCCGTCCACCGTGCCGGCGGCCACCAGGGCCATGGCCGCGGCAGTATTTTCCGCTGGAACCAACTGCACACGGGGGAATTGCTCCAGCAGGTATTCACGCAACACGTTGCCACGCACCAATGCCAGTCGCTTGTCGTCCATCCGGTCCAGGGTCAGCGGGACCTTGGCCTGGCGCGGCGTCACCAATACGAATGGCGTGCTCAGGTACGGTCGGGTAAAGCGCAAGGCGTCCTCGAACTCAGGTGTCACCGGCGCCGCCGCCAGGACGTCGGCCTGGCCGCTCCTGACTTGCTCGATCAGGCCATCAAGCGAACTGCCCCGCTGGAGATTGAACTTCAGGCCGGTACGCAAGCTGATCCTGGCCAGCACATCGGCGCTGATGCCGCGAATATGGCCCTGGTCATCGACGAAGGTCAGCGGCGGGAAATGTTCGTTGACGGCCACCGTGATCCGCGGATGCGCATCCAGCCAACGCTGTTCATTGACGCTGAAATGCAGCGCCTGCTGCCCCGGCATGCTGGCGCCACCGGCACTCCAGCGTCGCAGGATGCTCATGCGTTCACCGGTGGGAATCGCTCGCAGGGCAGCATCGACAATGCGCAACAAGCGCGGATTGTCACGCTTGATCGCGAAGGCGAAAGGCTGCACTTCCATGCGGGAAAAATCCGCCAGTTGAATGTTGTTCAGGTAGTTTTTGCTGATCAGGTAGTTGGCGCTGATCGAATCGCCCAGGTAGACATCGGCCTGACCGAACGCCACCGCGCCAATGGCACTCAAGGTCGAGGGGTACAACTGCAAGGTGGCATCGGGATAGAACGCCTCGACCTTTGCCGGCGGCAAATAGTGGTACAGCATCGCCAACCGTTTGCCCGCCAGGTCCGGGGACAGCTCCTGGCTGTCATCAATGCGCGCCACCAGGGTGGGCAGGTCATCGGCGTACGCCTGGGACATGATCAATGCCGGGTCATCGGCCTCGAAGCCGTTGGCGGTACCGAGCAAGTCGATCTCACCGCTGTGCAGCGCCTGGAGCGATTCGGTACGGGACGGGTACCGCAGCACCTGTACCTCGACCTGCAACAACTGCCCGCGCAACTGGACATAATCGGCGGTCAGGCCTTCATAATCATCGCCATTGCCGGTGATGCTGAACGGTGAGTAGTCCGGTGCCGAGGCCCCAACCAGCAACCTGCCCTTGCGCCGCAACCAGACCCGATCGGCCTCATCCAGGGACGCCGAATAGTCGTCCACATGGGAGCGCCCGAGCACGTGCAGCGATTCGGGGACTGCGCCAACCTGTGGCGTCACACTCAATGAGCCCAGCAACAGCGCCACCAGGCCCGCGCGTAGAGGCAGCATCATTTGAATCAGTTTTTTCGCCTGGCGAAATCGGCCCCGACACCTCATTGTTTTCATATCGGGTCAGGGGAAGCGGCTGATAGGTTCAGACCCGCGTTCGGTTCCCCGGTCAGGTCGGTGCTGGAATCTTGCTCGCCGCGATGGCGAGGTCAATCAACGCCTGCCTGTCATCGGCGTCTACATCATTGTCACCATCGATATCGCCGTGCACCGAAACCTTGTTGAACGGCCCTTGCGGCTCCGTCCTGGTGACACGCACGCTGTAGGACGAGATGATCGAGTCACGGAATTCGTTGTCCGGGTCGTCATCGACGAAGCCAACCATACGAGTCACGAAATCGATCTCTACCGCACGGTAGGTCTGGCCGGCTTTCTCGGTCAATGTAATCAGGATGCCCTTGCTGGTTTCCATTCAATGACTCCTTTACGGATGGCACTCATGTCATTGAGCAATGTATGCCGGGGTAACCGGCCTGTCTGCTGTAAGAACTAACAGGTGCGCGCCTCATCCCCTCTTGGCGCTTTATACTGCGGCGACCCGATTCGATCCGCCGACCTTCGATCCGCCAAAGGAGAACGCCATGAGCTGGTCCGCCCGGCAATACGTTACGTTTGAACAGGAACGCACCCGCCCTGCCCGGGATCTGCTGGCCGCTATTCCCCCTGTGGAAGCGCGCTCGGTGATCGACCTGGGTTGCGGCCCCGGCAATTCCACGGAACTGTTGGTGGAGCATTTCAGCGGGGCAACGGTGCGCGGCCTGGACAGTTCCGGCGACATGATCGACGCCGCTCGCCAGCGCCTGCCCGCCGTGGCGTTCGACACCGCCGATATCGGCCAATGGGACGAGCCCGGGCCGTTCGATGTGATCTTCGCCAACGCCGTGCTGCAATGGTTGCCCGACCACGCCAGGCTGCTGCCGTCGCTGGTGAACAAACCCGCACCGGGCGGCACCCTGGCGATCCAGATGCCCGACACGCTCCACCAGCCGTCCCACCGCTTGATGCGCGACATCGCCGCCAGCGGACCCTGGGCCCATCAATTGGCCGGGGCGGCCGATACCCGCACGGAAGTGGCCGACGCCAGCACGTACTATTCGATCCTGAAGCCCCATTGCAGCCGCGTCGATGTGTGGCGCACCACCTACCATCACCCATTGGCCGGCGGCGCTGCGGGTGTTGTTGAATGGTTCAAGGGCAGCGGCTTGCGGCCGTTTCTCGACCCGCTGGACGAGGCGCAACGTGCGCAGTACCTGGAGCAGTACCTGCGCGCCGTCGAACAGGCCTACCCTCCCCTGGGCGATGGCACGGTGCTGCTGCCGTTTCCACGGGTGTTCATGGTTGCGACGCGCTAGGAAACAGTATCGAGGGGTTGAGGTCAGGGAAACATGAAGACCGCCGCCCACGAATGAACTCTGCAGGCCTCGCGCCAGTCAGCAGGTAAGGCCCTCAGTTCAAGGTGCTAAGCCCATGCAGATTTCCCTCGCGCAACAAGTTGCCCTCGTCAACGGCGCCAGTTCCGGCATCGGCGCGGGCTCGGCCAGGGCCCTGGCCGCCGCCGGTGCCGCCGTGGTGCTCAATTACCATTCCAACGCGGCCCCGGCCGAAGCGCTGGCCCGCGAGATTAATGAGAACGGCGGCCGCGCCATCGCCCTCGGCGCCGATGTGTCCCAGGAACAAGAGGTCGAGCGGCTGTTCACCCAGACCCTGGAGGCCTTCGGCACGCTGGACATCCTGGTCGCCAACTCCGGCCTGCAAAAAGACGCCGCCGCCGTCGCCATGAGCCTGGACGACTGGAACACCGTGATCGGCGTCAACCTCACCGGCCAGTTCCTTTGCGCCCGCGCCGCGCTGCGGATCTTCAACCGCCAGGGCATTCGCCAGGGCGTTTCCCGGGCGGCCGGGAAAATCATCCATATGAGTTCGGTACACCAGCGCATCCCCTGGGCTGGTCACGTCAACTATGCGGCGTCCAAGGGCGGTATCGACCTGTTGATGCAGAGCCTGGCCCAGGAAACCAGTCACCAGCGCATCCGCATCAACAGCATCGCCCCTGGCGCCATCCGCACCGCCATCAACCGCGAAGTCACCGAAGACGAACAGGGGCAAAAACTGCTGGAGCTGATTCCTTACGGGCGCATCGGTGACGTCGAGGATGTTGCCAACGCAGTGGTCTGGCTGGCGTCGGACCTGTCCGATTATGTGGTGGGCACGACGCTGTTCATCGATGGCGGGATGAGTCTTTATCCGGGGTTTCGCGGCAATGGCTGACCATGACGAACCACAAAGCCCCATCGAGAACCACGGCATCATCGGTGACATGCGCAGTGCCGCGTTGGTCAACGACCGTGGCAGCGTCGATTTTTTCTGCTGGCCGGAATTCGACAGCCCGTCGATCTTCTGTTCATTGCTGGACACCCCGCAAGCGGGCATTTTCCAGATCTGCCCCGACCTGCCGGACGCCCGGCGCCAGCAGATTTACTTGCCCGATACCAACGTGCTGCAAACCCGCTGGCTGAGTGAAGGCGTGGTGGTGGAAATCACCGACCTGTTGCCCATCGGCGACACCGAGGATGACTTGCCGGTGCTGATGCGCAAGGTGCACATGGCGGTCGGCCACGCGACGTTTCGCATGCGTTGCGCGGTGCGCCATGACTATGCCCGGGCGACCACCACCGCGCACCTGGAAGGCGCCCACGTGTGCTTCAAGGCCCAGGGGCAACCGAGCCTGCGCCTGCGTTCTGACCAGGCCATGACCTTGGACGGCAACGCGGCGGTGGCTGAATTCACTCTGCAGGAAGGCCAGAGCGCCGAGTTCCTGTTGGGGGACATCGACGACCCTCGGCTTCAGGACAATGTCAGCGCGATATGCCTGGAACGCACCTTGGCGTTCTGGCGCGGCTGGATCGGCCAGTCCAATTACCGCGGGCGCTGGCGGGAAACGGTCAACCGTTCCGCCCTCGCGCTGAAGCTGCTGACCTCGCGCAAACACGGCGCCATCCTGGCCGCTGCCACCTTCGGTCTGCCGGAAACACGCGGCGGCGAGCGCAACTGGGATTACCGCTACACCTGGATCCGCGACGCCGCGTTCACCGTCTACGCGTTCATGCGCCTGGGCTTCGTCGAAGAGGCCAACGCCTATATGCGCTGGATGCGTGGCCGGGTCAGCGACTGCTGCGAACAGCCGGTCAAACTCAACATCCTGTATG
>Ga0157373_10003260_pt1 | contig 12265 bp, 11 predicted proteins | sample C65metaG_FD_113460 | JGI IMG/M metagenome (GOLD analysis project Ga0157373, IMG submission 113460) | Corn rhizosphere microbial communities from Kellogg Biological Station, Michigan, USA - C6-5 metaG | ecosystem: Host-associated > Plants > Roots > Rhizosphere > Soil | place: USA: Michigan...
ATGCACGGCGACCCCGACGATCACGACGATTCGAAGCCGACCGTGTTCGCCACCCAGTCGACACACAAACTGCTTGCAGCCTTGTCCCAGGCCTCGATGATTCACGTGCGCAATGGCCGCAACCCGATCGAACACGGGCGGTTCAACGAATCGTTCATGATGCATGCCTCGACGTCGCCCAACTACGCGATCATGGCTTCCTGCGACGTGAGTTCGGCCATGATGGAAGCACCGAGCGGGCAGATCCTGACCAGCGAATCCATCGAGGAAGCCGTCGCGTTTCGCCAGGTCCTGTCGCGCATGCACAACGAGATGTCGAGCAAGCACGAATGGTTCTTCACCTGCTGGCAGCCGCCGTCGGTGCGCGTTGGCGCCAGCCAGATGCCGTTCCATGCGGTCGATCCGGTGTTGCTCAAAACGGACCCGAGCTGCTGGGTGTTGCACCCGAACGAGGTATGGCACGGCTTCGGCGACATCGAAGAAGGCTATTGCATGCTCGACCCCATCAAGGTCTCGGTGTTGAGCCCCGGCATGGGTGACGATGGAGACCTGCTCGACTTCGGCATCCCGGCCTGCGTCCTGACGGCCTACTTGGAACATCAGGGCATCGTGGTCGAGAAGACCACCGACTTCACGATCCTGTTTCTCTTCTCCATCGGCATCACCAAAGGAAAATGGGGCACCCTGGTCAACGCCCTGCTCGACTTCAAGCGCGACTATGACGAAAACGCCGAGCTTGAGCTGTGCCTGCCGGACCTGCTGACCGCCAACCAGCAGCGTTACGCCGGCATGGGCCTCAAGGACCTGGCGGATGAAATCTTCGCCGCGATGAAAAAGACCAAGACCACCTCGACCATGGCCCAGGCTTTCGGCACATTGCCGACAGCGGTGTTCAGTCCGGTGCAAGCCTATGAAAAACTGGTCCGCAACGACGTCGAGCAAGTGACCCTGGAGGACGCAGCCGGACGCATCGCCGCCACCGGCATCGTGCCGTACCCACCGGGCATCCCCTTGCTGATGCCGGGGGAAAACGCCGGCCCCGCGGATGGGCCTTTGCTGGCTTATCTGAGAGCACTGGAGAGCTTCGATAGATCCTTCCCGGGCTTCACCCATGACACTCACGGGATCGAAGTGGAGAACGGCGTTTATCGTCTATTGGTGCTGAAGTCCGACGGGACGAACTTCAATTGAGGAAGGCGCCGATTCCTGGCGCCCCTTTCTCCAGCGGTTACAGAGGTCAAGCCAGGAGATGCCGGGAGATCACCTTCGAGATCTCGACGATCCCTGTCTTGCCGGTGAACTCGAACTTCACCTTGCCCAGGGATGAAAAGTAGATCTCCAGCTCGGAATCCAGATCGAAAGTGCCGGACGTTTCGACCGAGTAAGCCACGATGTTCTTGTATGGCAGCGAGGTGAAGTCCTTCTTGCTGCCGGTGATGCCCTGCACGTTCACCGCGATGATGCGCTTGTTGGTGAAGACCACGCCATCGCGCATGGATTTGTAAGCATCGATGACCTGCTCGCCGTCCAGTAGCAGAGCCGTGACACGCTCGGCATATTCGTCGTTCTGCTTGAGTTTGAAGAAGCCTTTATTGTTGAAGTCGATCATCCGTAAATCCTTGTCGAGTTGAAAAAGCGTTCCAGGCTTCCTGGGGCGTATGGGATTCTGAAGCAGTTGGCGCGACGATCACAAGGCCGCGGACAGGACCGGCCAGGCGTGGGTGGACGAGATAGTGGCATTTCAGTAGCATTCAGCGACTTTTTTCCCCTTCAAGGATGACCCATGTTCGCACTCCGCTGCCCGCCATCACTGTTTGCATTATCCGCGCTGTTCGTATTGCTGGGTGGCTGCAGCGTCAACGGCTCTTATCCCGATGCCACCGCACCGGACGCCGCCAAGCTGCGATTCGTTGCAGATACCAGCAACGCCACGCTGGATTATTTCGATGCAGCCCATTGCGATGGGCAAACCACCGGCATCCTCAATAACCTGCTGCTCGGCGACACCGCACGGCGCGTAGGCATGAGCGTTCCAGCGCCCAAGGACGCCAAGGGGTACCTGGAAGTCAAGCTCAAGCCGGGTGAGCAGATCCACCTGCGGACCAACATGAATACCGGTTACGCGGTGTGCGGCACGGGTTTCAACTTAACGCCCGAGGCCAATGCGGAATACGAGGTCAGGTTCAAGGCCGATAGCAAATACTGCATGACCCAGTTGCAGCGCCTGCAACGGATCGATGGCAAGGACGTACGCACGCCGATTCCCCTCGTGAAAAACGACTTCCCCGCCTGCGCCGGTCGCAACCCGCTGTTTCCCAAAACCTACCCGGACACGCCCCATCGCCTGGAGCTGATGAATCGGGTCATCGATAAAAGCCTGGTCGTCACCGTGAAAACCGATCCGGCCAAGGAAAAAGTCGAAAATTATTCGCCAGAGAAACTGGACACATTGATCAGCGAACGCAAGGCCAAGCTCGGCTTCGATCTGCCGGCTGACTATTGGACGCTGTACCGGGAAAACCTGAAGACCTTTGGCGATGACATGGCGCAGAACAAGGCGCGCTCGTTGGAACGCTTCAAGGACGAATATCAGGTACGCCTGCGGCAGTTGAAGGACGAGCAGTTGGAACAGTGGGCATTGCCCAAGACCGCCAATGCCAAACCGGAGAAAGCCGAGATCGATCTGGACGTCGCGATGATGGTGGAGTACTTCCGGATCGGGAACGGAGTGACGGTCGAAGCAGTAGATCGTCACTTGGAAAGGATGGCGCGGATGGATGAGCGTTACGGGGTCTGCGCGCGGTTTGCCGAGTGCTGGAAACGCAACTAGCCGCTGACTCAACCACATTCCGAACCCGCCACAGCATTCCTGCGATGTTGTGGCGGGGTCAGATTCGGCGGTTGCGCCGGCGATTCCACAAGACCCCGACCGCCGTCGCGATGATCACCACCCCGACATTACCGAACAACCAGATTGCAAAGTTACGGCTCTGATCCGCCTCACTTTCGTAGAACGGCCCAAAATAGTTGCCGACCGCGATGAACACCAGATTGAACCCGCCAACCGCCAGGGCAATGATCAAGAGGACAAACAACGCTCCCTTGATGAAATTCATATGACCCTCCAGAACCATATGTCCTTGGAGTCGTGGAAATCCGAAAACGTACCTTCGATCGAAAAGCCCATCTGTATACGCACGTAGCTCATCCAATCCGTCAGGCGCCGGCCATTCCACAAGTCGATGTGGTCACCACTGCGACCGGCGGTGGTTTCATTTGCGCGGCGCCAGAAGTCCTTGAAAAAAATAACACCTTGCTGGCCTTTCAGGGTGTCTTCGAAGTCTTCACTCTTGACTGTCTTCATAGGCTGCAAACCGGGAACCCTGACGCGATTCAAGGCATTGGCGAGCTCTTCGGCAGCCAGTATGTGCCCTTCGCTTTTGGGGTGTTGCCAACAATGGCGCACGCTTTTGAGCTGGCTCATGTCGGCACCGGCGCGACGCAGGGCTACGCCGAGGCTGATCGCACATTGGTCGCTGAAGTTCTTGGCGCCCTTGGTTCTGCAGGGCGCGGCATCGCCGAATATCTGCGGATGGCTGTTCCATAACTTATCGAATGTAAACATGCTGCCCCTTCCTTAGGTTCCTCGACTCTGACGGCGTAGCCTAGCAGATACCAGCCCCCTCTCTCGGACAGGCATCCTGCAACCGGCGGTTTTTCCCCTAGACTTGTCGTTTGTCCGCTGTACGCCGGGTTTTGAATGAGCCCGTACGATAAAGACAAATAAAAAGGAACTTCGCAATGTTCAAACCTCTTTGGAAAGCGCTCGTCTGTACCCTCGCGTTCAGTGCATTGGGCACGGCCATGGCGGCAGAACCCATCGTGATCAAGTTTTCCCACGTCGTGGCCGAACAGACGCCCAAGGGCCAGGGCGCGTTGATGTTCAAGAAGCTGGTGGAGGAGCGACTGGCGGGTAAGGTGAAGGTCGAGGTGTATCCCAACTCCACCTTGTACAACGATGACAAGGAGATGGAGGCCCTGCTGCTGGGAGACGTGCAGATGATTGCGCGCTCGTTGGCCAAGTTCGAGCAGTACACCAAGACGGTGCAGCTGTTCGACCTGCCGTTCCTGTTCGACAACATGGCCGCGGTGGAGCGCTTTCAACAGAGCCCCGAGGGGCAGAAGCTGCTCAAGTCCATGGAAAGCAAGAACATCACCGGCTTGGCTGATTGGCACAACGGCATGAAGCAGCTGTCGGCCAACAAACCCTTGCGCACGCCCGAGGATGCCCGTGGCCTGGTGTTCCGGATACAGACTTCCGCAGTATTGGAGGAACAGTTCAAGGCAGTCGGCGCCAAGGCGCAGCCGATGATTTTCTCCGTGGCGTATCAGGCCTTGCGCGCCGGCGTCGTCAATGGCGCGGAAAACCCTTACTCGAACTTCTACAACCAGAAGCTGCATGAGGTACAGAAGTACGTCACCGAGACCAACCACGGCGCACTCGACTACATGTGGATCACCACGTCCGATTTCTGGAATGGCCTGCCGCCGGACATCCGCACCGAACTGGACAAGATCGTGGCGGAGGTGACCATCTATACCAACGGTGAGGCGGAGCGGTTGAACCAGCAGGATAAGCAACATGTCCTGGACGCCAAGACCACCGAGATCATTACCCTCACGCCGGAACAGCGCAACGCCTGGCGGGACAGGATGAAGCCGGTGTGGGCGAAGTTCGAGAAGGAAATCGGAACGGATCTGCTCAAGGCGGCGCAAGCGGCCAATCAGGTTCAGTGACCGAGCTGTCGATCGACTGAACATCGCTCTCTTGTGGCGAGGGGATTTATCCCCGCTGGGGTTCACAGCACCCCCAAATCCTGAACTCGCGGTGTGTCAGGCAGTCTGTGTGGGGCCGCTTCGCGGCCCAGCGGGGATAAATCCCCTCGCCACAAAAGCAATGTACCCCCTCTGCCTCAGCACCAAAGCACATTGCGTTATGATCCCCTCCTCGTTCTGAACCAGAGCTTTACCCGCGCATGCTGTCCACTGCTGATATCTCCATCACCCTGCCCCCCGTCCTGGTCGGTCCGCTGTTGCGGCGGCTGGAACCCACGCGGTTGGTGATGTGGCTGGTGGGGACGCGGTCGCTGGCATTGACGTTGCGGGTGGAGGGTGTGGGTGATCTGGCGCTGGATACCGACCGCTGCACAGTGGTACCGGTGGGCCAGCAAGCGTTTGTGCACCTGATCGATGTCCGGCTCGAACATCCCCTGCCCCAGGACGTCGCGCTTGAATACGACCTGCTGGTGGACGGCACGCCCATCGCCGAGTGGGCGCCGCACCTGCTGTATGGCGAGGCGAAACGGCCGAACTTCGTGCTGCACTCGCGTATCGGGCAACTGGTCCACGGCTCGTGCCGCAAGCCTCATCATCCGGCCAACGACGGTTTGCTCTGTGTCGACCGGCTGCTCGCCCAGGCGCCTGAGCAACGGCCGGCACTGTTGATGATGAGCGGCGATCAAGTCTATGCCGATGACGTGGCCGGGCCGATGCTGCGAGCCATTCATGCATTGATCGAGCGGCTGGGGTTGTTCGAGGAATGCCTGGACGGTGCGATAGTGGAAGACAGCGCCCGGCTCTATCGACACCCAGCCAGCTACTACCATCGCGCCGATCTGTTGCCTGCCCTGGAAAGCAATGAAACCCTGCGCGAGCGATTTTTCGGCGGCGCGCGCAAGCCGATTTTCACCAGCAGCAGCGCCGACAATCATCTGGTGACCTTCGCCGAAGTCATGGCGATGTATCTGCTGGCCTGGTCGCCGGTACCTTGGACGTTGATCGACCCGCAGCCACCCGAACTGACCACCGAACGACGCCAGCGCTACGTATTGGAGCAGCAACGCATCGATGGCTTCAAGGCTGGCCTGGATGGCGTGGCGCGGGTGTTCGCGCATCTGTCGAGCCTGATGATCTTCGACGATCACGACATCACCGATGACTGGAATCTGTCCGCGCAGTGGGAAGAAACGGCCTACGGCCACCCGTTCTCCAAGCGCATCATCGGCAACGCGTTGATCGCCTACATGCTCTGCCAGGGCTGGGGCAACAACCCGGATGCGTTCGAGGATCTGGTTCGGCAGACCGTGGCCCTGAGCGACACGGCACGGGACCGCTACCTGGACAGTGGCCCCCAGGACAAATTGATCGATACCTTGCTGGGCTTCCAGCAGTGGCACTACGTGTTGCCAAGCACCCCGGCCCTGGTGGTGCTCGACACCCGCACCCGCCGCTGGCGCAGCGAACGCAACCTCAGGCATCCCTCCGGTTTGCTGGATTGGGAAGCCCTGAGCGAACTGCAACAGGAACTGCTGGACCACCCTTCGGCGATCATCGTTTCGCCAGCGCCGATCTTCGGGGTGAAGCTGATCGAAACCGTGCAGCGGGTGTTCAGTTGGTGTGGCTATCCGTTGCTGGTGGATGCAGAGAACTGGATGGCCCACCGCGGCGCGGCCCAGGTAATCCTGAATATTTTCCGACACTCGCGGACACCGGGGAACTACGTGGTGCTGTCAGGGGATGTGCATTATTCCTTCGTCTACGAGGTGTTGATTCCTCATCGCAAGGGCGGCCCACGCATCTGGCAGATCACCAGCAGTGGCATCAAGAATGAATTCCCGCCGGTGCTGCTGGAATGGTTCGACCGCCTGAACCGCTGGCTTTACGCCCCACGCTCGCCCCTGAACTGGTTCACCCAGCGCCGACGCATGCGCATCATCCCTCACACTCCGGAACATGCCGAGGCGGGTGAGCGCTTGTGGAACTCGGCCGGGATCGGGCAGGTGTTTTTCAATGAGCAGGGGCAGCCGGAACAGATCTACCAGCACAACGCCAACGGCAAGCCGCCGACGCGGATGCTGGGGCCGCGTTGACGGTGGGACTGCACCGACCCGGTAGACCGCTATCGCGAGCAGGCTCGCTCCCACAGTGGATGTGTGGTGTGCCAGATGCTGTGGAAACGAGCGCCCTCGCCACGGGCTGGCGTCAGGCTGGAAATGAAAAACGGGGGCCATGTTTCCATGGCCCCCCGTTCTTATTTGCCGTCAGGCAATCATGGGTACTGCTGGTAAGTCTGCCCTTGCTGCGCCGGTGCCTGGTATTGCTGGCCCGGAATGGCCTTGAGGTTGACTTCGACACGACGGTTCTGCGCCCGACCATTAACGTCGGCGTTGCTGGCCACCGGATTATCCGGACCCGCCCCGCGGGCGCTCAGGTTGGCACCGCTGACGCCCTGGGACGTCAGGTAGGTCGCCACGCTCTGGGCACGGCGCTGGGACAGGTCCATGTTGTGCTGGCGGCTGCCGGTGCTGTCGGTGTAGCCGACGATTTCGATCTGGTTCTGGTTGAACTCCTTGAGGGAGTTGGCCAGGTTGTTCAACGGCTGGTAGAAGCTCGATGCGATGTTCGCCGAATCGGTGGCGAAGGTGATGTTGCCTGGCATGATCAGTTTGATCTGGTCGCCCTGACGCTGCACTTCAACACCGGTGTTGGCCATGCTGGCCCGCAGTTTCTTTTCCTGCTGGTCGGCGTAGTAGCCGTAACCTGCCGCGGAAGCGCCCACGACCGCGGCGCCGATCAGCGCGCCCTTGCCACGATTGTTGTGGTCGATGGCCGCACCGGCCAGGGCACCGGCCAAGGCTCCTAGGCCGCCGTACTTGGCAGTTTTGCCCATCCCTGAAGAAGCCGTGGAAGCCTGTCCCTGATTGTCATACGGGTTAGGCGACGCGCAGCCGGACAACAAGGCCACAGCGGTAGCGACAACGATCAAGCGACGCGAGGTGAACATGGGACAAGCTCCTGGTTTTTCAGTCTGATGTGCCAGGACATCGGCAATCGACTCTGGCTGGCGTTGGAACGCAGCAAACGTTAAAAATTCCGTCACGCTGCGCTTCGCTCAGGCCGATTTTATCATTGGACAAGGCTGCGGCTTACCCCCCGGACAATCATCTCGATTTCCCGGCCATCGATCGTCAACGGTGGTAACAACCGGATGGTCTTGCCCCGGGTGATATTGATCAACAAGCCGTGGTCCCGAGCGGCACAAAGCGCCAGGTCGCGGACCGGTTGCTTGAGTTCGATGCCGACCATCAATCCCTGGCCACGAATCGCCAGCACGTTCAGATTGTCCGCCAGTTCCGCCCGCAGCCGGACGAGCAGTTGCTCACCCTGACGCCTGGCGTTGCCCACCAGATCCTGCTCCTCGATGATGTCCAACACCGTGCAACCGACCCGGCACGCCAGCGGATTACCACCGAAAGTGCTGCCATGACTGCCGGGGGTGAACAGCTCGGCCGCCTTGCCCCGCGCCAGGCACGCGCCGATGGGCACGCCATTGCCCAACCCTTTGGCCAGGGTCATGACATCCGGCACGATGCCCTCATGCTGGAACGCGAACCATTGGCCGGTACGGCCGATGCCGGTCTGGATCTCGTCGAGCATCAGCAACCAGGCACGCCGGGAGCACAGCTGCCGCAAAGCCTTGAGATAGCCCGGCGGTGCCATTTGCACACCGCTTTCCCCCTGGATCGGTTCCACCAGTATCGCGGCAATGCGTTCACCATGGGCCTGCTGGATGTGTTCCAGCGCGGCGAGATCGCCGAACGGTACCTTGATGAAATCCCCCGGCAAGCGGTTGAAACCCAGCCGTACAGCCGGGCCGTCGCTGGCGGACAGGGTGCCCAGGGTGCGTCCGTGAAAGGCGTTTTCCATGACCACCACCAGGGGCTGCTCAATGCCTTTGTGCCAGCCGTAGAGACGCGCCAACTTCAACGCGGTCTCGTTGGCCTCGGCACCTGAGTTATTGAAAAACACCCGCTCCAACCCAGACAGTTGCGTGAGCTTTTGCGCCAGCCGTTGCTGCCAGTCGATGCTGTACAGATTCGATGTGTGGAGCAACAGACCGGCCTGCTCGCTGATGGCGGCGACCAGCCGGGGATGGGAGTGACCAACATTGGTCACCGCCACACCGGCCACCGCATCGAGGTATTCGCGACCGTCCTGGTCCCACAGGCGCGTCCCCAGCCCGTGAGTGAAACTCAGCGCCAGGGGTTGGTAGGTGGTCATCAGGCAGGCGGCGGTCATGACATCAAGCTCCATCGGGTGGTTTTTTCCAGTATGGTTAGCCACCTTTGCTGGATAAACGCTGCTTTACTTCAATCATTTAGAAGCCAGGCTTGATAATGGATCTGTTCCAGGCAATGACGGTTTACGTCAAAGTGGTAGAAACCGGGAGCCTGACCGCGGCGGCCCAGGCGTGCGAAATGTCCACCACCATGGTGGGCAATCACCTTCGGGCACTGGAGCAGCGCCTGGGGGTACGGCTGATCAACCGCACGACCCGTCGGCAGCGTCTGACGGAATTTGGCTCGACCTATTATCAGCGTTGCCTGGAAGTCCTGGGGCTGGTGGCCGACTCCGAGCGCCTGGCCGAACAGACCCAAGGCGAACCCGCCGGTACCCTGCGCATCACCGCGCCGCTGACCTTCGGCACCGAACGTCTTGCGCCGGCCCTGGCCGAGTTCAGCCAGCGTTACCCGCAAGTCAAACTCGACGTGGTATTGACCAACCAGCGCCTGGACCTGCTCGACCACGGCTTCGATGCCGCCATCCGCCTCGGCCTGTCCGATCCGAAATTGATCGCCCGGCCGTTGATGGACTACACCCTGACGATCTGCGCCTCCAAGGCCTACCTGGACCGCCGGAGCATCCCGCAACAGCCTGCCGCCCTGCAAGGACACGACTGCCTGTCGTTCGCCTATTCCGCCGGCGACGAGTGGCGCTTCGCCCAGGACCACTGGCCCATCAATGGCCCGGACGGCGAAATCAAAGTACCGGTGAACGGACCGATGCTGATCAACAGCTCGGCGGGCCTGCACCGCGCGGCCCTGGCCGGCATGGGCGTGGTGATGCTGCCCGATGCGCTGGTTGAACAGGATCTGAAGGATGGGCACCTGGTGGCGCTGCTGCAGGATTATCAACTGCCCCATCGGCCGATGAACCTGATCTACGCCCAGGACCGCTACCGTTTGCCGAAGCTGCGCAGTTTTGTGGAATTCGCGTTGGAGAAATGGGCGAGATCCGCTGACTAAACGTAGGAGGAGCCCCGAGAGGCTACTTCTGGAAATGTAGCCTCTCAGGGCTACAGAACACCCCAGCGAAACCAGAGACGGTACAGGTCATTGCCCTTGTCGATTCAATCTCGCTCTTCACCTCACTTTCATTTGGGCTGCGCCGGCTGGTCGCTGCCCCGGGAGCAATGGCCGGTCTTTCCCGAGGAAGGCACCCACCTGCAACGCTACAGCGCCCGCTTCCCGGCCGTGGAGATCAACAGTTCGTTCTACCGTCCGCACCGTCCCGCCACCTATGCGAAGTGGGCGGACAGCGTCGCGCCGGACTTCCGCTTCTCGGTCAAGGTGCCCAAGCAGATCACCCATGAACGGCGGTTGCGCGATTGCGACGGGCTTGTGGATGAGTTTCTCGGGCAATGTTCGCAGTTGGGGGAAAAGCTGGGCTGCCTGTTGATCCAGTTGCCACCGTCACTGGCTTTCGATGCCGGGGTGGCCGAATCGTTTTTCAAGGCCTTGCGGGACCGTTATCAGGGCCACGCGGTACTTGAGCCCCGACATCCAAGCTGGCTGGCCGAGCACGTCACGGCATTGCTGCACGCTGAACACATCGGCCGCGTGGCCGCCGATCCATCGCCCTTGCCCGGCTGCGATCAGCCCGGAGGCTGGCCTGGAGTGCGCTACTACCGGTTGCACGGCTCACCGCGAATCTATTACTCCCGCTACGAAGACATTTGGCTGGAGCAACTCGCACGGCAGTTGAAGCGCGAGCCCGATACGCCGACCTGGTGCATCTTCGACAACACCGCCAGCGGCGCCGCTATCCCCGACGCATTGCGATTGGCGGCGCTGATGGGCGCCTGAACGCCGATGCCGGCAACAAATGCCGACCAGCCACCGGATCAGCCGTGACAACACCGCCCGCGTCCAATAGATTAGGCGACCGAAAAAAAGCTCAATGCCTTTCTCGTCTTATCCAGCTAACAGAAGTAGTGAAATTTCAATGTCCGATTCCAACACCGCTGAATCCGTAGTCACCCTGTCGTCCAAAGCGGAATACGAAAACTCCATCAATCTTTCACAGCATCTGCCTCAAGCCAAGACCATCAGTGAGATGGTGTTGGATGCCTTCCAGTCGAACCGCGAGAGCGACCAGATCCGCGAGCTGCGCAGCGCCATTCGCCAGGCCCACGATGCGTTCGACGATGACAAGGCCTACGAACTGATGGGCCAGCTCAAGCAGCTCAAGGACGCCGAAGCCGCCGATTTCGCCGCGCTGGAAGACCTGAGCAGCCGCTTCCCCATCAGCCGGATTCTTTCCAGCTACAAGGACGACCCGGCCTTTCAGGAGTTGGTCTATGGCCTGGCCTTGAAGGTGCTGAACCAGACCCACCAGGCCATCAGCAACCCGAGCGGCAGCAAGGGCAAGGCCTCGCGGGCCAAGAAGGAAGCGCAAGTGTTTGTCATCAGCAAGGACGGCATCAGCGTCACCCTGCCCCTGCGCACCCCGAGTTCCAAGCCGAACGTCGACCGTGAGGCCTTCGAATTCCCGGGCTTCAATTTCGTCGGCGAAGGGGACGAGGCCGAGCTGGAAAACGACCTGTTTCTGGACAACGACGGCACCGAACAACAGGCCACCCGCAAAAGCATCATCACTGCTCTGCAACAGCAGAAGGCCTTTGACGGCTACAGCATCGCCCAACAATAAGCCTGTGGGAGCGAGCCTGCTCGCGATAGCGGTGGTTCAGCTTGCATGGATGTTGGATGTGCCGCCGCCATCGCGAGCAGGCTCGCTCCCACAATAGAAACAACAGTGCGGGAAGACGCCCAAGAAAAAGCCCCGCGCTTCTCTCGAAGGCGGGGCTTTTTCATGACACTGATTGATCAGACAGCGCCGAGCCGCTCGACCATATCTGGAAACTTTTCGACCAGTTTGATCAACAAAGCGGCCTGGGCGTTGGGTTTGGATTTCTCCTGCTCCCAGTTTCTAAGCGTACCGGGGCTGGTCCTGATGCTCCTTGCAAAAACGGCCTGAGACATATGGAGCTTGTCCCGCAGAGCCACGATTTCTTGCGCCGACACCTCTGGAGCGGGCTTGTCTTCGGCCGATATCTGGCGGAGGGTGATCTTGCCTTCTCGATGAG
>Ga0157373_10003265_pt1 | contig 12247 bp, 14 predicted proteins | sample C65metaG_FD_113460 | JGI IMG/M metagenome (GOLD analysis project Ga0157373, IMG submission 113460) | Corn rhizosphere microbial communities from Kellogg Biological Station, Michigan, USA - C6-5 metaG | ecosystem: Host-associated > Plants > Roots > Rhizosphere > Soil | place: USA: Michigan...
CCCTATTTCAGCAAGTATAAACCATCGTTGGATCTGCGCTATTTTGAAGGCTATATCGGCTATCTGGTTTTAGGGTACTACCTGGCTTTTACCGACTTCAACATCAAAAGCCTTAAAGTGTGGATGTACTTATTGTTCGTCGGTAGTTTAGCGGCGATCTTCGTCGGTACCTATTTATTATACCAGCATTACAACGGCATAAGTACCATTATGTACGAGCCTATCAGCCCCTCCATTATGCTCATTTCGTTAAGCGTGTTCCTGATCAGCAAATTATCCTTACCTAAACTACCCCAATGCCTTATCAAACTGCGCGACTTTACCGGCAAATATTCGTTCGGTATTTATTTAAGCCACGCGTTGATATTGCAGCAACTGGATCAGCAAGGTTTAAATTACAAACTGTTTGCGCCGATGCTCAGCATACCAATAACAGCGTTCACATGCCTGGTGTTATCGCTGCTATTGGTCTATATCGTTAATAAGATACCACTTATGGGCAAGATCGTGTCAGGCTGATCAATTATTTTTATCCCTGTATTGATCACATATTTTGCTGATCTCTTTAAACTTATAGGTTTTATTTTGAATTTGTTCGGCCAGATCAGGGTAATCGGCCACACCTTTGCTCAAAATATCGATGTAGTTTTTGCTGGTTAATTCGTAAGTAAGGTCGCTGCCTTTCTCTTGGTACATCAGTATCATTTTATCTCTGTCTTGCCCCCATTCCCATTGGCCTACACCAGTCTGCGCCTGCATTGCAGCTGCCGTGGTGTAGCGAATGTCGTAAACTAGCCCACCTGGTATTTCTTTAAATTTGATGTACACGTGTAACGTAGGCGATGACAGCATAAGTTTACCGAAATACTTTTTCTGATCTTTGCTACTGCCATCAGCCACTACACAAAGTGTATCAACGTAACTTTCCTTTTTCGTTTGGTGTGTTACTACTACCGTTTTGATATCATTGATGGATATTTTGGTATCTTTCTTGGTGGCCTTATCGGCTTTGTACCAAATAAAATCATTACCGTAATGCACGGTAATTACACCTTCTATCTTTTGCCCCGCGGTATTTATGTAATAATCTTGGTTCTCTTCGTCTTGAGCTTTCGCACTAAAGCCTAATAACGCAACAAATAACAAACTCAATAGGGTTATACGTATCATAGTATGATTTTTTATAGCCTAAATATAATGAATTAATAATTATACTTAGCGCCCTGCTCAAAACAACCCAGATCAGGCGTCGCGCCTTTGTACGGAAAGCCAATATCAATGCCTTTGTCAACAAATTTGCTGCCTGGGCGTAATTTCATAAAGGCTAAATCCGGTAAACTTCCGTCGGCCCGGCGTGGGCCGGTCAACAAGGCTTCGTTCAGGCTTTCAAAATCGGCATCGCTGGCTTCCAGGTTCAGGTCGAAATAGTTATTGCTTACATCGCTTTTGCCTTTATCCAGGTTTTGCAATTCGCTGCGGCCTTTGTAGCCCAGGTTATTGCGCATTTTTTGGTTGTAGCCTGGCACATCAGCATTAGGATCATCCAATAAACGGCAGAGCATATTATAATTGATACTGTTTTTGTAAGCGGTGTTATTGTACCAATTATCGCCGTTAATATGGTGATTGGCATAAAAACCGCTGGCCTTATTGCCAACCGCTAAACAGAATTGTATGGTGTGGCGTGGTACGGGGTTAGGTATCTCGCTGGCCGGCTTGCGCGCGTAGCCACCCGATTTAAAACCATTGCCGTCACCCAGGCTTTTAAAATCGGTGCCCAGGCCATTGTACATCGCCCAGCAATGATCGAACGTTACCGATTCGGCCGAGTTGATCAAATCGTAGCCATCATCACTGTTAAACCACGAACGGCAACCCCTGAAAACATTGTTTACCGCTCCTTTGCGTGGATGGCAGCCAAAGCCATCGGTATTGCCGCCACGGCCGTTCTCCGAATAATAATCCCAGTTTCGGTAGGCATCGCAATTCAGTATCAGGTTGTTCGATCCATTAAGTAAGTAAAAACCAATAGCCATGCCATCGTGCATGCTTAATTGTTCGTAGATGTTGTTGCTACCTTGATTTTCAAAGCACTCCGATTGGGTATGCGTTTTGATAGTTACCTGGGTACCCACCACCTCAAAACCTTTTAGATGTATCCACGATCCCGAAACATAAAACACTGTTACGCGTAAACCTTCCGGTTTAATGGCCGATAGGTCGAATACCGGTTTTTCGTTAGGATAGGCCCAGTACTTAATGGGCTTGCCCGGGGCGCCGCTTTTATCCAGGTAAGTAACATAGGCCCATTGGCGTTCCTGTTTTGCAATTTGGTTTGGTTGCAGGTGGTAAGTACCGCCACGCAGATAAACAATATCGCCGGAGTTGGCCACGCTCTGTGCTTTTTGCACCGTAGCAAAAGGTTTATCAATACTGCCGCTGTTGGCATCGTTGCCGTTTGGGGCTACATAAAACGTTGCCGAAAAGGCAAAAGATAGTTGGAGTACCAATGCCAACAGGCAGATAATTTTTTTGATCATTTTTTCAGGGCCGAAGGTTAAGGCTTAATTAATTGGTTTGTAAGACGTAAATATGAGCAGGATGGTTTAATAAAGCATCCTGCATTGTCCTGTATCATTTTTATTGCAATCGGTTTTTAAAATTTATCGGCTATCTTTAGGGCATATAAAATAAATATGGCTACTACTAAATTGACTATAAACAGCAACGGATCAGTAAAGATCGACGGTGATTTCGAAATTGTGGATATGCAGGGCAATGCCTATGGCTTACAGGGGCGCACCGTGGTTTCAATCTGTCGTTGCGGCTTATCTGCTAACAAACCGTTTTGCGACGGATCTCATAAAGGGCATTTTGAGCATAATGCCGAGGCATTCGATCTGCCGCCGCGTAAGGTATAAGTAAATCAAAAAATTATATGGATATCTTCGGCGAACAGGTGGTAGCCCTAAAAAATGTGATTGAGGCCCAGCAAGCGGTCATCACATCGTGGGAAGCTGTTTTTGGTTCGATCGAGGATACCATATTGACTTTGGTGAAGCAGAATCTCGAATTAAAGGTAAGGTTGTTACAGGAAAAGGACCCAACGCTAAAGGTACCCGAAGATATTTACGCGGGAATGGATCAGCTAAAAGAGCAATATCATCACGGAAAAATTTCTGCTTTGGCGTATTTTGAAGGTTTGGACGCTGTACTGATGGCGATAGCCTAAAGTATACGGGAGAACTCAGGCCGAATTTTTGAAATTACCGGTTACCACCTTGCCAAAATTTTCTTTGTTGTTGATATAGTTCCACTTTTCAATATTGATAAAACTATCTACAACCGAGTTCTTGCAAGCATTATTGGAGCATCTTATTATCCATACTTTTTTGCTCTGCTCAATTACAGGTCTTGTACCGCAATTTCGGCAGTTCTCACAAAAAAAATTTTTTTGTATCTGATAATTCATCGCACAAAACCATTAAAGTGTTATTAATTGCAGTATCGGAGATTAGCAATTATAATAACAAAGTTAATTAACAATTAGTAAACGCCAATCGGTGTTTTCACCATAAATTATATCCGTTATTTAACGGGAAAACTACTCCTATTTTAAAACGCTTACAATGTAACCTATCACTTCTTTGGTGTAAATATTCCAACCCGATAATATTTCAGGCTGAGGAATTAAGTCGCCAATTGATAAACCATCGTATACAGCAGAGTATTCTGACGGATAAGGAATAACCGGGATGCCAGCCTTCTTAAAAATATGCATTGCCCTGCGCATGTGGAAAGCGCCTGTTACTAACAGGTAGGGCGGCGACAGATGTTTGATCGTCAATATTTTTTTCGAAAACTCTGCATTTTCGAAGGTGTTGCGCGAGCCGTGTTCGATCAAGATTGCGGTGTCGGGTACGTTAAACTTGAGTAATTCCTTTTTTACCCAGTCTGCTTCGCGGAAGCCATCGGGCCGTAAACCCGAATTACCGCTGCTGATCAGGATGTGCGATACGGTGCCGGTAGTTTTCAGTTCGGTACCTTCAATAAACCGGTCGCAAGCCGGATTAAAATATCCGCTTCCGTCACTTTTCTCGGATGCAAAGCCACCCAATACAATAGCGCAGCTGTATTTACCATTTACATAATTTGGCGGATAGTTCCAGCAACGGGCAAATAAACGTAGTAAAAGCGGACTCGAAAAAATAAGGAATACTGCAAGCGAAGTAATAAACAGGCGTTTTTTGAGCTTGGGCCGTTTACTGAACAGCGCCATGATCAGTAAAAAACAAATCCACCAAAATGGGGTGATTAAAAACAAAAGTACTTTCGAAAATACAAAATACATATTAGCAGATTAATGCTTAAAAGTAGAGGTTTTTTAGGTGTTTTGTTTATGAAAGGGCTCAAATATCGTTTTGTGCATTTTAAGGTGCGGCTTGCGCCAGGTTACAAAAAGCCATACCAGCGGCGCGCTTAATAAAGCTAAAACAGCTATAAAGGCGGGCAGCCAGATACTATCGGCAGATGTAAAAATGCCCGTAATCGCTATACCGTATACACTTACCGGGATCAAGATCATCATACAGAGGCCCGGCGTACTTAACCTGATTTTAAATGGCCGGTTAGCTTTAGGCAATTTAACCCGCAGCTTAACCAGCGATGCGTATTCCAAAAATAAGCCTGCGCCATATATGGTTACATCGATGATGAGCAGAGCGTCAAAATCCTTCAATACCATCACGCTTACCACTGCCGAGCAAAGTAATATCGATATATAGGGTGTTTGAAACCTGGGGTGCAGCTTGTTAATGCTGTTATGCAGTAAACCATCGTTAGCTATGGCCCTGGGCAGGCGCGACACCGATAGCAGGTTTGCTGCGTACAAACCCAGCGTGCTGGCCATACCGCCAAATGCAATAAGCGAACCCAACCAGCGCCCGCTTATCAGTTGAGCCAATGCCGGATACCCCGAACTTTTTAATACCGCGAAATCGATATGTGATTGCTGCGATACCAGCACAATGCAAAAGTAAACCGCGATAACCAACACAAATGCTATGGCTATTGCTACCAGGTAGGCGCGCACCGGCTTTTCAACCTCGTCTGCATAGGTTGTAACACTATCCCAACCAAAACAATTCCACATTACGGTGTACAGGCCAAAGCTTAACGACGGAAAAGCCACATTTTTTAATGATGGTGCGGGTATTTGCATGCCGCCACTGTGATGATAAAAAGCTATGCCGAACAATATTAAAAACGGCAACAGCACTACTGCGCTTAGCACAACGGTTACTTTACCCACAGGCAGTATGCCCCAGATGTTTAACATGGCCGATGTCCAGATGATGAGCCAGCAGATACTTAATTTTACAGGCAGATCGATATTAATCAGCTCTAAATGTATGTTGAATGTAGCCAGCGCAGGGAAAAAGAAAGCAGCATACTGAACAAATAACACCGGGTATATCGCTAGGTCAACAAAGGTATAAAGCCAGGTCCACCAGCCTTCGCAAAAGCCCCAAAACGGCCCCAGCGCCTGCCTTACCCATTGATAATAGCCACCGTTAACCGGCATCATGCTATTCAGTTCCAAAACTGTTAATATGGCGGGTACATCCCACAACAAAGGCGTTAGCACCACCAGCAAGAGCGCGGCATATTCGCCAACACTGTCCAGCAATGGTTCTAAACCGTATGGCCCGCCCGATACGGTAAAAAATATCAGGGCCACCAGTTGTATAACACGTATTTTTTTCACCAGGTAATTATTGCTATCGATATATTGATCCGGGCGATTTTATGTCCGGTATCCAAAAATATCGGGGTATAACATTGCCGCTTTCAGTATCCAGCAAACCGAGTCAGAGGTCCATATCTCGCCATTTATAACCATTTGCAGCACCTTTGGCGCGGGCTCAATCACTAATGATATCACTTCGGATGGGTCGGGTTTTTGCACTGAGTTAAATTCGGCATCAAACAAAAGATAACCATAGGTTACCTGCTTCAGCTTGGTAGGGTTAATGGCTATTTTACCTAATGGTATCAACTTTTCAGGCGTTGTTTTAACTCCGGTTTCCTCTTCCATTTCTGCTATAGCCGAATTAATCAAGTCTTTCCCCTCCTGCTGCATGCCACCGGGTAGCTCCAGCAAAATATCACCTAGGCCATGTTTATATTGTTTAACCAGTATTACCTCATGCTTTGGTGTTAAAGCCAATATCTGCACCACATCCCCCAATGGCGCAAAATAATAGTCGTTTAAAATTTGCCCGTCAGGTAATTTAACCGTTTCGCGTGTAAGCGGGAACCATGGACTTGGAGAAATATCCTCCTGTGCCATTACTGTCCATCTCTGTATATGTTGTATAGCCATTGTGCCAAATATAAAGTTTTTATACGGCTGCCGAATGGCCGCCGGTATTTGAACTGCGGCAAAAATATCCTTGGGCAAAGCAGCCGGATAGGTGTAAATCACTTTAAAGGTTGGATTATAATAAGGGATAAAATAGTTATATTTCCACTCTAAAACCTAATCTTAATTACTATGGATCTAAAAAAAACATGGCACGAGCTTGATAAGGAATCGCTCGATTTTGGACAACGACTTGCCGATTCGGTTGCTAACGGCATGGGCTCATGGCGTTTTATCATTATTCAAACCATTATTGTAGCTGTATGGATGGTGCTTAACGTAGTAGCCTTTGTGGGGCATTGGGATGTGTACCCATTTGTATTGCTTAATCTGGTTTTTTCAACCCAGGCTGCTTATGCCGCGCCTATCATTATGATGGCCCAAAACCGACAGAGCGAACGTGACCGAATACAGGCAAACGAAGATTTCCGCACCAATATCGAAGCTAAAAAAGAGATAGAAGAACTGCAATTGCGCCTAAACGCTATTGAAACCGAAAAGCTGGATCGGATAATTACCATGTTGGAGCAGATGGATAAAAAATAAGCGTATCGCCGGCAGTTAAAATAAACCGGTAAATATTATTTCGTTTGATAATACTTTTTGTTTTTAGACTTTCTTTAACTTAGTCATGCTTTATTATTTGTATCTGCTGTACACAATAAATAAGTTATGGAAAACAGTCGGGCTGATAAAAGCATGGGTAATACATCTAACGCCGCTGCAAATCAAATTGCAGGTGTTAAAGGAAAAAGTATCCCTGCTGTACCTGCACTCCAAAAAAAGGAGCAGGGTGATGATGAACCAGCCCAACTGGAAACCGTACCAGTCGACAAAAAAGAATATGCTGCCAAGCAGTTAAGATCAGATAATTCTCAAACGCAAAATACAGGCGAAGATACCCGGTCAGTACCGGTTCAAACAGAAAACAAAACAGGGTTGCCCGATAACCTGAAGTTGGGTGTTGAAAATCTGTCGGGCCTCTCGCTTGGTGATGTAAAAGTTCACTACAACTCTGATAAACCTGCACAATTACAGGCCTTGGCCTATGCACAGGGAACTGATATTCACGTGGGCCCGGGGCAGGAAAAGCATTTGCCGCACGAAGCCTGGCATGTGGTACAGCAAAAACAGGGTAGGGTACAGTCAACTATCCGTATGAAGCAAAACGTACCGGTGAATGATGACCCCGGCCTGGAACAGGAGGCCGACGTAATGGGCGCAAAAGCGCTCGGAGCCAATAGTTCACCTATACAAAGCAAAGCTGATATAGTACAAAACTCTGGCGTTGCAGCGCAGCTGAAAACTGATACCCGATCAGCAAAGCTGATCACAGCCGGTACACCCTTACTTTCAGATAGCCTGGCATCTGGCGAAACCAATGGCGGAATAAGTACTACGCAACCGGTTCAGGCGCTAATGTCATTTGAGACATTTAAAGCTAATACTGATTTGGGTGAAAAAAGAAAGTCTATTGAGCGGATAGACGAGGCCCTTATTGCTTACCATAATTTAATGAAAAGGGTGTTCGACGATATGGCTACAGCTAAAGCCCAGGAACTTTTGGCATTAGGGACATTGAAAACTGCGGTGCAGAACTATTTAGCCGCGAAAAGGCGGGATGATCCTGGTAATGCCAGAATAGCTCCTGTAAATGACCTGCTTAACGATGTAATTTATACCGAAGCAGCGGCTGATGATCCAAGGCTAAGTGCTACTAATTTACAGGGTGCGGTTGATGAAAGACCGGATGAGGCTGCGACATTAGCATCTGTTTTAAAGGCTCCAGCAGTACCTGCCTTAAGACCTGTAATACTTAATTATATTACCGCAACTACTGCCGCTAATAAGGCTGCTACTCTTGTAGGATTGCAAAGTCAAAATAAATTAGAGCATCTTATTGATGCCACGTTTGTTGATGCGCCAGGACTGGCGATAGTGCAAACTTTCCCAAGGGGAAGAAACCTGACGGCCCATCAGCGTGGCGTCATCGATTTATTTGTAGAAAAGGTTACAACACTGGCAACTATGAAAGAATTGATGTCGCATCGTTTTGATATACCTTTGGCAGATATTAAAGGGCTCGAAGTTGGACAACCTCTGCCAACCGAAGGGCAAACCGTCGCCGCCGAACTGGATTGGGATGTACCCGGATTAAAACGTGCTTATGGTGTGCAAAAAACTTTACCGGATGGACATGCATCGAGTAATGCCAGTCTTACCAGACTTAAACGCTTTACAGGTAGCGGAGGCTGGCATGGCGCAAACACTATGGCGATAGGTTATAACGATTTGAATTTTAATAAGCCGGATAGTCGGACTACAGCTGATAAACTTACTTTTAGCGGTAATGATGCTTTTAAAGGTAAAAACTATTTTGATGCTACGGTTAGGCATGAAGTAGGCCATGCGGTGGATGACGCACATGGGTTTAGCGCTGCATATTGTATAGGAAACGCGGCAGGGGGTAATTGGACCAGGTTTGCCTCAGCTACTGACCTGGTTAGGGACTATTATACTGCAAACCCTACAGATTTGAGCAGGCATGCCAGATTTAATGGCGGTGCTATGTATACTGTTGGCGAAATGGTAGATGGTTCGCGAACGCCCGATGTTGCAAAAGCAAATTTGCGCGCTTATATGCAGGCGTCCTTCGGCGGTAATGCCAATCATCCCGATCTGGTTAACCTTGTAAATAACGATCCTGGTTTAGCAGCCCTTACAAATACTGCGTTAAAACGACCATGGGAATCAACAGCATCGCCCAGTGTTGCCGGCCGTACTTATGTGGTATCCAGTGCTCAAAGCATGCATTCATATGCAACGGCCGCCCGTGCACGACAGGTGTCAAATTATCAATTCAGGGCGCCTCAGGAATGGTTTGCTGAAGCTTATGCGGCATTTTATACTCCAAATGATAATGGAATAGGAAAAGGAGAGAAGTTACGCTCTGCAGATCCAAATACTTTTACTTATATGACCAATCATGTAGATCACGCGCTCTAATTATAAACCAATGTCGTTATTCGAAGCACGTACCGTTAGTTGCCCGCAATGTGGCCTTCAGCACAACGAGCAGATAGCAACCAGCCTTAAACCCACCTTTAAGGATGCTATCCTCAAAGGCACGTTCCAGCATTTCACATGCGAAAAATGTGGTCACAGTTACCGGGTTGAAGACCCGTTAATGTACATTGATTTTAATAAGAAGCTTTGGATAGCACAGTACCCGCGCGCCTGGGAAAAGGATTGGGATCAATATGAGCTTATAGCAAAGCAAAACTTTGATCAGTATGTAACCGGCGAGTTTGCATCGCCGCTAGCCCGCCAATTGGCCCCGGGTTTTAATATTCGCACCGTTTTTGGTTTGGATGCCCTGGCCGAAAAAATAATTGTGCTCGAAAACAAGATTGACGATCGTTTGCTGGCTGTTTTAAAATGGCAGTTAATGCAACAGGTTGAAGGTTTATTATTTGGTCCTGCCGCACGGCCATTATTGATAGCAGTAGCTAACGGCGAGCTAGTATTTAGCGTACAGACAGAAAATGCTGAAACCGAGATCATGACTTTACCATTGGATGATGCTTTTGAAGATATCAGTGAAGATGATGCGTCCCCATGGGCAACTATGCTTAAAGACCTCGCCGGACACACTTATATCGATACAGGCATATGGATGTTTAATGCTTCCGGGTAATTTTATAACTTGCATCGAAAAGTTAATATCCTTTAATGTACCCGGCATTACTCCAGCATATCCACCGTTTTGTAAACCTAACTGCAGATGAGGAGCAACTGCTTTGTGCCAAACTCCAGCCTAAAACTTTAAAAAAGAAAGAGTATTTGCTGCAGCCCGGCAAACTTTGTACCGGCAGCTATTTTGTAATAAAAGGCTGCCTGCGTTTATATTTTGTAAACGATAAGTTGAACGAGCAGATCACCCAGTTTGCCATTGAAAGTTGGTGGATAGCTGATTACGATAGCCTGCTTAATAAACAACCATCCCACTGCTACATCCAGGCTATCGAGCTTTGCGAACTGCTGTTCTTATCCGAAAAAGACCAGGCTGACCTATTTGAGCAAATACCCAAGCTGCAAACTTACTTTTATGTGGTTGTACAAAAAGCCTTTGTGGCCGCGCAACGCCGTATTGGCTTTATCTTTAATCAAAGCGATGAGGAACGATACCGGCATTTCACAAAACTTTTCCCCGGCTTTGTGCAACGGGTACCGCAATACATGCTGGCATCTTACCTCGGTTTTACGCCGCAGTTCCTCAGCCGGATTCGCGCCAAAAAAAATTAGTGTTTTCTTAAACTCGGTTCATTTTTTCTGGGCCACCCAATGCTCAACTTTGTTTCAACAAAAACATAAAAACTATGAGCACACGAATGAAACTGAACCAGGCCGAACCGAAAGCATATCAGGCTTTGCTGGCTTTCAACAATTTTGTAGAAACATCTTCACTCAATCCAAAACACAATGATCTGATTAAAATACGCGCGTCGCAGGTTAACGGCTGTGCTTATTGCATTGATATGCACACCAGTGACGCCCGCAAATCCGGCGAAACCGAGCAGCGTATTTACGCCCTTAGTGCCTGGCGCGATACGCCTTTTTTTGACGAGCAGGAGCGGGCGATACTGGCCTTAACCGAGGAGATAACCCTGATAGCCGGCCATGTATCTGATGAAACTTATAACACTGCCGCCGGCCTGTTTGATAAGATATACCTTTCGCATATCATCATGGCTATCATCAATATCAACTCCTGGAACCGTATCGGTATCTCGTTGGCCATGCAGCCATCAGTTCAGGCAAAATAAACTAAACGATATCCGATTTTGTAGTGTTATCAGATAATGACAGCGCAAACACATGCCGATAGCACCGCGAAAGTCGCTGTGCTATCGTTTATTAAAGCATTGAACAGAGAAGATTTTAATGGTGCAAGCCGGTTTTTAGCAAACGATATGAAGTTTGAAGGCGTGATGGGCAGCCGGGATGGCGCCGATAATTACCTGGCCGATATGCAGCGCATGAAGTTTAAATACGATATTAAAAAAGCCTTTGCAGATGGCGACGATGTTTGCCTGTTATATGATATCAACATGGGCGCCGCTACGCTGTTTTGCAGTGGCTGGTATAAAGTAGCCAAAGGTAAGATCACCTGGTTTAAAGTGGTTTTCGACCCGCGACCATTACTCGAAAAATAAGGTAGGGTAATAATATTCAGGTTGATCACAGATCAATAAATTTATTCGTCTTATATTTACTTTGATCAAAAACTGATCATTAGATAAATAATATGAGATTTCGATTGGTGTTGATATTTATCATGTCGTTGCTTACAAGCAGCAAGGTGGTTTTTGCCCAGGGTCCCAACGCTGTGATTTTTCATATGCAATCATCACATACCGCTTTCCCCGATACGGGGAGGGCCAAAGGGCATGTTTACGCTAAGGTTTTATATACCGGGGTTGAACATTATCATGATAGTACGGTGCTTGTTATCGCACCTATTAATCTGGATACCAAAAAGTCTGTCGACCTGGTCTTTTGGTTTCATGGCTGGAATAATAACGTGGATAGCGCGGCTTCTTATTATCACCTTACCCGGCAATTCATCGCCTCGCACAAAAATGCCGTGTTGATATTAGCCGAAACCGCCCGCAACGCTCCGGACAGTTACGGCGGTAAGCTAGAACAACCAGGTATGTTTAAAGCCTTGGTAACTGATGTACTGAACGGATTGAAAACACGAAAGCTGATTGGTAAGAATTGCCAGCCGGGGCATATTCTGTTAGCTGGCCATAGCGGTGC
>Ga0157373_10003266_pt1 | contig 12243 bp, 10 predicted proteins | sample C65metaG_FD_113460 | JGI IMG/M metagenome (GOLD analysis project Ga0157373, IMG submission 113460) | Corn rhizosphere microbial communities from Kellogg Biological Station, Michigan, USA - C6-5 metaG | ecosystem: Host-associated > Plants > Roots > Rhizosphere > Soil | place: USA: Michigan...
CATCGCCAGAATCGTCGAGTATTTCAAATCGGCCGCACAACGTCTCGAAGTGCGGAAGCGCATTCTCCTGCTCATGGGGCCTGTCGGCGGAGGCAAGTCGACCATCGTCAACATGCTCAAGCGCGGGCTTGAAGATTGGACCAAGACCGAGGGCGGCGCGGTCTACGCGATCAAAGACTGCCCGATGCACGAAGAGCCGCTGCATCTGATTCCGCACCAACTGCGCGCGGAGGTCGAGAAACATTACGGCATTTATATCGAAGGCGATCTTTGCCCGCAGTGTCGTTACGCGTTGGATAAGACTTACGGCGGCCGGCACGAAGATGTGAAAGTGCATCGCGTTGCGTTTTCCGAAAAGGAGCGCGTTGGTATTGGAACGTTTTCGCCGAGTGATCCGAAGTCGCAGGACATCACCGAGCTCACCGGATCGATCGACCTCTCGACTATTGGCGAAGTTGGAGTTGAATCGGATCCGCGTGCTTATCGTTTTGACGGCGAGTTGAATATCGCGAACCGCGGTTTGATGGAATTCGTCGAGATGCTGAAAGTTGACGAGAAGTTTCTCTACAGCTTGCTCACGCTCTCGCAGGAACAGAGCATCAAGACCGGGCGCTTCGCGATGATCTACGCCGACGAAGTGATCCTTTCACATTCAAACGAGAACGAGTACATCGCGTTTGCGGGCAATCGCAAATCCGAAGCGCTGCAGGACCGCATCATCCTCGTCAAAGTTCCTTACAACCTGCGCGTCTCGCAGGAAGAGCGAATTTACGACAAGCTGCTGCACCAGTCAGAAGCGCTGCGCAACGTCCACCTCGCTCCGCACACGTTGAGAGTCGCGGCAATGTTTGCCGTCATGACGCGGCTCGAGGAACCGAAGCGTCAGAACGTCGACATCGTGAAGAAGATGAAGCTTTACGACGGCGAGGACGTCGAGGGTTACAAGTCGAAAGACGTGCGCGAGTTGAAGGAAGAGACTGTGCGCGAAGGTATGGATGGGATCTCGCCGCGGTACATCATCAACCGGCTCTCGAGCGCGCTCGTGCGTGACGGCGTCACGTGCATCAATCCGATCGACGCGTTGCGCGCCATCAAGGACGGATTCGAGCAGCACACGGGCATCAGCTCCGAACAACGTGAACGATATTTGAATCACATCTCGCAGGCGCGCAAGGAGTACGACGAGCTCGCGAAGATCGAAGTGCAGCGAGCTTTCGTTTACTCGTTTGAAGAGATGGCGCGCACGATGTGCAACAACTATCTCGACAACGTCGAAGCGTTCTGCAACAAGGAGCGTATCAAGGATCCGATTACCGAAGAGGAGATGGATCCGGATGAGCAGTTGATGCGTTCGATCGAGGAGCAGATTGGAATTTCGGAGAACGCGAAGAATACTTTCCGGCAGGAGATACTGATCAGGATTTCGTCTTACGCTCGGAAGGGCAAGCCGTTTGAGTACAACTCGCACGAGCGTCTGAAGGAAGCGATCGAGAAAAAGATCTTTGCCGACTTGAAAGACGTCGTGAAGATCACGACGTCGACGAAGACGCCGGATCCGGATCAACTGCGACGGATCAACGAGGTAGTCGATCGGCTCGTGAAGGAGCATGGGTACTGTCCGGTTTGCGCGAATGAGTTGCTGACTTACGTCGGGACGCTCTTGTCGCGATAGAAAAGTAGCCACAGATGATACGGATAAAGACGGATTGATTTTAGAAAACAATCCGTCTTTTATCTGTGTAATCTGTGGCTTAAAAACTTAAGTGATGAAGAAACGTTACTGGATCGCGGGCGCCACCACACTTGCCATCGCCGGCAAGCTGCTCCTCAGACCACGCGACGCCGACTGGCACAAGTCCCGCAAAGTCATTTTCCATTCCGATCATTCGCAGTTCGTCGATGTTGATGGTGTTCGCGTCCATTACCAGGAAGCCGGCCATCCAGCTGCACCGGCGCTCGTCTTGATTCACGGCTTCGCGTCGTCAACGCTCGTCTGGAGCAAAGTCTTCTTAAAGCTCGCGTACGCTGGGTTTCGCGTGATCGCGGTCGACATGCTCGGTTTCGGTTATTCAGCCAAACCAAGAAACGGCGAATACACGATCCGTGGGCAGGCGAAGCTGTTGATTGGTTTGCTCGACGCGCTCGGCATCCCGCGCGCGTTCTTGGTCGGTAGCTCTTACGGTGGCGCAGTCGCTGCAACTTGCGCGCTCGACTACGCGGATCGAGTTGAGAAGCTGATCCTGGTCGGCACTGTAAACAACAACCGGCCGTTGGCGTTCAAGTTGATGCGCGTGTTTGGTTCGCCCCTCTTTGGCGACGTCTTTTCACCGCTTCTGATAGGCTCACGTCGACTGCTGCGCCATCGCATGAAGCGCGTTTACGATCGACACGCGTGGGTGCTGGATGAACGCCGCGTCGATGCGCGACATTTGCCGCTGCGCGCGGCAAGCACGCAGCGCGCGCTCATTCGCACGGTGCGTCGATGGGACGCTGAACGCATCTCGCGTGATGCGCATCTAATCGACAAACCCACTCTCCTGCTTTGGGGAGAAAACGATCGTGAGATCCCACTCGCCGACGGCGAGCGGCTCCATACAGAGATTCCCGGATCGCGATTGATTGTGTTTTTGAATTGCGGTCATCTACCACACGAGGAATACCCGGAGGCGTTTACGAATTTAGTGACCGATTTTTGTAAAGCGTAATCTTGTTTTTGTGGATGGAGTTTTTATGTCCATACAACGCAACGACTGGTCATTACAACGCAAGGGCATCATCGATCAGGAGCGTCACAAGGATCGCGTCAAAGAAGCTATCCGGAAGAACCTCGGATCGATCGTTTCCAATGAAGCCATCATCCTTTCCGACGGCAAACGCACCGTCAAAGTTCCGATCAGAGCGCTCGACGAATACAAGTTTCGTTTCAATTACCAGAAAAGCAAACACGTGGGCCAGGGCGACGGAAAGACGCGCGTCGGCGACGTCATTGGTCGCGAGAGCGGTCCCGGCAGTGGACAGGGATCCGGCCAGGCGGGACAGGACACAGGCGCGGATTATTACGAAGCTGAAGTAAACATCGACGAGCTCGCCGCACTCATCTTCGAAGATCTTCAACTTCCTTACCTTCAGGAAAAGGCAAAGCGCGCGGTCCAATCGCGCAAGACGCAGTTCAACGAAATCCGTCGCACCGGTGTCATCGCAAATCTCGACAAGCGCCGGATGATTCTCGAAAACATTCGCCGCAACGCGCGCGAAGGTAAGGCGCGCTTCGGCGACATCAAGAAAGAGGATCTGAGGTTCAAGACGTGGGAAGAGGTGATGCGGTACGAATCAAACGCCGTCGTCATCGCGATGATCGACGTCTCGGGTTCGATGGGCGAGTTTAAGAAATACATCGCGCGGAGTTTCTACTTCTGGATGGTTCGTTTCCTCAGAACGAAGTACGACAATGTCGACATCGTTTTCATCTCGCATCACACGGAAGCGAAAGAGGTAACCGAGGAACAGTTCTTTACGCAGGGTGAGTCGGGCGGAACCGTCGTTTCGTCTGCTTACCAGCTCGCGCTCGACGTCATCAAGCAGCGCTATCGTCCCACGGATTGGAACATTTATCCGTTCCACTTCTCAGACGGCGACAACTATTACTCCGACAACGAAGAAGCAGTGAAGTTAGCGGACGAGCTGATCGCAACGTGCAATTTGTTTGGGTATGGCGAGATTGGCGAAGAAGGATCGTCGAGTTACAGGCGTTCGTCAGGCGCACTGCTCTCGATCTTCAGCGACCGGCTGCAACACAAGGATCGTTTCGTCGGCGTGCGGATCGATGACAAGGAAGACGTGTATCCGGCGTTGAAGCAATTCTTTGGGAAGAGAGGAGTGGAGACTCCAGCTTGAGATTTGGACTTTGGTCTTTGGCCTTGGGTCTTCAAAGACCAAAGACCAAAGGCCTAAGACCTGCATTATGGAAGACAAAGAAATCAAAGAACTCGAGAAAGCAGTTGAGCAGATCTGGGAGGTTGCTCAGCGCTTCGGGCTCGATCCGTATCCGACGAATTTCGAGATTGTGCCTGCGACCGTGATGTACGAGGTTGGCTCGTATGCGCTGCCCGGCCGTTATTCTCACTGGACCTTCGGCAAAACTTACCATCGCATGAAGACGATGTACGACTTTGGACTCTCGAAGATCTACGAAGTCGTCATCAACACCAACCCTGCGTACGGTTTCCTCCTGGAAACGAACAGCCCGATTCAGAACAAGATGGTGATTGCGCACGTCCTTGGCCACGTGGACTTCTTCAAGAACAACACTTACTTCTCAAAGACCAATCGTCGCATGGTCGAGAGCGTGTCAACGCACGCGCAACGGATGATGGAGTATGAGTTCAAGCACGGCCGAAAGACTGTCGAGCGATTTCTCGACGCAGTACTGGCGATCGAAGAGCACATCGATCCGTATTTCTTCATCAAGCGCGACGTGTCTGTAGCGGAAGAGAGGCGGCGCGCCGAATATCGGCCGAAGGAAGGCAGATACGACGACCTGTGGTCGATGGAGAAAACCGCGCAGGAGTCGAAGGCGCCCGACGCAAACGACGACGACGAGAAACCTCGTGAGCGGCTGCCGGAAAAAGATCTGCTGTTCTACCTGATGAAGAATTCGCCGTCGCTTGCAGCCTGGCAGCGTGATGCGATCGCGATGGTGCACGAGGAGATGGAATACTTCGTGCCGCAGATGCAGACCAAGATCATGAACGAAGGCTGGGCCAGCATCTGGCACGCGCGCATCATGCGTGAACTGGATCTCAGCGACAATGAGCATATCGAGTTTGCGAATCTGCACTCGGGCGTTGTGTCGCCGCAGAAAGGCCAACTGAATCCGTACTATCTAGGCTACAAAATCTACGAGGACATCGAGCGCCGCTGGAACGAGCCGTCGAAGGAGGAGCGCGAGAAGTTTGGGCGTGTGGGCAATGAAGGTCGCGACAAGATGTTTGAAGTGCGCGAGATCGAGAACGACGTCTCGTTTTTGCGCAACTACCTGACTGAAGAGTTGTGTGAGGAGCTCGACCTGTTTGTTTTCGAGCTGGTTGAGGAAGAGGAGTGGACCATCACTGAGAAGCGCTGGGCTAAAGTGCGCGACCAGCTTGTTTCAAACATGACGAATTTCGGGTTTCCGTATTTGCAGGTTGAGGATGGTGACTACAACGGCAATCGCGAGCTCTACATCAAGCACCGCTACGAGGGCACCGAGCTCGAGATGAAATACGCGCGCAAAGCCCTCGAGCACGTCCACACACTCTGGGGCCGCCCCGTGCACCTCGAGACTGTTATCGATGATGAATCAACGGTGTTGCACTACAACGGAGATGAACACGGGGAAGACTGAGCCACAGATGACACGGATTTAAAATCCGGATTTTAAATCTGTGTTATCCGTGGTTACATTTGCAGAGCCTTACCGACCGACGGGTCTCTTCGCACTCTCCAGATCTTCGAATCGAGGTAGTAGTGAATAAACGCGTATCCCCAGAGAAACGAGATCCCGAGCTGGGTCACGAACGATGACCCGACGTTGTTCAGTAACTGCCGCGGTCCCTGGTAGATCACACCAAAAAGAATCCCGAACGCCACGTAGTAAATCACGCGGCGACTAATGAACTCCGCCGCGCCATACTTCTCGCCCGCCTTCGCGTACTTTTGATTGTGAAACCAGATCAGGCGGTGATACTGAAAGTTGTGATAGATCGTCAGTATCGCAACGATCGCGATCGGCTTGTGCGGCATCGGCGTGAGCAAAACGATCCAGTGCATCGGGATTGCCGCCGCGAGTAAAAGATACTTCGGCACATTCAACGGTTCGCCGACGATCGCGCGCTGCACCTGCCGCCCCAGCCAAACCACAAAAAACAAGATCGTGCCGGCGAGCAACAACTTCGCGAACCCGTTTACGCCGCCACGCAATAGCGCCGGTACGCGCGCCATCGCTTCCGGATCGCGCGCGATAAACTCGACGAACGGATAGTTGAAAGCAAACAGCAACAGCCCTCGATCGAGTACGTTATCGACGCGCGCGAGGTCGCCATTCTTCTTCTTGTAAAGGACCATGAAGCCGTAGTGCTGCTTCACGAGATGGTAGTAGGCCCACAAAGCCGCGACGAACAAAAACACCAAACCGAAACCGGCAAGCACCATCACGGGCCCAATCGCGAAAAACACGAGCGAGCCCCAAAGAAGTCGCGCGCGGTTCTGTCTTTCAGTGCGATCGAAATAGGTGCGCGAGAAGGTGCCGAACACGTGAGGCGCGTCGATCATTATGGCCCAGAACGCAACCATCGGAATGAGCGGAACGATCCCGCCAACGTACAGAATCAGCAACGCATAGCTCGAGACGACCGATCCGATAAACCAGACGAGATCGTCGCGCGCGCCGATAATCCAACGCACGGAGAGTGCATTGGCAACAGGTTTCGTGATGATTTCAGCGCTGGCAGCCATGACAAATCGGTTCTGAGCTTTGTGCCTTTTTGCGGCTCATTTTATCATCGACCAATGAACAAACAACTATTCCAGGCTCACCCGTGGCACGGCGTCACACCCGGACCCCGAACGCCGGAGCTCGTCAACGCTTACATTGAAATCGTTCCCACTGACGCTGTGAAGTATGAGTTGGACAAGTGGTCGGGTCATTTGCGCGTCGATCGGCCGCAGCGGTTCTCGTCGATGTCGCCGTCGCTTTACGGTTTTATACCGCAAACGTTTTGTGGGCGCGAAGTCGCTGAGCTGTGCGAAACGCGCACTGGTCGCGCAGGGATGGAAGGCGACAAGGATCCAATGGACATCTGTGTTTTGAGTGAGAAGTCGTTCGCGCATGGGAGCTTTTTCCTGCACGCGCGACCGATTGGTGGTTTAAGAATGATCGACGGCAACGAAGCCGACGACAAGATTATCGCGGTGCTCGAATCCGATCTTGCGTTCGGGAAAGTTTCGGAATTGAAGGACGTGCCGCAAGGACTGATCGATCGGTTGAAGCACTACTTTCTCAGTTACAAACAACTACCGAGCGATGTGGAGAAGAAGGTTGAAATCGTCGACGTTTACGATCGCGCGGAAGCGCTGGATGTGATTACCCGGAGCTTACGAGATTATGAGCAGGAATTTGGCCGCTGATTTACGCAGATGAAGACGGATTATTATCCGTAAATCATCTGTTAAATCCGTGGCTAATATTGTGTCGCGAATCAGGCTTTTGGACGTATTCATCAATCCCGCAGCGCGGGCATTTCAAACCACAAAAACTCTCTTCCTCGATCCATTTCGCCAGCGCGGGCGGCTGATTGCGGAGTTTCCGCTCAGCCGCCTCCGCGCTGCAGTGTTTGCAGAGCCATCCATAACCCAAATTGAAAAAGTGGGTCGTCTGGTTCATCGTCGCGAGTCAGGCGATTCCGTCAGTCGCACGGCAGCCGACGTCTTTCTGCCGTCCCTCCAAATCTGCACCTGAACCGTATCGCCGATCTGATGTCTATCGAGCACTCGGAATAGATCGTCTGAATTTGCAACCTTCTCGTTGTCAATGCCGACGATGATGTCGCCCAGTTCGAAGTCGCCCATCTCCGTCTGCTGCATGCCACGAAGACCAGCCGCCGCTGCGCCGCTTCCTCGTGCCACTTGAACGATCAGCACACCATCCGATACCGGTAACTCAACCTGGTTGCGAATCGTTTCGACGTCGCGCGTGCTGATGCCGAGTTTCGGACGACGGACCGCGCCGTTTTGCAGCAACTGCGGCACGATGCGTTTTGCAATTCCTACCGGTACCGCAAACCCGACACCCGCCGAACTGCCGGACGGCGAAAGAATCTGCGAGTTGATCCCGATCATGCGGCCGCGCGAGTCGAGCAGTGGCCCACCTGAATTACCCGGATTGATCGACGCATCTGTTTGAATGGCGCCTTCGATCAGACGGTTGTTGCGTGCGCGTATCGGTCGTTGTAATCCGCTGATGACTCCGGTCGTGAGCGTGCGATCGAGACCAAAAGGATTTCCGATGGCAAGCACTTTTTGTCCGACGACGAGCTTGTCAGAGTCGCCCATCGGAACCACCGTCAACTGACCAGCCGGTTTTTCAGTCAAACGAATGACAGCGAGATCTGTGTCAGGATCGCCGCCCACAACGATCGCGCTGTAATCCTTTTTGCCGCCCATGCTGACCGACAGTTTTTGTGCGCCGGCGATGACGTGATAGTTCGTCAGAATGTTTCCCTGCTGGTCCAGAATCGAACCAGAGCCGGAACCTTCCTGCTGTTCCATGAAACCGAAGAAGTCGCGAGCGTACGAGGTCGAGTGAATAAACACCACGCCCGGACTCAACGCGCGGTAGACCTCGATGTTGTTCTGTTCGTCAGTCGAAGTTGCCGGATCGCTAATGCCGGCCGGTGGTGTTTCAGTGAAGGCTGCGGTTGAAAGCTGAAAGCGGTTATAAACTCGATCCACAATCGCAACCGTACCTGCCGCAAATAAACCTGAGATAAGAGCAATCAATAAAATCTGGCGTGCGGAAAGCTTGTACATAAAACTTCTTCCCTCTCTAGAATTATGGATTTTGGCTTTGTGCCAACATCGGTTCTAAGATGCTCTCGGCAAGGGCGCCGTTGTGAGCAGATTGTAACAACGCGCCCGTGCTAATGCGAGTTTCGGTTTTTGTAGCAAATGCGTGAAAGAGGTCTACACGAACAGCGAGAGAAGCGTTTTTGGAAGGTTCTCGAAGTAGGCGAGTAAAGTCATCGGCGCATTCCAGCCGAGCGCGACGCAGCCCGTCGCAGCGTGCACGACCATGAGTATCACGTAGATACTGAGCGCGACATTTAGACCATGCTTGGCGAGCGGCAGGTGACCACATCGATAAAGAACCACAGCAGCAAAAGCGCCGACGGCAAGCTTGGCGCCCAGAAAGCTCCACTCGCCGTAGTCCAGGACGTGGGCCATCAGCGCGTTGCCTTCGCTGGCGACGTTCAAGCGAATCCAGACAAGCGTCAGTTGAGCGTCGAGCAAGTTGAGAACGAATAAGAGACAGCTCTTGGAAAGCTTACTCACGGGGCAACCCTCGTCGGCAAACGTTGTTAAACTCCGGCCCTTATACGCCAGAACCCCCGGGCCGATGGCTTCGGGGGTTCATGACGTCACGGGAGGAACGAGACTCGTTCTATGCCAAGTAAAAACGTTGAATCGCGAGTTGCTTCCAAAGAACCGAGCGCGTTCGTGTCGCGCTGTCATTAATCTATTCATTTTCCGAGTTCGATAGGTTCCAAAAGTTATGAACTCGATTGCAGCAGCGCTGTTGGAAGCGACGAAGGTTTTGAATCAAGCGGGCGTGCCTGAAGCGCGGCGTGAGGCCGGTTCGCTGCTTTCGTTCATACTTGGGAGAGATCGGACGTTCCTGATCAGTCATGCTGAAGATCAACTCGGGGACGACGCTCTCCGGCGGTTTCAGGAGAGTGTGGAACGTCGCGCAAGTGGAGAGCCACTGCAATACATCACGGGCGTTCAGGATTTCTTCGGGCGGCAGTTTCTTGTCACCCCGGACGTTTTGATACCGCGTCCGGAAACGGAGTTACTGGTTGAAGCCGCGCTCGAATTGATCGATAGCGAGTCGGAGCCGTTGATTTGCGATGTGGGGACGGGATCAGGGTGTATTGCCGTCACGCTGTTGTGCGAGTTGCGCACGGCGCGGGCAGTGGCGGCTGATAAGTCTGCGGCGGCACTCGAGGTCGCGCAGCTGAACGCGCGGAATCATGAAGTGCTGGACCGGGTTGAGTTTGCGGAGTCAGATTGCTTCGACGCGCTGGATTCAACCCGGCATCAGTTTGAGATGGTCGTTTCGAACCCGCCGTACGTGTCTGCGGCGATGATCGACGGACTGCAACGTGAGGTTCGCGATCACGAGCCGATCATCGCGCTGTCGCCGGGGGGTGACGGTTTGAGTGTGATTCGGCGGTTGGTGGCCGAGGCGCCGGGTTTTCTGAGGCAGAATGGGCATTTGATCATGGAGATTGGGTTTGATCAGGGGGAAGCGGTTACGCGGCTGATCGACGAGAATGTGTGGCGGCTGGTTGATATCAGGCCGGATTTGCAAGGGATCCCGAGAATAGTGATTCTGACTAAGAAGTGAGCCACGGATCTACGCGGATTTTTAATACGGATTTTTCCGTGTAAAAATCTGTGGCTACGTTATCAGTGTGAATCCGCGGCCAAGAATAGTGCCACACAATGCTCGCTTGTGGTGTTTAGCATTCAGAGACCAGGGAAAAACCCCAGACATTAAGGAGACCGAAATCATGTACAGGATCGTGGGCCGGTATATGTTGATTGCTGCATTGATGACTTTCACCGGCGTCGCTGTGATCGCGCAGGACAAAGGGAAGTCGCTGGCCTGTCGTGACAACGACAACTGGGACGACCGGCTGGTCAGCAACTGCGAAATGAGAGAGCAAACACTGGCCATGACGGGCGGGACAATCGGAATCGATGGCCGGGAAAACGGAGGCGTTTCTGTAAAAGGTTGGGACCAGAATCAGGTCCTCGTCCGCGCGCGCGTCAACTCTCGTGCGCCGACGGCGGAAGAAGCTCGTGCGTTGGGGCAACAAATAAGAATAGAGACCGGCGGTTCGAAGATCCTTGCAAGTGGCCCGGAAAGTCGCCGAAATTATCATTGGGACGTTAGCTACGAAGTGTTCGTTCCGCGCCGCGCAGATCTTTCGGTGGAGACACACAATGGTGGTATCTCGATCATGGAAGTGAATGGACGCATTGATTTCACCGCTTTGAACGGCGGGGTGGTTCTGAAGAGAGTGGGCGGGGCCGTGCGTGGTTCGACAACGAACGGCGGATTGATGATCGAACTCGGCGGGGATCGTTGGGATGGTGAGAGTCTGGACGTCAGCACGACAAACGGCGGCGTGGTGATGTCGGTGCCGGAGAATTACTCGGCTCACCTCGAAACTGGCACAGTGAATGGAAGTGTCAGCGTTGATTTTCCGGTAACTGTTCAGGGTCGAATCTCGAAGCAGATCGCGCTTAATCTCGGATCGGGGGGCCCGACGGTTAAAGCGACGACAACGAACGGCGGCGTACGGCTCAAACGGACCACTGCCAACGAATAGGTTTGCGAGCAAGAGGGTTATTAGCCGCAGATGAACGCGGATGACGCAGATCAAATCTGCGTCATCCGCGTTCATCTGCGGCTAATATGTTACTCTTTCCGGCATCGTGGACAAATTTCGTATTTCCGGCGGCCGGGCGCTTCACGGCAGGGTCTCTATCAGCGGCGCCAAAAACTCTGCGCTGCCTTGCATGGCAGCGGCCTTGCTGACGCCCGAAACGGTCACGCTTCACAACATCCCTTACGTTCGCGACATCATCACGCAGCGACGGCTGTTGGAAGACATCGGCGCCACAGTCCTGACACCCGAACTCAGAACGCACAAGATCACCGCCGCGCACGTTGAACTTTTCGAAGCGCCGTACGAGCTCGTAAAAACGATGCGCGCATCAGTGCTTGCACTTGGACCACTGCTCGCGAGGTTTGGCAAAGCGAAAGTTTCACTGCCCGGTGGTTGCGCAATCGGCACGCGTCCCATCGATCTGCACCTTGCGGGATTCGAAAAGTTTGGCGCCGAAGTAAAACTCGAAGCCGGAAATGTTGTTGCGCGCGCGCCGCAGGACGGGCGCTTGCGCGCTGCCGACATTCAATTCAAAAAAGTGACAGTCACTGGAACCGAAAACGTGATGATGGCTGCGACTCTCGCGCGCGGAACCACCACGATTCACAACGCCGCTCGCGAACCGGAGATCGTCGACCTGGCGGAGTTGCTCAACAAAATGGGAGCGCGTGTCAACGGAGCGGGAACAGAAACGATTCAGATCGAAGGCGTCGAGTCACTCGGCGGTGCACAGCACACAATCATTCCCGATCGAATTGAAACAGGCACGTTCATCGTCGCTGCGGCAATTACGAAAGGAAAGCTCGAGATCAAAGACTGCTGCCCCGAGCACCTGACGAGTGTCATCGAGAAATTGAGAGAGGTTGGCGTCGTGATTCGCGAAGCTAACCCGACGACGTTGGAAGTCACGTGTCCGGATGGTTTGAAGGCCGGCGACGTTTCGACCGCGCCGTATCCGGATTTCGCGACGGACATGCAGGCGCAGTACATGGTCCTGATGACGCAGGCGGAAGGAAGATCGGAGATCGTC
>Ga0157373_10003267_pt1 | contig 12240 bp, 7 predicted proteins | sample C65metaG_FD_113460 | JGI IMG/M metagenome (GOLD analysis project Ga0157373, IMG submission 113460) | Corn rhizosphere microbial communities from Kellogg Biological Station, Michigan, USA - C6-5 metaG | ecosystem: Host-associated > Plants > Roots > Rhizosphere > Soil | place: USA: Michigan...
ATCAGCGAGTTTTCGAGGTGTTTTTTGATACCCTCGTAATTGGGCTCGATACCTTTAGCGCAGTGATCATTGAACGATACGCAGGCATCACCAATCAGGCGTGCCGACTGTAAAAAGTTGGCAGCCATTACCGGCTTAAACACGTTGAGCTCGTAATGGCCGTTTGATCCGCCTATCGAAATGGCCACATCGTTACCCATCACCTGCGCGGCAACCATGGTAACAGCTTCGTTTTGGGTAGGGTTTACTTTACCCGGCATAATGGATGAACCTGGCTCATTATCGGGGATATGTATTTCGCCAATACCCGAACGCGGGCCCGAAGCCAGCATACGGATATCGTTAGCGATCTTCATTAACGATACAGCGATTTGTTTCAGCGCGCCATGGCTCTCTACGATAGCATCGTGGGCAGCCAGAGCTTCAAATTTATTTTCGGCAGTGCGGAAAGGCAAGCCGGTAAATTTAGCAATATAGTCGGCCACCTTTACATCATAACCTTTAGGCGTATTGATGCCTGTGCCTACGGCGGTGCCACCCAGGGCTAATTCTGATAAGTGATCTAAAGTATTTCTTAAGGCTTTCAGCCCGTGATCCAGTTGCGATACATAGCCCGAGAATTCCTGACCCAATGTTAGTGGCGTAGCATCCATCAGGTGAGTACGGCCGATTTTTACGACCGATTTAAACGCTTCCGATTTAGCTTTCAGGGTATCGCGCAGTTTCTCGATACCAGGGATAGTTACATCGATCAGCATTTTATATGCAGCGATGTGCATAGCGGTTGGGTAGGTATCGTTTGATGATTGTGATTTGTTCACATCATCATTCGGGTGGATGAAGGTTTTGCCTTCGCCCAGTTTGTTGCCTTGCAATACGTGCGCGCGGTTGGCGATCACTTCATTCACGTTCATGTTCGATTGTGTACCCGAACCTGTCTGCCAGATCACGAGCGGGAACTCGCCGGCCAGTTCGCCGGCCAATATCTCATCGCATACCTTAGCAATCAGGTCGCGTTTTTCGGCAGGTAATACGCCGCAATCGGTATTGGTAAACGCAGCTGCTTTCTTAAGATAGGCAAAAGCGGCGATGATCTCTTTCGGCATCGAGGCCTCGGGGCCAATTTTAAAATTATTGCGCGAGCGCTCGGTTTGTGCGCCCCAGTATTTATCGGCAGGTACCTGTACCTCGCCCATGGTATCGTGTTCGGTTCTGAAACTCATGGTGGCAAAGATAATGTGATTTCACCGATTTATTAAGTTTGATTTCACCGATTTAAGAAGCATTACACAGATTTTTTAGAATTGATTCTACTGATTAAATAATAGCCGATAATCGGTGTAATCCTAATTAATATATTTGTGTAAACTGACCTGCTTATCTCATGAAGAAACTCATCTGCCTGTTATTAATCGGCACATGCCTCCTATCCGCACAAGCGCAAACCACCCCATTCGAGGCGCATAAAGACAGAAACTATACAGCTACTTATCCCGAAATCATGCGCTATTACCAAAAACTGGCTAAAGCACAGCCACAAATACGCCTGTTTAATTATGGCACCACCGATGTGGGCAAGCCGCTTACGCTCATCGTACTATCCCGCGACAAGATATTCGACCCGGTGCAGGCCCGTACGAAAAACAAAACCGTCATCATGGTGAACAACGGCATCCACCCCGGCGAACCCGAAGGTATTGATGCCAGCATGATGCTGGTGCGCGATATGCTGAAAAAGAACGCCCTGCCCAAAAACCTGGTGCTGTGCATAGTGGCGGTTTACAATATCGATGGTTGCCTGAACCGGGGATTATCGCGCATCAGCCAGAACGGGCCCGAGGCTTATGGCTTTAGGGGCAATTACCGCAACCTGGACCTGAACCGCGATTTCATCAAGGCCGACTCGCGCAACGCACTCGCCTTTGAGCAGATATTGAATACCTGGCAGCCGCAGGTTTTCCTGGATAACCATACCAGCGACGGCGCCGACTATCAGTACGTAATGACACTGATTGAAACCCAAAAGGATAAGCAAAATCCCCTGCTAGCTGCCTATACCTCGAAAACTCTCACGCCCGAACTGTACAAACGCATGCAGGGCAGCGGGTATGAAATGATCCCTTATGTTGAAGGCGTCCGCGGTGTGCCGGATAGCGGTATTGTGGCTTTTTTAGAAACGCCGCGCTTTGCAACCGGCTATACCGCGCAGCACAACATTATTAGCTATATCACCGAAACGCATATGCTCAAACCTTTTGATAAGCGGGTGTATGCCACATACGATTTTATGCAGCACCTGTTTGATATCTGCGAACGCGATGCGACGGTGATCCGCAAACTGAAAGAACGCGTTGACGAGGAGACCAAGACCCAAAAGACCTATGCCATGAACTGGGACGTAGATATGGCGCATCCCGATACGCTGCTGTTTAAAGGCTATACTGCCGGCTATAAACCCAGCGACGTAAGCGGCCTGCGCCGTTTATACTATGATCGAACTAAACCCTACACCAAACCGATCCGGTATTTTGATAAGTATGTGGTTACCGCTACGGCAGATAAGCCCGTGGCTTATGTGATACCGCAAGCCTGGGGCAAAGTTATCGATCTGTTTAAGCTGAATCGCGTAGCTATGAAGCGCCTGGCACATGATACCACCCTCAATCTCGAAATGTATTACATTAGCGATATGCGTACGCCACAGCGCCCTTATGAAGGCCATTACCTGCACAGCAACGTTCAGGTTAAACCTACCACCATGCCGGTTAAATTTTTCGGGGGCGATTACGTGGTTTACACCAACCAGGCCATCAACCGTTATATTGTAGAAACGCTGGAACCTACGGGCGTCGACTCGTTCTTCGCCTGGAATTTTTTTGACTCGATACTCGGGCAAAAAGAGGGCTACTCCGATTATGTGTTTGAGGACATCGCCGCCGCACGCCTGAAAGCCGATCCCGAATTACAGAAAAAGCTGGAGGATGCACGCGCTGCCGATCCTAACCTGATTAAGAACGGCCGCGCTCAACTGAACATCATTTATCAGAATACGCCATCGTACGAAAAAACTTATATGCGGTATCCGGTAGGGCGGTTATTGAAAGATGTGCGGCTGGATTTGAAGTAACTTATCGTTTATCAATAAATAATTTCCATTTATCAATAATAAATGTTTAGGTTTGTGTATCAATCAAGCCTATCATGAAATCTAAAATCACTTCGGGTCTTATTGTCAATGTAATCATTGGGGTGGCATTGGGCCTTATGTTTTTAAGTTGGGCATTTTTAATGTTCCCACAAAATAACCATGGAACCGTTACCGATGATCAGGGATTTATGATCATTAATAATCTGCCGCCTTTAACGCCACCTGTTTCTGATAGCATTCCCTATTACCAGCACCAGCGTTTACAGGATAGTGTTATTCAGCTACGCACACTACATAATGGTGATGGGCCAAACACTGGTTCGGCTGCGAGCTTAGGTTTGTTTGGTACACAGTTCAGCAACTATTGCGACACTTGTTCTGTCAGCTACCAAAAAAACAATTGGCCCACACATTTTGAGATCGACAAAAAGCCCAAACAAAGCTACTTCGTACTTTCAGGGTGGAAATTGGGGCCTGGTCCACTTGGGTCCGATTCCATAAAATTCCATGTGGAGCATGGTCAGGCTTATCTGCGTAAGGCAGTGATCGATAGCACACGTCAAAACAAAAATGGTCCGATTGAAAGAATAGCTCATATACGCGACGTTAAGGTATCATTTGGTTATAATCGTGGCCTTAGCTGTATCACCATACCTATTAATTCCGGCACTAAAGATGTGCTCGACAAAGTTTTTATAGTTATCGCCATCTTACTCTTTCTATATTATATGTTTTTTGTGGTTGGCGGGTTTGTTAAATTTTTGATTGACGTAGCCCGCGGACGAACATTTACCGAAAAAAATATCCGCCGGCTTAAAATCATTGGCATCAGTCTTATCGCCTTCGAAACATTAATGTTTTTATCCAACTTGTGCATGCCGCTTATCTTTCATTCGTATTTTACCTGCGATGTTGTACTAAGCGAAAAAAGCTGGGACGGTTCGTGGAAATGGCTGATGGCAGGGGTAACTTTTTTATTATTGTACAAAGCTTTTCGTTCGGGTAAACGCATTCAGGACGAACAGGATCTAGTTATCTAACGATGCCTATAGTAGTAAATTTAGACGTGATGATGGCCCGGCGTAAAATGTCGCTAACCGAGCTGAGCGAGCGTGTGGGCATTACGATGGCTAACCTTTCCATATTAAAAACCGGCAAAGCCAAAGCTATTCGTTTCGATACCCTCGAGGCTATTTGCAATGCTTTGGATTGCCAGCCTGCCGACATACTGGAGTTTGTGAAAGAAGGTTAATAGTTGATTTTAAGTGTATCAAAAACACGTATTCTTTATAAAATAACTATGGCTTATCTGCTAACCCTGAAAGGTAGCGGATAAGCCATTTATCATGTAGCAATATTCTTTTAAAACCTCTTTTACGAGGCCATCATCATCCCGCTAACCAGGCCGGTTAAATCGGCACGGTTACCGTTCAATTGGGTAAATACAGCGCCCATATTGTTTTCGGTACGGGTTTGTTGCATAAACTGTACCATTACCTGCGGGATCAAACCATCGGCAATTTTGTAAGCCGAGTTTGGTGTAATGTTGTAATACTTGTTTAAACGGTTGGCAAACTTATTCACCATACTGTTTACTAACGGATTGTTGTAAATACCGTTCAGTTGGAAGAAAGCTACCAGGTCTTTCATGCGGCCCGTTTCGATGTGGTTTTTTAACACGTCGATGATCGAGCTTGACGCTTCGGTGATCACTGCTTCCCGGTCTTTTTCAGCAATTTCGGGGTTGTCGATAATAGCCTTTCCGGCGTTGTTTTTTACGAGTAAAAAGAGATTTTCAAACATTGCTAGTTAATTTTAAAAGTGTTTTAACAAAATGATTATTTTTTTGCTGTTTTGTTATTGATAAAACAAAGATACTAATTAAATTTTTGGATTATCAAAAATTAATTTACATTTTATTGTAATATTCTAAATTTTATTGGTGTATGATATACACTAAGTTATTCGCGAGCGGAAAGTAATTCAGGTGTGTATCTGCAACACTAAGTTTACCTTTTTGCAAACCTATTGTCAATTGTATAGTTGATGTATTGGTTTACTTCTTAATTTTGGTTCTAAATACTTATCAAATATGCTGCCCAAAATAAATTTCACCCAAACAAAGGCATACCCTTACCTGGCCGACCTTTTCGACAAGATGGAACAAATCCATTTAAAAGACCTATTTAAGTCTGATCCACAACGCTTTAATAAAATGTCGGTGCAGTTTGAAGATATTTTGCTCGACTACTCGAAAAATCGCGTCGACGATGAGACAGTAGCTTTATTGATACAGATGGCCAAAGAGTGTATGGTAAACGATGCAATCAAGGCTATGTTCAGCGGCGAAAAGATTAACATGACCGAAGGGCGCCCTGTACTGCACATCGCTTTGCGCAACCAAAGCAATACGCCTATTATGGTAGATGGTAAGGATGTGATGCCCGATGTTAACGCGGTGTTGAAACAGATGGAGCAGTTTTCGGACGCCGTGATATCCGGAACATGGAAAGGCTATACCGGCGAAGCCATTACTGATGTAGTGAACATCGGCATCGGCGGATCTGACCTGGGCCCGGTAATGGTTACCGAAGCGCTTAAAGCCTACAAAACCCGCCTTAACCTGCACTTTGTAAGTAATGTGGATGGCACACATATAGCCGAAACACTGAAAAGCCTGAATCCCGAAACTACTTTATTTCTGATAGCCTCGAAAACTTTTACCACACAGGAAACCATGGCCAACGCGCACAGCGCGCGTGATTGGTTCCTGGCCGGCGAGGCAAAGGAAGCCGACATCGCCAAACACTTCGCGGCATTGTCTACCAATGGTAAAGCGGTATCTGCATTCGGTATCGATACCAAAAATATGTTCGGGTTTTGGGATTGGGTTGGCGGCCGTTACTCGTTGTGGAGCGCCATTGGCCTTTCGATATGCCTGAGCATCGGCTTCGATAACTTTAAAGAACTTTTGGCTGGCGCGCACGCGATGGACCAGCACTTCAGCGAAACCGAATTTGAACAAAATATGCCGGTATTGCTGGCTTTGATGGGGATATGGTATAATAATTTTTTCGGCGCACAAACCGAAGCCATTTTACCATACGACCAATACATGCATCGTTTCGCGGCGTATTTTCAACAGGGCGATATGGAAAGCAACGGTAAATATGTCGACCGTAAAGGCCAGCCCGTTGATTACTCAACCGGGCCGATCATTTGGGGCGAGCCAGGCACCAATGGTCAGCACGCTTTTTATCAATTAATACACCAGGGCACTAAACTGATCCCTTGCGACTTTATCGCACCGGCACAAACCCATAACCCGATAGGAGAACATCATACACTACTGCTATCTAATTTCTTCGCCCAAACCGAAGCTTTAATGAATGGTAAAACCGAAGATGAAGTGATAGCCGAACTAAAAGCAACAGGTAAAAGCGAACAGGAGATCAAAGACATCGCGCCTTTTAAAGTGTTTGAGGGTAACCGTCCAACCAACTCAATCCTGGTTAAAAAGATCACCCCGCGCAGCCTGGGCTCACTGATCGCCATGTACGAGCATAAAATATTTGTACAAGGCATTATGTGGAATATTTACAGTTTCGACCAATGGGGTGTTGAGCTGGGCAAACAACTGGCGGGTAAGATATTGCCAGAGCTTCGCAATAACGACGAAGTGACCAGCCACGATGCATCAACCAATGGGTTGATCAATCAATTTAAAGCCTGGAGGTAAATTAGATAGCGATATAAATTTGCGGATAGCGATGAGTTTGAAACCCATCGCTATTTTTTTACTCGTTACTCAGCACCGTAAACTCCGTCCTCCGGTTCAGCTTACGCCCTTCCGGGTTATCACGGCCATCGGGGAAGGTATTTGGCGCTATGGGCACTTGTTTACCATAACCTTTAGCGATGATACGGTCGGGGGCGATGCCTTTAAGTATAATATAGTTTACACACTCCTGTGCGCGATCCTGCGATAGTTCGTTATTCGCCCTATCGGTACCTAAGCCATCGGTGTGTGAGCCTAATTCAACCTTGATCTTCGGGTTATCGTTCATAATGGTGATCAAACCGTCCAACACGTGTTTCGATTCGGGCTTCAGGTCGTAACTGTTGAAATCGTACAAAATATTATTGATCACGATGGGTTTGTTCAACTGATATTCCTGCTGGCAAACTACCGGATTATACAGGGTGTCGACCTTAGTGCTGCCAACGGTGGGCATAGGTGCATACTTGGCAAAATAGTCCTTTTTCTCCAGGCGCAGGCTGTAATTGTGTCTGGCGGTAAGCCTTACCTTGTAACGGCCCGTAGCATCGGTAACATAACTTGCAACCTGCCTGGTCAGCGAATCCAGCAGGCTGATGGTTACGCCCTGCAATGGTTTGCCGGTAGCGCAGTTGATCACGACACCTGTCAGGATAGCCGTTGGCGGCGGCAGTGGTTTAGGCTTCACTATTTTAGCCTTGAACAAATTAAGGCAGCACTCCGACTCGCGGTCCGAGCTTAAGTAAGCCACCGTACTATCGCGGCTATCCGGATAAAAGTACAGATCGTCTTTGGTGGAGTTTAACGGATAGCCCAGGTTATGCGGTTTTGTCCAGGCGTTATGCAGTGTATCCGCGCTCTCAAACAAATCAAAGCCGCCCATGCCTTTAAGGCCTTTAGAGCTATAGTAGAGCAGGTGCTCGCGGGTGCTGTAGTAGGGCGCCTGCTCGTCATCAGCCGTATTAACGTCCCGACCTAAGTTGGTAGCATTTATCGGCAATCCCTGGGCATCCAGTTCACTCATCCAAATATCCGTGCCCCCTAAGCCGCCAGGTTTGTTTGAAGCAAAAAATAAACGCTTGCCATCTTCGGTAACCGAAGGCTGCATAGAGTTATATCCTTCAACATTTATCTGACTGTTCAGTTTTTGCGGTGCCGACCATTTTCCGGCTTCGTTTTTACTATAATAGATGGCCGAGATGGTTTTTTCCACCTCTTTGTACCAAACAGTTAAATACATCAGCTTACCCGATGTGGTTAGCGAAGCCGGACCATAATGCACCTGTTTTTTGTTATCGTTAGGCAGGTCGATGCGGGTTATCTTCGAAAGAGCGTTTTTTTCGGCAACATAAATATTATTGGTACGCTGGCTGCTTCCCCGCACCGAGCGAGAGGAAGTGAACCAGTATTTACCATTGTTTTCTGTCAATCCAAAATCACCGGCATCGCCATTGATCTGAGACATTTTTGCTGCTGATGATAGTGTAGGGCGCTTAATCTGTTCCCTGGCAAAAAAACAAGTTTCGAGTTCTTTGTTGGCTAATTGGATATACTCCTTATCCTTACTTGCTTTTAAAAAAATTTGCAGATTTTTTATCGCATCATCAATGTTTTTGTTCGATCGCAGGCACACCGCATACCAGTAGCGGGATAAAGGATACTCGGTAACATATTTATCAATAACATAGCGATACCAGGGCTCGGCCTGCAACAGGTTGTGGTAAAGACGGTACGACTCGGCTAAATGATAGATAATGTACCCGGCCATTTTTTCGTCCTCGTATACATTTTGCCGGGTCGAAAAATAGGGCACCGTACCTTGCGTGGTGGATGTCTTGTTTTCAAGCGCCTTATCATAATAATAGGCAGCGGTTACATAGTCTTTTTCCTCAAAGGCTTTATCGGCTCGTTCTTTAAAGGCTTTGTTTTGCGCTAAAGCGGCTTGGGCAATAAGAAAGAAGAGGATCAGCAAACGTCTTTTCATGCGCAAAAACTATAGCCGAGGGCATACCTGGTCGCGGTTTGATAAGTGGTGTTTGAACAGGTAGCTGATCGATAATTCATAAGTACCTTGCTGAACTGCCGGTTTAAGCGGCGAGGTGGTGTAGTCATAACTCATGCCAATAATGGTGTTACCCATGTGGAAACCCAGATTGGCTACAGCCGCATCGTTTAAACGGTACATGCCGCCAAGTATCAAACTATGATCAGCTTTAAACCGCAACTCAAAATTCATCCCTGCCGCACAAACCTGGTTTTTTTCCTGGCCAATATACACAGCATGCGTGGTAATATCAACCAGTTCTGATGCACGGATACGCAAGCCGCCATGTATGGTATAGCGGAAAGGCAGATCACCGTTTAAACCATTGCTGGTGGCAGGATCTTTGGCCGGCATCAGGTGGGCAGCGCTTACCCCGCCAAAAAAGTTAACGTCGTTATCCGGATTGCCGTCATAATAAAACACACCCGCGCTGGCATCAAAAACCATGGCGCTGGTGGTGGTAAAGTTCTCCATACTGCTCATTGAAGCATCGTAACCACCGGTTGATGAATTATACTGATTATCGAACTGTAGTTTATTTTGATCAAAACTTCGGTTAATGAAGCCCGCCTGCACACCAAAGTTCAATTTTTGATATTGATTGTCAGATACTGGTATCTGGTAGGCAAACGAACCGTAAGCAGCCAGGTAATTATAACCGGCGCCGCCTGCTGTCTGATCGATCATGTTAAAACCCAACGCTACTTTATCTGATGTACGGATATCGCCCGAAACCCCCGCGGTTTTGTACCCGTTGTCAACCGCCGACCATTGATCTTTGAAATTAGCCGTCAATCGGGCGTCGCCATCCATAACGCCGGTTAACGCTGGGTTAAGCCACATTGGATAGGCATAGTATTGTGAAAAGTGAGGGTCGATCTGCGCTTTGGCAATGCCGCACCATATCAGTAAAAGCACCCCAATAAATAATCTTAGTTTTTTCACTTCAGTAAAGTAATTGTTCCTTTTTTGTTTACTTCATGGCCATTGTTCATCACCGCCTTCAGATAATAGGTGTAAACACCCAATGGTTCTTTTACACCTTTGTAGGTACCATCCCAACCATTGGTTTTTTCGGTCGAGCTGAATAAAATTTGTCCCCACTGATTGTATACAGAAAAGTTTAAACTTTTGATACCCTCGCTATGTACATAAACCACATCGTTGTTACCATCTCCGTTAGGTGTAAAGGCATTGGGCACATAAATATCGTCGGTTTGGTTCAGTGCCTGGCCGGTAACGGCATTTGAGTTGGCACTGAGTGAACATGGCGTAAGTCCCATGGCCCGTACCATCAGAGTTACACTTTGGTTTTGTTTGAGTGATGACACCGTATGTGTCAATCCGCTCGCGCCCGAACTCGGCCCGCCATAACTCGATCCGTTATCCGTGCTCACCATATATGTTATGGCGCCTGTCACTGCGTTCCAGCCAAAGGTTACACTACTTTCGGTAACCGAATTGACAGCCGCTACCGGTGCCGCCAAAGGTTGCAGTATTTGTACCTGTGCAGGCTTGCGTGTTGTCGAAACACATCCGGTAAGGGCATTGGTAGCCTCAACATAATAGGTTACATTAACAGTGGCAACAGGTATCGATAGCGTATCGCCGGTACTTACGGGTGTGCCACCGGTAGCTGTGGTATACCATGCGAAATTTACATTATGATCGCTCGTATTTGCTGCCAGCGTAGCGTTGGAACCCGGGCAAACCAGGGCATCCTGCGTAGTAAACTGTGGTTGCGGTAACAGGGTAGCATAGCATGCTGTTCTTTGTAAAGAGTTGCACCCTTGCGCATTTACCTGTTCAACATAGTAAACGGCATTAGCTGATAATGTTGATGTAGTAAACGAGGTGCCGGTACCCAGTGGTGTACCACCCGTTGCTGTCGAATACCAGTTATAGATAACCCCGCTTTGCGGATTTGCCACTGCAAACGTAGCTTTCGATTCGGCACAGGCGCTAACCGTATCCTGTACCAAAGCTGGCGGCGATGGTGGCGTGGCCATATTTACCTGAATGCTGGCCACAGATGCGCCTGAGCATAATCCGTTTGAGCTTTCTACATAAAATGTTTTGGCTGTTAAAAGCGGCGCAGTGGTATAGCTTAAGCCGGTAAACAATAAAGTTGTTTTAGCAGGACTATCGTACCAGTTATAAGTAAAGCCGCTTTGCGGGCTGCTTACCGAAAGTACGGCCGGACTTCCCGGACATATCGTTACTGACGGCTGAACGGTTGGTGGTATGGTAGGCGGCGTCATAATGGTAAACGCCACGCTGGTGCTGATCACCGGGGTTAAGCATTGGCCCGACGAAACTACACGCCGGTAATAAGTAGTCGCAGTAATAGGCGCCGGGTCATAGTCACTTGCTGTTGCACCGGCGATATTGGTAAAGTTGATGTTATCTGTCGATACCTGCCACTGATAGCTATACGATCCATTACCGCCGGCAGGCGTGCTGCCAACAATGTTAGCAGGATCGCCCGCCAAACAAAAACTGGTTACAGTTGGCGCGGCAACGCTGTTATTGCTCACCGGTGTTAAAACCGGCAGTATAGTTACGTTCGCGGCAGTCCTCGCTGAGGTACATCCCCCGGCATTTACAGCTTCTACATAATAAGTTATATTTGCTGATAGTACCGGCGTAATATAACTGGTGCCGGTAAATAATACGGGGCCGCCGGTGGCAACGCTATACCAATTATAACTAACGCCTGCTTGCGGGTTTGCAATCGTTATGGTTGCCGATGTACCCATGCATGTATTAGTTGGGTTATTGGTCAACGCAGGTATTGTGGGTGTAGCGATTACGTTTACCTGCACACTGGCCATTGATTGGCTCGAACATAACCCATTTGAGCTTTCTACATAAAAAGTAGTATTAGCCGCGATTGGCCCGGTAACAAATGTCGATCCGGTAAACAACAAGTTAGTTTTGGTGGCGCTATCGTACCAATTGTAGGTAATACCGCTTTGCGGATTGTTAACTGATAAAGTTGCCGCGTTGCCCTGGCATACGGTCACGGTTGGTTGCGCGGCGGACGGTGCAGTTGGCGGAGTAGTGATAGTGAATGCCACACTATTACTGATCAACGGGGCCAAACATTGGCCCGAAGAAACCACACGGCGATAATAGGTTGTGGCGCTAATTGCTGCCGGGTCGTAGCTGCCTGCTGTTGCGCCGGTAATATTATTAAAGTTGATATTATCTGTCGATACCTGCCACTGATAGCTATACGATCCATTACCGCCGGCAGGCGTGCTGCCA
>Ga0157373_10003271_pt1 | contig 12236 bp, 12 predicted proteins | sample C65metaG_FD_113460 | JGI IMG/M metagenome (GOLD analysis project Ga0157373, IMG submission 113460) | Corn rhizosphere microbial communities from Kellogg Biological Station, Michigan, USA - C6-5 metaG | ecosystem: Host-associated > Plants > Roots > Rhizosphere > Soil | place: USA: Michigan...
CGCATCAATAATTGTCGCCTGCTTTTTCCCTTTTCCAATTCGCGACCTACTGAATAAGGAGTTGCAACACCCGCAATGAAAAGGAAAAGCGGAAATATCAAATCATAAAAATGGAAACCATTCCACGCAGGATGCGTTAATTGATTGGAAAAACCATTCCAGAAGGAAGATCCTGTTGCATTTGCGAGACTGTGAACAATTTCTTCGGCACCCATTATCCAAAACATATCAAAACCACGAAGTGCATCAAGAGAATAGAGTCGCTGTGGACTTGAAAGTTGTGTTCTTACTACTCGTGTTGAAGGTTGGGATTTACTTGTTAATTCTGTTTGAGAAATTTGTTGATTCATTTGCAATCGTTGTATATAAGCGATAAAGTTAGGGGAATTTATTTTTCACTTTTATGCATTTTTATGCATTGTCTGCAAAATTGTAAACCCGTATCGTATCAACTAATTACAGGCATGCGAATTGTAGATTTTTGTTATGCTTGTTGCATCAAGAAAAAATAAACATGCACGACAATTTGTAGAGCGAAAGCTGATCATTCGGTTGCGCATTTTTTTTGCACTATTCATATTGTTGCTTGGCGTAATTGTTTATGAAATCAGCAGCAACTATATTCCTGTAAGTAAAGCAATGCTCGCATTCTTTAGTGGCATTTTGATCGGTGTGGTTTTCACCCGGCGAAAAAGATTTTTTTGGGAAGAAGAAACATCAAGAGTAATTGCAAGAATGGATCGTATTGGAATTGTATTGCTTCTTGTTTATATCGCGTATTTAATTTTTCGACACATATGGCTCGCACATTTATTCTACGGACATCAACTTACTGCTTTTAGTTTCGCTTTAACAGCAGGAACAATGACCGGTCGTGTTTTAACCATGCGTACACAAATAAGACAGATTTTAAAAAATCAAAAGATTCTTTGAGCAGAATACAAAGTGAAATAATCTTTTTGGTGACGAGCTTTTGTAATTCTATTCATCGCCTGTTGTGTCACTCACTTCAACATTCTGAACTTTAATAAGCAACCATCACTTCTTATAAAAAATCCGCTGCACCCACATCTTTTATGCGAGTGCAACGGAGGAATTATAACGATTCAAATCACTTAATCAGTAGTTGTCTTTGTAACAGTAACCTTATCATTGCGACCACCACCTCGTGTCAACGCAACAAGCAATAAGATAAAAATCGCTCCTGCTACTATCCAAACCCAGGGCTGTGCATACCATGAAGTTGTAGTGGTAGTGGTATGAGTTGTTACGTTTTGACTGCCCGAAGCATCCTGCGCTATGCTTAATGCCCGTATAAAAATGAGAGTGAAGAATGTAACTATTGATTTAAGGAGATTTCCTTTTGATAAGTGTTTCATAGACGAAATTTTTTAGTTAATAAATGAATTTATTAAGTAAGTTATACCGTATCTATTCAACACTTATGCCAAGTTTGTGATCAAAAAGATTAGAGATTGTGGAATTTACTGCAACTTCAAAAGAAATACGCGATTTTGCAAGTAACTTTGCCGCACAGGAAAACAAATCTTCAACTTATGAAAAATAAATATAAGATTGGCATATTCGTTTTGGCAGCAGCGGCTCTCATAACTACTTTATATTTTATCAATACAAAAAAAAGTGAGCCTGAAGATGATTATCTGTGGATAATGTGGTAGCTGAATTAAGGAGATTTGTATTAGATTTTATTCTTCTGATTTTTATCCTTCTTTTATAATTTCTATCATTTATTAAATTCTCATGAAATCTGTTATTCGTTGTTTATAAATCAGTTTTTTATTTTTTAAATTTGATCGCCCTAAACAAAAATTATGACAAGAAAAAATATCCTAACGCTTCTCGCATTTAACGCCGTTGTTAATGCCATATTAGTTAATCTGAAAATTTTACATGCTGTTAATCTCAACTGGTGGCTTATCTTCTTGCCAACGTGGTTCAGCACGCTTCTCCTTGTCAGTAAGATAGTGAAAGACGTTTTCAGACATAGTAAGATAACCATCAAACGCCGCAATAAAATAACCGTTATACCGGCAAAAGCGGATGCTTAATTTTTAATTGTATTGGTTGCTAAATTTTTCTTGCTTTAATATTCTTAGTTTCTGCATTGCCTTGCTTTGCTTTTCCTTCACCGGAAGATTCTTTACGTCTCTGGTCTGATGTTCCTGATGCATCTCTTTGCGCAGAAATTTCATGCCCTGAATCAGTACAATTTTTGTTGCAATTGTTTCAACAGTATAAGTGTGCGACGCAACGACCGATGCACAAAGATTCTTCTGCCGGAAAACAAAAATGCTTTCTCAGTTCAATAACATTAAACATCCTAAATTTGTAAGGTAAACTTATCAGTTTAATTGATAGAATGGCAAAACATACAGATATACAGTTAGCTTCGGAATTAAGAACAGTTATTACGAGGCTTATAAAAAAATTAAGAAAACATTCCGTTACAGGCATGCAGCTTTCTCTTACAGAAAGATCTACAATGAGCCTGCTTGACCAGTATGGGGAACTGCTGCCTAATGAACTTGCTGCAATGGAAAAGATCACCAACCAATCCATGTCGCAGATATTGAATCATCTTTCTGAACTTGGATATATCAATAGACGCATTTCAAAAGAAGACAAACGTAAATCGCTTATATCGCTTTCTGCAAAAGGCGCCGCAGTACTGAAACAGGTTAGGAGCGAACGTGATAGTTGGCTGTACCAGGCACTTTCTAAAAGCTGCTCTGCTGAAGAACTTGATGTTTTAAAAAAGGCTCTTGGCCCTTTGAAAAAGCTCGTAGAGTTTGAGGAAATATGAAAAAGATAAAAACAGTGAAGATTACCACATTCGATGCTTTCAAAAGTCGTAATTACAGGTTATATTTTGCAGGACAATCAGTCTCTCTCATTGGTACATGGATGCAGAAAACAGCCGTAAGCTGGGTTGTGTATTCTCTTACACACTCAAAATTCATGCTTGGGCTTTCACTCTTTGCAAGCATGTTTCCATCGTTTGTGTTTTCGTTTATTGGCGGCGTTGTGTCAGACAGGTATAATCGTTATCGTGTATTGCTGGCAACACAAATCGCTTCCATGTTACAAGCTGTATTCCTCACATTGTTGGTCTTATCAAAACATTATACTGTTTGGGAAATACTTGCGTTAAGTTCTATTCTCGGCGTGATCAATGCATTTGATGTGCCTGCACGGCAATCGCTCGTAAATGAAATGGTGGATGATAAAAAATATCTTCCTAATGCACTTGCTTTGAATTCATCTATGGTGAATTTATCAAGATTGATCGGTCCTGCGATCGCAGGTTTAATTCTTGAAAAGTTTGGCGATATATTTTGTTTTGGGTTAAATGCATTAAGCTTTGTTGCGGTAATTGCTTCTATCTTAATGATGCGCTTGCCTTCTCTTCAAAAAACGCATGATGAAAAAAATATTTTGCAGGATATAAAAGATGGATGGAATTATTTAAAACAAACAAAATCCATCAGGTTCATAATTATCATGCTCGCACTTGTAAGTCTTTTTGTTTTGCCTTTCAGCACACTCATTCCTGTTTATGCAAAAGATATTTTTAAAGGCTCAGCTTCCACATTTGGCATTATTGACAGCATGATTGGTTTAGGCGCTTTCGGCGGCGCTATCTTTCTGGCTTCGCTCAAATCGGGCAAAAATTTAAGGAAAATACTCGCCGTTAATACTATCTTGTTTGGAGCAGGACTGGTGTTATTTTCTTACATGCATTTTTATCCTGCGGCACTCTTCTGCGCAATGTTGGCCGGTTTCGGGATGATGTCGCAGATCACTATTAGTAATACAATAATTCAAACAACGGTTAGTCAAAACATGCGTGGACGAATGATCAGTTTTTACGCAATGGCTTTCTTTGGCATGCAACCATTAGGCGGATTGATAGTTGGTTCTGTTTCACAATGGATAGGTGTACCTGCCACCGTTTTAGCAGAAGGTTGTGTTGCTTTGCTCATAGGAGCTTTGCATTTCAGATTTCTGAAGCGCAATAAATTGAAAGCAGTAGTTAAAAATATTCAACTTGTGCAGCCGCAGGAAATTGCGGTTTCATAATAACTTTTAATTTTATTTCTCCACTTCATTTAATAACTTTAAGACACCATCAGTTTATTATTCTTTTCACATAAAACCAAAACTAATGAAACAGAAATTACTCCTTGCCCTCACGTTGGTTTTTATTTGTACCCTGGGGCATACGCAATCGCTAAAAACATGGACATGGGATACCTACAAAATGAAATTCAAACTTCCCAGCAACATGGTAGTAGAAGAAAACAACGCAGACAAATTCGAGGCATCGAATAATGTAATTACCCTCGATATTTATCCGCGACAAGGCGAGAGCCTGACTTACAGCGGAATGAAAAATGCCATTATTAACTGGGCATATAAAACCGGGCTCCGCTATGCTGATTATAATGGCGACGGGGATGAGCAACCCATTTATATGAAAGATTTAAACGGATACTGGGGATGTGCCATTGATGGTAAAAAAGAAGGCTATCCCGCCTCAATGCTTTTACTGGTTGATCCTGATTATACCGATATAAGTTTTTATATCTGGCTATCTTATAGCAATGATTATTACCAGGATGCTCTTCAGATTTTAAGAAGTTTTCAACCAAAATAAAGAGAAATACTTTACCGGAAAATGTTCTGCCATTTTGCAGAACATTTTCTATTGCACAGAAATACCTGTTAACCTGATTTGCAACTATATTTTGTGAATGCGTGAAACATATGTTATGTCTTTACCAAAAGGCGACACATTTAATAGTAGCACTGTTGAGGAGTGTAAGAAAATGAACAAACATTGCATTGCGAGAAATTAATTTTCAATACAGATTCTGTTTGTAATTTGCGCACTCTAAAAAAATAAACATATGAAAAGACACGCAACGGCCGTATGGAACGGCTCAGGTAAAGAAGGCGGTGGACATCTTACCACTCAAAGCTCAGTTTTAAATCACACACAATATTCTTACAAATCACGATTTGAAGAGGGTACAGGCACCAATCCTGAAGAACTTGTTGCCGCCGCGCATGCAGGATGTTTTAGTATGAAATTAAGTTTTTCATTGGGTGAAGCCGGCTACACTCCTGAAAACATCGAAACAACCGGTAACATTACACTTGAAAGCGGCACTATTACACAAGCGCATCTGGTAGTGAAGGCAAAAGTGCCGGGCATTTCAAAAGAAAAATTTGAAGAATGTGCACAGGATGCAAAAGCAAATTGTCCTATCAGCAAATTGCTTAACACCAATATTACAATGGAAGCTGAATTGGTAAGCTGATGAATATGGAAATACGTAAAGCTTCAGTTGAAGATGCAGCAATTGTTGCACTGTTGTTTGATTCATACAGATCATTTTACAAACAAGCGCCGGATGTTGATGCTGCATTTAATTTTATAAAGGAAAGATTACAACAAAATGAAAGTGTAATTTTTATTGCGTTTATAAAAGACAATGCAGTTGGGTTTGTTCAACTCTATCCAATATTTACTTCAGTTGGAATGAAACGTGCATGGTTGCTGAATGATCTTTACATTCATGTATCTTCAAGAGGTAAGGGCGTTGCAACAGCTTTGCTTGATGCAGCGAAAGAATTTGCAAAAAGTACAGGCAGTAAATGGCTGATGCTTCAAACAGCAAGTGATAATTACACTGCGCAGGCTTTGTATAAAAAGAATGGATGGAAAAAGGAAACAGATGTGTTTTACAGGTTTGATTTGTGAGAGAAATTGTGGAAAGAGTATAAAAGTATGTAAAGTATATAATGTTTGAAGAGAGATGGCGCGCCAAAGGCGCGCCATAATTTTTTATGTTGTATAATTAACTCAAATAACTTCTTATGAACCATGCCCATTTCTCATGACTTTTTAAAAGATCGGTGAGAATATCTGCATTCCCAATATCATGATACTCATCATTGAAAACGGGAATGTCTTTCCTTAAATAGCGACTTATAGTTTCATGATCCTCAAGCAAATTTTGCAATTGACTTTTTTGATCAGTAGTGTAATCAGGTTCAAGTAAGTTCGTTAATTCGATAAAATCTTTCAACCTTCCCTGCGAGTAATGCCCTATTGATCTTATTCGTTCCGCTACTACATCTATAACTTCTGCCAATTCTGAATACAATGTTTCATAGAACTTATGCATTTCCATAAAATTGCTTCCTTCCACATTCCAGTGATAATTTCTCGTCTTTGTATAAAGAACAAATTCATCTGCTAATATTGTATTTAATTTCTTTGCAGCTAATTGGCTTTTTTCCGGTACAAGACCTATGTCTGCTTTCATAATTTTGTTTTGCTGGTTTAAATTTTTTTGAAATAGTTTTCAGAAAGATAACTTTTTAATAAACAGTTTTTAGAAGAGAAAGTTTTCAAAATTTAAAATATTAAAAGAAAGAAATAATGTTCCAAGCATTGTTGTTCAAATTTATCTAATGAAATACATTTGAACTTTATCATAACTATATGAAATTAACAACCATCTTTTTCCTGTGTATTATCTACAATCGTACCATATTCAAGCACAAATTTATTTCTCAAAGGGCAAGACATTATCAGCGTTGATGGAGAACCCTTTCTATTAATGAAATAATATGAAGAAAAAAAATTATAAAAAAATTGAAATAATCTTTGAATTAATATAACTTGTTAATGCAATTATTATATAAACTACGAGCTTTTACTTCTATGAAAAAAACTGTTTTGTTAATTGATGATGATATCGAAGAACATGAGATATTCAAACAGGCATTGGAGAAGTTTAATTCCAATATTGATTTCGTTTCCGCACTGAATGGTAAACACGGATTGAAATTTCTACAACAAATTTTGCCTGATTGGATTTTTCTTGATGTAAATATGCCGGGCATGAACGGAATTGAAACTTTGTATGCAATTAAAAATACCAAAACAACTGAACATATTCCTGTCTTTATGTACTCAACGAGTGATGGTTACACACATGGAGCATTATCATTAAGTATGGGTGCAAAAAAATATATCAGAAAGCCCGGTGATATGAATGATTTGGAAAGAGTGTTTCGTGAAATTCTAAGTTAAAGTTTCATTTATAAAACAAGCCTGTATTGCTGTTGAGCGATACAGGTTTTGTTTTAAGAAAATTATTTTGTTCCCGGTTTTTTGGGCATTATGGCCTTTGGTTGGGGAGGTGGCAAAATATTGTTTTTATTATTGGATGTATCCTTAGGCAGTTCACTTTCAGGAGCAATATCTTCGGGTCTGATATTAGGCACATTCTCTTCTCCATAATCAGCAGAGCTTCCGTTCCCGATATCCTGTCCTTCCGCACCCAAATTTCTCGGCACACTATTTATCCAATCGTAGCTGATATCATTTTGCATTACTTCAGGTTTTACAAACGATCCAGAATTATCCAATGCAAGAGCTTTATCATCAGATGCCTTGCCATAAAAATATGCAAATGCAGGTAACGCCGCAGATGCTCCCTGTCCTACAGCTGTGCTTGTAAAACGAATAAAACGATCATCGCAACCAACCCATACACCGCAGATCAATTGAGGTGTGTAACCCATGAACCATGCATCACTGTTATCGTTGGTTGTACCTGTTTTACCTGCTATTTCTCCGTCAATACCATATTTCCAGATACTTTTACCCGTTCCATATTGCATCACACCTTCCATCATGTTGATAATATAATATGCGGTAACATCGCTGATAACTTCTTTGCGTTCCGGGACAAAAGTCTGCAACACGTTTCCATTCTTATCTTCAATGCGTGTGAGATACATTGGTTTTACAGTGAAGCCATGGCCTGGGAACATACTGTAAGCCTGCATCATTTCATATAAAGAAATTTCCCCAGAGCCTAAAGCAATAGATGGATAAGGATCTATTTTTGATGTTACTCCGCAGTTTCTCAAAAAATCAACAAATCGTTTTGCTCCTTCATTACCACCGTTACCCAACTGCTGCATGATATACGCTGTAGCACAGTTTCTTGAAAGAGCTAATGCTTCCGCCATAGGTATCGTTTCCCCTGTACAAGTTTTATCAGTTGCGGGAACTGTTCCAAAACCTTTAAATGTTTGCTGCACATCTTCAACCATTGTATTCGGTGTAAAACCTGCATCTTCAATAGCAAGACTATATAACAACGGTTTTATTGTTGAACCAACCTGTCGCTTTGTATTGATATTTACATGATCAAATTTGAATGTTTTAAAATCAATACCACCAACCCATGCCTTTACTTCACCGCTCAAAGGATCCATCGCCATAAAACCAGATTGCAACATTTGATGATGATATTTGATAGAATCATAAGGTGTCATCACTGTATCTTTCGAGCGGTTGTTGTTCCACGCAAAAACTTTCATTGGTGTTTTCACAAAGAAAGATTTTTTTATGTCAGCATCACTTACTCCATCTTTCTTCAGGTTCTTCCATCTGTCACTTACTTTCATTGCTGCCTGCAACACATTCTCATAACCTTTCCATACAGTTCCTTTCTTTATATTGCTTTGTGAGTTGAGAATTTTTTGCATGTATGAAAGGTGCTTTGCAACTGCCTCCTCGGCATACAACTGCATACGTGGATTGATGGTGGTATAAATTTTTAAACCATCACGATAAAGATTATATTCTTCACCATCTGGTTTTTTATGTTGCTTGCACCATCTCTTCATGTCTTCACCAAGCACCATTCTAAAATAAGGAGCAAGACCGGCTGTTTCATCAAGCTTTCTATAATTGAGTTCAATTGGTTTTTGTTTTATTTTATTTGCTTCTGCGGCGCTTACATAATTGTTGCGCACCATTTGATCAATTACTGTATTTCTCCTGTTCAATGCGTTGGTTGGATACAAACGCGGGTTATATGTGGTTGGTGCATTTACCATCCCCACTAATACTGCTGCTTCTGCAATACTCACTCTGTCGGGTTCTTTCTGAAAAAAAGTTTTTGAAGCATTGCGAATACCAAATACATTATCACTGAACGGAACTGTATTTAGATAAATAGTAAGGATCTCATCTTTTGTGAAATTTCTTTCGAGTTTTATTGCAATGATTGATTCTTTTAATTTTTGTGTCAGTCTTGTAATAATATTATTGCTTGGGTTAGCAGTGAATAAATTTTTTGCGGTTTGCATGGTAATGGTACTTGCACCGCCTTTGGTTCCCAAAGAGAAAAATGCACGTGCCAGCGAACGCGGATCAATTCCGTTGTGGTCGTAATAGCGTTCATCTTCTGTTGCCACCAATGCTTTAATAATATATGGACTTATGTCTTTATAATTTACATTTACCCTGTCTTCGAGGTAATATTTTCCCATCAGCGTTCCATCATCGGCATATACCTGGCTTGCAAGCGATGCAGAAGGGTTTTGCAAATCTTCAATAGAAGGCATTTTGCCAAATACGCCCCAATCGGCGAGGAGGATTATTACAACTGCAAACACAAGGCAGCCAAAAAAAGTTAGCCACAAAATTTTTACTGATCTTTTCATAGTCGTTATAAGAAACGCAAGTTATAGTATTTATTATATGCTGAAATTTTTGTGCCGAAAGGTTTAGCATTTTTTTGGAGAGATAATTTTAGGGTTACAGGTAGCGGTTCGCTGTATTTCATTTTTCTCTGAAGAATAAAATAATTTTTAGGGTGAATTAAAATTTTTTACAGCAAAGAAACAATCTCCTTATCATCAGATTCAGGATCTTCCTAAAAATTTGATACCATTTAATTTTTTCTTCTTTTGGTAACTTTAAAACTTCTTCAATTATATTGCTAATAAAGTTTTTCTAAAAATCACATAACTCTTAAATCCTAATTTTACTTAATGTCATTTTCCAATCGCATTACGCAGCTCTTCAACATACAATATCCCATTGTACAAGCCGGCATGATATGGGCCAGTGGATGGCGTTTAGCAAGTGCAGTGAGTAATGTGGGAGGTCTTGGTTTAATTGGCAGCGGCAGCATGTATCCTGAAGTGTTGCGTGAGCATATTCAAAAATGCAAGGCAGCAACCGATAATCCTTTTGGAGTAAACGTTCCTTTGATGTATGCACATACGCAAAAAAATATTGAAATTATTCTTGAAGAAGGAGTGAAGATAATTTTTACTTCAGCAGGAAATCCAAAAACATACACATCGCTTTTTAAAGAAAGAGGAATTACTGTCGTGCATGTAGTAAGCAGCAGCAGATTTGCATTAAAAGCAGAAGATGCAGGCTGCGACGCGGTTGTTGCCGAAGGTTTTGAAGCCGGTGGTCATAACGGAAGAGAGGAAACTACAACAATGGTACTTGTACCTGCCGTAAAAAAAGCTGTAAAAATTCCTATGATTGCAGCAGGAGGAATTGCAAACGGTCGGCAATTGCTTGCTGCAATGGTACTTGGCGCAGAAGGAGTGCAAATGGGGTCAAGATTTGTGTGCAGTGATGAAGCCTCATCACATATAAATTTTAAAGAAGCTGTGATCAAAGCTCAGGAAGGTGATACGATGTTGAGTTTGAAAAAAATAATGCCTGTGAGAATGATGAAGAATCAATTTTTTAATGAAGCGCAGGAAGCTGAACTGCGGGGCGCTACGGAAGAAGAACTAAGAGCATTGCTTGGAAAAGGGAGATCAAGAATAGGAATGTTTGAAGGTGATCTGGAAAATGGCGAACTGGAAATAGGAGAGGTGAGTGCTTTAATAAAGGATATTCAACCTGCGGGTGAGATCGTAAAAAATGTTTGGCAGGAATTTCAGGAAGCTTTGAAAAACCCGTTATCTTAATTTTGGGTTAATGCTTTTTTAAGTTCTAATTCACAAGAATTTTTTAAATTCAATGTGTTATTTACACACAATGAGCGGCACGACTTGAGGCAAGCTAATTTATTAAGAATAACATCGCACAAATGATCAACTTCAAATCGGTTACCGATTTTCGATTGCACGGTGGAAAATATTTTATACCATGTGTTTCCATAGATTGTGTGATATTCGGTTTTCACCGTAACCAACTTAAAGTTCTATTACTGAAAATCGCCAACTTAAATGGCTGGGGATTACCGGCTGGTTTCATTTATAAAGAAGAACATATTGACGAAGCTGCAAAACGCATTCTATGTCAAAGGACAGGATTGCAAAATATTTTTCTTCAGCAGTTTTATGTGTTTGGCGATCCGGGAAGGTGCGACAATAACATTACTAAAATTGCTTTTGAAAATGAAGGTATAAAGGCACCAACGGATAATTGGCTACTGCAACGATTTCTCACAATCGGTTATTATGCGCTTGTTAATTACAAGGCTGTAAATGCTACCACCGATTTTTTCTCTGAAGATTTTAATTGGCATGATATAGATAATTTTCCTATGCTTGCGATGGATCACAATGAAATAGTAGATAAAGCTTTGCTCACATTAAGAACACATTTGCGTTATCAACCTGTGGGTTATAACCTTCTTCCTGAAAAATTTACTATGCCTGAACTGCAAAAATTATATGAAACTATTCTTGATCGAAAACTTGACCGGCGTAATTTTCAACGTAAAATGCTTTCATACGGAATACTTCGCCGTTTAAAACAACGGCGTGAAGGTGTTGCTCATAAAGCACCCTATTTGTATTCTTTTGATCTTCGTAAATATCATAAAGCTTTGAAAGAAGGTTTTCAAAGTGCGTGGTAATTTTAATTGAATTCTTCTATTGAATATTATGCAACATATAATGCTTGCTGCGTGGTGGTTGATCTTTGGTATTATTCACAGTGTGTTTGCTGCTGAACAAATAAAAATTTTTTTTAAAAATATGATGGGAAAAGGTTTCAAATATTATAGACTGATCTATTCATTAATTGCTGCAGTGATGGTTGCTTATATTTTATATTTAAACTTCACTATTCATAAAGTTGAATTATGGCGTCCTCCGCTTATTGAGAAAATTTTTGCAGCGGTAGTCGGGGTAGCGGGTTTATCAATAATGCTCATTTGTATTCACAAATATTTTTTTGATCTCAGCGGCATTGATGTTTTTTTTAAAAAGAAAACCGTGAATCAATTGGAGATAAATGGTCTTAATAAATATGTACGTCATCCTTTGTATTCAAGCACTTTGCTCTTCGCATGGAGTTTCTTTTTCTGGCAACCTGTTTTGTCAAATTTAATTTCGGTTTTTGTCATCACAGCATACAC
>Ga0157373_10003275_pt1 | contig 12233 bp, 15 predicted proteins | sample C65metaG_FD_113460 | JGI IMG/M metagenome (GOLD analysis project Ga0157373, IMG submission 113460) | Corn rhizosphere microbial communities from Kellogg Biological Station, Michigan, USA - C6-5 metaG | ecosystem: Host-associated > Plants > Roots > Rhizosphere > Soil | place: USA: Michigan...
CCTTCTCGACGCGGTAGAGGTCGAAGTGCATCGGCTCGTCCGTCACCGGATGGAACTGCACGTCCTTGGCGATGACCTGCTGGTCTTCCTTGCCGTGGCGCAGCGTCACCAGGTGGCCCAGCAGCTTGCCGGTGTAGAGCGCTTTGCGGAACTCGTTCTGGCGCACGGCGATCGGCACCGGGCCCTTGGGGCCGCCGTAGAGGACGCCGGGCACCTTGGACTGGCGGCGGGCTTCGCGGGCGCCGCCCGTGCCGGTGCGGTCGCGGACTTCGACGTTCAGGACGATATCGGCCATGGCCATGCTCTCAAAACGAAACCGCCGCGCGAGGGACGCCCGCACGGCGACGGTCGGTAATAAAGGGTGCGGCTAGATACACGAGGCGGCCGCGGCTTGCAACGCCGCTGCCGCCTCGCATGACGGCTACTCGGCGGCGGCGCTCCGGCTCGCCACCTTCTTCTTTTTCGGCGTCAGATACTTCACCGGCGCGCCGGCCGGCGGAATGGCCAGCGGCTGGGTCGCGATGGTCAGGGGTATGGGCGCGCCCGTGCCCTTCATCAGGCACTGGGCCGTGTCCAGCATGATGTGCTGGCCCAGGCAGAAGACGTCCTCGTAGTGCGGCTTGGAGACGGCCAGGCACTGGTAGAGGTTCAGCTTGGCCATGTTCAGGCAGAAGTCCGCCGTCGGGTCGGCCAGCAGGGAGTCGAGCTGGGCGCTGTTGGCCTCCGTCGCTTGACCCAGCGCCGCGAGCGCCGCGACCGCCAGGCCGTGCACCACCATCGGCGTGTAGGGCGGCCGGGCGGAATCCGCCGATATGCCCAGCGGCGCGTTGCCGATCGTGGCCTGTTCCAGCAGCGAGACGTCGTTGACGTCGCCCAGGATCGGCTGGGCGGAGAGCAGCTTGGCCTGCATCAGCCGCGCGTCACGGTCGGGCACGAACTCCTTCGACCAGGGCTGGTGCTGGATGTCGTAAGCCGCCTGCTTCACGGCCGTCCCGGAGGCGAGCAGGCGCGTCGAGTCGGCGTTCAGGGCCTTCTCGATCAGGCCGGCGGCGCTGGCCGAACCGCGGATGCCAACGACATAGGCCGGGTTGGCGACGATCTGGTTGGCGATTTCGACGCGCTGGGTGGGATCGACGGCGTACTCGCGCACGGCCGTCACGAAGGTGGGATCCTGCAGGGCGGCGATGGCGGCATAGGCGATCGCGCCGCGCACCAGCTGGCGGGGGGTGTAGGCCGCGCCGACCTTCAGCGACTGCTGGATGGCCAGGCCATCCATGAAATTGGGCGTGATGCCGCTGACGCGCGCCATGTAGCCGCGATAGGCGCTGGCTTCCTGAACGACACTGGGTGCGAGGCTGATGGCCGGCGGGGGCGGCGGTGGGGGAGGCGGTGGCGGCGGCAGAGCCGGCGCCTCCTGGGCGCAGGCGGCGAGCAGGGTCAGCGCGAGCGCGGCGGCGGGAACGATGGGGGATCGAAAAACAAAACGCATGAACTGATTGTCCCCTGCGTCCCCCGGTGAAGCCAAGGGTTTTCGATGACGCAGGCCATATTATGACCCGCGCGCGTTAACCATGTTTTGACAAGCTGGAGTGTGTTGAGCCGCCCGGCGCTCAGTCGAAGAGCTTGGAAACGGACTCTTCGTTGGCGATACGGCGGATGGCTTCCCCGATCAGCGGAGCGCAGGAAACGACGCGAATCTTGCCGGCGCCGTTCATGCCGTCGGTCGCCTCGATGGAGTCGGTGACGACGAGTTCGCTCAGCACCGAATCCTTCACCCGCTCGACCGCGCCGCCGGACAGCACGCCGTGGGTGACGTAGGCGGCGACTTCGGTCGCGCCCGCGTCCATCAGCGCCTTGGCGGCGTTGCAGAGCGTGCCGGCGGAATCGACGATGTCGTCGTAGAGGATGCAGCGTCGGCCCGAGACGTCGCCGATGATGTTCATCACCTCGCTCTGGCCGGGGCCGGAGCGGCGCTTGTCGACGATGGCGAGGTCGGCGCCCAGGCGGCTGGCGAGCGCACGCGCCCGGACCACCCCGCCCACGTCCGGCGAGACGATCATCATGTCGTCGGTCTTCTTGTAGTGGCTGCGGATGTCGTCGGCCATGCGGCGCGCGGGCAGCAGGTTGTCGGTCGGGATGTCGAAGAAGCCCTGAATCTGGCCGGCGTGCAGGTCCATGGTCAGCACCCGGTCGGCGCCGGCGCGCGTGATCAGGTTGGCGACCAGCTTGGCCGAGATGGGGGTGCGCCCGCCGGTCTTGCGGTCCTGCCGGGCGTAGCCGAAGTAGGGCACCACGGCCGTGATCCGCCGCCCCGACGCGCGTTTCAGCGCATCGATGCAGATCAACAGCTCCATGAGGTTGTCGTTGGCCGGATAGCTGGTCGACTGAATGACGAAGACATCTTCGCCGCGCACGTTCTCGTCGATGGTGACGAACACCTCGTTGTCGGCGAAGCGGCGCACCTGCGCTTTCGTCAGCGGAATATCGAGATATTCGGCGATCGCCTGTGCGAGCGTGCGGTTGGAGTTGCCGGCCAGCAGCTTCATTCGAGACTCGGGGCTACGGAGACGCTGATGCGGCTTCTAGCAGGGGTGCGGCGGTCGGCAAGCCCCTACTCAAGCATGATGGCCGACAGCAGGCGGCCGTAGTCGCCTTCGCCCCGGTGGTGGGCGCGGCGGTTGGAGAAGAAAAGGTCCTCCTCGGTGACCGTATCGCGGCCGACCCATTCAGCGTCGCCGACGCCCGCGCGCTCCAGCCGGTCGAGGACGAAGGCGGGAAGATCGAAGAGGCGCTTTTCGTCGGAGTCGCCGAGGTGGAAGAAGCGTTCGGAGCCCGGCTGGTCGGTGGCGAAGCGCTCTAGGAATTCGAGGCCGACTTCGTAGGACCTGGGCCCGATGCAGGGGCCTATCGCCGCGACGATCCGGGCGGGATCGGCGCCGTGGCGGGTCATGTGCTCGATGGCGGACTCGACGACGCCGGTCAGCGCGCCTTGCCAGCCCGCATGGACGGCGGCGATGACAGGGACGTTCGGATCGACCATCAGCACCGGCGCGCAGTCAGCGGCCAGCGCTCCGCAGGCCAGCGAGGGCAGGGTGGTGACGACGGCGTCGGCCTGCGGGCGATAGGCGCCCCACGGCGCCTCGGCGAACTCGGCCCGGGCGGAGTGGATCTGGTAGCAGGTGTTAAGCGCATCGGGCGTCAGGCCGAACCAGGCGGCGGCGCGGCGGCGGTTCTCGGCCACGTCGGCGGCCTCGTCGCGCGAGCCGCGTCCGACGTTGAGGCTCTCGTAGATGCCGGTCGAGACGCCGCCCTGGCGCGTGAAGAAGGCGTGGCGCACGCCGGCCACCTTGGCCAACAGCGGCGACTGGATGGTCGGCAGGTCGCTCACGAAACCTCCTCGAAGCCGGGCGGGATCAGGCCGGGCGAATGGATGCAGGCGGCCTTGAACAGCTCTCCCATCTGGTCGGGCGCGACGAGTCGATCAAGCTGGCGGGCGAGCGTATCGGCGCGGTCGGGATGGGCGGCGGTCAGCGCGGCGGCGCGCTCATCAACGCCGAGACGACGCAGAAACGCGCCCTGGGTCACGATTGCGGTCTCCACGCCCGCCTTGCGCGCGGCGGCGAGCACGGCGGGGAAGTCGGCGTGGACGGTCAGGTCCGCCTCGCCGGGGCAGGCGAGGGGATCGACCTTCTCATGGCCCCTCAGTGCTTGCAGGGTGTCGCCGAAGCCCGGCTCGGCGCGACCGTAATCGATGAGCAGCGCAGCCCCGCCGTCTCGGGCGATGTGCTCGCCGATGAGCTGGCCGAAGGCGGCCTGCGCGCGGGAGATCTCCAGCACCTGACCGGCCTGCGGTTCAGGCGGCGGCGCGGGAGTCCCGCCGACCAGTCGCCAGATCCAGCCCTTGCGGTCGGGCAGCGGCTGCAGCCCAAAGCCGAGGTCTTCATCGGCCAGGCCGACCATGCGCTCGGCCCAGGCTTCGCCTGTCCAGACCAGTTGGCGGGTGGGCAGGCAGTCGAGCAGCTCGTTGGCGACGATGATCGCGGGCGGGCCCGGGGGAATGTCGCTCAGCGCCTGCACCCAGCGCGCGCCCACCGGCGCATCGGCGAGACGCCGTACCTGCGCGTCGCGCAGCGGGGACGAGGTCTCCACCATCCAGACATCGACCGCCTTGATGAAGTCGGGCGATACGCGGGCGGCGCGCAGCATGTCGCTCATCAGCGTCCCGTCGCCGGGGCCGACCTCGACCAGCCGCACGCGCTCGGGCGAGCCCATTCGCGTCCAGACCTCGATGGCCCAAAGCCCGATCAGCTCGCCGAACATCTGGCTGACCAGCGGGGCGGTGATGAAGTCGCCGCCTTCACCCAGGGCCGGGCGGGTCGCGTAGTAACCGTCCTGCGGATCGTGCAGGCAGCGGTGCATGTATTCGGCGACGGTCAGCGGGCCTGTCTGGGCGATCTCGGCCCGCAGGCGCTCACGCAGGCTCATCGGCTCCCAGCGCCTGCGGCTCCTGCCTCAAGCCGCGCCAGAGCAGGAAGAGGCCGAAGAGCGCCATCGGGATCGACAGCAACATCCCCATGGTCAGGCCGAGCGGGAAGTGGGGCATGAAGCGGTCGGGCTCGCGCACGTTCTCCAGCGAGATACGGGCCAGCGCATAGCAAAGGAGGAAGAGGCCGGTGATCGCGCCACGCCGCTGCAACCACTTCAGCCGGTGGGTGGCGATGCGCAGGATGATGAAGAGAACGATGCCCTCGAGCGTCGCCTCATAGAGCTGGCTCGGATGGCGCGGTTCGGGTCCGGCGTTGGGGAAGATGATCCCCCACGGCACGGTGGTCGGGCGGCCCCAGAGCTCGCCGTTGATGAAGTTGGCGATGCGCCCGAAGAAGAGGCCGATGGGCGCGGCGGGCGCGACGAGGTCCGACAGGCGGAACACCTCGACCTTGTTCCTCAGCGCAAAGCCGATCAGGGCGACGGTCACCCCGATCAGGCCGCCGTGGAAGCTCATGCCCCCATGCCAGACCTTCAGGATCTCCAGCGGGTCGGTCCAGAACAGCGAGGTGGAATAGAAGAGCACGTAGCCCAGCCGCCCGCCGAGGATGACGCCGAGCGTGATCCACAAGATGAGATCGTCGATCTGCAGGGGTGTGAGGGTGGGCGTCTGCCCGCCCCACAGGCGCTCGTTCTTGACGAGCGAAACGGCATAGCGCCAGCCCAGCAGGATGCCGGCGACGTAGGCGAGGGCGTACCAGCGGATCGCGAACGGGCCGATCTGGACGAGGACGGGGTCGAAGTTCGGAAACGGCACGGATCCACCTTCTGTCGCGTTACCGGCGCAGGTATAGAGTAGTCCGATGCAAACCCAGAACCCCTTCCTCGACGAAATGGCCAAGCTGACGACGGCGGCGATGGGCCTCGCGCAGGCCGCCAGCGAAGAGGCCAAGGCCGCCTTCCGCGCCCAGGCCGACAGGATCGCGGCCGAATTCGACCTCGTCCGCCGTGACGACTTCGAGGCGTTGCGGGCCGAAGTGGCCGCTCTGCGCGCCGAGCTCGCCGCCCTCAAGCCGGCCTCGGACAAAGCGGCGCCCAGCGCCTGAACATCCACAATTTTCCGTTAAAATCCGCTTGTATGGCAGGGGGCGAAGCAGACTAGGCTCCCTGGTGTGGGAGCGATTCAACCGGGCGCGTCCCGCGCCCGCGGCGCTTCGTAGGGACGCCTGCATACCGATGGACACACGCCCCGAGGAAGACGAAACCCTGCTCGCGTTCGACCCGCTGGATGTGGTCGAGCATGTTCTCAACGCCGAAAACCTCAGCTTCGACCGCACCGAAGACGGCGACCTCGCGTTTGCGCTGGCGGGCGACTGGACGGACTACGAACTGTGGTTCGCCTGGCGGCCGGAAGCCGACTGCATGCAGCTGTGCCTGTCGATGGACATGACCGCGCCGAAGGAAAGCCGCGCCACGGCCTACGAGCTCGTCAGCCTGATCAACCAGCGTGTGTGGCTGGGCCACTTCGAGATCTGGGCCGACGACGGCGAGATCGTTTTCCGCCACGCCATGGCGCTCCCGGGCGGCGAGCGGCCGACGCTGGCGCAGGCGGCCTCGATGATCGACGCGGCGGTGGAGGCGGCCGACCGCTTCTATCCCGCCTTCGACTTCCTGGTGCGCGGCGGCAAGACGCCGGAAGAGTCGCTGGCGGCCTGCATGTTCGAGACCGTGGGGCGGGCCTGATTGTGCGTGGTTCGAGACGCGATGCTGATGCATCGCTCCTCACCATGACGAAAGTTTCTGCTATCTGCTGAGTTCGTCATCCTGAGGAGCCCGCGCCGAGCGGGCGTCTCGAAGGACGCAAGGCGGGGCTGAATGACACCCATACTTCTCTTGGGCGCGGGCCGGATGGGCGGGGCGCTGATCGAGGGCTGGCTGGCGGCCGGGGCCTTTGCGGCGTCCGACATCATGGTTCGCGATCCGCAGGCGCCGAAGATCAAGGGCGTGCGGATCAACCCGCCGGACGCCGAACTCGTCAAGGCCAAGACGGTGGTGTTGGCCGTCAAGCCGCAGGTCTGGCGCGACGCGTCGGCCGCCATCGTCCCGCATCTCGATCCTGACGCGGTGGTGGTCTCGATCGCCGCCGGCGTGCGCCAGGCCGACATCGCGCAGGTCTTCGGCGGCCGCAGGACGGCGCGGGTGATGCCGACGACGGCGGTGGCGATCCGGCAGGGGACGGTCAGCATCTTCTCTCCCGACGCCGAGGCCCGCGAGCGGGCGCAGGCGCTGTTCGCGCCCGTCGGCACAGTGGTCGAGGTCGAGACCGAAGCGGACATGCACGCGGCCACGGCGGTGTCGGGGTCCGGGCCGGCCTACCTCTACGCCTTCGTCGAGGCGCTGGAGGCGGCGGGCGTTTCGGCTGGACTGGCGGACGACATCGCCCGCGACCTCGCTCGCTCGACCGTGATCGGCGCGGCCGCGCTCATGGCCCACAGCGGGGCCGAGCCGGCCGAGCTGCGCAAACAGGTCACCTCGCCCGGCGGTACGACCCAGGCGGCGCTCGAAGTGCTGACGGCCGAGTTGCCGGACCTGATGGCTCGCGCGGTCGCGGCGGCGGCCAAGCGCTCCGAGGAACTCGGCGGCTAATTTCTACGCTTGAGTTAGATTGCCGCCATGACGCCCACCGAGGACATTCTCGATCGCGCCGCCGCCGCCGCCCTGGCGCTGGCGACGACTCATCCGTGGCGCGAGGTCTCGCTGCGCGAGATCGCCCTCAAGGCGGGCGTCCCGTTCGCCGAACTCTACGACCACGCCCAGAGCAAGGGCGCGGTGATGGCGCACCTCTCGGCCCGCTTCGACCGGGCGGCTCTGGCCACGGCGGACGGCGCCGAGGCCGATGTCCACGACCGGCTGTTCGAGGCGACGATGGCGCGGATCGAGGCGATGGAGCCGCACCGTGCTGCGCTGGTTGCCATCAGCCGCGCCGAAAGTCCGCTCGCCATCGCCAAACGCCTGCCGCACACCGCCCGCGCCATCCTGGAGGCGGCGGGCGTGGATGCGAGCCCGCCGCGCCTGGCAGCCATGACGGCGGTGTGGACGCGCGTGCTGCAGGTCTGGCGAGACGACGAAGGGGCGCTGAACCGAACGATGGCCGAGATCGACAAGCGCCTGAAGCAGATGCGCCAGCAGCTCAAGCGGATCGGAGCGGGCTTCTAGGGCCGCTCGAACAGGATGTTCGGCCGGTCCTTGTAGATGACCTCGGCGTAGGGGCGAAAACCGCACTTCTCGGCCACCCTGATCGACGGCGCGTTGTCCGGGCTGATCATGCAGACCATGCGCGGGTTGGCGAGGTTGGCCTCGCCCCAGGCGATGGCGGCCTGCACGGCCTCCGTCGCGTAGCCCTTGCCGTGCGCGCCGGCGGTGAGCGACCAGCCGACCTCGGGCGTGCCGTTCAGCGGCGGGTCGATCTCGCGCTGGAAGTCGGCGATGCCGATGTCGCCAATGAAGGCGCCGGTCGCCCGCTCCTCGACCGCCCAGTAGCCGTAGCCGAGCGCGGCCCAGTGGCCGATGTAGCGCAACAGCCGGCTCCAGACCTCGTCGCGGGTCGAGGGCTTGCCGCCGATGAAGCGGGTGACCTCGGGATCGGTCCACATGACCAGCATCGGCTCGAAATCGAGCAGGGTGTGGCCGCGCAGCCGCAGCCGCTCCGTCTCAAGCACCGGCGCTTCGATGGGACTCATCCGGGCAACCTAACAGTGGCGCGAAGACCGCCAAGCGGGGAGGGCGCCAGCGTCAGCTCGCCGCCGTGCCCGCGCGCCACGTCGCGCGCGATGGCGAGACCCAGGCCCACGCCCTTTTCGTTCTGGTTGCGGGACTCATCGAGCCGGCTGAACGGCTTGAACGCTTCTTCGTAGCGCTCGGGCGGAATGCCGGGGCCGTCGTCGTCGACCATGATCTCCACGCCGCCGGTGGGGGTGGGCCGCACCGCCAGCTGCACCGTCTCGCCATGCACGGCGGCGTTCATCACGAGGTTGGAGAGCGCGCGCTTCAGCGCATTGGGGCGAACGTGGACCTCGACCGTCGGGTCGGCGTCGATGCGGACGTTGGCCCCGGCGCGGGCGGCGCCTTCGCTGACCTCGTCGATGATGTCCTTCAGCAGCACGGTCTCGACGGCCTCGCCGCCCTCGCCGCGGGCGAAGGCGAGATATTCGTCGATCATGTGCTCCATCTCGGCGAGGTCCTTCTTCATCGCCTCGGTGCGCTTGTTCGCCGGCGCCAGCGCCAGTTCCAGCTTCAGCCGGGTCAGCGGCGTGCGCAGGTCGTGGCTCACCGAGGCGAGCAACGCCGTGCGCTGGTCGATGTAGCGCTGGATGCGCGCCCGCATGGCGAGGAAGGCCTGCGCGGCCTGGCGCACCTCCCGCGCGCCATGGGGCTTGAAGGCGGGTTGGTCGATGCCCTTGCCGAAGGCGTCGGCCGCGCTCGCCAGCCGCTCGATGGCCCGGACCTGGTTTCGGATGAAAAGGATGGCGATGGCGGTCAGCAGGAAGGTCGCAATGGCCATCCAAAGCACGAAGATATGGCCCTGGGTGGCGAAGGCCCGGTCGCGTGGGGCGATGATGCGCATCACTCCGCCCTTCACCTGCACCCGGATGTCGACGTAAGCGGGGTAGCGCGTGGTGTCGAACCAGTAGGGAACGTCCAGCCGGTCATCGAGCGCCTTGTTCAGCGAACGATCGAGCGCGGCGAAGAAGGCGTGGCGGCGGTTGACCGGGAGCGCGCGGCCTTCCTGAAGCGCGATGGACAGAGACAGCGAGTCCTCGGCGCGCTTGGACAACATGGTCAGGGTTTGAGGCGTCGGATTGTCGTCATAGGTCTCGACGGCCCAGGCCACGTCGCCCGCAAGGCCCTCGGAGAGGCGGCTGTTCACCGTCTGCCAGTGGGCGTCGAAGAAGATCCAGGTGACGACCACCTGCATGATCGCCACCGGCAGCACGATGATCAGCAGCGAGCGGCCCCACAGCGTCGTGGGCAGCCAGCGCTTCAGCGTGAAGGGGGCGCGCAGGCGTCGCATCAGTCGGGCGCCAGGCGATAGCCGACGCCGCGCACCGTCTGCAGGTAGCGCGGGTTCTTCGGGTCGTCCTCGATCTTGCGGCGCAGGCGCGTGACCTGCACGTCGACCGCACGGCCGGTCGCGTCCGCCGTGCCGCGCGCCAGCTCTAGCCGGTCGACGGGCGCGTTGGCGGCCTTGGCCAGGCGGCGAAGCAGCTCGATCTCGGCCTCGGTCAGGCGGATGGGATCGCCGTCTCGGGTCAGCTCGCCCCGGTCGGCGTCGAACTCGCAGGCGCCCAGCGACAGGGTCCTCGGACCGTCGGCCTTGCGGCCCGCGCGGCGCAGGATGGCCTCGATGCGCAGCAGCAGCTCCTGCGGCTCGAACGGCTTGGCGAGATAGTCGTCGGCGCCGAGCGACAGGCCCTGAATGCGGTCCTCGGAGTCCCCACGCGCGGTCAGCAGCAACACCGGCGTCTGGTCCCCGGAGCGGGCCCGCAGGCGCTTGGTGAACGAGAACCCGTCCTCGCCCGGCATCATCACGTCGAGCACAATCAGGTCGAAGTCGAGCGTCTCCATCAGCCGCGTGGCCTTGGCGGCGTCGGGCGCGGTGGTGACGCGGAAACCGGCGCGGGCCAGGTACTCGCGCAGCAGGTCGCGGATGCGGTTGTCGTCATCCACGACAAGCAGATGCCGGTCGCTTCCCACCATACTCATGACCGCCCCCCGGCATTGACGAAAAAGCGCTCGCGGCGTCTAAGGTCGCCTTCCCCAAAGGAGGAGGTTTTAGACCTATGTCTCTCGTGCCTTTCGACGATCGCGACGGTTGGATCTGGCTGGACGGCCAGTTCGTGCCCTGGCGCGAGGCGAAGGTGCACGTATTGACGCATGCCCTCCACTACGCCTCCTCGGTGTTCGAAGGCGAGCGGATGTATGGCGGCGAGATTTTCGAGCTGACCGAGCATACCAGGCGTCTGTTCCGGTCGGCCGAGATACTCGACTTCCAGATCCCCTACACGGTGGCCGAGATCGACGCCGCCTGCAAGGAAACCTGCGCCAGGAACGGCCTGACGGACTGCTACGTGCGTCCGATCGCCTGGCGCGGTCCTGAGCAGATGGGGGTGTCGGCTCAACAGACGAAGGTCCATGTGGCGGTCGCGGCCTGGGAATGGCCCAGCTACTTCAAGCCCGAGGAGAAGGCCAAGGGCATCCGCATGACCTTCGCCAAATACCGCCGCCCGGACCCGGCCACCGCGCCGACGGCGTCCAAGGCGTCGGGTCTCTACATGATCTGCACGCTGTCCAAGCACGCGGCCGAGCGGGAGGGCTATACCGACGCCCTGATGCTCGACTGGCGCGGCTATGTGGCCGAGAGCACCGGGGCCAATATCTTCCTGGTGCGCGACGGGGTGATCCATACGCCGACGCCGGACTGCTTCCTCGACGGCATCACGCGCCGCACCGTCATGCGGCTGGCGCGCGAAAAGGGCTTCGAGGTCGTGGAGCGCCACATCCCCGGCGAAGAGCTGCCCACCTTTTCGGAGGTGTTCATCGTCGGCACCGCCGCCGAGGTGACGCCCGTCGCCGAGATCGGGCCGCACAAGTTCCGGCCGGGCAACATCAGCCTGTCGCTGATGGACGACTACGCCAAGCTGGTGCGGCGCGAGCTGCAGCCGGCCTAGGCCAACCAGGTTCCGGGGTGGGGGTAGGCCTCGCCCCGGGACAGGTGGATCAGGCCTATGACGCACCGGACCAGCACCCACACCCACAGCGCCAGCAGCAGGAAGCCCGCGCCCATCAGGATCGGGAATCCGATCAGCACCAGCGTGAGGATCAGGCCCACGCAGCCGATGCCCGCCACGATCAGCGCGCCGACGACGGCCACCCAGAAGGTGCGGATCAGGAGGTCGTAGTGGCTGCGCGCCACCGGTCCCGCGCCGTCTCGCGCCACATAGGCGATGACCACGCCGATCAGGATGGTCAGGCCGTGGGTCAGCCCGATCAGATAGAGGACATAGACGATGATCGGCAGCGTCCGGTCCTCGTGCGCCGGCGTGGCGGGAGGCGGGGTTTCCGCTGTCGTTACGGTCTCGGTCATCGCTGGCTCCGCTGAAGTTCGACCTGAAAGTGGGACCGAACCGGGCGGGTTGCAAATTAAGGTCTCGTCACGAGCGGACGGCGACGATCTCGACGCCCGCGGCGGCGGCTTCGGGCGCGAGGGCCTGGGGCTTTTCGACCCGCACCCGGGCGCGCGTCACGCGGGGGTCTTCGAAGCAGCGCTCGGCCAGCCGCTCGGCGAAGACTTCGACCAGTTCGATGTGGCCGGAAGCGGCGAGTTCGCGCGCGGCGGTTGCGATGGTCTCGTAGTTGACCGTGTCGCCCAGCCGCTCGAACCCGGCGGCGGCGACATCCAGCTCGACATCGACGACCAGCGGCTGGGTGCGGCCGCGTTCGTGGTGATAGACGCCGACCTCGGCCTCCAGCGCCAGCCCGCGCACGAACACCTTCGTCGTCACCACCCGATGGGCGGGGCGGGGTTCGTGCGGCTTTTCAGGCAAGGGTGCGGGCAAGGGACTAGTCCACGATGTCGGGGGTTTTCCAGGCCAGGTGCTGGCCGCCGTCGACGGCGATCATCTGGCCCGTGACCGAGGGCGATTCAATGAGGAAACGCAGCGCGGCGGCGATCTCTTCCGGCGTGGCGC